>CXWL01000363.1_pt1 | contig 185188 bp, 176 predicted proteins | sample 590931 | NCBI WGS metagenome assembly CXWL01 (sample SAMEA3498368, study PRJEB10139) | groundwater metagenome | biome: water well; material: biofilm material | place: Germany | collected 2015-04-27
CGCCGCCCGCAGCGCCGAAAATCCACCCAACAAGGCAACCAACCGCGTATCGCAGCGGTCCCCTTGAGGGGAGGGGGCAGGGGGTGGGGTGAAGCGCTGCGCTCTCAATCCGTGACGCCAGTGCGTTCCTGCAAATCTGCAAACGTTGCGCTTCACCCCGCCCCCCAACCCCCTCCCCTCAAGGGGAGGGGGAGTGCAGCATGTTTGCTGTGCTTTGAAGCAGCGCTATGATCCTGGCTGCCTATCGCCAGCGCCTCGCCGCCGGCGAGCTTACGCCTGACGGCGATCAGGCGCGTGCGGCCGAGCGATTGGAAATGCTGACCAAGGCGCTTGACGCTTGGCGACCCGGCGCATGGCTCGGCAAACAGGCGAGCCCGCGTGGGCTTTATCTTTGGGGGCCGGTGGGGCGGGGCAAATCCATGCTGATGGATTTGTTCTTCGAGGCGGCGCCGGTGAAGAAAAAGCGCCGCGTCCACTTTCACGAATTCATGCAGACGACGCACCTGCGCCTGCGGGAGGCGCGCGCAAGAGCGACCGGGCAGGATCAAGTGATCGCGCACGTCGCCAGCCAAATCGCGGACGAAGCGCGTCTGCTTTGCTTTGACGAAGTGCAGGTCAGCGACATCGCCGACGCCATCATATTGGGGCGCTTGTTCGAGCGCTTGTTCGCCGACGGAATCGTGATTGTCGCCACCTCCAACCGTCCGCCGGATGAACTCTACAAAAACGGGCTCAATCGCCAGCTGTTCTTGCCGTTTATCGCCATGTTGAAGCAGCGGCTTGATCTGGTTGAGGTCGCCGGCCCGCGCGATTTTCGCCTGGCGCAATTGTTGGCCGCGCCGATCTATTATTGGCCGCTTGGGCCTGCCGCCGACGAAGCGATGGAGCGGGCGTGGGCGCGGCTGACGTTCGGCGCAAGCCCGCAAGTGCTGACGCTTAACGTTGGAGGACGCGCGTTGCGCGTTGCGCGCGCAGCGGCGGGGGTGGCGCGGTTTTCGTTTGAGGATTTGTGCGCGCGGCCCTTGGGCGCGGCGGATTATCTTGAAATCGCCGAACGCTTTCACACGGTGCTGCTCGAAAATATCCCCAAGCTCACGCCCGCCATGCGCGAAGAAGCCGCGCGCTTTCGTATTTTGATCGATGCACTCTACGAGGCAAAAGCAAAACTCATCGCCAGCGCCGAAGCCGAACCCGCTGCGCTCTATCCCGCCGGCGACCAAAGCTTCGAGTTCGAACGCACCGCCTCCCGGCTGATGGAAATGCGCTCCGAGAGCTATCTGGCGCTGCCAAGGCGCGACGCGGAATGGAAGCAGGGGATCGTGGAGTAACAGCTTATGGACCGCCGGCGCCCTCGCCGGCTTGCGAGAGGCGCCGCCTAGCGGCAAAGTCGGAACCTAGGGGATCGTAAAACGCGGATTGTTCAACAAGTGCGATACTTGGCGTCACCGCGTTGGCCCCTAGGTTCCAGGTTCCGCCTTCGGCGGCCCCGGAATGACGAAGGTGGTTCACCGTCGTCCTGTAAACAAGCGCACGAGCGCCATCACTATGAGCGCTAATATTCCGAGATTGCCGATCGCGGCGCCTATCTTTCGCTGCCGGCCGGAGCGGGAAAGTGGAACTCCGATTTGACGAGATAGACGAGCTATTGCCGATCGCGGCGCCTATCTTTCGCTGCCGGCCGGAGCGGGAAAGTGGAACTCCGATTTGACGAGATAGACGAGCTTGTGCCTGTGAAATGCCCAATGCGCGCCTCGTGGAAAAGGACACGCCTGGTATCTTGAAGCCCCGCATTACCGCCTCCTCCGCCTGCGTGGAGTTCCGACAACATTACGCTCAATGAATAATTCGGCAAGGCGCACAAGGCTTCGTCCAGCTTGAGCGAGGACACCGCCGCCTTTTGATGGGCTCGATCGCGCGCGCCTGTCGGATCGCGTGGAGCCAGATGATCGCGCCGCCTCTTTTTCCACCTCGCGTTCGGCCTCGCGTTCTTCTTCGCGGGTCGCTTGCTCCAAGCGTTGGGTCAGGATTTCGTGCGCGCTCTCGCGGTCCACGGTTTTTTCGTACTTTTTGCGCAAGCCTGACTTGGCGATCATGGCTTGGCGCGTGGCCAGCAGGATCGGCCCGACTTGGCTGTTGGGCGGGCGCACCTTGGTGCGCGCCACCACGGTGGGCGCGCCTTTCTCGTCGAGCGTGGAAACCAAGGCCTCGCCGACATTCATTTCTTGAATCTCTTTGGCGACATCAACATTGGCGTTGGCGCGGAAACTCTGCGCCGCGGCGCGCACGGCTTTCTGGTCGCTCGGCGTGTAGGCGCGCAGCGCGTGCTGGAAACGATTTCCCAATTGGGAAAGCACCATGTCGGGCACATCGGTCGGTGATTGTGTGACGAAATAGACGCCAACGCCCTTGGAGCGGATCAGCCGCACCACTTGTTCCACCCGTGTCAGCAATTCCTTGGGCGCGTCGCGAAACAGCAGGTGCGCTTCGTCGAAGAAGAAAACCAATTTCGGCTTATCAAGATCGCCCACTTCCGGCAGGCTCTCCCACATCTCGCTCATCAGCCACAGCAGGAACGCGGAGTAGAGCCGGGGGCTCTGCACCAGCCGCTCGGAAGCTAGCAAGTGCACTACGCCGCGCCCATCGGCGCCCGGCGTGAGCAGGTCCTCCAGCTCCAGCGCCGGCTCGCCAAAGAAGCGCTCGGCGCCGTCCATTTCCAATTGCAGCAAACGCCGCTGCAGCGCCGCGATCGATTGCGAGGTCACCAGGCCATATTTCTTGCCAATGGCTTCGGAATTCTCGGAGATATGCGTCAGCAGCGCGCGCAGATCGGCGAGGTTGAGCAGCAGGCCTTCTTTTTTGCCTTCGTTCAACCAATCGTCGGCCAGCTTGAAAGCGATGGTGATCGCGCCTTCCTGCGCTTCGCTGGCTTCAAGGATGCGCGACATCAGCACGGGCCCCATTTCGGTGATGGTGGTGCGCACGGGGTGTCCGAGTTCGCCGTACACATCCCAGAACACAACGGCGGGGGCTTCCGGCGTCAGTGTGACGCCGATTTCCTCGGCGCGCTTGAGCGCCCAGGCCGGCGGCGGCTCGCCCGGGGCGGCGATGCCGGAGAGGTCGCCTTTGATGTCGGCGGCGAAAACGTTGACGCCCTCGCGCGCGAACGCCTCGGCCAGCGCCTGCAATGTCACGGTTTTTCCGGTGCCGGTGGCGCCGGCGATCAGGCCGTGGCGGTTGGCGCGTTTGAGCGCCAGGCTCTGCATGCCTTCCGCCGATGCGCCGATATCAATGTTCGCGGCCATTCTGGTCTCCCACGTTTCGCGCAACAGCTTGGCGCAATGCGGGTTTCCGGCGCAAGCGTCGCGTGAGCGCCGAACATTGCGCGACCGCAATTTTTGCGTCGACAATTTGGTCCGCTTGCGGACCAGATTGAGGTTGCGAATCGGCGCCAAAGATGTATCGCTTTTGTGAACAACGTCGCCGGGGCTTGGGGCGTTTACGGCAAAACGCCATCGATCATTGCACCGGCGCGCGTTCAAGAGTTTGACGCGTCGTACCGCATAAATGGGCTCAATGGGGGGCTACATCGCGCGGTTCGGCCATCACATCGGAACAGGCCTCCGCGTGCGTCCCCCACCCAGCCTGCTGCGAGGCCTGCAGGCGCCGTCGGACAGCTTGTCCCCGTCCGACGGCGCCGCTTTGTTTCAAATCCAACAAACTCACACTTGCAACCGTGAGGCACCAGTTGCGCCTTCTGACGGGCCGGCTAGGTTCGCGCCAAAATTAGGGACCGAGATTAGGGAAACGTCACATGGATGCTGCGGCGCGCGCTGAACACTCCCGATCCGTTGACCAGTTCATCGCCACAGCGGCGCAGGGGCCGTGGCCGGCTTTTCGTGTCAACGGCGTCATCGATGTCGCTGCCGAGGCGTTCCTGCGCGGACTTTACGAAGATGCCTCCGCAGATGAGCTTGGGGACCTGTCCGCTACCGACCTTGCCGCGTTGGCGCACGATTTCTGGATATGGCGCGGTGAGCGGGCGCCGGATGAGCAGGCCACCCGCATTCGTCGCGGCATCGGCGCGGGCGGGCGCTCGCTGGAACGCGACATCCTTGAAATCGCGGGCCCGGACATGCCGTTCCTGGTCGATTCTGTGATGGGTGAATTGGCCGATCAGGGTATTGCCGCCCTCGCGATGTTTCACCCGATCGCCCCAGCGACTACCGGGCAGGGGCGCGACTCGCTGATCCAAATCCACCTACCGCGCCTCTCGGCGCAGCGCTCAAAGGCGCTGCATGAAGGTGTGTGCGCTTCGCTGGGCGATGTACGCCACTCGGTCGCCGATTTCCTGGCGATGCGCGACCGCATGTTGGCATGCGCGGCTGAACTGGAGGCGGCGAAGGTGAATGCGCCGCCGGAGGACGTCGCCGAGGCGGTGGCGCTGCTGCGCTGGCTCGCAGCAGACAAGTTTACGTTCCTCGGCGCGCGCGATTATGTTTATGCGCGCGATGGGCAAGGGGCCCACAAAGCCGATGAACCCGAAATTCTCAAGGACACTTGCCTTGGGGTATTGCGCGATACGGCACGCTACGTCTTGCGCACCAGCGCCGAGCCGATGGTGCTCACGCCTGAACTGAAGCGATTGGTTGCGGAGCCCGCGCCGCTGATCGTGGCAAAATCGACCCTGCGCGCGCGCGTGCATCGCCGCGCCACGTCCGACTACGTCGGCGTAAAGCGCTACAACGAAAAAGGCGAGGCCATTGGCGAGGTTCGCTTCATCGGGCTGTTCACCAGCGAATCCTTCACCGAGCCTACACGCAACATCCCGATGCTGCGGCGCAAGGCTGAGTGGGTCATGACCAAAGCGGGGTTTCCGCCCGGCGGGCACAACGCCAAGACGCTGCGAAAGATCATCGAATACTACCCCCGCGAAGAGCTGTGGCAAATGTCGCGCGAGGAGCTGCACACGGTTGCACGCGGCATCTTGCATCTCTTGGACCGCCCACGCGCCCGCGTGTTCACGCGTCGCGACCGCTTCAATCGCTTCGCGACGGCGCTCGCCTATGTACCTAAGGATCGCTTCAATACCGAACTGCGCGAGCGCGTCGGCGAGGCGATTGCGCGCGCTTATGGCGGCGAAGTGGAGAGCTTTACGCCGCAATTGGGCGAGGGTCAGCTCGCGCGCGTTTTGTTCGTGATCGGTGAGATCAACAAGACCAGCCCCGAGCCTGATGCACTGGCGCTTGATGCGGAGGTCGCCGCACTCACCCGCACTTGGGAGGATAGGTTCGCCGCAGCTCTCATGGGTTCGGACATGTTCGACCCGGCCACGCGAGAGCAGGCGGCCAACAGCTTCGACGACGCCTTCACCGCCGCCTATCGGGAGCGCTACTCGGTCGAGGAGGCGCTGATTGACACTGCGGAAATACTGGCGGCGGGTGATGAAGATGTGATCCGCGCGCGCGCCTATCGGCTGGCCGGCGACGCCGACAACATCATGCGCTGCAAATTCTATGCACGCGGTGACGTGTTGGCGCTCTCCGCCACGGTGCCGATTCTCGAAAACATGGGGCTATTCGTCGATTCCGAAGTGAATTTCGAATTACAGCTCAAAGCCGGACAGCTGCAGCCGGCGCAGCGCATTTTCGTTCATGACATTGAAACGCGCTCCGCCGATGGCAAGCCCATTGATCTTGGCAAGGCCGGTCGGATGTTCGAGCTGGCGTTCACTGCAATCTGGACGGGCAAGGCAGAAAGCGACGGCTTCAATCGTCTCATTCTCACGCTCCCTTGTTCTTGGCGCGAAGCCGCCTTGATGCGTGCGCTGGCGCGTTATCGCCAACAGACCGGCCTCGATCCTTCGCAAGGCGTGCAGGAGCAGGCGCTGGCGGCGCATCCAAAAATAGCATCACTGTTATTGGCGCTGTTCCGCGCGCGTTTTGATCCCAACCTGCCGGAAACCATGGAGACGCGGCGCATACGTTCGGGCCGTCTGGAATTTATGATCGAAGCTGCGCTCAATGACGTGGTGAGCCTCGACGATGATCGCGCGTTGCGGCGCATGGCGCATCTGGTTACGGCGATCCGGCGCACAAATTATTATCAACCCGGCGTGGACGGGGCCGCCAAGGCCTACATGTCGTTCAAGATCGATTCCAAGGCCGTGGCCGAGTTGCCCGCGCCAAAACCTTATCGGGAAATCTGGGTCGCGAGTCCCTTGGTCGAGGGCGTGCACCTGCGCTTTGGGCCGGTGGCGCGGGGAGGGTTGCGGTGGAGCGACCGCCGCGAGGATTTCCGCACTGAAGTGCTTGATCTGGTCAAAGCCCAGCAGGTCAAGAACGCCATAATTGTGCCTGTAGGGGCCAAGGGCGGCTTTTATCCAAAGCGTCTGCCGCCGCGCGGCGCGCCAGGGTACCAGGAGGCCGGCATCGATGCTTACAAGACTTTCCTGCGCGGCTTGCTCGATGTCACCGACAATATTGTGGGCGACGTTATCAAGGCGCCGTCGCATGTCGTGCGCTGGGATGAAGACGACGCTTATCTCGTTGTCGCCGCTGACAAGGGAACGGCGACCTTCTCCGATATCGCCAACGGCGCCTCCGCCGAGTATGGCCATTGGCTGGGGGATGCGTTCGCGAGCGGAGGCTCGGTCGGTTACGACCACAAGGCCATGGCCATCACCGCCAAGGGCGCTTGGGAAGCGGTGAAGCGGCATTTTCGAGAAGTCGGCAAGGATATCCAGGAACAGGAGTTCACTGTTATCGGCGTCGGCGACATGTCGGGCGATGTGTTCGGCAACGGCATGTTGCTGTCGCACAAGATCCGCCTGCTGGCTGCATTCGACCATCGCGACATCTTCATCGACCCCAACCCCAAGGACTGCGAAGCGTCGTGGGTTGAGCGAAAACGTCTGTTCGACACGCCGCGAACCAGCTGGGCCGATTACAACAAAGCGCTCATCTCCAAGGGCGGCGGCGTGTTTTCGCGCAGTCTGAAGGCGATTGACGTCAGCAGGGAAGTCGCTGCGCTAACCGGCCTTGAGAAACCGCAAGTCACGCCCGCCGAACTCATGTCGGCTCTGTTGAAGTCGCCATGTGAGTTGCTCTGGTTCGGCGGCATTGGCGCCTACATCAAGGCGCGCGCCGAGACCCACGCCGATGTCGGCGACAAGGCCAATGACGCCGTGCGGGTCGACGCGGAAGACTTGCGCGCGCTGGTCATCGGCGAAGGCGCAAATCTTGGCGTCACTCAGCAGGGCCGCGTTGCATTTGCCAAATTTGCCAATCACGGCGCTGGGGGGCGCATCAACACCGACGCTATCGACAATTCCGCCGGCGTCGACACTTCCGACCACGAAGTCAACATCAAGATTTTGCTCGGTGATGTAATCCGCTCAGGCGCGCTGAAGCAGGCCAAGCGCGACAAGCTACTGGAATCGATGACCGATGATGTTGGGCGCCTAGTGCTCACCAACAATTATGATCAGACCCTGGCCCTCACTCTGGCGCAAGCCAGCGCGGCGGCCGATCTCGATAGCCATGAGCGCTTTGTTCAGCGGCTGGAAGCGGCGGGGAAATTGTCGCGTCGGGTTGAGGGTTTGCCGTCTTCGGAAGAGGTGGCGAGTTTGCGCGCGGCGGGGCAGGGGCTGACCCGTCCTGAACTGGCGAAATTGGTCGCCTATGCCAAGATCGATCTATTCGATGCACTGGTGGCGTCGAAGGCGCCCGACGATCTCGCTTTTGCCGAGCCGCTGAAGCGCTATTTCCCGGACGAGCTCTGGGCATTCGAGCCACAGATGGCGACGCACCGGCTGCGCCGAGAGATCATCGCCACGCAACTAGCCAACGATGTTGTCAATCGCTGCGGGCCGTCGTTCGTCGATCGTGTGCGCGAAGTGTCGCGCGCCGAACCGGTCGTGGTCGCGTGTGCTTTTGAGTCGGCGCGCCGCATCTTTAACCTCGACGCTTTTGCCGACCGAATTAACGCATTTGACAATAAGGCCCCGGCTGCGGCGCAGACCGCGCTCCATCAGACCATCACCTCGGCGCTGCGCCGGCTGACGATCTATCTTTCACGGTACGCGGGGTTTGATCGAGAGACGCCAGCCTCCATCCTCGACGTTGTGGCGCTCTACCATGAACCGGTGGCGGCGCAGCGCGCGGCGCTTTGGGAGGAGCTGAGCGATGTCGAACGCGCGCGCGCGGAAGCCAGGCAAACAGCACTGGTGGAACTTGGTGCGCCTGAAGCGTTGGCGCGTGAAGCGGCGCTGCTGCAACCGTTGACAACGGCGCTTGACGTGGCTGATTTGGCGCGGCGCGCGAAATGGCCGATCCAACCTGCGTCGTTCCTGCACTGCGTAATTGGCGCTGAGTTTGGCCTTGATGCGCTCCGTGAAACCGCTGGCTCATTGACGTTGGAGCAACATTGGGACCGTCTGGTCGTGCGTCGCGCGACCGAGGATTTCGCCGAAACCCAGCTCAAATTGGCCGAGGCCGCTGCAAAATCCGTGGGCTCGCCGCCCAAGGTTTCGGATTTGGCGTGGTCGAACCAGGTTACGCGCGCTTGGATCGCTTCGCTTGGGAAGCCGGCGGCGCGTGCGCGTGCAGCTTACGACGAGCTGAACGCGCAGGGGTCGTGGACGTTCGCGAAACTCATGCTGATCTCGGCGGAACTGAATGCGCTGGCGAGCGCGGTGCGTTAGAGATTGGCGATGAATTCTCGCAGCAGCATACGCTCGCGTGCGGTGGCCTCCGCGTCGTAGCGGACCCGCAGATCCTGCGCTTCGGCATCCTCAAAAGCGTGCGTTGCGTTGTTAAAGGTCAAGATCTCAAGCGGCGCGCCGCGTTGCCGTTGGCGTTCGAGGGCTGGGCGTGAGTTGCCCACGATCGTGTCGCGCCCAGCCACGATAGCGAGGCTGCGCGGCGCTAACCGCCAGTCGCGCCGGCCAACAAGGCTGCCAACGCTCGCATAGGGATAGACGATGATTGTCCCGGCGAGCCCGCTGAGCGGCTCGTGCGGCAAGTCCGCGAGGCCGGTGGCGCGTTCCATTTCGCCGCCGCGGCGCAGAGCCAGGGCGTCCATGATGGTCCAGCCGCCGTGACTCCAGCCCATGGCGATGATGCGCCGGTCATCGGCCCAGGCTTGCACGCGGGTCCAGGTCATGGCGGCGAACAAATCGCCGGCGCGCTCGCGACCTTGTAGGCGTGCGCCGGTGCAGACCGTGGCGTAGGCGCCCATGCGGCTGATGTTGCGGTGCGCAAATGAGTCAACAACGATGGCCGCTGCACCGGCCTCAACAGCGACCTTGGCCATGTCTCGGATGAACGGACGTGGTCCGCCGCAACCGTGCAGCATGATGACGACCGGAAACGGCCCACTGCCCGCTGGCCGAGTCACGGTGAAATACGGCGCAAGCTGGGCGATGAGCTGCGGGAGGGTGGCGGCGGGCATCGATTCAGCATGGACGATGGCGCGGGGCGGGAACAAGGCTGGTTTCGCGTGCGTCTCTGGGCCAAACTGCAGGCGAAGTTTGTTTCAGGAGACCGCGCCCATGCATATGACCCGCCGCATCCTGTTTGCGTTTGTCGTGGCGGCGCTCGCGGCGTGCTCGCGGGCCCAACCGGGCGCCGACCCAATCGCCGCCGTGCAGCCAATCTATGCGCCCTATGTCGAGAACCGTAATCCGCCGGGCCTGCTCGATGTCGCACCCTGGACGCCGGAGCTGCGCGACTTGCTGCGAAGCGCGCAGGAGGCGAGCCGCGAGACCGGCGAGCCGGTGATCGATTTCGATCCGATCATTGACGGCCAGGACTGGCAAATCGCGGCTGTCGCGGTAACGCTCGAGGCGCCGCCTGCCGACGGGCGCGCCGAAGTCGCCGCGCGCTTCAACAATCAGGGCGACGAGGTCGAGGTGATCTACGATCTGGTCGAAGCCGACGGCGGCTGGCGCGTCGACAATCTCCGCACCGAAAACTGGAGCCTACGCGCGATCCTGGCGACAGCAGGGATCGCGGAGGGCGCGGAGTAGGGCGGAAATGTCAAACAGCATCTGGCGCTTTGCCGGCATCATTGGCGCCGTTTGCGGCGCGATTTCGATCGTTTTGTTGGTGAGGCAAGCGGTTGATATCGGTTTGGTCGCGCCCTTACAGACCATGTTGGATTGGTACCGGGCTGCGATTGATCTCCTGCTTTCGCCAATTGCGCCAGCCGCGGAGTCGGGGATGCGTTGGCTGCAGCAGCGTTTTCCAGATTTGGTTGATCCGTCCCCCGACTGGAAGCACTATCTAGTGATTGGTGTTGCGATGTACGGCGCTGCGTCGCGTGCGTCGCGCAATCCCGACATCGCTCTGATGGGCCTAAATTTTCTGTTCATTTGCTGGATGATGGCGTTGACCGATGGTGACTCGGCGGATGATCGGGCGCGACCGATCATCCTTGCGGCTGTGTTGTTGGTGGCGGCTGTCATGTTTGCGTTGTTCAGACTGGTGGTGTCGAGGGTCACCAAGCCGTCTTACGACAGCTGGACGATTTCGGATTTCCTCGCTCTTATCCGGAGCTTGGGGGTTGTGTTTGGCGGCGCGGCACTTTTCATTGTGCTCAACGCGGGGCTGAAATTGGGCGGGCTTTGAAGTGGAGGGGGGACGTTAGATGTCGCTTACCAGAGAGCAAGCGGTCGTAGAGCAAAGAAATCTCGCGAAGGTCGCGAACTTTGCGGATAGCATAATTCGCGTTCCCTTTACCAGAATTGGCGTTGGCGCGGACTCCGCTGTTGGCGTGGTGCCTTTGGTGGGTGACATCATTGGGTTGTTTATCTTCTTCTACGTGTTCGCGAAGGCGCGCGCGCTTGGCTTGCCAGGCAAGAGCGTCGCAATGCTCATTGGATATGCGGCGCTCGACGCAGCAATTTGTGTAGTTCCTGTGGCAGGTGATGTGGCGGATGTGTTCAGCCGACCGAGCCGTCATGCGCTACGCCTGGTTACAAATCACCTACGTGGAACCCATCAGATCACTGATGAAGTCCACATCGACAAACCTTGGCTAGACGAGTTTCTTGACGCCCGTGCCGGAAGCAGATTTTGGAGCAACTCGACGGTTCGTTGGACCGTGCTTCATTTGCCGGACATGATTTGCTTGGCGTTGATCGTCGTGTTCATTAACACGATCATTCAGCTGGCTGGCGTCGTCGCCGCTTGGCTTACGCATCCGCATTTCTAGAATGCATGGAGAAGCGCCAGTGTTGAAAAGGGTCTGGAACTTCACGAACGCGATCGGGGTAGTGGCGGGCGGCCATACTAATGCTGCTGTGCCTGGGCGATGCGCTCTTCGCTGGAGCAACGGTTTTCCACAAGGAGTCCGTGGTCGACTTCGCCATCTCGTTGCTCTTTCTTTTGGCGACTTTGCTTGTCTTACAATTGGTTGGTTCCAGGTTGTTAAGCAACAAGGCCTGGACCATCGCTGACGCACTTCGTTATCTGCGCAGCCTGGGTATCGTATTTGGTGGCGCGCTGCTCTTCATCGCGCTCAATGCGGCCTTAGCATGTAGCTAGTGCCGGAAGTGCCGCATGCCGGTGAACGCCATGGCGATTTCGGCTTCGTCGGCGGCTTTGATCACCTCTTCGTCGCGGATCGAGCCGCCTGGCTGGATGACGGCGCTGGCGCCGGCCTGGATCGCTTGCAGCAGGCCGTCGGCAAAGGGAAAGAAGGCGTCGGAGGCGCACACCGAGCCGACGGTACGCGGATCGCTCCAGCCGGCGGCGCGGGCGGCGTCTTCAGCCTTCAAGCGCGCCACGCGCGCCGAGTCCACGCGGCTCATTTGCCCCGCGCCGATGCCGGCGGTGACGCCGTCCTTGGCGTAGACGATGGCGTTCGATTTCACGTGTTTGGCGACGCGGAACGCAAACACCATGTCGCGGATTTGCGCTTCGGTTGGTTTGCGCTTGGTGACGAACTTCAGATCGCTGGCGCCGATGCGTCCATTGTCGCGGTTCTGCACCAGAAATCCGCCGGCGACGGTCTTCATGGTTTGCCCCGCCGCCGCCGGATCGGGCAGGCCGCCGGTGATCAGCAGGCGCAAATTCTTCTTCTTCGCGAACACGGCGATGGCGTCGTCGTCGGCGTCGGGCGCGACCACCACTTCGGTGAAAATCTCGGCGATCGCTTCGGCCGCGGCTTTATCCAGTTTGCGGTTCAGCGCGACGATCCCGCCGAACGCCGACACCGAATCGCAGGCAAGCGCGCTTTTGTAAGCCTCAAGCAAGGTCGCGCCCAAAGCTACGCCGCACGGATTGGCGTGCTTGATGATGGCGATCGCGGCGCTCTCCTTGGGATCGAACTCCGCCACCAGTTCGAACGCTGCGTCGGTGTCGTTCAAATTGTTGTAGCTCAGTTCTTTGCCTTGCAGCTGCCGGGCGGTGGCGACGCCGAAGCGCTTTTCGCCCGTCACGTAGAACGCCGCGTTCTGGTGCGGGTTTTCACCGTAGCGCAGGCTCTGCTTCAGCTTGCCGCAGAAGGTCCGCCATGTCGGCGACGCATCGCCGAGCTGCGCCGCGTACCAGGCCGAGATCGCCGCGTCGTACGCCGCCGTGCGCGCGAACGCCTTGGCAGCGAGGCGCTTGCGCAGCGCCAGCGTCGTGCCGCCATGCGCGTTGGCTTCTTCCAAAATCGCCGCCATGTCGTCAGCATCGGTGGCCACGGCCACAAAGCCGTAATTCTTGGCTGCGCCGCGGATCATCGCCGGGCCGCCGACATCGATGTTCTCGATGCAATCATCGAAGCCGGCGCCGCGCGCGACCGTCGCCTCAAACGGATAGAGGTTGACGTACAGCACATCGAACGGGGCGATGCCGTGGTCCTCCATGGCGCGCGCGTGCTCGGGATTGTCCCGCAGCGCCAGCAAGGCGCCATGCACGTTCGGGTGCAGCGTCTTGACCCGCCCATCCATCATTTCCGGAAAGCCGGTGATCGCGCTCACGTCCTCAACGCCAATCCCAGCAGCGGCGATCGCCGCCTTGGTGCCGCCAGTGGAGACTAAGCTCGCGCCCAAGCTCGTCAACGCCTTGGCGTGCTCAATGAGCCCGGCTTTGTCAGAGACCGAGATAAGCGCGCGGCGGATGGGGAGGATGTCTTGGGGCAGATTAAGTCTTTCGAGCGGGCGCATTGTTGCCAGCGGCGCACTAGGGAGTGTTCATGAGTTGCGCCTGGAGTAGGCGCGCCAGATAATCTTCTAGCCGTGAAAAGTCGAGGTTGCCCTGATTCCAAGCTTCATCAGCTGCGCGAAGCGCCGCATAGTAAGGCTTGCGGTCATCACGAATCCGCTCGGGGACGATTTTGTTGCCCGGAAGCAGCGTCTCAGACCGAGCGCAAAGCAAATAATAGCAGGCCGCCCTCGCGGTGCGACCGTTTCCTTCGATAAACGGGTGTATCCAAAGCAGCCGCCAGAGGCCGTATGCAGCAAGTTCCGTCGGCGTCCACTCAAACCAATTCTCGTGAAGCGTCGAAATGAAACGGTCCATGAGTTCCGGCACGTCTCTGAAATGCGGCGGTTTGTGATCTCCGACATAAATAGGTTCTTCGCGAAATCGCCCGCCAAATTGCGAGATGTTCGCGACCGCCACATGGTTCAACGCCCACAAGACGTATTTGTCGAAGGACGTGTGCCCTTGTTGTAGGCCGATCTCAACGCAATTGGTGAGGAGGTCGTATTGTCGGATGAGATTCCGCTCCTGCACGCGCGCATACAAAGCTGGGTCCTGTTTCTCGATGACGATCATTCGCCGTGATCACGCAGTAACTAGACGATTGCGCCTTGATGCATCGCGAGCGGATTCCTTTGTGATACCCTCAGTGCTGGCCGAGGCGTTTCCATAGGCAAAGCTTGCGCGTTGCTCCTGAAGCTGTTCGTCGCTGACGCCAACACGACGGGCCTCCTCAAGAAGCTTTTCCAACTCATGACGAGGTGGCGCAGGATGGGCAGCAGACTTGCGAGCAGCCATGACGAATCTCCCTCACTAGGGTTAGACACTAACCGCGAAACCATTACCTAAAAACGGATAGTCCTCTGATACCCTACAACACCAAATGTAGTGTAGGCGGGCTTTTAAGTCAAGAACAAACAATGAACATCATCCCGCCCGTGTCAGCGCCCAGCGCACGCGGTTCGGCGGGGCGAGGCCGTGGCCCATGGGGTCGGCATCCTCTGACAGCACGATCTGCAGGGTTTCGCGCGGCGCTAGCCCGCCCCAATAGATTGAGGGTTCGATCGTCAGAGCGGACGCGTCGGTCTTGAATCGCCAGCGTTGCCCGCGCGGCGTTTCCAGCAGTACGGTCTGGTCCTCGACCGGACGCGCGCGCACGTCCGGGTGCAAATGGAAACGCGTCACAAATGGGATCGGCTTCTTCGACGGGGCGGTTTTGAGCTTCATCGGCCGGATCAATTCGTCAATGCCGCGCACATTCCGGCCCTCGTGATCCACGAACAGATAGCGCCGGTGCAGCAAGCCAAATTGCGCGCGATAGCCGTCATGGCGGCCTTGCACAGTGATGCCGCTTTCGTCCGAGGAACGGCGCGCGTCGTCGATGTTGGGGCCCACAAGCCGCGCTGGCCCTTTGCCGCGGCGTGGTTCTTCGAGCGAGGCGGAAAGCGCATCGCCCAAGATCAGCGTTGAGTGGCCGTTGGTTGCGCGCGCCGCGACCCGCGCCGCCGGCTCCAGTTCACGCGCTGCGCCCACATTGACGATGAGCCGTTCGCTTTCGCTGGAGAGTTCGAACGCCAGTGCGCTTGCGTGTGCGCGTTCGGAATAGGAGAGCGGCGGCGCTCCGCCAACATCGAACAAAACGCGCAACGGGCCGGCTTCAAGGCGTTGGTAGCCAGAATGCGTTGCGTATTGAAAGAGATGCACTTCGCCTTCGGTGCGCGCCAGCGCCGCGTCGACTGAGGCGGTCGCGCTCTCCGAGCCGCCGTGGAAGCAGCCAAGTCCGCCATCGCCTAATCGCAGCATGCGCAACATGTTGGCCAGCTTTGGCAGGGCGTCGCGGATGATTGGCGAGGGATCAGCAAGCGCCTGACATGCGGTGACGAGATCGAACAATGCTTCCGCCAGCGCTTCGGGCGAGCGCGATTGGTGCCCGCCGTCGGGGAGGAATTGCTTGGCGCAGGCCTCGATCAGCATTTCCTCGCCTTGCTCGGCGAGGCGTTCGGCTTCCGGCATGCCTGCGGCGCCCGCGAGCACGAGCGCGGCGCCGGCCTTGATCGAACCAAGGTGTCGCTCGCCGAGTTCACTTTGCGCCATCAGCAACAAACGCGCTTGCCTCGCGGTTGAGCGCAATAGAGCGCCGCGTTGTTCAGGTGCGCCGTGCTCGAACGCGGGCCGCCCCCAGCATAGCCACGCAAACATGCGTTCGGCGGTGAGTTCGGGGTCCCAAGCCAAATCGTCCCATTCGCCGTGCTCGCCGATCCATGCGTCGATGAGTTCGGCGATGCGCCCGTGTGCGGAAGGACCAACGGCGGCGAGGTCGACCAACCATGAGAACGCATGCAGCCGCGCGCCAAAGTGGCGGGAGGGATACGCGCGCGCCCACGGCAAAATGTGTTCGCCCGGCAAACGCTCGGCGCCGATGCGCCAAATGCCCTTACCGATGTCGCGTCCGCGCGCCGCGTCGCCCACACGCGGATCGCTTCCCCAGTCATCAATGCGGTCGGGTGTGGAATCGCCGAGACGCATGCGGTGAAACGGGTTGGCGCGCCAGGGCTCGCTGACCGGGCTTGGCCGCGCTGGCCGGCGTACGGGGGAAGCCGGCGCCGCCATGTCAGTGAGGATTTCTGAGCCGCGCGATGTTGGCGGCGTAGTCGTGTGCATCGCCGCTGAATACAGCCGTGCCGGCAACCAGCGCCGTCGCGCCCGCAGCGACCGCGCGAGCGGCGGTCGCCGTGTTCACGCCGCCGTCGACTTCAAGGATAATATCGCGGCCGCTGGCGTCAATTTTCCGCCGCACCGCCGCGATCTTGGCGAGCGCGCTTTCGATAAAGCTTTGGCCGCCGAACCCAGGGTTGACGCTCATTACCAGCACCAGGTCAACGAGGTCGATGACGCTATCGAGTACGTCCGGAGGCGTGCCGGGGTTGAGCGAAACACCGGCCTTGGCGCCGGAGGCCCTCACGGCTTGCAAAGTGCGATGCAGATGCGGACCAGCCTCAGGGTGTACGGTGATGATGTCAGCGCCCGCATCGCGAAACGCTTGAATGTAGGGATCGACAGGCGCGATCATCAAATGCACATCGAGCGGGGTTTTGGCGTGAGGACGGATCGCCTTGACCACCGCAGGGCCAATCGAGATGTTGGGGACGAAATGTCCGTCCATCACGTCGACATGGATCATGTCGGCGCCGGCCGCTTCCGCAGCGCGCACTTCTTCGCCCAGTCTTGCGAAATCGGCCGCCAGAAGAGACGGCGCAATAAGGGTCCGCGCCATGGGCAGTGCGTAGCGGCAGCGGCGCTTGTGCGCAATGGGGCGGGGCTTGCGGCAGCGGCATTGGGCGCCCAAATGCCGGTTCTCACCAAGGCGCGGGCCCCGCCCATGCGCACGAAGGGCTTGTCTCATGAGCGCATTGTTTGAATCGTTGCGCCTAGGCGAACTCAAGCTTCCCAACCGCATCGTGATGGCGCCGTTAACGCGTTGCCGGGCAGTGGACGCACGCACACCCAACGCGCTTATGCGCGACTATTATGTGCAGCGCGCTTCGGCGGGGCTCATCTTGAGCGAAGCTACATCGGTCGCGCCGATGGGCGTGGGTTATCCCAATACGCCGGGCATCTGGTCAGAAGCGCAGGTGGCGGGATGGCGTATGATCACCGACGCGGTTCACGCCGCCGGTGGTCTCATCCTGCTGCAATTGTGGCACGTGGGGCGAATATCGCATCCCCTTTATCTGGATGGAGCGCTGCCGGTTGGTCCGAGCGCGATTGCGCTGACGGGCCATGTCAGCCTCGTGCGACCGAAAGTGGAATATGTGACGCCGCGGGCGCTGTTGTTGGAGGAAATCCCCGGGGTGATCGAAGCCTATCGCAAAGGCGCGGAGAACGCCGAACGCGCCGGCTTTGACGGCGTCGAAATCCACGGCGCCAATGGTTATCTGCTCGATCAGTTTCTGCAGGACGGCTCGAACAAGCGCGACGATGTGTATGGCGGGCCGGTGGAGAATCGCGCGCGGCTTATGCTTGAAGTGGCCGACGCCTGCGTTTCCGTGTGGGGGGCGGGCCGTGTTGGCATGCATTTGGCGCCGCGCGGCGACAGCCACTCCATGGGCGACAGCGATCTCACCGCGACGTTCACCTGCGTCGCGCGCGAATTGGGCAAGCGCCGCCTTGCCTTCCTCTGTACGCGTGAGCGCGAAGGCGCCGACAGCATTTCACCCCTGCTGAAAAGCGCGTTCGGCGGGGCTCTGATCGCCAACGAAGACTTCACGCAGGCCAGCGCCGAGGCAGCGATCGCGCGCGGCGATGCTGACGGCGTCGCCTTCGGCAAGCTCTTCGTCGCCAATCCGGACCTCCCGGCACGCTTCCGTGTAGGCGCCGGGTTGAACGCGTGGGATATGAAGACATTCTACGCGCCAGGCGCGGAAGGCTATGTCGACTATCCGGTGCTGGAACGGACCAGCCTCACCGCGTAGAATCCATCCAGCCCGCCAATCTCGCCCCATTGTGAGGGCAGGGTGCGTAGATCGCCATCGGCGGTGATGAATTCACCCGCGCCGGCGATCTCGTTTGGCAAAATTGGTGCGCGCCGCCAGCCTTTTTTCGCCGCGTTCGCAGCAATGCCGGGGCCTTCCTCCGGTTCGAGTGAACACACGGCATACACCAATGCGCCGCCGGGTTTGAGCAGCGGCGCCGTTGCGGCGACCAGTTTCGCTTGTAGCGCCGACAATGAGCGAATGTCGTCGGGGCGGCGCAGCCAGGCGACGTCGGGGTGACGACGCAGCGTGCCGGTCGAGCTGCACGGTGCGTCAAGCAGCACGGCGTCGAACGGGGTGTCGGCGCGAAATTCAACAGCGTCGGCGCAAATCACCTCGGCATCGAGTTTTGTGCGCCCGAGATTTTGGCGCAGGCGTTCCAATCGGTCAGCGGATCTGTCCAGCGCGGTGACGTGCGCGCCGGCCGCCGCAAGCTGTAGCGTCTTGCCGCCCGGCGCGGCGCAGAGGTCCAGCACGCGCTTTCCGCGCACATCACCAAGCAAACGCGCCGGTAGCGCTGCCGCAGCATCCTGAACCCACCAGACGCCTTCGCCGAAGCCCGGCAATGTCTCGACGTTTGCGTACGACGGCAGGCGAACGCTTCCCGTAGGCGTCACCGCGCCGCCAAGCCGCTCCGCCCACCCGGGCGCATCGCATTTCACCGTCAGGTCGAGTGGCGGTTCGTGATGTAGTGCAAGTGCGATGGTTTTAGCTTCATCACCGTACGTCGCGCGCCAGCGCGTAAATAGCCAAGCGGGCAAGTCAGCCCCTGGCGGCGTCGCCGCCAAAAGTGCAGGCCCCTCGCGCGCCACGCGCCGGAGCACTGCGTTGATCAGCTTGGCGAAGCCGTGTGCTTCGCGCATCGTGTTGGCGGACTCCACTGTTTCGCCAACGGCGGCATGCGCGGGCGTGTCGAGCACCAGCAATTGCGCTGCGCCGAGCCGCAGAAAAGCGCGCCCGTGCGCGGCGCTCTCGGGAAGGGGGCGTTGCAGAAACTGTCCAAGCACGGAATCTATCGCGCCTAAGCGGCGAAGCGTCGCCCCCGTCAGCGCGCGCGCAAACGCCCGGTCGCGACCCTCAAGCGCCGCAAAGCTTGCGGTTGTGTCCAACGCGTCTTCAAGCGCGAGGCCGCGATCGAGCACGCCAACGAGAAGGTCGGCCGCAGCCTGCCGTGCGCTCAAGGCGCTGTCGCGGAGGTGAAATTGATATCGACGCGCGCGCGCCGCCATGAACTTAAGCGAATGGCGACACGCCTGGGCCACGGCGTTGCGATCCGCAGCGGCGGTGCGAAGCTTGTGTCGGGCATCAGCGCGAACCAGGCTTCACCGTGGGGGATGCGCCGCCGGCCCGCGTCACGCGGCTCGAAACCGGCAACAGCGATGTAGGCGAGCGAACATCTCAGCACTTCGCCCTGATAGCTGCTGTCGTTGAAGTCATCGACCTCGCCGCCCGCGAGTTCGAGCAAATAGTGGAAGCGGCCGTCAAAGGTTGGATAGGCGCCAGCGCAGCGCCGTGTCTGACCGACATCGATCGCCATCGCGATCATGCTCGAAAGCGGATCGCGCGAGCGGCGACGTTGCTCTTCGGTGGCGGGTGGTTCGCCCCAGATGCGGTAGTTTGGCGTGATCTCGGACGTAACCGCGCCGCCTTCGCCGACTCGCATGGCGATCACGCGGTGCTTATGGCTGTAATGATGATCGAGATCGTAACGTTCCCATGCCAACGCGCTGCCGCTGATGCGCCCTGACGCGGAGGCGCGGATGTTGGTGCGTTCAAACAAGTTGGCCAGGCCCCCGGACGCGAGCGTCGCGGAGACGCTGTAGCTGTCCTCGGAGACGTCGGCATCGACTGTGACGCCGCCCAGCGGCACGATGCCGAGGCCCACGCCATCATAGGTCAACGCAAAGCGGTCAGCCGCAGCCGGTGTGGCCATGAGGCCAAAGGCCAGTGCGATGAAGACTGCGCGCATGGCGCTGAGATTAGTCGAGCAACGCGCAAAGTCCACTGCCGCGATGCTCTAGGTGGCGTGCGCTTCAGAGCGCGCGGACGTTGATCTCGGAATTGGTCAGCGGCAGCTCGAACAACATGCCAACGCGCCCAGCCATGACATCTTCGAAACCCGCAGCGCGCGCGCCAGTCACCTGCATTTGCGCGGCCATCTGGTTGTCAGCGCCGGTGAGAACCACGAGGCCCGGGTTGGCGGCCTGAGCTTGCCCCGCCACTTCCCCTTGCAGCACCACATCGGCGCCAGCAGCAGCCGGAGCGCTTTCGACCTGGCCATCGCCGCCGACCACGATCGAACGGCCGCGATAGTCAAACCGATAGGCGACACGGCTGCCGCGCTCCGCAAACGCGTCTGAGCTTTGCGCCGTGAAGGCTGAGACCACCAAGCCATCCTCTTCGAACACGATCACTGATGCGCCGGGCTCGGGCGAGGGGCCCCAGGCCTGCAAGCCACGCTGCGTGCCGTCATAGCCGGCGGCTTGATTGAGGCCCTCGACCATGCGTTGGGTTTGAGCGGGACCATAGACTGGCAACAGCGGGTCAGAACGTGTGGGCGCGCTCTCGCCGTACAATTCGTCAAGGTCCGCAGTTTCGTTGAAGCTGGCGCTGGTCAAGAGCACCGCGCGCAGGGCGGTCATTGGGATGTTGCGACGCGAGAGCGAGGCTGCGGCGCCCGATCCAGCATCGACGATGAACAGTTTTCCGCCGGCGATCACTGCAATGCAGGGTTTTGGATCGGCGCGCTGGTCGCCGGCGCCGCCGCACACAATCGCGCGCAGCGCGGTCGAGTCGAAGAGATCTTCGTTCGCGGCAGCCTGATCTTCCGAATAGGCCTCATAGGCGCGCGCCAGTGCTTCTTGGCCCTCGGGGGTTTGTGATCCGAGGACCCATCCGCCCCAGAACAATCCAGACAGCGTTACAAAAACGACTGACGATTTGCCGATAGCGTTCATAATCCGACCCCGTGCCGTTTGCGCGCGCAATAGCGCGTTGACGAAAACCCCATGCCAGCGTCACTAACCCAATCAATGATTCGCGCAAACCTGCTTAAGAATTGGTTTCCACAGGAATGTGCCGTCCGCTCACAGAGCCTTACAGCGACCCAAATCCGCCTCTAAAATCAGCGATGTTGTTATTAACCCAGCGCTGGGGTTGGTTGCCCAAATGGTTAACGCCGTGAAGCGTGTCTTGGTGTTTGATTCGGGTGTCGGCGGGCTCTCGGTTTTTGATGCGATCGTCGCTTCGGGCGCGGGCCTCGAACTCGATTACGTCGCCGACAACGCGTGGCTTCCCTATGGTTTGAAGTCGGACCTGGAGCTGCAGGCGCGCGTGCCGACCTTGTTGTTGCGGGTTGTCGAGCAATGGGCGCCTGACATTGTTGTGGTCGCCTGCAACACGGCCTCGACCATTGCGCTCGAACACGTTCGCGCGGCGCTTTCGGTTCCGGTGGTCGGCGTGGTGCCGCCGATCAAGCCGGCGGCGGCGCTGACTCGCACCGGGACAATCGGCCTTTTGGCGACGCCAGCTACGGTGATGCGCGTCTATACCAATGATCTCATTGCTAAATTTGCACCCGACAAGCGGGTGGTGCGATTCGGTTCGGCGGCGCTTGTACAGGCGGCGGAGCGGAAATTGAGTGGGGCTGATGCGGCCAGCGATGTGATCAAAGAAGCGGTCGCGGAGGCTATCGAGGGTCTGTTCGGTGCGCCAGGCGGCGCCGACATTGATGTTGTGGCGCTCGCGTGCACGCACTTTCCGCTGCTGGCTTCGGAATTGGCGGCGGCGGCGCCGCGGCGGTGTGTCTGGCTCGATTCCGGGGAGGCGATCGCGCGCCGCGTCGCTCACCTGCTGATTGCCGAGCCGGCACAGGCGCGCGCGCGGCGCGCCGGTTTCACCGACGCCGGCGCGGCTGGCGAACTGTACTCGGCGTTTCACAATCGCGGTTTCGCGGCGTTTGCAATGATTGGTCCGGCCCCAAGCTTTGCTGCCGCACCGATCCCAAGTTCCGCTAACGCTTGAAATACGTGTTGTTTTGGGAACGCTGGGCATTCGTGCGCGGACAAAACGTACGCGCCGCATTGCATGAACATGACTGAACGATAACCATTCCCTGAAAGCAAGAATGTGGGGAGATGGATGGCTAGCGCCTTTGGCGAAACGCCCTTGGGGCTCAGTTCGCAGATACTCAACATCGCCGCAGTGCTTACGCGCAAGGGCGGGCTCAAAGTGCCTCGATATCAGCGGCCCTACACATGGTCCGAGCGCGAAGTGCGTCAGCTGATCCAGGATCTGTGGCGCGCCTTCAAGCGCGGGGCGACGTTCTATTTCATTGGCCAGATCGTTCTGGTGAAAGACAGTCGCGGCAAGCTCGAAATCTCCGATGGCCAACAACGTCTGGCGACGCTCACCATGATCCTCGCCTATGTACGCGATCGCTTGCCTGGCCGCGCCAAGCAGTTTCAGAGTTTGATCATGGACGGCGATCACCCGCGCTTGTTGTTGCGTGAGGAGGATTCCAGTTTTTATCGCGGCTTTGTCCAGGAGCCCGACCGCATGGCTGACATGGCCGCCCACCAGGAGACCGGGATTGATTCCAAGGATCTCCTTTGCGCCGCCGCGCGCACCATCGCCGTGGAACTGAACAGTCTCGAAATGCGCGAATTGGACGCGTTCATGTCCTACGTCGCCCGTTGCTGCACCCTCAACGTTGTCGACGCCGACGAGCGCGGGTGCGCCCAGACGGTGTTCAACACGCTGAATCGGCGTGGTTCGCCGCTTTCGGGCGCCGATATCATTAAGAGCGATCTGCTTGAAAACTCCAAACTCGCCAACGCCGAGGCCGACGCCGCTGCGCGCAAGTGGGAGCAGATCGAGGATATGTTCGAGCGCGAGAACTTCGCGCGCCTGCTCCACATGATGCCTTTCCTGCTGACCGGCGAGCAATTGCTGTCGCCTGGCGATCTTGCCTCGTTCCGCAGCGCAGTCGATCGTGCCGGTGGGGTGCGCACCTTCTTGTTTGATCAATTGCCGCGCTACGCCAATGCATTGCGGGGTATATTCACATGCTCGGTCAATGTTGGCGCGGCCAGCGCCGATGTGAATCGCCGCATCAAGTTGATGAAGCAGGTTGAAGCGTGGGATTGGGCGCCGGCGGCCATCGCTTTCCTTGCCGCCCATTCCGGCGAGCATGAGCGCGCGCGCCGCTTCTTCCAGGCGCTGGACAGGTTCACATTCGCGTGTGAGTTGGCTGTGGTCGATGATCGCCAGCAGGAGGGTCGTTACTTACGTGTTGTGCGGGGGGTCGCAGACGACAGGCAACTCTATGGCAAGAAAGAGAAGGAGAGGGGCGCGCTTGAGCTTACCGACGTCGAGCATTCGCGCTTCATCGACACGCTCAATCGCTCGCGCAAACGTGACCGGCAGCGTCGCTTGTTAGTGTTGCGGCTCGAAGCGGCGATGCCAGGAGGCAGCCTGGCGGAGATGACGGACGACGCGACGGTCGAACACATCCTGCCCAAGGGCGGAAGCGCATGGTGGAACGAGCGCTTTCCCGACGCCGTGCGTCGCAACGACGCCGCCAATCTGCTCGGCAATTTGACGCTCATTACTTACGACCAGAACAAGAAAGCCGATAACAAACCCTATCCGGAAAAGCGGCGTGTGCTCTTCAATACCCCGGGCGGGCCGATCCGAGCGTTGACCAAGGACATCGTCGGCATTGAGGACTGGACCGTCGACGCCATCGAGGAGCGCCACGAGCGCCTGGTGCGCATCTTGTGCGAGGACTGGGGGCTCATCCGCGGCCCTGGCGAGCAGGACTGATTAACCTCGCGCTAACGGATTCGCAGTCAAGGCTTAACCTTGCGTTTACAGGTAGGGCGGGGCCATGTCGTTGTTGTACTCGGTGGTGTTTGCGAGCCGGTGCCGGTCCAACCACCATCGCTTGGCGGTCGATGCGCTGCGACACTTGAAGGGACCGAACGCCGCGCAATGGCGCGACCTGCTGCTGCATTATCACGATGAATATCTGAAAGGCGCCAAGGCGCCCGATGACGTGTTCAAAGATTTCAAGAACCACGTTCTGCATGTGCGCGACAATGATTGGGGCGGCGCGGTTGAGGCCTGCGAGGAATGGTATCGCCGCACCGTGCGCGCGCTTGCGGCCGGGGACTGGAAACAGGCGGCGTGGTCGGCGGGGGTGCTCAGCCATTATTACGTCGATCCGATCCAACCCTTTCATACCCACCAGACCGAAGAGGAGAGCGTCATCCACCGCGCGGTGGAGTGGAGTTTCTCCAAATCCTACAAAACCTTTCAGGCCATTCTCGATGCCGAACACGGCGGCTATCCTAGCATGGCGCCGCCAACCGGGGATAAGTGGCTAGCCGATATGGTGCGCGCCGGGGCCAAGGCCTCGAACCCACACTACGAATTGATTATCGAGCACTACAATCTCGAAAAAGGCGTGCAGGACCCGCCCGCCGGGCTCGATCAGGAAATCAGGCGTGTTGTCGCCAAGCTCATCGGCCACGCTGTCATCGGTTTGGCGCGCATCCTGGAGCGCGCGTTCGAAGAGGCGGCGGTGAAGCCGCCGAACGTTGGCGGCAATCTGCAGGCGTTTTTCTTGACGCTCGAAATTCCAATCCAGGCAGTGCTGAAGGCGATTGACGATGTCAACGCGCGCCGCGAGGTTGAAGCGCAGTACGAGGAGTATCGCCGCACTGGCAAAGTACGCGGCACGCTGGGTGAGGACGACAAGGTGGTGCGCGCGCTCTACGCCGCCGAGGTGTTGAAGGCGCCGCTCTCTTCGCTTGACGCCAAATGGCCGCGCGAGATTGGCGCTAAGGCAGGCAAGAGCGGCGCTGCGGCGCTGAAGCCGGCGCCCAAACCGCGCAAGGAGCCGGCGGTTCCGCTCGAACTGCCGATCGGCGCGCCGCGTGCGAAGGTGGACAAGAGTCCGCCCAAATTCATGCTTGACGGAACCGCCCCGGTGGAAAAAGCCCCTTCGATTGGGCCGAAAACAGCCAAGCGCCTGGAGGCCGTCGGCGTGCGCACCATCGCGGACCTGCTGTCGGTGTCGCCGGAGGATGCGACCAAGGAAATCGGCGCGCGCCACATCTCCGCGCAAGTGATCCGCGATTGGCAGGCGCAAGCACTACTTGCGTGCACGGTGCCGGGAATGAAATCGCGCGAGGCGCAAGCTTTGGTGGCCTGCGGCGTGCGCGACGCTCATGAGCTGGCGCAATTTGATCCGACCGAGCTTACCGATGCGGTTGCGCGCTGGGGGCTCTCGGACGAAGGCGCGCGGGCGTGGGGCGCGGCCGCAGCGCCCAACGAAGATGACGTCGCCACCTGGATCGAACGCGCCAAGCGCGCCAACACGCCGAGCGCGAAAGCGAGCGCGGCCTGAGCTAAAGCACGATCCTTCCAAATTGAAACACCACCCATTCCCGGGACGCCGCGCCAGCGGCGGGACCGGGGCCCATAAACTCAATCCTCTGTGGTTACGGGCCCCTGACTGCGCTTCGCGCAATCCGGAAATGGGTGTTGAAGCGATGCAGGCTGGAAAGAATTCGCTTTGCGCAATCTGCGTCGCGCTCGGGGACCTGTGTGCTGCTGGCGAGATTGCCGCCTGCGATGAATAGTTATGCAGAGCTTAATGTCGGCGTGCTGCTCTGCACGCAAGGCCGTGCTTACTCCATATTAACGATGTCGCCCGTACCGCAGGTGTCGAACTGCGACGTGCGGCTTACCAAGAGCCGCGCTTGCGCCGAGTGCGGAGCCGATAAAACATGTTCGACAAGATCAACAGCAAGATGTCCATCGGAACCCGCCTGGCGCTGGTTTCAGGGCTATTCGTTGCGTCGTCGGCGTTGGTGACGTCGTTCATGGTCGGCAAGGCGGTCGATGAGATCGGCTTTTCCAACAAGGAGAGTGCGGGGACAGATTATCTAGGCGAGGTGTGGGGCGCTATTCGTTCCGGCGACCAGATCGACCAGTCTGTCGCCCAGGACAACTTCAGCGCGGGTGCAGCAGCCTCAACCTTCCAGGCCGCACAAAATGACTTTGACCGGCTTAGCGCCGGTCTTGCGCTGATCACGGCGGTCGCTGACGGATCAAACCTCACGCTCGATCCCGAACTCGATAGCTTTTACGCCATGGATGCCGCCACGGTGAAAATCCCGGCGCTCTTGGCGGCGTCGGTTGAGCTTGAGCGGCAGGCGTCGGCGTCGGGCGATCCGGCCCAGCGCCAGTTGCTGCTCACCATTGCCTCGGACCGGGTAACCGCCGCTGCGGCGGCCGCCGTCGGATCGATGGAAGCTGCGATCGCCAACAATGCCAGCGGCGAGACGCGCCAGGCGCTGTCGCAATCAGTTTCCTCTCTTACCGACGGCGCCGCCGCTCTGGTCAGTGCGGCGCAGGGCGCGGGTGTCGGCGCCGAGCGTGCGGTATTCGCCACCACGACTGATGCTGCCTGGCGCGCAACGGCGGAAGAATTGTCGCGCTTGCTCGATGTGCGCGTCGCCAACAAGCAATCAGAGCTGACATTTCAGCTGGCGCTGGTGGCGCTGTTCTTGGCCGCCGCTGGCGGCTTGGCGTGGCTCGTATCGTCCGGCCTTGGCCGTCGCTTCAAAGCGTTGACCGAAACCATGGATCACCTGCGTGAAGGCGATTTCAAGGTGCACGTCCCGCATACCGAGGATGGGCACGAGACCGGCAAGATCGCCGGCACGCTGCAATTCCTACGCGACGGCATGGCTGAGCGCGTTGAGGCCGATGCGCGCCGTTTTGAGGAAGCGCAGCTTGGTTCGGAAGGATACATCAAGGCGATTTCACGCGCGCAGGCGATGATCGAATTCAAGCCTGATGGAACAATTCTCACGGCGAACGAGAATTTTCTGAATACGTTGGGCTACCGTCTCGAAGAGATTGTCGGTCAGCACCACTCGATGTTCGCGCCGCAAGATTATGCGCGCAGCCCCGAGTACCGGGGTTTCTGGGACAAGCTTAATCGCGGCGAGTTTGTCGCCGACAAATTTCTTCGCCTTGGCAAAGGCGGCCGGGAAGTGTGGATCCAGGCGTCGTACAACCCAATCATCGACAAGATGGGCAAGACCGCAAAGGTCGTGGAATTCGCGACCGAAATAACCGAGCAAGAAAACGCGGCGCGCGAGGCGACGTTCAAGAGCGCTGCGTTCGCCGGATCTTCTTCGGCAATGATGATGGTCGATCGCGACTTCAAGGTTACTTATGTCAATGAATCAACGCTGAAGCTGTTGCGCGACAATGTAGCAGCGTTCCGTAAGGCATGGCCGAACTTCAATCCGGAAACGATCATCGGGACATGCATCGACACCTTCCACAAGAGTCCGGCTCACCAAAGGCAATTGCTCTCGGATCCAAGCCGGCTTCCATATCGGACCGACATTTCGGTCGGCGACCTGAAGATCGAACTCAACGTGAGCGCGGTGTTCGATGCGAAACGCAATTACGTGGGCAATGTTCTGCAGTGGGAGGACGTGACAGGCGCGCGTTCCAACGCGGGCGTATTGTCGGCGCTGGATCGCGCAAAGGCGCTGATAGAATTCGACCTCGACGGAAAAGTTCTCACGGCAAATCAGAACTTCTGTCGCACCATGGGGTACTCGCTCGACGAAATTCAAGGTCAGCATCACAGCGTGTTCGTGGATGCCGCTTATCGGCAAAGCGCCGAGTATCGCGCTTTTTGGGAGAAACTTGGTCGAGGCGAGTATGAAGCCGGCAAGTACAAGCGCGTTGGCAAGGGGGCGCGCGAGGTTTGGATCGACGCGTCCTACAACCCGATTCTGGATGGCAACGGCAAGGTTTTCAAGGTCGTCAAATTGGCGGATGACATTACCCAGATTGAGAATGACCGCATGGCTGCCGAGGCTGAACGCGACGCGCGCGCCGCGGAACAGACCACCGTCGTCACCTCGCTGGCTTCGGGCCTGCGCCAATTGGCCGAGGGCAACCTCACCAGCCGCATCACCACATCGTTTACCGCCGACTACGAACAGCTGCGCGCCGATTTCAACGAAGCCATGAGCAAGATGCAGGAGGCAATGAAATCGGTCGTCGTCAATGCCGGCGGCATTCGCACCGGCGCTGGCGAGATCAGCCAGGCGTCCGACGATCTGTCGCGCCGCACCGAGCAGCAAGCCGCGAGCCTCGAGCAAACCGCGGCGGCGCTTGATGAAATCACCGCCACTGTCCGCAAGACCGCTGAAGGCTCAAAGCAAGCCAACGCCCTGGTCGCGACGACGCGCTCCGACGCCGAGGCCAGCGGCCAAGTGGTGCAGGAAACGGTCGCGGCGATGGCCGAGATCGAGAAATCCTCGAAGCAGATTTCGCAAATCATCGGCGTCATCGACGAGATCGCCTTCCAGACGAACCTGCTGGCGCTCAACGCGGGCGTGGAAGCGGCGCGGGCGGGCGATGCGGGGCGGGGCTTCGCGGTCGTCGCTTCGGAAGTGCGCGCGCTCGCGCAACGCTCTTCCGAGGCGGCCAAGGAAATCAAGGGCCTTATCTCGGCGAGTTCGCAGCACGTGGAAACTGGCGTTGATCTCGTCGGCGACGCGGGCAAAGCGCTGCGCGGCATTGTCGCCAAGGTCGGCGAGATCAGCGGTCTGGTTTCCGAGATCGCGGCATCGGCTCAAGAACAAGCGACCGCGCTTGCCGAAGTCAACACCGCCATCAACCAGATGGACCAGGTGACCCAGCAGAACGCGGCGATGGTCGAGCAATCAACCGCCGCCAGCCATTCGCTCACGCAGGAGGCTGACGAACTCATGGGCCTGATCGCGCGCTTCCAGACCGGCGCTCCGGCCGTGCAAGCTGGTGGTCATCAAAGCAAGGGCGCGTCGGCACGAGGCCGTCCAACGCCGCAACCGATCGCGCAGCAACGCCAGCGGGTGGCGCAGTTTGCGACCAGTGGGTCCGCCGCTGTGAAGACCGACGATGATTGGCAGGAATTCTAGGAGGAGCGCTGGCGATGCGGTTGCCTCAAATTCTTGATCTCGGCGCCGCCGCGCCGCTGTGGTCGGGCCTCTCCAGCGTGCGTGGACAGGCGCTTCAGGTTGACGCCTCCGAAGTGGAACGCTTTGGCGGCCTGTGCCTGCAAGTGTTGGTCGCCGCGCAGGCGCAATGGCGTGCAGACGGCGTTGAGTTTTCCATTGTGAACCCATCCTCGGCGTTTGCGGACGGTGTGCGGTTGATGGCGGCGCACGAGCTTGCGCCGCAAGGGGGAGCTTCGTGAGCAAAACAATTCTCACCATCGATGACTCGCGCATGATGCGGGAGATGTTGTTGATGGTGCTGCGTGAAGCAGGCTTCAATGTTGTGCAGGCCGAAGATGGCGTCGAAGGCCTCGAAGCGCTTGCGCATACAATTCCTGACATCATCATCACTGATATCAACATGCCGCGCATGGATGGCTATGGGGTCATTGAGGGCGTTCGCCAGGATCCGCGCTTTAGGGCGACGCCAATCATAGTGCTGTCTACTGAGAGCAGTCCGGAGAAGAAGGGCCGCGCTCGCGACGCCGGCGCCACGGGTTGGATCGTCAAGCCGTTCCAGGCGGACACCCTGATCGACGTCATCAGACGCGTGTCCGCATAGGATGGCCAACATGGATCCTATGGAAGCGATCAAGCAGACCTACTTCCAGGAATGCGACGAATTGCTTGCAAGCCTGGAGGAGGGCTTGCTCGCGCTTGAGGCGGGCGAGGGCGATAGCGACACGATCAACGCCGTGTTCCGCGCAGTCCACTCGGTCAAAGGCGGGGCAGGCGCGTTCGGGTTCGAGTCGATGGTCTCGTTCGCGCACGTGTTTGAGAATGCGCTTGATGCTATGCGTTCAGGCAAACTCGATCCTGATCCTGAAGCACTGAAGCTCATGTTGCGTGCTGCCGATGTGCTGGCCGACCATGTGCTGGCGGCAAAAGGCGAAGGCGCGGTCGACGAGGCGCGCGGTCACGCCATGGCCGATGAACTCGCCGCGCTCACGTCAGGCGAGCCTGCCGCGCTCCGCGCTGCGGCGCACCCTGGTGAAGAAGCTGCCGGCGACGAGTGGGGTTTTAAGCCTCTCTTGTTCGATGTTGGCGAGCCTACGCCGAGTTGCGGATGGCGGCTGGTCATGCGTCCGACGGCGGCGATGTACGCAAAGGGTCATGACGCGTTGCTGTTCTTGCGCGAACTCGGACGATTAGGGCCGATCGAGACTACGCTCGATGCGTCGACGCTTCCTGATCTATCATCACTCAATCCAGAAGGGGCTTACCTGAGCTGGGTCGTTGAGCTGCCGGGCAGCGTTGAGGAATCGGCTATCCGAGATGTTTTCGATTTTGTCGGCGAAGACTGCCCAATCGAGCTCTCCCGGCCAGAGGTCATCACACTGGATGCCGGCCCGCCAATTGACATTGAAGCTTTGCTGCGCTCGGTGCAGACCGCGCCGGGCGAACCACCCACTCAGTCCAGTGCGAGTGTTGAGGATAAGCCTGCGGTTAGTGCGGAGAGAGGCGGCGCCAAGGCCGCCGTCGGCGCGACCATTCGTGTTGATCTAGAGCGCGTTGACCGAATGATCGACCTTGTCGGCGAACTGGTAATCAACCAGGCCATGCTGGCTCAGCGCGTGGCTGAGAGCGGCCTCGCGCGATCCTCCACCGTCGCCATTGGGCTCGACGAGCTAGAGCAATTGACGCGCGAAATTCAAGACAGTGTCATGGCGATCCGCGCGCAGCCGGTCAAATCGGTGTTCCAGCGCATGCCACGCCTGGTGCGAGAGATCGCCGGCTCGACCGGCAAACAGGTTCGCCTGGTGATGGAGGGCGAGGGCACCGAGGTTGACAAGACGGTGATCGAGCGTCTCTCCGATCCGATCACTCATATGCTACGCAATGCAATCGACCACGGACTTGAAACGCCAGAGGAGCGCGTCGACGCGGGGAAAGGTGAAGAGGGCACCGTCCGGCTTGCGGCGCTGCACCGTTCCGGGCGCATCGTCATCGAAGTTTCTGACGACGGCAAGGGCATCAACCGTCCTGTTGTTCGCCAGATTGCGGTCAAGAAGGGCCTCATCGCCGCAGATGCGACCCTCACTGACGATGAAATCGACAACCTCATCTTCCTGCCCGGGTTCTCTACCGCGACGACCGTGTCCAACATCTCCGGGCGCGGCGTTGGCATGGATGTGGTCAAACGTTCGATCCAGGCGTTGGGCGGGCGCATCACCATCACCTCGCAGCCCGGCCGGGGTTCGACCTTTACACTGTCTCTGCCGCTGACGCTGGCTGTGCTTGACGGCATGGTTGTCAGCGTCGGCGCGCAAACATTGGTAGCACCCCTGACCGGAATTATCGAGACGCTGCGGCCAAAGCCGGATGAAGTACGGGCGTTGGGGCCGCGCAGCTCAGTGTTGGCAGTGCGTGGCGCGCATGTGCCGTTGATCGATATTGGCGTGGCGCTTGGACATCGAAGCGAACCGATCGACCCCACCAAGGGCGTTGTGCTGCTGGTGGAAAGTGAGGTTGGCGGTCGCGCCGCTCTGGTCGCTGACGAAATTCAAGGTCAACGCCAAGTCGTCATTAAGAGCCTTGAGGCGAATTTCCAGCGTGTGGACGGCGTCGCGGCGGCGACGATACTAGGCGATGGACGCGTCGCTCTGATTTTGGACGTGGACACCCTCGTCGAGAAGCGACTCAACGATCGGCGCGAACCCGCACCATTGGCGAAGGCGAGTTGACCCATGGAAAATCGTGAACCTGTGAACAACACCCAAGAACTGATCTCGTTCCGCGTTGATGACCAAGAATTCTGCCTCGACATTATGGCGGTGCGGGAAATACGCGGTTGGACAGCGGCCACGCCGCTTCCGCATTCACCGAGCTATGTGCGCGGCGTGATCAATCTGCGCGGCGCGGTGCTGCCGATTCTGGATCTGAAGGCGCGCCTGGGACTTGGCCTCGTCGAGCCCAGCGCACGCAGTGTGATTATTGTCGTTCATATAGGCAGTCGTTTGGTAGGGTTGCTGGTTGACGCCGTCTCCGAGATTCTCGCCGCCGATAAATCGTCAGTGCAGCCCACGCCGAACGTAGGGTGCGAGACCGTCACCCGTTTTGTTCGCGGCATCATCGCCAGCGAAGGGCGCATGATTTCTTGGATCGCGCTTGACGATATCCTGCCCGAACAGGAAGCGGAGGCGGCGTGACGTCTCTCGCGGCCCCTCGCAAGCGCACTGAAGCGCTGGTTGAAGGCGAGTATGTCTTCACCTCGCAGAACTTTGAGCGAATCGCGTCGCTCCTGCGTGCGCAAAGCGGAATTGCGCTGACCGACGCGAAGGCGACCTTGGTGTATTCGCGGTTGGCCAAACGCTTGCGCAAGCTTGGCCTGCCGGACTTCGATCAATACTGCGCCTTTGTCGAGACGCCAGAAGGCGCGGGCGAGCGCACAGAGATGCTGGCGGCGCTCACCACCAATGTGACCCGCTTCTATCGTGAGCCGCATCACTTCGACTATCTGCGCAAGGTCATGGCGCCCAAGCTCTTAGCTGCGGCCAAGGATGGCGCTCGCGTGCGCATCTGGTCGGCGGCGTGTTCGAGCGGGGAGGAGCCATATTCCATCGCGCTGACGATGCTGGAGGTTTTTCCGGAGGCGGCCCGTTACGACGTACGCATCCTCGCCACCGACATAGATCCCAACATCGTCGCCAAGGCCAAGGTTGGCGTGTATAGCGATGATGCTGTATCTCCAATTCCTGTGAACCTCCGCGATCGTTGGCTGAGCCGCGAGCGTGACGCTGGCGACAAGTGCTGGCGCGTAAAGGACGAAGTTCGCGCGCTGATCACGTTTAAGGAGCTGAACCTCATCGGCGAATGGCCGATGCGCGGCCAATTCGACATTATCTTTTGCCGCAACGTCGTCATCTATTTTGAGGAGCCAACCCAAGCTTTCTTGTGGGGGCGCTTCAAGGACATGCTCGCGCCTGAGGGGCGGCTCTTTATCGGCCATTCCGAGCGTGTTGACGTCGATGGGTATGCGAGCGACGGCTTGACGATCTACAAGCTAGCGCGTGGGGGCGGGCGATGAAGCGAGTGCGGGTGCTTGTGGTCGACGATTCGCCGACCATACGCGGAATTATCACCAATCATCTGAGCCGCGATCCAGACATCGATGTCGTAGGCACGGCGGGCGACCCCTTGGAGGCGCGCGAGGCGATTAAGCTGCTCAATCCAGATGTGCTCACGCTCGATGTCGAGATGCCGAAGATGAATGGCATCGAGTTCTTGGAAAAAATCATGCGGCTGCGACCGATGCCGGTGATTATGGTGTCGACGTTGACTCAATCCGGCGCGGCGATTTCGGTGGAAGCGCTGGAACTCGGCGCATTCGATTGTGTGGGAAAACCCGATTTCGACGGTTTGGCCGAAAAGGTCAAAGTCGCCGCGCGTGCGCGTGTTCGCGCCATCGGCGAGCGCGCGCAGCCTGCACAGCGCAAGGCCAATTATCGGCCGAGCAACAAGCTGCTGGCGATCGGGTCATCCACGGGCGGCGTGGAAGCGTTGCTGACAATGCTGGCTTCCTTCCCAGAAAACTGCCCGCCGACCTTGATCACCCAACACATGCCGGCGTCTTTTACGTCGAGCTTTGCAGCGCGACTCGACCGCGTTTGCGCTCCGCGCGTGCAGGAGGCGACCGACGGCGCTCCCATCGCCGCAGGTCACATCTACATTGCGCCGGGCGGCGCAGCGCACCTTGAGGTGCAAGGCGGCGTGCAGCCGCGCTGTAAATTGTCGGATGGGCCTCCGGTCAACGGCCATAGGCCATCGGTTGACGTATTGTTCGCGTCGGTTGCGCAAATTTACGGGCGCCGCGCTGTTGGCGTTATTTTGACCGGCATGGGCCGCGACGGCGCGCAAGGACTAAAGCAAATGCGCGATGCGGGCGCCGCGACGCTTGGGCAGGATGAGGCGAGCGCGGTTGTTTACGGCATGCCGAAAGCGGCTTTCGAGCTGGGTGCGGTTGAGCGGCAAGTGTCGCTGAACGGCATCGGTGCAGCGACGCTTGAACTTTGTGAGTTCGAACTAAGGGGGGCCGCCTAATGGCTGCAGCAGCATCCATAAAAGTCCTTGTCGTCGATGATCAGCTCACCATGCGTGCGCTGATTCGTTCGGCGCTGCAGGAAATCGGATTTAGGGATATCGAGGACGCGGGCGACGGCGAGGATGGCTTCAAGGCCATGCTGACGCGGCCAGCGCACCTCATCATCTCCGATTTTAACATGCCGAAGCTGGACGGACTTGGCTTCCTGCGCGCAGTGCGTGCGCATGAGCTGACTAAGAAAGCCGCCTTCATCATGTTGACGGGGCGCGCGGACAAGGAGCTCGTGCAACGCGCGATGCAGTTCGGCGTCAATAACTACATCACCAAGCCGTTCTCGCCGGCTTCATTGCGGCAGAAGATACAGGAAGTGTTCGGCCCGCTGACATGACCGCCGCATCCCATTTGCTCACGCCGGCGCCGGCCCGGGAACGCACGGTTCACGTGGTCCAGGGCGAATACGCCGTCGTGACCGAGGCGGGGGTCGTGCTGACGACAATTCTTGGTTCCTGCGTGGCGACCTGCCTATGGGACCCTATCGCCGGGGTCGGCGGGATGAACCACTTCCTTTTGCCCGGCGACGACAACAGCGGCGATTCCATGAAATATGGTGTCAACTCGATGGAGTTGCTGGTGAACGGTCTGCTGCAGCGCGGCGGCGCGCGCGGTAGGCTTCAGGGCAAGCTTTTTGGCGGCGCGCATGTGATCAACAATCTCTCGGACATAGGTGCGAAGAATGCCGAGTTCGCGTTGAAATTCCTGCAACTAGAAGGCATTTCCTGCGTCGGGCAGAGCATGGGCGGCGACCGTGCGCGACGTATTCGCTTCTGGCCAATGACTGGCCGCGCAGCTCAGATGATGCTGGAGTCCTCCAACGTCGAAGTGTTCAGCGCCGAACGCAGCAAGCCCGCGCCGACGCCGTCTTCGGCCGCCGGTTCGGTCGAATTGTTCTGAGCATGGCGGCGGCCAACATTCGTTCCCACGCGACGGCGCCGGATCAGAGGCTGACGCCGGTTCGCGAGGTGTTTTCCGCGCTTGCGGATGAACTGGAGCGGGCGCGGAGCTTAGGGTTGCGAGTCGAGGGCGCGATCTGCGCGATCGCTGTAAGATCTTCGATCGACGGTGCGGTGGTAAGTGAGCTGCAACAACTCGACGCCGTGCTGCAACACATCGCGGCGCTTCGGGATTTTGCCGCGGAGATAGCGAAACGCTACGCCTCCGCCGAAACAATTGCCTTGGCCTCGGCGCTTGAGCGGGTCACGCTTGGCGAGGTCAGGGCGCGTTTGGCGGGAAGTGATTTTGAGGACATCGAGTCCGAAGAAGGTTGGGAAGTGCTGTGAGGAGCGGCGATGAGCGCCATTGATCCGAATGTACGCATCAATCTGGCGAAGGCGTGCGTGCTGCTGATCGACAGCAGCCAACACTCGTTGGACATGATGGTTCAGATCATGAAGGGCTTTGGCGTCGCCGAAGTGCATCGCTGCCTCGGGATCAAGGAAGCCGAGCGGATGATCCGCAGCAAAACCTTCGACATGTTGGTGATCGACCCGAATGTCAGTGACGGCGATGGCTACGCCTTTTTGAGCGAGCTTCGCCATTCCGGCGGCGGGGCCAACGCTTTCGTTCCAGTCATACTTGTCAGCGGTCACGTGCATGCTACCGACGTGGCGCGCGCCCGCGACACCGGCGCGAATTATTTCGTGGCCAAGCCGATTACGCCAAACGTGTTGTTGCAGCGGATCATGTTCGTTAGCCGTGACAAACGCCCTTTCGTTGAAGTGGGGAAGTACATTGGCCCCGATCGTCGCTTCAAGTTTGAAGGGCCGCCCGTGGGTAGCGATGGGCGCCGGGACAACGACCTCAAGGCGCCGCTGGGAAGCGCTGACGAGCCCAACCTTTCGCAAAACGAAATCGACACCATGATTAAGCCGCAGCGGGTGATGATATGACGGTCGTAAGAAAGTTTCAGCCGGAGGTGCGGCTCAAGAAATTGTTGTCAGAGTCTGGCGGCGTAAGCGCGACGGAGGCGATCGAGCGCGCAACGGCTGGCCTCGATTCCATTCGTGAACAATGCCTGGTGGCGACGGACGGTAAGATTGACGGCTTGATGGCGCTGGCTTCATCAAGTGATCCGGCCCGCATCGACAAGATGTACCGAACATCGAACGAGATATTCGCTGAAGCCGGCGCGTTCGGCTTGGTGGAATTGAGCGCCGCAGCGCACAGCCTGTGTGGCCTGCTCGGCGCGAGGGAGGCGGGTCCGCCGCCGCAAGCGGCAATCGTGGTCCACATCGAAGCCATGCGGGCGTTGCGCAAGCCGGAATTGGCGGGCGACCTGGCGGCTCGGGTGGCTGTGTTGACCGGGCTGCGCGGGCTTGCGGCACGCTACAAGCACGGGCCGAGTTGAGCCCAGCTAAGCCAGCTTGCGGATCAGGCCTTCCTGCGCTGTCGACGCAACCAGAACGCCGTCCTCGCGAAAGATCGCGCCGCGATTGAAGCCGCGCGCGCCGGATGCAGAAGGACTGTCTTGAACGTAGAGGTGCCAGCGAGAGAAATTCGTCGGCCTATGAAACCAAATGATGTGATCGAGGCTCGCGGTTTGCACGCCTGATTCCCAGCTGACGCCGTGTGGGCGCATGGCGGTGCCGAGCAGGGAATAGTCAGAAGAATAGGCCAGCAGCGCCTGGTTGATGACGATGTCGTCGCCGAGGTCCCGGCGCACGCGCAACCAGACCTGGTGTTCCGCCGGCCTGGGCGCAGGGGCTTTGATGTCAACGGGATCAACTGCGCGCATTTCGATCGGCAGTTCACGGAGCCAACGCGCCGCGTCTTCCCCGTGCGATTTTGACTGCATCAGCCGCGCCAGAGTTTCGGCGGGCGTTGGGGCGATTGGCAGCGCACTTTGATGGTCGAATCCCGCCTCGGGAATTTGGAAAGAGCACGCCATGTTGAATATCTGCTCGCCCTTTTGGATCGCGATAACGCGCCGTGTGGCGAAGCTCTTGCCGTCTCGCGAGCGCTCCACTTGGTACAGCACGGGAAGCGTTGGATCGCCGGGGCGAATGAAGTAGCTTTGTAGTGAGTGGCAGGTGCGACCCTCGACGGTTTTGCAGGCCGCGATCAGTGCTTGCGCGACCACTTGGCCGCCGAAAATACGCGTCCTTTGCTCCTGTGGAGAGCTGCCTCGAAAGAGATTTACCTCGATGGGCTCAAGCGTAAGCGTGGAAATCAACGCGTCTATGACTGGCATTGTGCAGCCTTGATTTGGAAGGATGCGTCTCGCTTAGAGCGAGCTGCATCGCCGCACAAGCAGGCAGCCTCAGTTCAGCTTCTTGGCAATTGCTTCAATACGCACCCCCAGCGCCGACGCCGACACTGGCTTGATGAGATAACCGTCGATGCCAAGCCTTGCCGCGCTTTGCACGAACTCCACGTCGGCGCGCCCGGTGACCATGATCACTGGAATGGTGCGGAGTGCGTTGTCCGCGCGCATGGCGGTCAGGGTCTCAACGCCAGTCATCCGCGGCATCTCAGCGTCGAGCAACACGAGATCAATGGGTCTTGCGCGCAGCTGGGCGAGCGCGCCGACGCCGTCCTCGGCCTGATGGATTTTTTGGACGCCCAAGTTTCGCAGGCTCATGCATAGGAGCTGGCGCATGGATTCTTGGTCATCGACAACCAGAATGCGAAGGCGAGCGGCGTCCATCGATCGTCCTTTCGGTGCGCGCGCCGCTCCGCAATGGAGCAGATCACGCAACGTTAACCCTCCGACTATAAGGGTTAAGAGACTACAAATCCTTGTGACATCGCTTGAGGCCTAACTAGGCGGTGCGGGCAGCCGGGCTGTTCGCGCCTTCGACCATCCGCCGTTCGATCAACGCAACAGTCTCGCTCACTTGTTCCAGCGCGCGCACGCTTCGATTCTCGACCGAAAGTACGCGGTCTTCGATGCGTCGGCGCAAGGCGTCGAAGTCGGCGCCAATGTCGCGCTGTTCGATTTGGCTTAAGCGCCCTTCGATCGCTTCGCTCACGGCGTCCAAATCCAGCGGCGACGCCCCTTCGAGGACGGCCAGGCGGCGATCATTTTCACTGATGAAATGGGAGATGTCCGCACGCAAATTTTCGAATGCCTCGGCTTGGCGAAGTTCGAGATCGACTAGTTTCTGTGCAATCGAGGCGACAGCTTCGCTTGCTGCCGTGGACGACACTTCAGCCGCCGGGGAGGAGAATTGCGCCAGCCGCATATCGGCGAGCGCAAGTTCTAGCTTGTGCAAGCGTCCTTCCGATTGGGTTGCGGCGTCAGCGCTTTGCGCAGTCACCCGGCCCAACATGCGCGCAACGCCATGGACCCTGTCGGCAGCCTCGGCGGAGTTCGCTTCTTGGGCGGCGAGTCGGGCGCGCAGGTCGTCAATACGCTGGAATACGTTCTCGTCGGATTGGTGTTCGCCTACGTGCGCGGCGAGGCGGTCGACCTGCTCCTGCAAAATGGTGATCGTCTGTTCAGTCTCTGCTTGTTCTGCGGCATGCTCCAGGTGCGAAAGGCGCTTTCCGAGTTCGCTCTCTGCGCGTGATAGCTGTTCGGCCAATGGCGCGAGCGCTGCACTTTGTTGTTCGTGGAGGTTCGCGAGGTCACGATCAATCTCCTGCCGCGATTCTGTGGCGGCGGCTTCCACGCAACGCGTTGCGGCCTCGATGCGTTTGGCCAGCAAGGCGTCGCCCGCAGCTAGATCGCCGGCCAGTTTTTGCAACGCGGCCATCGTGCACGCCTCAACGCGAGCAATATCATCGCCCAGCGCTTGGCGGGACTGCGCCAGACTCTGCTCGCCGGCGGCCGCGCGTACTTCAAGACGCTCGCTCCAGAGAGTTTGCGCTTGGGCTAGGTCGCGGCGCGCATCAGCTGTGCATGCGGCGAGACGGAGGTCCAGCGCGTCACGCAGGGTGGCGACTTCGCCGGTCGTGTTGCCGAGTGCGGAATCGAGCACTTGCAGGCGCGCCAGGGCGCCAAGCTGGCGTTCACGCAAGTCGGATGTCTCAAGGGCGAAAGCTGCGCGCGTCGCCTCAATCACGGCACGATTGCCATCTCCCGTGCGCGAGCACTCTGCAGCGAGCGCCGCGTCGGCTTGGCGTAGCGATTGGGCGGCTTCCTCGATTGCGGCCTGCGCTGCATCTTCGGCATCGACGATTTGCGCGCGCAAGTGATCGGCGTTTCGCGCCGCCATGCGTTCGCTGTCCACGACACGCTCGGCCAAGGCGCCGAGTTGATCGGCGGCGGCGGCGAAGGCGGCTTGCATGCGCCCACGGGTCTCGGCGGCGCTATCAGACAACCGATCTTCAAGCGATTTTCGTAGCGCATGCATTTCTGATGACAGGCGCTCGAGCGCAGCATCGGCTTGTTCAGCGGCCGATTCCGCGTCGGCGCGCATTTCGTCGAGGCCGGCGCCCAAACGGGCGGCGGACTCACGCGCGAAGGCGGTGAAATCGCTGGCGACCGCATGCATCAGCGCATCGTGCGCTTCGTCCAGCCTGTCGCACCGGGTGGCGAGATCGGCATGTGCCGCCTCGTTGGACTCCCCAAAAGCGTCGGCGCCTTCTTCGGCATCGGCCAAACGCTTGCGGTATGCCGCTAAGTCGCGCGCGAATTCCTGCAGCGCCTGGTTGAGTGTTTCGGCGGTTTCGGTCGCCAGCACTTCTGAATCGTCGACTCGCCCAGCCAAGCCAAACACGGCGCTGTCGAGCGTGTGCAAGGCGCCATCCAGGCCGCCAATAGAGAGCCCAAAGCGCCGTTCAAGCGCTTCAAGACGGTGTCGCAGGGCAAAGTTCTCTCGCGGCGCCTCGGGCGGGGGGTCGAAAGGCGGCGGCGGGGCCGCGACGTCAGGTATGGCCGAGTCCACGACTGGGGCGCCGCTGAGTAAGATTTCAGTAAGAAAGTCAGCGAGGCTGACCCCCAAACGCGCCGCTTCGTCCACCGCCCGTTGGCGGGTCGCGGTGTCGACGCCCTTCAGGACCCAGGAATTGTCGCTCATCTCTGCCTCGCGCGTGCCCGACGCCAGAGATGACGCCTCGTGCTTAAGGTCGCGTAAAGGCGACGCTTTTACGCACGCGAGCGGTCGTCTTTCGATTGCACCGCCGCGCGCCGTTGCGATTATGAAATGATAATCATGGCGCGCGCCCGGGAGGGCGGGCGCAATTTCAATTTTCGGGCGCCCCTAAATCGGCAAATCATGTCATCTTCGGTGACGCATTCGGGTGGCGCGCGCGGTCCACCTTACCAACGCCAGATTCACGTGGTTTTTGGATCGAGCGCAGAACGGTCGGGCGTCTTATGTAACATTCGGCTCAGGGCGACGGAGGCACGATGTCTGAGGATATCTTTCGCAGCTACACGCGGACGTTCGAGCAACGGCGCGAAGCGGAAATGTCGCTGGCTGATTTTCTGGCGCTGTGCCGCGATGACCCGACGGCTTTTGCCAGCGCCCATGAGCGATTGCTGACGGCGATTGGCGAGCCGAGGATGGTCGATACCTCTAAGGATGCCCGGCTCGGCAGGGTGTTCATGAATCGCACGGTGCGGTTCTATCCGGCCTTCGCCGAATTCTACGGCATGGAAGAGACGATCGAGCGCATCGTCGCCTTCTTCCGTCATGCCGCGCAGGGGCTCGAAGAACGCAAGCAAATTCTCTACCTTCTGGGCCCTGTCGGTGGGGGAAAGTCCTCTCTGGCCGAGCGTCTCAAGGCGCTGATGGAGGAGCAGCCGATTTATGTGTTGAAAGCAGGCGACGCCCTTTCGCCGGTTTTTGAACACCCCCTCGGTCTGTTCGATCCAGAGGTATGGGGCACGCGTCTCGAACAAGAATACAAGATCCCTCTGCGTAGGCTGACCGGCCTAATGAGCCCGTGGTGTGTAAAGCGGCTCGACGAATTTGGCGGCGACATCACAAAGTTCCGCGTCGCCAAGGTGACCCCTTCTCGCTTGCGCCAAGTCGGCGTCGCCAAAACTGAGCCGGGCGACGATAACAACCAGGACGTCTCTTCGTTGGTCGGCAAAGTCGACATCCGCAAGCTCGAACTGCACGCCCAGAACGATCCTGACGCATATTCATACTCCGGCGGCTTGAACCGCGCCAACCAGGGCATTCTCGAATTCGTCGAGATGTTCAAGGCGCCGATCAAGATGCTGCACCCGCTGCTGACGGCGACGCAGGAAGGCAATTACGTCGGCACCGAGAACATCGGCTCGATCCCGTTCCAGGGCATCATCATGGCCCACTCGAACGAGGCGGAGTGGCAGACTTTCAGGCATAACAAGAACAACGAGGCGTTCATCGACCGCATCTACGTGATCAAGGTGCCGTATTGCTTGCGTGTGCAGGAAGAGCAGAAGATTTACGAAAAGCTCATCCGCGGGTCGGAATTGTCGGAAGCGCCGTGCGCGCCGGGCACGCTGGAAATGCTGGCGCGGTTTTCGGTGCTGTCGCGCTTGAAGGAGCACGAGAATTCAACCGTGTTCGCCAAGATGCGCGTCTATAACGGTGAAAGCCTGAAGGAAGTCGATCCCAAGGCGCGCACGCTGCAAGAATACAAGGATTCCGCCGGTGTCGATGAAGGCATGGAAGGCATGTCGACGCGGTTTGCCTTCAAGGTGCTGGCCGCCACCTACAATCATGACACCCAGGAAGTGGCGGCCGATCCCGTCCACTTGATGTACGCGCTCGAACAATCCGTGCGCCGTGAACAATTCCCGCAAGAGACAGAAAACAAGCTGCTGGAATTCGTGAAGGCGGAATTGGCGCCGCGCTATGCCGAATTCATCGGCAACGAAATTCAGAAGGCCTATCTCGAAAGCTACCACGATTTCGGGCAAAACCTGTTCGATCGCTACGTCGATTTTGCCGACGCTTGGATCGAGGACATCGACTATAAGGATCCCGATACCGGTCAGTTGCTCAATCGCGAGCTGCTGAACCAGGAATTGTCGAAAGTTGAAAAGCCAGCGGGCATCGCCAACCCGAAGGATTTCCGCAACGAGGTGGTGAAGTTCACCTTGCGTGCGCGCGCCGGTCACGGCGGCAAGAACCCGTCCTGGACCTCTTACGAGAAAATCCGCGAAGTGATCGAGCGGCGCATGTTTAGCCAGGTCGAGGACTTGCTCCCCATCATCAGCTTTGGCTCGAAGAAGGATGGCGACAGCGAAAAGAAGCACGAGGAGTTCGTGTTGCGCATGGTCGAGCGCGGCTACACCGAGCGGCAAGTGCGCCGCTTGGTGGAATGGTACATGCGGGTCAAACAAGCCGGGTAGGCGTTCATGCATATTATCGACCGGCGGCTCAATCCCGGCGGAAAAAGTTTTGCCAACCGTCAGCGCTTTCTGCGTCGCGCCCGCGCGCAAGTGCGCAAAGCGGTGCGCGAGGCGTCGAGCAGCCGCTCGATCAAGGACGCGGGTAAAGGCGGCGAGGTCTCAATTCCAGCGGGCGGCGTGCACGAGCCGACATTGCGACGCTCAGCGCAAGGCGGCATGCGCGACTACGTGTTGCCCGGCAACAAGAAATACATCACCGGCGATTCAATCCCGCGGCCAGAGCAAAGCGGGGGCGCTTCCGGCGCGAGCGATTCCGGTGAAGGCGAAGACGAATTCCGCTTCGCGCTGTCAGACGAAGAATATCTCGACCTTTACCTGGAGGACCTTGAACTCCCCGACCTCGCCAAGCGCCAAGTTGCGGGCGCGCAATCGCTGCAATGGCGTCAGGCGGGGTTCTCCAATGCGGGGCCGCCATCGCGCATCTCCATACCACGCACGCTCCGGCGCTCAATGTCGCGGCGCATCGCGCTCAAACGGCCCAAGGCCGAGGAAATCGAAGCACTTCGCGCCGAGATCGAGCGGCGGGAGCGCGAGGGCGGGCACTTCGATGCTTTGGTGACGTTGCGCGCCGATTTGGAGGAGCGCCTGCGCCGCAGCAAACGCATTCCGTATATCGATCCGGTCGATGTGCGTTATCGGCGCCTGGAGGCGACGCCAAAGCCAATCGCGCGCGCGGTGATGTTTTGTCTGATGGATGTGTCCGGCTCTATGAACGAGCACATGAAGGATTTGGCCAAGCGCTTTTATTCGCTGCTCTATCTCTTCTTGAATCGTCGCTACGAACATGTCGACGTCGTCTTCATCCGTCACACCCACGAAGCGCAGGAAGTTGACGAGCAGACCTTCTTCTACAGCCGTGAAACTGGCGGCACGGTGGTGTCGACGGCTCTGTTCAAGATGGCCGACATCATCCGCGAGCGTTATCCTGTGAATGCGTGGAACATCTATGCCGCCCAGGCATCCGATGGCGACAATACATCAAGCGACAACGCGGTAGTGCTGGAGCAAATGCGAGAGGCGATCCTCCCGGTTTGCCAGTACTACGCCTATGTTGAAGTGGGGATGGATGAAGAAGAGGAGGCCCAACCGGGGGCCGGGGAGCCATCGACGAATTTGTGGCGCGCCTATCGACGGGTGCCTGGCGACCAACCGTTCGCGATGCGCAAGGTGGGGCATCGCCGCGACATCTATCCAGTGTTTCGCGATCTGTTTCAGCGGCGTCCGGAAGGCGTTTCCGGAAGCGTCGGGGCGGAGGGTATATGAGCACGCCCGCCGAAGCCAAGCTGCTGTTCCAGGGGGCGGATTGGGATTTTGATCTCATCAAACGCGTGCACGAAGCGTGCGGCGAGATCGGCATCAAGGAGATGGGGCTCGACCCGTATCCCAATCAGATTGAAGTCATCACTACTGAGCAGATGCTGGACGCGTATGCCTCGACCGGCATGCCGCTATTTTACCGGCATTGGTCGTTCGGCAAGCACTTCGCGCGCAATGAAGCGATGTACCGCAAAGGTTATCAGGGGCTCGCCTACGAGATTGTGATCAATTCCAATCCCTGCATCGTCTACATCATGGAGGAAAACTCCGCGACCATGCAGACTTTGGTGCTGGCGCACGCCGGCTACGGCCATTCTCACTTCTTCAAGAACAATTACGTATTCAAGCAATGGACAGATGCCGACGGCATCCTCGATTATCTCGAGTTCGCACGCGCGCTGATCTCCAAATACGAAGATCGCTACGGCCAGGAAGAAGTCGAGCGCGTGCTCGATGCCGCGCATGCGCTGCAGAGCCACGGCGTGCATCGTTTTCCGCGAAAGCGCATGCCAGACTTGCGCTCGGAGGAAAAGCGCGCCGAGGAACGCCGCTTGCATGGCGAGCAATTGTTCAATGATCTCTGGCGCACGGTCCCGATCGGGGCGAAACGCAAGCTCGACAAGGATGGCGAAGCGCGGCGCAAGGCGTTGCTTGGGCTGCCGGAAGAAAACTTGCTCTATTTCCTGGAAAAGACCGCGCCGCGCTTGAAGCCGTGGCAACGTGAGCTGCTGCGCATCGTACGATTGATCAATCAGTATTTCTATCCGCAACGCCAAACCAAGGTAATGAACGAAGGCTGCGCCACCTTCACCCATCATCGCATCATGAACCGCCTGCACGAGAAGGGGCAGATCAACGACGGCGCCTTTCTCGAATTCCTGCACTCGCACACCAGCGTCGTGTTGCAGCCCGGCTTTGACGACCGCCGCTTTTCCGGCATCAACCCTTATGCGCTTGGTTTCGCTATGTGCTGCGACATCGAACGCATCACCATCAAGCCCACCGACGAAGACCGCGAGTGGATGCCCGACATCGCCGGCAATGGCGACCCGTACGGCACGCTGCGGAACATCTGGGCCAATTACCGCGACGAGAGCTTTGTCTCGCAATACCTTTCGCCGGCTTGCATTCGCGACTTCGGCCTGTTCCGCGTGGTCGATGATGAAGACGATGATGAGATGGCGGTCGCCGCCATTCACGATGAGCGCGGCTATCGCAAGGTGCGGCGCGCGCTCTCGCGTCACTACGACATCGCTTATCGCGACCCCGACATCCAAATCGTCGATGTGGATTTAGCCGGCGACCGCAAACTCATCCTGCAGCACCGCGTGCTCGACGGCGTGCTGCTGGAGGAGGAAGACACCACGAAAGTGCTGCAGCACGTCGCTGATTTGTGGGGTTACGACGTCAAGCTGGTCGAGGCTGATGATGCGGGCGATGAGCTGGCCGAGCACAGCGCCAGCCCGCGGCGGGCGTTTAGCTAGCCTCAAGCCCCCAATCGCGCCAGACCATCCGCGATCGCGGGATCCACCTGCACATCACGCGCCGTCAGCGGCCGCGACAGCCGCAGGCCCTCCATGCTGCGCGCGCGCGATAGCGCGACATAGGCTTGTCCGGGTGCGAACGCGCCGCGCCCAAGGTCGATCTCGACCGAATCCAAAGTCATGCCTTGGGCTTTGTGGATGGTGAGCGCCCAGGCGTGCGCGAGCGGGAATTGCACGTATTTGAATTCCTCTTTCACTTCCATACGCTTTTCGGTGGCGTTCCAGGTCCAGCGCGCTTGCGGCCACACCGCGCGTTCCACATCCACATCCTTGCTGGAATCGAGAGCGACGCTGACCACGTTCTCCTCCAGCGCCTTCACCGTGCCGAGCGTGCCGTTCACCCAACGCCCCTCGGGATCGTTCTGCGTGAATATCACACGCGCACCCTTCTTCAAAATCAGTTCCAGCGGCGCCGGGAAACGGTCGGCGAATTGTGATTTGGGTTGCTCGCCTTCGAAGCCGCCGGCATATTTCGCGGCGACGCCGGCTAACGCGGCGAGGCCGCGCTGATTGTAGCTATCCGCCACGGCGTTGGTTGCGCACAGCAATACCGGGCGCTTGTCCAGCAAGCGTTCGAGGCAGGCTTCGTTGAGTTGCGCCACCGCATCCTCGACGCCGCGCCGTTCGCGGATGGCCGAAAGGAGCGCGATGAAATCGCGATCTGTTTGGCGATGCACCTCGGTGAGTTGCACTGCCGCCAACGGCGCATCGCGCAGCACGTGCGCGGCGAACGCGTAGGGGCTTGAATAGCCGGCGTCCTCCAGCAACTGGCTCTCCTCGCCGCGCACGACCGGCGGCAATTGGTAGAAATCTCCCACCAACAACATTTGCACGCCGCCGAACGGTCGCGAGGATTTGCGTGCGACTTTTAGGTGCTGATCCATCGCATCGAGCACATCAGCGCGCAGCATCGACACTTCATCGATGATGAGCCGGCGCAGCGCGCGCGCGGTGTTGGTGAAGAACCATTTCGGTTTTTCGATCGTCCCGATCAAAGGCCGCGGCGGAAAGCCGAAGAAAGAATGCACCGTCTGGCCGCCGATATTCATGGCGGCAAGGCCGGTCGGCGCGAGCAGGGCTTGGGGAAAGCCAGGGTCGCCCTCCACCAGGGCGCGGATGAAATGGCTCTTGCCGGTGCCGGCGCGCCCGGTGACCAGGACGACGGGCGTGCGGTCATCGAGTGCCGCTCGCGCCTCATCGAGTGCTGGGTCTGGTGTCGCGACGCGGGGAATCGGCATCAGCGAACCTATACAGGAGGTCGCCGCCATGCGCTAAACTGGGGCTCTCGATAGGAGCCCATTCATGCGCAATTCCATGCTCACAGCTCTCGTCGCGCTGTTCTTGGCGGGCTGCGCCGCGCCGCCGCCGAGAGGCGCGAGCGTGGCCGCTGAGCTTGATGCGCTTGCCGAGGACGGGCGCACCATTGCCGAGGCGCAATGCGCGCGCTGCCACGCTGTGGGTGAATATGGCGACAGCCCCAATCCAGCCGCGCCCGTGTTCCGTACTTTGCTTCAGCGCTACCGCGCCGACGTGCTGGAAGAAGAACTGATCGCCGGCATCCGCGTGGCGCATCCAATGCCGGACTTCCAGTTCAACCCACAAGGCGCGGAGGCGCTGATCATGTATCTGCGCTATGTGCAGGAGCGCCCCGCAGCGCCGGCGCAGTAAGACGCGGCCGAAGCGGATTTCGCGGATCAAGCTTTGTAGGCGACCCACCCTCTAAAGGTGAAGGCCGCATAAAACATGCCGGCTGGAAGCCGAAAGGCGTGTTTCTTCGCCGCCGTTTTCGCAAAACCGAAAACGCAAAAAGCGGGAGAGCGGGACGCGCCTCGTGCGTGCGCGCAGAAATAAAAGTGTTTGGGGTTGTGCCGAAGCGCGTCCCGCGCGAAATGTTGTACAACCGGCGAGAGCGTGAGGCGTTCNNACCAGCGCCTCCCAAGCCGGGATGAGAGAAGTATAACGCGCGTTCCACGGGGGGCGGATAAGTTCGAATCTATCCCCGCTTTTCTGGCGGTGCGCCGAACGCACGTTGGCTTAGCTTTAGGCGATCTAGTGCGACCAGATGGCGGCTGCGGACGCGGGCGCTGGGCTTGCCTCTGTCAGGGCGAAGACACATTGGCTTAGCTCAAGCGCCGGAAGGTTGGGGCCGGAGATTAAGCTGCCAAGCGGGGCGTCCTCGGCGGCCAAAAGACTATCGGCGCGAGTGCCCGCAAATGCCGCGAAGGCGCTCCATGCGACCGACGGTTCGACGCTGGCAGCGTCGTCGATCTCAGGCAGCAGGTCCGACTCCTCGATGCTCGCCATCTGCGGCACTCGGCCTGAGATTCTGAGCCTTAAATCCATGTCGTAGCGGGCGCCCGAGGGCTCTATCACGCGGAGGCGCGCGAGGTGAGTCGCGCCTCGCTCGGTCGCGAGTAAACTGTCGTCGCCCAGCGTCACGACACCTATCTCGCGATCGATGACAAACCGTCCGCCGGCGTCGTCGAGCAGGTAGAAACCGGGCGCCTCCGCTTCACTCTCCTTCCGCGCGCACAGCGCCAACGCGGAATCGATCGCGTGTGCGGAGGAGGCATGGGCGGCGTCGACGTCAACCGAGTCGAGCGAAAGTAGGGAGGGGGCGAGCGGCGGAATCATGTCCGACACTGTCGCCCTTTATCGCTAACGCTCCGTGAAAGCCGCGTTTTAGAAGCGTTTACGCTTCGCCCCAGCCAATCGCCGCCTTCACCTCAAGGAATTCTTCCAGGCCGAACGGTCCGCCTTCGCGCCCGAGGCCCGATTGCTTGTAGCCGCCGAAGGGCGTGCCCATGCCGCCAAAGCCGCCATTGATGTGCACATTGCCGGCGCGGAGTTTCTTGGCCACGCCGCGCGCGCGATTCTGTGAGCCTTGCACATAAGCGGCGAGGCCGTAGGGCGTGTCATTGGCGATGCGGATGGCGTCCTCTTCGGTGTCGTAGGCAATGACCACCAGCACCGGCCCAAAGATTTCCTCGCGCGCGATGGTCATGTCATTGGTGACATTCGCGAACACGGTGGGCTTTACGTAATAGCCGCGGTTGAAGCCATCGGGGCGGCCGACCCCGCCGGCCGCGAGCGTCGCGCCTTCGTCGATGCCTTTTTGGATGAGGCCTTGCACCTTTTGGAATTGGTTGGCGTTTGAGAGCGGGCCGATGGCGCCCTTTTCCGCGCTTTCCGGGGCCATCACCTTGATCGACTTCGCGGTCGCTGCGGCAATGGCCACCACTTCGTCATACTTGGCGCGCGGCGCCAGCATGCGTGAGGGCGCGTTGCAGCTTTGGCCGGTATTGTTGGCCATGTGCATCATGCCGCGCGCGACCGCTTTGGGCATGTCCGCATCGTCCAAGATGATGTTGGGGCTCTTGCCGCCGAGCTCCAGCGCCACGCGTTTGATGCCGTCGGCGCAAGATTTCATCACCGAAGTCCCGGCGCGCGTCGATCCGGTGAAGCTCATCATATCGACGTCGGGGTGTGCGGCGAGGGCTGCGCCCACGCCAGGCCCGTCGCCGTTCACAAGGTTAAACACGCCCGCCGGCACACCGGCTTCATCGAGGATTTCCGCGAACAGCACGGCGTTGAGCGGCGCAAGCTCCGAGGGTTTCAACACCATGGTGCAACCGGCGGCTAGCGCTGGGCCCACTTTGGCGCACACTTGGTTCATCGGCCAGTTCCAAGGCGTAATCATGCCGACGACGCCGATCGGCTCGCGCAAGATGCGGTGGCCGGGATTGTATTCGTAGTCGAACTTGAAGTTGTCGAGCTGCTTGCGTGCGTCCATGAGATAACCAAGCCCGGCAGGCGCTTGCGAACTTTGCGCCAGCGGCGCCGGCGCGCCCATTTCCATGGAGATCGTCTCGGCCATCTCGCCCATGCGGCGCTGATAGATGGCGATGATCTTATCAAGCACGGCCTTGCGTTCATCGACGCTGGTTTGCGACCAGGCCTCGAACGCACGGCGCGCGGCGGCGACGGCTTTGTCCACGTCCGCGGACGTGCCCAGCGAAATGCGCCCGCAAGGTTCTTCGTTGGCGGGGTTGATCACGTCATGCGTGCGCGGCCTTGCCGGCGCGGTCCATTTGCCGTCGATGTAGAAATTGAGCTGTTCGCGCATCACGCACTCCGCCTTTGAAAGAAACACGCCGTCATTCCGGGCGACTCCCGCGAAAGCGGGAGGAGACCCGGAACCCAGGGGATCGAAGGGCCCCTGGGTCCCGGATCACGCTTTGCGTGTCCGGGATGACGCTTTGCTCTATATGCACACGCAGACGACGGACACCAATGGATCACCCCCCCCTCCGCACCTTCGGCCGCATCAAAGCGCGCACGCTCAAGCCGCGCCAGGCGGCCCTGGTCGAGACGCTGCTGCCGTATTTGGCTTTGCCGGAGGCGGAAGCGATTGACGTGGCAGGGTTGTTTAGCGCCAGCCCTTTCCGCAAGGGGGAGGGGGACGCTTCCCCCATCATCCTCGAAATCGGCTTCGGCGGCGGCGAGCATCTGGTCGCCCAGGCCGCCGCGCACCCTGATGCGCGCTTTATTGGCGTCGAGCCGTTCCTCAACGGGGTCGCCTCGTGTCTGCGCCACATCGAGGAGAGCGGCGTCCAGAACATCCGCCTGCATCAGGGCGACGCGCGTGATGTGATCGCGCGGCTGCCGGACGCCTGCCTCGACCTCGTCACCATCCTCTTCCCCGATCCATGGCCCAAAACCCGCCACTGGAAACGCCGCCTGATCCAGCGTGAGTTTCTGGACGATCTGGCGCGCGTGCTGAAACCGGGCGGCGAAGTGCGTTTCGCCACCGATTGGGCGCACTACGCGGCGTGGACGCTGGAGGTGTTCACGCGCGATCCGCGCTTTGCTTGGACCGCTGAATGCGCGTCCGATTGGCGCGAGCCGTGGCCGGGGCATGTGCCGACGCGGTATGAGATGAAGCGGCTGGGTGATTGCGCGCCGATTTGGCTGCGGTTTGTGCGGCGGTAGCGTCGCTACAGCGCCGCCAGCAATCCCAGGTGAACAACCATCGGCTCGAAGTCTCGATCTTGATGCAGCAGGCGGTAGCCTTTGCGAATGCAGAACGTCGCGATGATCGTGTCTATGGTCTTGCGCGGCGTTTGCCCCAAGGCTCGCAGGGTTCGAAAGTTGCGGGCAGCGTTGATGGCAATATCCGCATCAAGCATCGCTTCGATCTGAAAAGCGCGCATCGATGTTTCGATGCGTGACGCGTGGGCCTCGTCGCGTGCGCCTTGCAGGCATTCGAGCAGAACAAGATCGCCGACGATAATATCGTTCGGGTTCGGAAGCGCGCGCAGCGCCGCAACGGCGGGTGTGGCTTGATTGCGGAAATGCGCGATCCAAACTGACGTATCGACGACGATCATCTCCCGACATCATCGCCGGGGCGGATCGTCGCGACGCATCGCGTCGAGATCGCCCTCCCAGCCGATGCCCGCGGATGATTGGATCGCTTCGCGCCGACGATGCGCGGCCACCAACTGACGCAAGGCCTCCTCGACCGTGGCGCGCTTGGTACCCAAACCCGTCGTTGCCATTGCCTCGTCCAAGAGGGCGTCGTCAATGTCTATGTTCGTGCGCATGAGGCATGTGTATCATTTTACGGCAATATACACAACGCACATAAAGCACATAATAATCAGCGACATACCTTGTCAGCGCGCTGCCGTGGCACGGGCGCCGCCGAGCCGCCAAGCGGTCGCTGAGTTCAGTTGCGCCCGATTGCCCCCTACCCCCCAATCGTCGCGCAAAGTAACTGCACGTAGAAGCGAGACAAGCGATGCAGGCCGAGATTGTAGGATTATGCGCTTTGATTTCGGCCATCGGGCAGTTGTCGCCTCTGGCCGCAGCGGCCGCTTCCGTACTGCTAGTTCTACCGGCCTACTACTGGCGGCTGCGAGCATACATCGCCGAACAGCGTTTCAATGAGGCGGACTTCGATAAGCGACGCCGGGGGGAGAATGCAGATGCCAATATCAAAGAAGAAATTGAAGAGAAAACCGGCTGACAAGCGCTGCTGAACCCGCTATATCTCCTCCAACACATCGCTGATGCCTCCGATGGAGGCGCGGCGGCGGGCCGAAAGCCCGCCGCTTTTTTGTTACTTGGAGCGCCCGTTGGGTAGCGCGCGGACATATGCGGCACTTGTCCTTTTCGACTGGGAAAAGGCATCCGCCACCCATTCCCGGGGCGCGGGTGAAGCCCGCGAGCCCGGGACCCATAAGCGCGGCCATCGACTAATTTCGCGCTTTGCTTGGAGAGCCTTGCGTTCATGGGTCCCGGACTGGCGCGTGCCGCGCCATCCGGGAATGGGTGAGAGGTGAGAGCGACCAACCCCGTCGAGGAGGCCATTGTGGCGCTGGTCGAACCCACCGCGGAAGGCCTGGGCTATCGGCTGGTGCGCGTGCGGGTGATGGGGGCGCGGCGCAAGCGGTTGCAGATCATGGCCGAGCGCCTGTCCGATGGGCATATGAGCGTTGAAGATTGCGGCCGGCTGTCGCGGGCGGTGTCGGCGGTGCTCGACCTCGAAGACCCGATCAAGGATGAGTACGATCTTGAACTCTCCTCGCCCGGCATCGATCGCCCGCTGATGCGGATCGAGGATTTCGAGCGCTTCACTGGCTACGAAGCTAAACTCGAAACCGCCGCCATCACCGAAGGCCGGCGCCGCTTCAAGGGTGTGATCTCCGGCGTCGAGGGCGATGTTATCCGCTTCGCCATGCCGGAAGGCGATGTGAAGCTGAAATTTTCGGCCTTGTCGGACGCGCGCTTGGTGCTGACCGACAGGCTGATCGACGAAGATTTGAAACGTGCGAAAGCGGCGCAGGCCGCGAGCAAAAGCAAGACCAACGAAGGAACAGATCCATGAGCACCGGCATTTCCGCAAACCGGATGGAAATTCTGCAGATCGCCGAGGCGGTCGCGCGCGAGAAATCGATTGAGAAGGAAATCGTCATCGAGGCGATGGAGCACGCGCTGCAAAAGGCCGCGCGTTCGCGTTACGGCGCCGAGCACGACATCCGCGCTTCAATCGATACAAAAACCGGCGAAATGACGTTGAAACGGGTTGTAACCGTGGTGGACGACAGCGTGCTCGATCCTGAGACGCGGCCGTTCAACCCCTCCACCGACATCATGCTCGACGTCGCCTTGAAATCCGATTCCGAGGCTGTGCTGGGCAAGATGTATGAAGAGGGCCTGCCGCCGATCGAGTTTGGCCGCGTCGCCGCGCAAACCGCCAAGCAAGTGATCAACCACGAAGTGCGCGAAGCTGAGCGCGAGCGGCAGCACCTTGAATACAAGGACCGCGTCGGCGAGATCATCAATGGCGTGGTCAAGCGGGTGGAGTTTTACAACGTCATCGTTGACCTCGGGCGCGCCGAGGGCGTGATCCGTAAATCGGAGGGCATTCCGCGCGAAAACCTGCGCGTTGGCGATCGTACGCGCGCTTACGTGTACGACGTGCGCCGTGAAGCCAAGGGTCCGCAGATCTTCCTCTCGCGCGCCAAGCCGGAATTCATGGCCCGTTTATTTGCGCAGGAAGTGCCGGAAGTTTACGAAGGCGTCATCGAGATCAAGGCTGCAGCTCGCGACCCCGGATCGCGCGCCAAAATCGCGGTGATTTCACACGATTCCTCGATTGATCCGGTTGGCGCCTGCGTCGGTATGCGCGGCGCCCGGGTGCAGGCGGTTGTGGGTGAGCTTCAGGGCGAAAAGATCGATATCATCCCCTGGTCGTCTGACCCGGCAACCTTCATCGTCAACTCGTTGCAGCCGGCGGAAGTGTCGAAGGTGGTGCTCGATCCCGAGGACGCGCGCGTGGAAGTTGTTGTGGCTGAGGCGCAACTTTCGCTTGCCATCGGCCGGCGTGGACAAAACGTGCGCCTCGCGTCGCAATTGACCGGGTGGTCGATTGATATCTTGACTGAAGCGGAGGAAAGCGAGCGCCGGCAAAAAGAATTCGCTAGCCGCACCGAGCTGTTCGTCAAGGCGCTCGAAGTCGATGAAATGTTCGCCCAATTGCTGGCGTCAGAGGGCTTCGAGGCAGTCGAGGAGATCGCCTTCATTGATCAGATGGAGCTGGCTGCGATCGAGGGTCTCAACGAGGAAATCGCCGCTGAATTGCAGGCGCGCGCGCAGGATTTTCTTGATAAGCTCGCGGCCGAGCTGGAGGCCAAGCGCGTCGCGTTAGGTGTTGAGGACGCTCTTAAGCTGGTGCCTGGGCTGACAGGCCCGATGCTGGTGGCGTTGGGTGAAAAACGAGTGACGACGCTCGACGACTTCGCCGGACTGACGGGCGATGATTTACGCGGATGGTTCGAGACCAAGAACGGCGAGCGCGTGCGCGAGGCGGGCGTGCTTGAGCAATTCCAGCTGAGCCAGGAGCAAGCCGATGCCCTCATCCTCAATGCGCGCATCGCCGTCGGTTGGATCGACGCACCTCCCGAGCCGGAGATCGAAGAGGGGGGCGCGCCCGATGAGGTCGACGTCTTCGGCGATCGCCCGAAATAGCGCCCGCGAAAAACGCTGCGCGGTCAGTGGCGAGACGCTGGGCGAAGCGCAGCTCATTCGCTTTGCTTGCGCGCCCGATGGCGCTGTCGTTCCCGATGTCGCGGCCAAGCTGCCGGGGCGCGGCGCGTGGGTCCGCGCCGATCGCGAAAGCGTGACCCGGGCTGCGCGCAAGGGCGCTTTTTCAAGAGCGTTCAAGGCGCAGGTGGCGGCGGGGAACGATTTGGCCGATCGCACTGAAGCCCTGCTTGCGCGCCGCTGCGTTAGTCAATTGGGGCTTATGCGCAAAGCCGGCGCGATCGCCATGGGGGCGACCCAAGTTGAAGCCGCGATTCGCTCCCGGCCTGCGCTCGCTTTGATCGAAGCCGTCGACGGCGCCGAAGACGGGCGCGAGAAGATGATGGCGCTTCATATCGGGCTCTGGGGCGCTCCACCGCCCGCAATTGGCTGTTTTGGTGCGGCGGAATTGGGCGTGGCGCTGGGCCGGGAACGTGTGATACACGCTTGCCTGCTTCAAGAGCGTATGGCGTTGGCCTGGGCGGTGGACATTGGCCGCCTCGCGGGATTTCGCGCCATCGTTCCAGGCTCTTGGCCCGATTCCTGGCGCTCCATCGGATGGGGACTGGGCGGCGCGGACGCTGAACCCACGGGGAAACCTGCCGGGGCTCACGGTCGTGGCGAGCAAACGGACGTTTGAGAGGCCGGTAACGGCGAATTTAGGATTGGCGAACGCGAACGCATGTCTGACGGCACAGAAACGAAAGAACCGGCCTCCGGCCGCAAGCCGCTCACGCTCACCCGCACGGCGAGCGCTGGGACAGTGCGGCAAAGTTTTTCTCATGGCCGCACCAAGCAGGTTGCCGTTGAGGTGCGCGAAAAACGCTCACTCAACCGGCCTGGCGCAGGCGCCTCTGCGCCAGCTCCCGCAGGACCCGGCGTGCCCCCGCCATTGCGTCAGCGCTCTGCAGCGGCGGCGGCTGAGCCTGCGCCGAAGCCGCCGACCAGTGGGCGCGGCGCTGAGATCAGCGATGACGAGGCTCGTCGTCGCGAGGACGCGGTGCGTCGTTCACTGGCGGAACGTGAAGCGCGCGATCAACGCATGCGCGCCGAAGACGACCAGCGCCGCGCGCTCGACGAAGCGCAGCGTCGCAAGAGCGCCGAACTGGAAGCACAGCAAGCAGAGCTAGACGCCCTCCGCCGCGCCGAAACGGGCGAGCCGGAAGTCGCGCCGACGGCGAGCCCCGCCGAGCGCGGCGCGCCGCCCGCTGCTGCGGCGCAGCAGCCAGTCAAGGCAGAATCTGACTTGCTTGGCGATCTTGGCGGGCGCCTTAAGTCGGCGCGCCGTCCTTTGGCGCCAACGCCGGTCAAGCCTGCAAAGAAGGGTCAGCCTCAGCGCCGCGAGGGAAAGCTCACCCTCGACATGGTCGAGCGCATCACTGAGGGCGATGACGATCGCGTCCGGTCGTTGGCCGCCTTTCGCCGTGCTCAGCAAAAGGAAAAGGAGCGGCGCGCCAAATTGGTAGGCGGCGGCGAGCGCGAGCGTGTCGCCCGCGAAGTCATCATTCCAGAGATGATTACCGTACAAGAATTATCCAACCGCATGGCGGTTCGCGGCGCCGACATCATCAAATTCATGATGCGCCAGGGCCAGATGCTCAAGATGAGCGATGTGCTCGACGCCGATACCGCGGAATTGATCGCGACCGAGCATGGCCACGCTGTCAAGCGGGTCGCGGAATCGGACATCGAGGAGGGTCTCGACGGCCCGATCGAGGACACTGACGATAACCTGCTGCCGCGCCCACCTGTGGTGACGGTGATGGGGCACGTCGATCACGGGAAGACCTCGCTCCTAGATGCGCTCCGCGAAACCGATGTCGCCGCAGGCGAGCATGGCGGCATTACCCAGCACATTGGCGCCTACCAAGTGCGAGTGAAAACTGGTCAACGCGTCACCTTCCTGGACACGCCAGGCCACGCGGCGTTTTCCGCCATGCGCGCGCGCGGTGCGCAAGTCACCGACATTGTGGTGTTGGTGGTGGCGGCCGACGACGGGGTGATGCCGCAGACGATTGAGGCGATCCATCACGCGCGTGCATCCGGTGCGCCGATCATCGTCGCCATCAACAAAGTCGATAAGCCTGACGCCAACCCGACGCGGGTTCTGACCGATCTGTTGCAGCATGAAATCGTCACCGAGACCCATGGCGGCGATACGCTGTCCGTCGAAGTCTCGGCGCTGAAGAAAACCGGCCTCGACAAGTTGGTCGAGACTATTTTGTTGCAAGCAGAAGTGCTGGATCTGAAGGCTAATCCAGATCGTCCAGCCGAAGCGGCGGTGATCGAATCAAAGCTCGACCGGGGCCGGGGAACGGTCGCGACCGTCTTGGTGCAAAAAGGCACGCTGAAGCGAGGCGATATCGTCGTGGCGGGCGGGACTTGGGGCCGTGTGCGCGCGATCTCCAATGAGCGCGGACAGACGCTGCAGGGCGCAGGCCCCTCTGAGCCGGTTGAGGTTATGGGCCTCGAAGGCGTGCCCGATCCGGGAGACGTGATGAACGTGGTCGAAAGCGAAACCCGCGCGCGGGAAGTCGCCGATTATCGCCAGCGCGCCCGACGCGAACGGGCTTCCGTTGGCGGCGGAACCGTCCGCACTTCACTTGAATCCATGATGGCGAAATTCAAGGATTCAACCGCCAAGGAATTGCCAATTCTGATCAAGGCTGACGTTCAGGGCTCGGCTGAGGCGATTGTCGGCTCACTTGATAAGCTCGCGCACGAAGAGGTGCGCGCGCGCGTGGTTCTCTCGGGCGTTGGGGCGATCAATGAATCCGACGTGCAATTGGCCAAAGCCTCCGGCGCGCCGGTGATTGGTTTCAATGTTCGCGCCTCGAAGGAGGCGCGCGACCTTGCTGAGCGCGAGGGCGTGGAAATTCGATATTACGCGATCATCTACGACTTGGTCGACGACATTAAAGGCGTGATGTCCGGCATGCTTGTCCCGCACACGCGGGAGACCTTCCTCGGCAACGCCGAAATCTTGGAAGTCTTCAACATTTCTAAAGTCGGCAAAGTTGCCGGCGTTAGGGTCACTGACGGCGTTGTCCGGAAGGGCGCAAAGGTTCGCATCTTGCGTGAAAACGTGGTGATTCAAGAAATGGGCACGCTCACCACCTTGAAGCGCTTCAAGGAAGAAGTGAACGAGGTCATCAATGGCCAAGAATGCGGCATGAGCTTCGGCCAGTTTCAGGACATCAAACAGGGCGACGTGATCGAGTGCTTCAGCGTGGAAGTGGTGCAACGTTCACTTTGAGGCTTTGACGATGCGTAGATTGGCGATTGCCGTAGCGGCGCTTGGCCTCCTAGCGGCTTGCGGACAAGGCGATGGTTCCAAGCAAGCGCCGAATGTGCGCGCTTCGACGGTGGTCGAGCCTGAAACCCGGGTTGACGCTGTGCCGCAGGAAGAGCCTGCGGTGGCTCGCTCGCAATGGCGCGCGGCAAATGAGCATGCGCGAACGGTGACCGGCAATTTGCGCGTGAGCCTGGCGCGCGGGGTACGCGGTGGACCCTTGGTCTTTGCTTTCGCCAATGGCGTTACCATCGAGGCCCAACCCTACGCTGTCGTGCCCGCAGATTCGCGCTCCGGCGTAGGTGGGCAAAGCTTTGCTGCTGTTCTCGGGGGCGATCCACGCGTCGATGCGCACCTTTACCGGGTGATCGTTGAAAACGTCACGCTAAGCGCGGGCGAGGGCGGCTTGTGCGGCGCGGCCGTCACGCGGAACATGGCGGTGAGCGAGTTCGTCGATGGGAGTGGGCGCTGGGTGTTCAAGGTCGCCGCGTTCCGCGGTGAGGCGACGCCGCCGACCAATGCCGATCCTGAATTCTGCAACGCCTACGCGTTTACGGCGGAATGACATGAAGGGGCGGGCGCAAGGATCGAAGTCCGGGGGGCTTTCGCAGCGTCAGTTGCGCGCCGGAGAACTCGTGCGCCATGCCCTGGTGGGGCTGCTCGCGCGCGAAGATCTGCGAGATCCCGGTTTGCAGGGCGTGTCGATCACTGTCGGAGAAGTTCGTGCTTCGCCTGATCTCAGGCACATGACGGTGTTTGTCTCATCGCTTGGTCCGAACGATCCGGTCAAGGTCGCCGAAGGCATGACGCGCTGCGCCGGATTTCTGCGCGGCAAGCTGGGGCGGGAAATAGATTTGCGGTTCACGCCTGAACTGCATTTTCAGGCTGACGTATCTTACGACGAAGCACGCCACATCGATGAATTGCTAAGACGCCCGGATGTCGCGCGGGATTTGAAGCGGGGGAGCGAGTGAACGTCCGCGTTCCCCGGGTTTTGATCGGCGCTTTGGGCGCGCTTTTGGTTCTGCCGTTGATGGAGATCATTTTCTTCTTTGGGATCTCTGGCGGACGGCAATCGCTGCGAGGCGGGTTCGACATCGGTCACGTTGATAAGTACATCGGGATCGTGTTCTTCTACCTAATCCCGCATGCGCTGCTTTTGGTTGGCTCTCTTGGTGTGGTTGTATTGCTGGTTGCGAAGCTCGTCGGGAAGTTCCGCTCGCCATTCATCTTGTTGGCGAGCCTGCCTGCGGCGATCGTGGGTATTCATGTCTACATGCTGATTCTGGAACCTGATGATTTTCCGCTCCCGGCGGGATTGTGGTTGCTCGCTGCCTTTGCGGGTGCGGCGAGCGCGCTGACGTTTTGCCTTGTCGGGCGTGTTGCTTGGCGTGCTCCAACTGCCAACTCTGTCCCTGTAACGCCATGAACCGGCCCAAACTCTCCCGCGTTATTTGCGGCGTCTTTGCTTCGTGTGGACGACGGCCCTGATCTCAATGCGATTTTCATGAATGCGATAGATCACAAGATATGGCGTGCGCGGGACAACAAGTTGCCGCAACTCGCGATGCCTGGATGGCGGCGCCAGCTCAGGAAAGCGCTCAAGCAGGGTGACCGCCGCAAGGATACGCTCGCCGACACGCATGGCGCCGGCTGGACTTCGCGAACGGATGAAGGCGATGGCTGCGTCAAACTCCCGCCGCGCCGCGTCACCCCAGACGATTTGCATCAGCGCGTGTTGTCATGGAACGTGCGGACCACTTCATCGTGCGCCGTCAGGGCCTCGCCCGAATCGAGCCGCGCTTCAATCTCGGCCCAAAGCTCGGGCGTGAGCAAATCCTCGCCGCCGTCGAGCAGCAGATCGATGTGCGCGGCGACTGCATCCTGGTCGGGTTTGGGCAGCGTCCGCAGCCGGGCGATCGTAGCGTCGAGGTTTGCCATGGGGGGAAGGGTAGCATATTTCACGCTGGGACCGCGACAGCGAGTTTATCCATGAGCCGGCGCAAGAAGGGTGACGATGTCTCGGGCTGGGTTGTCCTGGATAAGCCCGAGGGGGTTACCTCGACCCATGCGGTTTCGGCCGTGCGGCGTATCTTCAACGCCCAGAAAGCTGGCCACTCCGGCACGCTCGACCCTCTGGCTTCTGGTATTCTGCCGATCGCGCTCGGCGAAGCGACAAAGACCGTTCCTTGGCTGATGGAGGCGGACAAGACCTACCTATTCACGATCCGATGGGGCGTCTCGACCGACACCCAGGATCGTGAGGGAAAAGTTACGGCCGAGAGCGACCTGCGCCCGGATGCGACGGCCATCGCCGAGGCGCTCAAGGATTTCGTTGGCGAGATTAAGCAAATTCCGCCCCAGTTTAGCGCTGTGAAAATCGAGGGCGAGCGCGCTTACGATCTCGCCCGCGCTGGAGAAACTGTAGAACTCGCGCCCCGGGTCGTCGTCGTCTTTGAAGCAGACCTCGTCGGCGCGGAGGCTGCTGACTTGTCAAATTTTCGCGTCCGCTGCGGAAAAGGCTTCTACATCAGAGCATTGGTTCGCGATCTGGCCGCCAAACTGGGGGCGGAGGGCCATGTTTGGCGGCTGCGCCGCACTGCCGTTGGGCCGTTTAACGAGGCGAACTCAGTCACTCTCGACGCGCTCGAGGTTTTGCGCCATAAGGACGCCGCGTCAGAACGCCTGAGCCCCGTTGAGACCGCGCTGGACGACATCCCGGCGCTGGCCATAAATGGGGAGGACGCGTTCAAGCTCAGACAAGGGCGGCCCATCGCTCTTCTACCGCACGTGGTGGAGGCGCTGAAGCCGCAATTCCGTGACCGCACCATCGCCGGGCAGGACGCCTCCCGCGCGGCGGTGGCCTTGTTTCAAGGCAAGGCGGTGGCGCTGGGCGACGTGCGGGCGGGCCGTTTTACGCCCACCCGCGTGTTTCATCTCTCAAACGCATAAAGGAGCCCGATGTCGATTACCGCAGAGCGCAAACAAGCGCTCATCAGAACCCATGCTCAAGGCGCGGCCGACACCGGCTCGCCCGAGGTGCAAGTTGCCATCCTGTCGGAGCGCATCTCCAACCTCACCGAGCATTTCAAGACCCACAAGAAAGACAACCACTCGCGCCAAGGCCTTCTGAAGATGGTCTCGCAGCGCCGGCGGTTGCTCGACTATCTGAAGGTCCGCGCAACGCCGCGCTACCAAGCGCTGATCGAAAAACTCGGCCTGCGCCGCTAGCGCAATAGTGGCCAGACCAATGCACCAATCCCCGGACGAGCGTAGCGAGTTCCGGGGCCCATAAACGCCGCTCGTCGGAGCGTAAATCTCGACAGCTAATGTTGATGGGTCCCGGACTTGGCGCTTCGCGCCAATCCGGGAATGGGTGTTCACGACCCTTCCCTTGCGGGGAGGGAAACCACGAAGCGCAACGGAATCCGCCGTTGCGCACACGACGTATGTACGCGGCGTTCGGGCAGGGGCCTGTTCGCCTGGAGTAAGATGAATGTTCAATACCAAATCCGTTTCCATCGACTGGGCAGGCCGCAAGCTGACGCTCGAAACCGGGCGCGTGGCGCGCCAAGCTGATGGCGCAGTGTTCGCCACCTGGGGCGAGACCGCATTGCTGGCCACCGTCGTCTATGCCAAGGAGCCCAAGCCCGGCTTGGATTTCTTCCCGCTGACCGTGAACTACCAGGAAAAATATTTCGCTTCCGGCCGCATTCCCGGCGGCTTCTTCAAGCGCGAAGGCCGTCCGACCGAGCGCGAAACGCTGCTCTCGCGCTTGATCGATCGCCCGATCCGTCCGTTGTTTGTCGATGGCTTCAAGCACGAGACGCAAGTGATCGTCACCGTGCTGTCGTGGGACAATGAGAACGAGTCCGATATTTTGGCGATGGTGGCCGCGTCCGCCGCACTTACGCTGTCGGGCGTGCCGTTCATGGGACCGATTGGTTGTTCGCGCGTCGGTTGGATCGACGGCAAGCCGATGCTCAATCCCACCATCGAGCAAATGAAAACCAGCCAGCTCGATCTGGTGCTCGCCGGCACTGCTGATGCGATCATGATGGTCGAATCGGAAGTGAAGGAACTCGACGAAGCGCAAATGCTTTCGGCGCTTCAACTTGGGCACAAAGGCATGCAGCCGGTGATCGATGCGATCATCAAGCTGGCCGAGCAAGCCGCCAAGGAGCCGTTCGATTTCACCCCCATCGATCTCTCGGGCCTGAAGGGCAAGATCACTGACCTCGTTGGCAAGGACATCGCCGCCGCCTACAAGATCATCAAGAAAGACGAGCGCCACGGCGCCGTGAACGCCGCCCGCGACAAGGCCAAGGCCGCCTTGGTGAAATCGGACGAAAATCCAAACGGCGCCGATCCCGGCCAATTCAAGGAAGCCTTCAAAGGCGTCGAGAGCGAGATCGTTCGCGCGCGCGTGGTCAAGGACAAAGCCCGCATCGATGGCCGCGCCGTCGATAAAGTGCGCCCGATCGAATCCATGGTCGGCTTTCTGCCGCGTACGCACGGTAGCGCATTGTTCACCCGCGGCGAGACCCAATCGATCGTGGTGGTTACGCTCGGCACTGCGGAAGATGAGCAATTCATCGACGCGCTCGCCGGCACGTACAAAGAGCGCTTCATGCTGCACTATAATTTCCCTCCCTACAGCGTCGGCGAAACCGGCCGCATGGGCGGGGCGGGGCGGCGCGAAATCGGTCACGGCAAGCTGGCGTGGCGGGCGATGAAAGCGGTTCTGCCGACGGCGGAGCAGTTTCCCTACACAGTGCGGCTCGTCTCCGAGATCACTGAGAGCAATGGCTCATCCTCGATGGCCACGGTCTGCGGCTCGTCGCTGGCGCTGATGGACGCGGGCGTGCCGATTTCGGCGCCGGTTGCGGGCGTCGCCATGGGCCTCATCCTCGAAGATTATGGCTTCGAAGTGCTGACCGACATTCTCGGCGACGAAGATCATCTCGGCGACATGGACTTCAAAGTCGCCGGCACCGAAAAGGGCATCACGTCGCTGCAGATGGACATTAAGATCGCCGGCATCACCGAGGAGATCATGAAAGTCGCGCTGGAGCGGGCCTATCACGGGCGCATGCACATCCTCGGCGAAATGGCCAAAGCCATGAACGCGCCGCGCGATGAAGTCGGTAAGAACGCCCCGCGCATCGTGCAGATATCCATCCCGGTCGATAAAATCCGCGACGTGATTGGCACTGGCGGCAAGGTGATCCGTGAGATTGTCGAGAAAACTGGCGCCAAGGTCAATGTCGAGGACGACGGCACCGTTAAGGTGGCGTCGGCAAACGCTGAATCGATTGAAGCGGCGGTCAAGTGGATCAAGTCGCTGACCAGCGAACCAGAAGTCGGCCAGATCTACGAAGGCAAGGTCGTGAAGGTGATGGAGTTCGGCGCGTTCGTGAACTTCTTCGGCGCCAAGGACGGCCTCGTGCACGTATCGCAACTGTCGAAGGAGCGCGTGGATAAGCCGTCCGATGTGGTCAAGGAAGGCGATGTCGTGAAGGTGAAGCTCCTAGGCTTCGACGACCGCGGCAAGACCCGCCTTTCCATGAAGGTGGTCGATCAAGCCACCGGCGCCGACATCTCCACCGGCGAGCCCGGCGAAGAAGACACCGGCGGTGGCGGCGGCGAGCGTCCGCGCCGCAGCGAAGGCGGCGGCGGTGGGCATCGGCGGCGGCGCGACTAAACCTTGGGAAGCAACCCCACCTCCCCCTCGATGGGGGAGGTGGCCGCGAAGCGGTCGGAGGGGGTGGCGCGTGTTGACGGTGATGAGAGCCTCCCAAGGCTCAACCGGAACCAGCAGCGCCCCTCACCCCCTCAGTCACGCTTCGCGTGACAGCTCCCCCATCGAGGGGGAGCGGGCGCGGTGATTTGCCTTGCGTCTTGGTGCGTGTTTACGCTCGCTTCGATGGGATTACGCCGGCTCGTACATTATTTCGACCGCAGCGAGGCTTTTGTCGCGCGCAGCGTGATCGAGGCCGAGGGCATGCTTGCCTTTCTCCACAATGAGGATTGGATTCGGTTTTACCCCCACTATGTCGGACCATTGGGCGGTTATAGGTTGATGGTGTCCGAGTTTGATCTTGAGGAAGCAGGCTTGGTGTTGCGAGAGGCGCGGCTCAATCCCCTGCTTGAAGGAGATCGATTGGAGCTTAAGGGCGACTTGCTGGATCGGGTCATGAGCCTTGTGGTGGGATTTGCCATTGGTGGCGTGCCGACGACGATACGCCAATCGCGCTGGGTTCCCATCGAGCCCACATGACTTCCCTCGTCATCATCGCCCGTTTCGCCTCGCGCCCGGAGTGCGTCGTCGCGCAATCACTCCTGCGTTCTCAAGGTATCGAGACGCTGATGCCCGATTTCAATGTGCTGATGGCCGAGTTCGATCCTTCGATGATGGAGCACGGCTGGCGGCTGATGGTGCGCAGCGACGATGTGATCAAGGCGCAGGCGATATTGCGCGAGGCGCAGGCGGAGGCCGGCGAGGATTAAGCCTCTCCTCTCTCCGGCAGCGCCGCCCAGAGCGCGAGCGCGGAAGGAACGACGACCAGCGCGACGTCCACCATCGGATCGCCGCTCCGTTGCATGGTCAGGTCGGCGACATGGATGAGCGCGTGCGCGCTAAGGAACCCAGCGCCCGCGATCGCTGCCGGCCAGTAACGCGGCCTCCACGCACGCGCGAACAGCGCGAGGCTCGCCATCAAATAAGCTGCGCCAATGTCGGCGATAAAATGGGGATTGAACGGGCCGGTGTGCGCGAGCCCCGGCACGCTGTCGTACCAATGCGCCCCGTCGATCAGCATGAACGCGCCATTGAACGCCCCGCCCACGCCAAGCACGGCCGCGAGGATACGCCTTGGCGTCATTTGTTGCGAAGCGAGGAAATCCAGCCGCCAATCAGAACAAGGGCCGAGGCGGCGCTTGCAATTGGGATCGCATATAAAAGCGGGTCCATCGCGTCACTTGTTGCGCAGCGACACGATCCAGCCGCCGATCAGCAGCGCGACGCCGGCGGCGCTGAGTAACAGAACGGCGTAGAGCGAGGGATCCATTGGTTAGTCCTCCAGTCTAGTCAGAATATAGTGCAAAGCCGCCTGAAACACAACGAAGGCAATGAACGCTGCGGTTACTGTGCCAATGTCTGGCGCCCGGTTTGAGGCAATCGGCTGCAGAAATGCAGACACCAGCACCGCAACCGAGATCGCGTTGAACGTCGCCGCCAACGCTTTGCGCCGCTCGTTTCGGGCGTTCTTGGATTGCGGTTTGCGCGCCACGGCTTACGCGCCTTCAACCCCGTCCGGCACTCCAACCGCATGGAAGCCTCCATCGACGTGGATGACTTCGCCGGCGACAGATTTGCCGAGGTCGGAGAGCAGCCACAGTGCGCAGCCGGCGACGCCTTCCATGGTCGTGTCTTCCTTCAGCAAACTCCAATCGCGCGCGGTGCTCATCAGCATCTTGCCGCCAGCGATCCCGGCCATGGCCAGCGTGCGCATCGGCCCGGGGCTCACCGCGTTGACGCGAATGCCCTTGGCCCCGAGGTCGCGGGCGGCGTAGCGCGTGGAGGCTTCGAGCGCGGCTTTGGCCACGCCCATCATATTGTAGTTCGGCACCACCCGTTCGCTGCCCTGATAAGTCAGCGTGATGATCGAACCGCCGGCGCTCATCAAAGGCGCCGCGCGCCGGCAGGCGTCCACGAACGAGAACGCGGAAATATCCATCGAGGCTTTGAACGCCTCGCGCGTGGTGTTTTCTACGAACGAACCTTTCAGCGCGGATTTATCGGCGAAGGCGATGGCGTGGACCAGAAAATCGAGCCGGCCCCAATCGGCGGCGATCTTGGCGAACGCCATATCCATGGACGTATCGTCGGTGACATCTGCCGGCACCATGAATTTCACGCCGATGCTCTCCGCCAGCGGCCGCACGCGTTTCTCCAGCGCTTCGCCCTGATAAGTGAAGGCCAGCTCCGCGCCCTGGTGCGCCAGCTGCTTGGCGATGCCCCAGGCAATCGAGTGGTCGTTGGCCACGCCCATGACCAGCCCACGCTTGCCCTTCATCAAATCGCCTTTGGGCAGGGTCCATTCGTCGGCCATGTGTGGGCTCCTTGGGTTGGTGCTGTTGTTGGCAATTGGCAGAGCGAAGCGTTGCCGGTCAAGGTTGGACCGCGTGTGCGGAATCGCGGTCGCCCCTAAGGCGCGCGAAAGCCAGCCGCTTTGTGGCTGCCGTCGCAATAAGGCTTGTTCTTGGACTCGCCGCACCGGCACAGAAACGCTTCGGTGACGCGGTTGATCGTGCGCCCGGTGCCGCTGACGAGTTCAAGATTGCCCGAGAGTTTGAGCGGCCCATCGGGAATGGGCGTCACGTTCACGACGCCGTCGCGCGCGGCAAGCGGCTGGCTGTCGCGCGCCGCCGGCTCGCCCGAGGCGACGAAGCTCGCCGCCGCATGCGCGCCGTCGCAAAACGGCTTGTTCTTCGACTGCCCGCACCGGCACAAGGTCGCGCGCGGAGCATCCTGCTTGGCGCCGCCGATCGACAATTTGGCTTCAACCGCGAGCGGTCCGTTCTCACGCACTCGCACAATGTTCACCAGCGGGGGCGTATTCGAGCCGACGCCGCCCCCATTGCGGAACACTTCGATGGCGCCCGAGGGGCAGTTCTGGCCCAGGCGGATGACCTCGTCAGGAGAGGCGGCGTCTGGATGAATCCACTCGCCCTCAACATTGGGCACGAACACGTCGGGACGGCTCAGCACGCAATTGCGCGAATGCACACAGCGGCTGGCGTCGAACCGGATGGTGACCTGCGCGCCGTTTGCAGTTTCAACGCTCATGGTTGCTCCTTGGAGCTGGCGCGCCAGCGCCACTTGCCGCGTTCACGCCGCCAGCTTCGTAAACGCCAGCGTCGCGTTGGTGCCGCCGAAGCCGAACGAATTGCTCAGCACGCACTTGATCTCGCGATCCTCGCGTTTGCGCAAAATCGGCAGGTCCTCGAACGCGGGATCAAGCTCCTCGATGTTGGCGCTCTCGCAGGCGAAAGAATTGTTCATCATCAGCAGCGAGTAGATCGCCTCTTGCGCACCGGCTGCTCCCAAGGAATGCCCGGTCAGCGATTTGGTGCTGGAAATGAGCGGCGGCTTTGCCCCAAACACGGCGCGCACGGCTTCCATCTCCTTGAGATCGCCGACGGGCGTGGAAGTGCCGTGCGTGTTCAGATAATCGACCGGGCGATCGAGGTAGCGCATCGCCATCTTCATGCAACGCACCGCGCCTTCGCCTGATGGTGCGACCATGTCGTGACCATCGGAAGTGGCGCCGTAGCCCGCCACTTCAGCGTAGATCTTCGCGCCGCGCTTTTTGGCGCGCTGATATTCTTCCAGCACCAGCACACCCGCGCCGCCGGCGATGACGAAACCGTCGCGGTTTTTGTCGTAAGCGCGCGAAGCGGTTTCCGGCGTGTCGTTGTACTTCGAACTCATCGCGCCCATGGCGTCGAACAGAACCGAGAGCGTCCAGTTGAGTTCTTCCGATCCGCCTGCAAACATCACGTCCTGGCGACCGTCGCGGATATGTTCATACGAATTGCCGATGCAATGAGCACTGGTCGCGCAGGCCGAGCTGATCGAATAATTCACGCCGCGAATTTCGAACGGTGTCGCCAACGTTGCGCTCGCGGTCGAGCACATCGCTTTGGGCACGGCAAAAGGTCCAACCCGCTTGGCCCCTTTCTCCCGCGCTGTATCCGCCGCCAACACGATCGCCGCGGCGCTCGGCCCGCCTGAGCCCATGATGATGCCGGTGCGCTCGTTGGAAATGTCGTGCTTTTCGAGGCCCGCATCGGTGATCGCTTGGTCCATGGCGATGTAGTTCCAGCCCGAGCCTTCGCCCATGAATCGCATCACCCGCTTATCGACGACATCCTCGGGTCTGAGCTGCGGTTCGCCGTGCACTTGGCAGCGCATGCCGCGCGTCGCGTATTCGTCCGCCTTGCGGATGCCGGACTTGGCCTCGCGCAAGCTCGCGAGCACGTCTTGCGCATTATTGCCGATCGAGGAGACGATCCCCATTCCGGTGACGACAACACGTCGCATGGGCGCTCCTCTATTTCATGCCGGCGGCGAGCTGTTCGGCGCTGAACAGGCCGACCTTCAGGTCCTTGGCGCTATAGATAGGCACGCCGTCAGCGAAAACGACGCCGTCGCCTATGCCCATATGTAGGCTGCGTCGGATGACGCGTTTCATGTCGATCTCGTAGCGGACCAGCTTGGTGACCGGGGTGATCTGTCCCCGCAGCTGCACTTCGCCGACGCCCAGCGCCCGCCCGCGCCCGGGCGAGCCGGACCAACCCATGAAAAACCCGACGAGCTGCCACATCGCGTCGAGCCCCAGGCACCCCGGCATCACGGGATCACCGCGAAAATGGCACTCAAAGAACCAGCGCTCAGGGTTGATGTCGAACTCGGCGATCACTTGGCCCTTCTCGAAAGCGCCGCCCTCGGTTGAGATGTGGGTGATGCGGTCGAACATCAGCATCGGCGGCAGCGGCAGCTGCGCATTTCCGGCGCCGAACATGTGGCCCTCGCCGGAGGCGATCAGATCCTCGTAGGTGAGGGCGGAGGGGCGGTCAGCCATGGGCGCTCTTCGGAAAGCTCAAGAAGTCTTGGGCTTATAGAAGCAAGTAGGATGGGGCAAGGCGGGCGAGTTAGAGCCCCGTGCAGTCCTCCGCGCCCCAAAGCGCGCCTTTATCCACCCAACCCACACGGCCGCCGACGGCTATGCGCCGCCATGCGCCCTCGCAGCCGGTGAGGGCGCCAACCACGCCCGGCGCGAGAAACGCGACCGGCTGAGCATGGGGCCGGGCGTTGCGGCGCAGCGGCGTTTCCTGGTTGATGAAGGCGGTACGGCGCGCGTCGAGATTTTGCGCGTGCATCCAGACTTGAGCGCCGTCGGGATCGACCACGCGCCGCCAAGGCCCGCTTTCCGCAGTGATTTGCAGAGGCAGGCCTGCGCGCGCGTAGATCCAGTCGATGCGGTGTTCGAGGCCGGGGCCGCGGCGGCCGTTGGCGCCCTCGGTTTTGAGGCTGGCGAAGCGCGGTACCGGCAAGCTGGAATCCGGCCCGACGACGGGCGAGCCGGCTGCGGCGGCGCTCAGCGAGAATGCGGCTAGCGCCGCGCCCAGCACGGCGAAACTCCCACGACCCATGACACCCAACCCGTTCGAAACCCTCCTCTCGGCGGGAAGGAAGGGCCATCATGCGGCGCTCCCGTGAAGGCTGATTTAACGGCCCGCGCAAAACGCCAAATTTGGCGCCCCGCGCGGCGTGGTTTATGGAGAGTCAATGTCCTCCAAAAAGCTCAAGGTCGTCGTCACCCGCAAACTCCCCGATCCGGTGGAGACGCGCCTGCGCGAATTGTTCGATGCCGAGTTGAACCTTGAGGACAAGCCGTTCAGCGCTGATGAACTCGCCGCCGCCATGTCCCGCGCCGATGTGCTGGTGCCGACCGTGACCGACCGGCTGGACAGCCGCGTGCTTTCCCGCGCCGGCGAGCAATTGCGGCTGATCGCGCAGTTTGGGGCGGGGGTGGACAATATCGATGTCGCCACGGCCGTGCAGCGCGGCATCACCGTCACCAATACGCCGGGCGTCCTCACTGAAGACACCGCCGACATGACTATGGCGCTGATCCTGGCGGTGCCGCGCCGTATGGTTGAGGGCGTGAAAATCATCGAGCAGGACAAGTTCACCGGCTGGAGCCCCACTTGGATGATGGGCCGGCGCATTACCGGTAAACGGCTGGGGATCATCGGTATGGGCCGCATCGGCCAGGCCGTCGCGCGCCGGGCCAAGGCCTTCGGCCTGCAAATCCACTATCACAATCGTCGCAAAGTCAGCCCGCACATCGAGCAAGAGCTAGAGGCGACCTATTGGGACAGCCTCGACCAAATGCTCTCGCGCATGGACATCGTGTCCGTGAATTGCCCGCACACGCCGGCGACGTATCATCTTCTGAGCGCGCGCCGTTTAGCCTTGCTGAAACCGCATGCCTACGTCGTCAACACAGCGCGCGGCGAAGTCATCGATGAAGCCGCCCTGGCGCGCATGCTGGAAAAAGGCGAACTCGCCGGCGCCGGGCTCGACGTGTTCGAAAACGAACCAGCGATCAATCCAAAGCTCAAGAAACTCGCCAACGTCGTGCTGCTGCCGCACATGGGTTCAGGCACCATCGAAGGCCGCATCGACATGGGCGAAAAGGTCATCATCAACATCAAGACGTTTGCGGATGGGCATAAGCCGCCGGATAGGGTGCTGCCGGCGATGTTGTAGGGGGATGAGTACTGACCGGCGCCCTGATTTCTTCGACATCTTGAACATAGTTTTTCGGGTCGGTGTGTGCCTCTTCCTGGCATGGTTGGGCGGTTGGTTAGCCCTCGCGCTTTTGGCGCTGCACTTTGGCGCGCACTGACAACCCACCCATTCCCGGATGGCCCGCAGGGCCAGTCCGGGACCCATAGACTCGATCGGTTCGTGATTATGGGTCCCGGACTTCGCCTCGCGGCGAATCCGGGAATGGGTGGAGAAAAATGTCCAAATGTGGATTGTGCCGGCGCGCGCGGACGATTGGCTCGTTTTGAACGATAACCCACTGCCCATTCCCGTATGGCCCGCAGGGCCAGTCCGGGACCCATTAACTCGAACGGTTCGTGATTATGGGTCCCGGACTTCGCTTCGCGAATCCGGGAATGGGTGGTGTTGGGCAGGTGAGTGATTTATTGGTGACGCCATGCGTGTCGATGAAGCGCGCCTCACCGCGACGTATATGCTCGCCAACCGCAAGCATGGCACGCTGTATCTCGGCTCGGCGCTTGATTTGATTGTGCGTGTTCATGAACACAGGGAAGCCGTCGGCTCGAGATTCACCGCTAGGTACGGCGTCACGCGCCTGGTTTGGTACGAGTCGTTCATGCTCGTCACCGAAGCGCGCGACCGAGAATACGAGATGAAGAAGTGGCGGCGCGATTGGAAAACAAATCTGATCGAGCGTGACAATCCGAACTGGGATGATCTTTATCCGGTGTTGATTGGCGCGAAACTACCCAAACCACGAAAAAATGACCCACCACCCATCCCCGGATTCGCGAAGCGAAGTCCGGGGCCCATAGACTCTGACGGTTCGTGATTATGGGCCCCGGACTGGCCCTGCTGGCCATCCGGGGATGGGTGGTGGTGTTTTTGTGTTGGGTGTAAGAGGGGCAGGGAGGGACGACAAATGCACCGTTTGATTCTAACCGCAGTGGTGTTCGCATCGCTCGCCGCCGCACCCGCCTGCGCCCAAGAGCCGCCGCGATCCCTCATCCTCGTCACCATTGACGGCTATCGCTGGCAGGAGCTGTTTCGCGGCGCCGACCCTACGCTGGTCACGGACGAGCGCTACCGCGCGCGCTATGTCGATGTGCCCGACCGCGCCCAAGCGCTTACCCCATTCCTGCTCAGCTTTGCGCAGGCGGGCGCGCTGATCGGCAATCGCGACGCCGGCTCATGCGCTCGTGTTAGCAATGAGTTCTGGTTTTCTTATCCCGGTTACGCGGAAATGCTGGCTGGCCGGCCCAATCCGCGTGTGCGCTACAACGCGGCGATCCCGAACGACGATGTCACCGTGCTGGAGCGCCTCATCAACCGGCCCGAGTTCGCGGGCCAAGTGCGCGTGTATGCGGAATGGAACGTCGTGCCGTCGATCCTCAATGTCGAGCGCAGCCACATTCCGGTGTTTAATCCCGCTGACGAAAGCGCCGATCACGATCCACAGGTGATCCAAGCTGCGCGCGACGTGTTCGCGGATTTGCCGCGCGTCACCTGGATCGCGCTCGGCGACACGGACAACCGCGCCCACGAAGGCGAATACGAGCGCTATCTCGCCGCCGCCACCGCTGCCGACGATTTCCTGCGCGAACTTTGGCAAGCTATCGAATCCAATCCGCGCACCGCCGGCCGGACAACACTCATCGTCACCGCTGATCACGGTCGTGGCGACGCTGAGAACGATCGTTGGCGTGGCCACGGCAGCGGCCGTTGGCGCAGCGTCGTTGTTCCTGGCCTTAGGCACGAAGGCTCCGAGGCGATCTTCATGGCTGCACGCGGTCCAGGCATCGTCGCCACCGAAGCCTACACGATGCAAAATTGCGCAAGTGTCAGCCAGGTCGCCGCGAGCATGCTGGCGCCTCTCGGTCTGCTGGCTGAAATGGGGCAACCCGACATGGCGGCCCCACTGGAGATTTTTACGACGCCCCGAGACTGAGCGCGCCTAATAAGGTATGGCTGGCATGAGTGCGGCTCCCGTGGTGAGAGAATTTGCTTCTTTACAGCGGACAATCGGCCAGCGTTTGGAGCGGCGTTTTTGAGCGGGGGCGCGCGATGTCGATATTTTCCAAAAAACCAAAGGCGGAGACTGCGCGGCGTGAGGGCAATTCTCAGCGCGCGAGCGGGAAGCCAAACGGCGTCGACGCATCGAAAGCGAGCGTGAACGGCCCCGCTGCGAGTGCTAAGGAGATGGAAGACAGCTTGATCAAATCTCGCCGGACGCTGCTTTCGCTTGGTGAAATCGTCAGCGTGCTGATGAAGTCGCCTCAGTATCGCGCGGCCTCGCTCGCCAGCATCGAAACCTTGGTGGCGCCCGCGCTCGTCAGCGGTCAGTTTTTGGTTATTTCCGCACACAACAAGACCCGCGGGGTCACAGCACCAGTTGCGGTCGCGTTGTGGGCGCGCGTTTCCGCAGAAGTAGATCAGCGCTTGAGCGAAAAAATCGACGAGCCCATCGCGCTGAGGATGCAGGAATGGAGCAGCGGAGAGATTCCTTGGCTGCTGGCGTTGGCTGGCGATCAACGCACGTTCGGGGCGATGCTGACACGGCTGCAGGAGGGCGCTCTGAAAGGCAAACCTTTGAAGGCGCGGCTGAAGGGCGAGGACGGCAAAACCGTCGTACGCACCATCACGCCAAATTCAGGCCAGCCCGCGCAAGTCGCGTTCTAACACGCGCTCCCGGCGCCGGAACAAAGTTCAAAGGCCAATCAGCAGCGCGGCGTAACCCCCAAGCGATGCTTCAGCGCCCCCGAGTTCGGTTTGTCCAATACTCAGCCGAACTGTCTTCGCCGGCGTGGGCAAGGTCCAACGCAACGGCGCCGGCCCCAAGTTGAAGATGCACAATATGCTTTCGGACATCGCCCGGCGTTCAAATACCAGCAGAGGCTCTGGCGCATCGAGCGCGATGAAGTCGCCTTCGCGCAGCGCTAAGCTAGCCCGTCGCAATGCAGTCATCTCGCGCGTGAAGGAGAGCGCTGAGCCCGGTTCGCACTCCTGCGCATCGACGGCCAGAGGCCGATGTCGCGGGTCGAGCGGCAGCCATGCGTTGTCGGCTTTGGTGAATCCGGCGATGTGCGCCTCGCGTAGCCATGGCATCGGTGTTCGCGCGCCATCGCGGCCAATGCCGTGTGGCCAGAACGCGATCGCCTCTGGATCACGCAGGCGCTCAAACGGCACCTCGGCGTGGGGAAGGCCAAGTTCGTCTCCTTGGTAGAGAAACGCGGTCCCACGCAGTGACAAAAGCAATGCCAGCATCAATTTCACGCGTTGCGGATCGGAGTCGGCCAACCGGGTGGGAAAGCGCACGACGTCGTGGTTGGAAAAACTCCACGACGGCCAGCCGCGCGCGCCTTGCCATTGCGCCATAGCATCGTTGACCAGAGCAGGCGCCATCGTGCGCGCGCGCAACAGGAAGAACGAGTAGGCAGTGTGCAGGCGGTCCGGGCCATCGGTGTAGTCGCGCTGCACTTTGAGCGGCTCTTCGTCCTCAATCTCTCCGACGGCGACAGCGTCAAATTCATCAAGCAACGCGCGCAGGCGTGCGACGAATGTGAGCGTTTCGGGTTGAGTGCGGTCGTGGAGGTGGCGTTGGAATTGATGTGGCCGGGCCGGCGCGCGCGGCAGGTCGATAGAGGGATTATCGCGCAATTGCGCATCGTGGATCAGAAAATTCACGACATCGAGGCGAAAGCCGTCGACGCCGCGCTTCAGCCAGAAGCGCGCTACTTCGAGCAAAGCGTCCTGCACAATTGGATTGCGCACATTCAAGTCTGGCTGTTCAGGTAGGAAATTGTGCAAATAATATTGCCGCCGCCGTGCATCCCACGTCCATGCACACCCGCCGAACATCGCTTGCCAATTGTTCGGCGGCGAGCCGTCAGCCTTCGCGTCAGCCCAAACGTACCAGTCGGCCTTGGCATTGTCGCGGCTGCAGCGGCTTTCGGCGAACCAGGCGTGCGCATCGGACGAATGCGACCACACCTGGTCGATGATCACTTTGAGGCCCAGCGCATGCGCGCGCTCAATAAGTGCGTCGGCGTCAGCGAGCGTTCCGAACACGGGATCGACATCGCAATAATCGCTGACGTCGTAGCCATAATCCTTCATCGGCGAGCGGAAGAAAGGCGAAAGCCAAATAGCGTCTGCGCCTAGCGATGCAATGTAGGCCAGCTTTTCGGTCGCCCCTTCCAGGTCGCCGATTCCGTCGCCGTTCGAATCGCGGAACGAGCGCGGGTAGATCTGGTAGATGACAGCGCCGCGCAGCCAATCGCTCATGACTTATGTCTCGGACTTGAAATGCGACCCCGCCGCTCTAGGGGATGGAGAAGATTGCGACTCGAATCAAGCATCGCCCCCTCAAACATGGGATCAAACCCGCAGAAGTGAGGCGCCAGAGTGCGCCCATGCATATCGTTGTCATCAATCTGGACCGAGACTTTGCGCGCCTGGCGCACATGCGAACGCAGCTTGATCGCCTTGGTCTTACCTTCGAACGCTTTGCGGCATTGCAGGGCGAGGCGCTACCCGCGCGCTTGCGAGGTTATTTCTCCGGATGCACATCGTTGTCGCCGGGGGAAATCGGCTGTTACGCCAGCCACCTTGCAATCTGGCGGCGCATTGCTGAGGGCGACATTGCCGCGCCCGTGCTTGTGCTGGAGGATGACGTGGGATTGCCGGATAATTTGCCGTTCGTGCTCAGCGCACTGGCCGGCGCTCTGCCGGCGCGTTGGGACATCGTGCGCCTGTCCAATCCGACCAAGCGCATGACCAGGACAGTCGCGGCGCTTGGGGGGTATGAGCTGGTGCGATACTCGCACGTGCCGACCAGCACAGGCGCATATCTGATCAATGCTTCCGGCGCGCGCAAATTACTGGCGTCGCGCGGTCGGCGAGTTCCGCTCGATCACGACTTACGACGGGTGTGGGCGTGGAATCTTGGGACCTTTGGAATAGCGCCTGCGCCGATCAAGGCAGATGTGCTTGGCGCCTCAAGCATCGATGAGATCACGCCAGGCGTTCGCGCCTGCCCAATGCGAAGTATTGCGATCAGGCGTCAACGCCGTTTTGAGCGTATCGCGCGCTTCAGACAGGGCGTTCACGATTTCGGGTTGGGCCGCTGGATGGTGGTTGAAGCGACAAACATGGCGGCGGCTGTCACGCCGCGTCGTGCGCGGAGCGCCCTTTTCAACTGGGCGCGCGCCCGCGTTAGCTAGCTGAGACTGACCACGTGCTCGGACCTGCGCTTGCACTGGTCGTCGCGCTCATGCGCGTTATCACAGGCGCCGGCGGCGTTGGCGAGCGAACATCGGCAAATGCCACCCAATCGGCGGTGCATTCATTGCGGGTAAAGCGTAACGCGCCGTAGCCGCGATTGCTAACATCGCAATACGCCAGGTTCGGATTGGCGGACCGCATCATGGCTTCGCGCTCACCTTGCGCTGCGCGCGTGAGGGTGCGCTCGAAGCCAGGGGAGCTTACACTGCCGCCCGCAAATTCGAGCGATGCGAGCCGGTTGCCGCTCGCGGCGGGCACATTGTTGACCCAGCAATTGTGGCTGTCGCCACCGAGAATGACTGCGTTCGCCGCGTTCGCGGTGCAGGCATCGATGAAGCGCGCGCGCGCGGCAGGATAGCCGTTCCATGTGTCGAGATTCCAAGGTAGATCAACCGTCGCCAATCGTTCGGCGCTCTCAAACCAGACGCGCCCACCGGGCGAGATTTGCTCGCCAATGAGCCGTGTGATGCCGGGGGGCGCCGCTTGCGCGCCGATTTGCACCTGCTGCGCGATAATTTGCCAGGGCTGTCCAGTTCGTCTGGAGCCGGCCAGCGTTTCGGCGAACCAATCTTCCTGGGCGGCCCCGAGCACGCTGCGATGGGGGACATCAAGGAGGGGGCGAAATTCCGCCGCGAGTGCGGCGGCGTTCTCTCCGGCGAGCAGGCGTTGTTGTATGGTGGTGCGATAGTCCAATTGTCGGTCGCGGCCGATGAACCGGGTGTCGAGCAACAGGATGCGTGCGAGATCTCCCCAGTCCAAACTGCGATAAATGCGTATGCCGCGCTGTTCGGGCCGCCGGATCGGCATCCAGTCGAAATAAGCTTTGCTGGCGGCGGCCATACGGTCGACGAACGAGCCTTCTGTCAGCGGATCATGCGCCGCCGCGCCATCGCGCCACGTGTCGTTGGCGAGCTCGTGATCGTCCCAAACCACGCTCATCGGCTTTAGCCGTCGCAGTTCGAGCAAGTCCGAATCGAGGTGGTAACACCCGTAGCGCTGGTAATAGTCCGAGAGTGAGATCAGTTCTGTCAACGGGTCGATGATGCGGCCGGGCACGGTCTCGACGTGACTGGGATATTGGCCGCGCGGCGCCTCGTAGATGTAATCGCCGACATGTAGCGCAAGGTCGATATCATTGCGTTGCGCGGCGTGGCCGTAAGCGTGGAAGTAGCCATAGGGAAGATTGGCGCAGGAAAAGAGTGCGATGCTGAGGCTGTCTGTTCCATCGCGCGGCGCGGTGCGCGTCATGCCGGTCGGGGAAGGGTCGGACGCGGACAGAAAACGATAAAAATAGCGCCGCCCTGGCTGAAGGCCGCGCACATCGACCTTCACGCAGAAGTCGTTGATGAAGGAAGCCAAAGCTTGTCCGCGCTGTGCAATGCGCGCGAACGCCTCATCCTCGGCGATCTCCCAGGCTATGCGCCCGCCGCCCGCGTGGGCGAAGCGTGTCCAGAGGACGACGCTGTCCGGCAGCGGGTCGCCGGAGGCCACGCCGTGGCTGAAGACGCCGCGCGATAGGTCGCGCGCCCAAGCCGAAGCGGGGGCTGCGGCGATCGAAGCGGCGGTCAGCAGTGAACGGCGCGTCAGCAACATGGGTTTGACCCTTCCTAGTCGAAGCCGCCCTTAGCTGCTATCCGCGAAGCTTCCGTGATGGTTTACTCCGCCGCGAGCGCTGCGCCCTCGATGATCTGGTAGAGGAACTCGTGCAGCGCCATCGCCGAATCGTCAGGGATTTCTTCTTGCGGCACGTGACCGACGCCGTCGAAGAGCTTGAGTTCAGCTTGCGGAATGGCGTCCTTGAAAAGCTGCGCGCGGTCGGCGGGGATAAGCACGTCCTGCGCCCCGTGCATAATCAAGACCGGCATCGCCAGTGTGGCCAATCGTTCGGGCGTGGCAAAGGAGCGCGAACTCGCGGTCATGAGCTGCAATAGCATGTCGCGGTGACCGGGCGCGCGCGCCATTTCCGTATAGCGCGCCACCATGGCGTCGTCGACCAATTCAGGATGCGCTGGAAACGACGCCAGCAGGGCGCCGTGCGTTAGCTTTGTCGTGTCGAGATCACGCAAGAGCGGCGCGAGTGGGCTTTGCAGCAAGCGGAAAACCAGCGGCTCGCCTTCGGCATCGGTGCGCGTATCGGGCCAGCCCGCGGAATCGACCAGGATCAAACCCTGCACCTGTTCTGGATTGGCCAGGGCGTATTCCCACGCCACGTGTCCGCCCATCGAATTGCCGGCGATGAAGAAGTGCTCAAGCCCTTGCGCGCGCGCGAACTCACTTACGACTTCGGCGTAACCTTGCATCGACGGTTGGTAGCCTGCGGGCGCGCGGGTGAGGCCGTGACCAGGCAAATCAAGCGAGACAATTCGGTAGGTGTCGCCGAGCCGTTCGACCCAGGGCGCCCATGTATGCAATGAAGCGGAAAAGCCGTGGATCAATACCAAAGTCGGCCCGTTTTGGGCGCCTTCGTCGCGGTAGTGCATGCGCACGCCGCCAGCGAGATCGACATAGCGCGACGCCGCGTTCTCATAACGCGCCGCCAGCGTTTCGTAGGGGATATCCGGACGCTTCAGCGCAAAATAGCCGCCGACCGCGACGATCGCCGCCAAGCCGACCAACCCCAACAGAATTCCCAACAGCCGACCAAGCATTGCGTCCTCCCATCGGCCTAGAGTGGGCGGAGCGGCGGCGAGGTCAAGTGTCCTTGGGTTCGCCGCACACCCGGCAATTTGGGTCGCGCGCCAGGGTCACAGTGCGGCTGGCGGCGTCGAGGCCGTCATAAATGTGCAATCGTCCCGCCAGGCTCTCGCCGGCGCCCGTGATCTCCTTCACCGCTTCCAGCGCCATCATCGAGCCGATGACGCCTGTCAACGCCCCAACAATGCCGATTGCGGCGCAGGTTTCCACGTTGGGCGGGATTTCCGTGACCAGACACCTATAGCAGGGCAGGCGCTCACTGCTTGGCAAATGCTTGGTCACGCCTGACTTGAACGTCGCGATCTGCCCATCCCATCGCCCGACCGCGCCAGAGATGAGCGGCAAGCCTAGGTCGTGGCATGCGGCGTTCACGGCAAAGCGCGTGGCGAAATCGTCGGTACCGTCGAGTACGAGGTCGGCGCCGGCGAGCAAGTCGCGCGCGTTAGCGTCGCTGAGCCGCTGGGCGCATGCGTCGATGTCCACGTGCGGGTTCAGCGCTGAAAGCGCATCGCGCGCGCGCGTCACTTTTTCTGCGCCAAGTTCATCGCTACGATAGATAATTTGCCGCTGCAGATTGGAGAGCGCCACGACGTCATCATCGATCAGCCGCAGCCGCCCAACGCCTGCTGCAGCGAGGTAGAGCGCCGCCGGCGCGCCGAGCCCGCCCATGCCGACTACGGCGATGGTGGCCGTCTTCAAGCGCATTTGTCCCGGACCGCCGATCTCTTTCATCAAGATGTGGCGCGCGTAACGTTCGCGCTCGTCAGGGCTCATGGACACGATATTGCGCTACCGCGAAAAACAAATCCGTCATTCCGGACGCGCGGAGCGCGGTCCGGAACCCAGGGGAAACCGACGCGACTTTGGCCCCTAGGCTCCGGGTTCTCGGCTATCGCCGAGCCCCGGAATGACGGCGATATTTTCAACGGGTTGCTTACAACCCCTCAAACAGCAGCGTCGAGACGTAGCGTTCGGCAAACGAAGGCACGATCACCACGATGCGCTTGCCTTTGTTTTCCGGGCGCGCGCCAATGCGAAGCGCTGCGCTCAACGCCGCGCCGGTGGAGATGCCGCCGGGCACGCCTTCGAGCCGCGCGGTTTCGCGGGCGATGGCGAAGGATTCCTCGTTCGAGACGGCGAGCACTTCGTCATAGATTTTAGTGTCGAGGATTTCCGGCACGAAGCCGGCGCCGATGCCCTGGATCTTGTGTGGGCCGGGCGCGCCGCCGGAGAGCACGGGCGAGGCTTCCGGCTCGACCGCGACGATCTTCAAATTCGGCAGCCGCGGTTTCAACACTTGGCCGACGCCGGTGATGGTTCCTCCAGTGCCGATGCCGGAAACGAAAAAGTCGAGCGCCCCGCCGGTATCGCTCCAAATTTCCTCGGCCGTGGTGCGGCGATGGATTTCAGGGTTGGCGGGATTGGCGAATTGCTGCGGCATGATCGCGCCCGGCGTTGTTTCAACCAGATCCTTGGCTTTGGCGATGGCGCCGCGCATGCCCTCGGGGCCCGGCGTCAACACCAATTCGGCGCCCAGAAACGCAAGCATCTTGCGCCGCTCCAGAGACATGGTTTCCGGCATCACCAGGATCAGCCGATAGCCACGCTGCGCCGCAACGAAGGCAAGCGCGATGCCGGTGTTGCCCGAGGTCGGCTCGATCAGCACGCTGTTGGCGTTGAGTTTGCCTGACGCCTCAAGCGCTTCGATCATCGCAACGCCAATGCGATCTTTTACCGAGGCGATCGGGTTGAAGAATTCCAGCTTGGCGAGGATTTCGGCCTCGACTTTACGGGCGCTGGCGAGCTTCGAGAGGCGCACCAGCGGCGTGTCGCCGACGGTCTGGGTGATGTTGTCATAGATGCGGCCACGACCTGGCATGGACATACTCCTCGTATGATCGAGCCGATATGGGCGCGGTAAGGCGCGGCGCCTAGTGGTCCGATTCCGACATTTGCCTCCCGCTGGCCGCACCCTCCCAAGCAAATGTCGGAATCTCCGGGACCACTAGAAAGTATTGGATTCTAGCGGAGCTCTTGAATTTGACATTTGAGCGCGAGCCCAGCCGCGACCGGGACTCAAATGTCAAATTCGCTCTCCTAGGCCCGCCGACTTAGGAGCGACCGGTGGAGCCGAACCCCCCGGCGCCGCGCGTAGTTTCAGTGAGCGCCTCGACGACCTCCCATGACGCCTGGGTCACGGGAGCGATGACGATCTGGGCGATACGCTCGCCGCGTCGGATCACGAACGGCTCTTGTCCGAGATTGATCAGAATTACTTTCAACTCGCCGCGATAATCGGCGTCGATGGTGCCGGGGCTGTTGAGGCAGGTGATGCCGTGCTTCAGCGCCAGCCCCGAGCGTGGGCGCACCTGCGCCTCGAAGCCGGGCGGCAGGGCGATGGCGACGCCGGTGGGCGTGAGATAGCGCTCGCCGGGCTTGAGGGTGATCGGCGCGTCCTCGGGCAGGGCCGCGCGGATGTCCATTCCCGCCGACAGTGCGGTTTCGTAGGCCGGCAGCGCTAGGCCCGCAAAATGAGGCAGGGTTGTAACCTGGACCGAGATCGGGTGCGTACTCATGTGCGAGGGGATAGCCTGGATTCGGGGACGGATTCGAGAGGCGATACATGGCCGATGGTCCGGCGGGTGCGAAATTCAGCGATTCGAGGCTGACCGCCACGGGCGAGGACCGCGCCAGCGTGTCGCTCCACGCCTTGGAGACGCTTTGGTTCAACACCGGCACGCTCTGCAACATCACTTGCGCGCATTGCTACATTGAAAGCTCGCCCAGCAACGATCGGCTGGCGTACCTCTCGCTCGCGGACGTGCAGATGTTTCTCGACGAAATCGAGCGCGATGGCCTGCCGACGAAGCTGGTTGGCTTCACCGGCGGCGAACCCTTCATGAACAAGGAAATCATCGCAATCCTCGGCGAGACGCTGGCGCGCGGCTTTGAGGTGCTGGTGCTGACCAACGCGATGGCGCCTATGCAACGTCACAGAGCGCAGCTGCTGGAGCTGAAAGCTCGCTATGGAGCGCGCTTGCGTGTGCGTGTTTCGCTCGATGATCCGGGTGCGGCTGTGCACGACGCCGAGCGCGGCGAGGGGAGCTACGTCAAGACGCTGGCAGGCCTCCGCTGGCTCGCCGCCAACGGCTTCAATGTTGAAGTCGCAGGCCGGGGCTTCGCGCACGAACCTGAAGCAGCCTTGCGCGCGCGCTTTGGAATTCTGTTCAAGGAGATGGGCTTGCGGCTCGATCCAGCCGACCCCGCCGCGCTGGTGATCTTTCCGGAGATGGACCCAATTGCCGACCCTCCGGAAATCACCACTGCTTGCTGGGGCATTCTGGGCAAGGACCCGCGCGATGTCATGTGCGCATCGGCGCGCATGGTGGTGAAACGCAAGGGCGCGGCGCGGCCCGCGGTGCTGGCGTGCACGCTGCTGCCGTACGATTCGAAATTTGAACTGGGCGCGAACTTGCGCGCCGCCGCCGGCCCGGTGACGCTCAACCACAAATATTGCGCCAGCTTCTGCGTGCTCGGCGGCGCCAATTGCGGGGCGGCGAAGGGCTAGGACCGCACGCGCCTCTGCGATATTGTGGCGACATGGGAGCGGTGAAGATCCTTGTCGCCGCCTTTTGGTTTGCGGCGCTGGCGTTGAGCGAGCGCGCACGACCGGCGGCGCCGCGTCCACACGAGAGCGACGCGCCGAGGCTCGCGCGCAATCTTGGGCTCTGGGTCGCAAATGCGCTGATGAACCCATTTATCACCGTGCCAATCAGCGTGGCGGCGTCGTCGTTCGTCCTGTGGTCGCGCCCGGCGCTGCCGTTCTGGACCGGTCTTGCGCTGGACTTACTCGTGCTCGACCTTTGGACCTATGCTTGGCACCGCGCCAACCATGCTTGGCCGCTGCTTTGGCGCTTCCACCGCGTGCACCATTTGGATCAGTTTTTGGACACGACTTCGGCTGTGCGCTTTCATCCAGGCGAAGTGCTGATTTCGGCTTTGGCGCGCACGCCGCTTATTGTTGCGGTCGACGTTCCGATCGAGTCGATTGCGCTCTTCGACACGCTCGCTTTGCTCGGCGCGCTCTTCCACCATTCCAACGTGCGTTTGCCGCGCCGGCTTGAGGCAGTGCTTCGCTGGGTTGTGGTGACGCCGTCACACCACTGGGTGCATCACCACGCCATGAGAGAGGATACCGATTCCAATTATGGGACTTTGCTCACGCTTTGGGATCGCGCGTTCTCGAGCTGGAGCCCAACTGCTCGCGTTCCCGGCTTGGAGATTGGCGTTGAGAACGAAACCGACTTGAAGCTTCCCGCCCTGGTGGCGACGCCGTTCGGTTCGCGCAAACGTTGAGCTTTACTTCTGCCGCGCCTTGCGGGAGGCGTAGCGCAGATCGCGCGCGGCCTTTTGCTCGTAGGCAAGAATTTCAGCGCGCTCAATTGCTGCAAGCCGTTCGGTCTCGGCGGCGATTGCGGCGCGTTCAGCTTCCGCGACGGCTTCAGCGGCGCGCATTTCCGCCTCCAGGATACGCATGGTCTTTTCTTCTTCGATGCGGGCCTTGCGCTTTTCCTCGGCGGCGGCGCGTTTAGCGTCGCGGGCTTTGGCTTGCTCGGCGCGCTGCGCTGCGAGCGCGGGATCGATCGCCGGCTTGGCGCGAAACCGCTCCAGCATCGCCTTCTTGGCGTTCTCGGCGGCTTCTTTGCGTTCGGCGAAAGTCGGGTCGCGCATCAATCATCCTCAGTGACGCGCACGGATCGGCGCAGCAACAACGTGTTAGAAGAGCGCGGTGATAACCCAGCTTGAGCGCGCTTAAAACCCCCTAGCGGAGCGAATTTGACATTTGAGTCCCGATTGCCGCCAAGCTCGCGCTCAAATGTCAAATTCAAAAGCTCCACTAGAATCCAATACTTGCTAGTGGTCCTGAAGATTCCGACATTTGCTCGGGGGGTTGCGGCTATCGGAGGGCAAATGTCGGAATCGGACCACTAGCTCAGACAAATCGCCGCGCAGTGGGAGCAATTATTTGCGCTCAGGCGGTTTTGCGCCAAGGCATTGCGCGATTTTTTCGCTGAGCCGGTGCGCCACCGCTTCCTTGGCCATCAGGGGCCAAGCTTCGGCGCCTTCGCGGGTGATCAGGACGACCTCGTTGTCCGCCCCTCCCATTACGTCGCCTGAAACGTCATTGGCGACGATCCAGTCGCACCCTTTCTTAGCGATCTTGGCGCGGGCGTGCTCCTCGACCTTCTCGGTTTCTGCGGCGAAACCGATGACCAGTTTGGGGCGCCTCTTGCCGGGCTTGGAGAGCGTGGCGAGGATGTCGGGCGTTTCCTCAAGCGCGATCGTGGGCGGGCCGGCGCCCTTTTCCTTCTTGATTTTCTCGTCAGCGCATCGGGTTGGACGCCAATCGGCCACTGCGGCCACCATCACCGCGACCTCCACCGGCAATGAAGCCTCGCAGGCGCCGAGCATCTCAAGCGCGGTCTCGACGCGCCTGAGGCGCACGCCGGGGGGAGGCGCGAGATTGGTCGGCCCGGCGATGAGCGTCACTTCAGCGCCCAAATTCGCAAGGGCTGCGGCGATAGCGTAGCCCTGCTTGCCGCTGGAGCGGTTGGACAGAAATCGCACCGGGTCGATGGCCTCAAGCGTAGGGCCGGCGGTTACAAGGGCTTTCTTACCCTTGAGCGGGCCGTGGTTGAGCAGCGCGAGAATGGCGTCGCGGATCGCTTCGGGTTCGGACATGCGGCCCGGCCCGAATTCACCGCAAGCCATGTCGCCTTCGTCGGGACCCACAAAGTGCACGCCGTCCGCCGCCAGGCGCGCGCGATTGCGCTGTGTGGCGGGGCTCATCCACATGCGAACGTTCATCGCCGGCGCCATCAGGATCGCTTTGTCGGTGGCAAGCAGAGCGGTTGAGGCCAAATCGCTGGCGAGCCCGTTCGCAACCTTCGCCATCAGGTCAGCGGTGGCGGGTGCAACGATCACCAGATCGGCTGACCGCGAGAGCTCGATGTGGCCCATCTCGGACTCGTCGGTCAGGTTGAACAGGTCCGCATAGACTTTGTCCTGGGTCAGCGCGCCAACCGAGAGCGGCGTCACGAACTCAGCGCCGGCCTTGGTGAGGATCGCGCGCGCGCTAACGCCGGCTTTCGTCAGTAGGCGAATGAGTTCCAAGCTCTTATAAGCGGCGATGCCGCCGCCGATGATGAGAAGGACGCGCTTGTCGCTCATGGCGTGAGGGCCTGTTCAGAAGGGTCTGGCGCGACCTCTACCACTGGTGGGGGCAGCGTCGCAGGTGGCGCGGCGCGCACCGGAGTTTCAATACGCGCGGCCGCAGGGATCGGTTGCGGCGCCGCTTCGCGGCGACCACCGGCGCTGAGCACCAGGGCCAGCACCGCTCCGGCCATCAGCCCCAGCCAGAACACCGGGTTTTCATACCATTTGCGCTCTTCGCGCGGCGCTTCGTTGCTGACTTTGCGCGCGGCGGATTCCAGCGCGGCCAAGGTCTGCGGCAAGCGGCGCATGGCGGCGATCGCCAGGCCCGCTTCATCGACCGCGCGGCGCGTCACCGCTTCAGCGCCCAATTCGCGCTTGACCCAGCGCTCTACAATTGGTCGTGCGGCGGCCCACATATCGTGCTGGGGGTCGAGCGCGCGAGCGACGCCCTCCACCTGCACCATGGTCTTTTGCAACAGCACCAATTCGGGCCGCAAATGCATGCCGAACATATGGGTGACGTCGAACAATTGGAGAAGCAGCCGGCTCATCGAGATGCCGTCCGCAGTCTTGCCAAAGATCGGCTCACCGATCGCGCGCAGCGCCTGTGCGAATTCCTCAACCGTGAATTTGTCCGGCACGTAGCCGGCTTCTTGGTGCACTTCGGCGACACGGCGATAATCGCGGCGCAGGAAGCCATAAAGGATCTCCGCGAGGTAGCGGCGCTCCTTGTGACCGATACGGCCCATAATGCCGAAATCGACGATCCAAAGTTTGCCGTCCTTGCCGTAGAGCAGGTTTCCTTCGTGCATGTCGGCGTGGAAGAAACCGTAATCGAGCGCCGCCGCCAGGAAGCCTCGGGTGATGGCTAGCGCTAGTGCGCCGCGATCAGCGCCGGCTTTGTCGAGCGCGCGTGTGTCCGTCAGCGGGATGCCGTCGATCCAGTCGAGCGTCATCACCCGTTTGGACGAGCGCGCCCAGTCGATTTCCGGAACCGTCAGATAGCCGTCTTTCTCCGCGACTTCGCGAAACTCCGCCGCCGCGCCTGCTTCCAATCGCAGGTCCAATTCGCGTTCAGTCGCCGTCGTGACGGTGTCGATGAATTGCACCGGCTCAAGCCGGCGCGATCGCGGCGAGAAGAATTCGATCGCTTGCGCCAGAAAGCGCAGCGCCGCCATTTCCTTGGCCATCTTCTTTTCGATGCGCGGGCGCAGCACCTTGATGGCGACCACGCCCTTGCGGGGCACGATCGCCTGGTGCACCTGGGCGATCGAGGCCGCCGCCGTCGCCTCGGAAATGCCGGCGAAGAGCTCCTCGGTGCCGCCCAGTTCCGAATTAATGGTGTCGAGCGCGATGGTGCGGGAGAAGGGCGGCAGGCGGTCCTTCAGGCGCCCCAGTTCTTGGGCCACGGTGACGCCAATCATGTCGGGCCGGGTGGCGAGAAACTGTCCAACCTTTACATAGGCGGGCCCCAGTCGTTCCAGCGCCTTCGCTAAGCGAGAACCCACCGTCTTGCCGCGCCGGCGCTTGGTCAGCACGCGCAACAGCGTGTGGGTCGCCCGCAGCGGCAGCGGGTAGCGTTCGTAATATTCTTCCGGCAACAGAACGTCGTAACGCGCAAGCGTCACCGCTACGCGAAGCAAACGCCAGCTATGTCCGATCCAGGAAAACACTATACCGCCCAACCCCAATGCAGCGCGCAGACCCCGCCGGTCATGTTGCGATAGGCCGCTCGTGCGAAACCCGCCTCCTGGATCATAGCCAAGAAGCGTTCCTGATCCGGAAACCTGCGGATGGATTCCACCAGATATCGGTACGAATCCGGGTCATTTGCCAGCCATTTCCCCAAGGCCGGGACCGCGTTAAACGAATAGAAATCATAAACCGGCTCAAGGCCCCCCACCGCCAGGCGCGAAAACTCGAGGCAATAGAACCGCCCGCCGGGCTTTAACACACGCCGCGCGTCGCGCAGGACGGCCGCGATGTCGGTGCAATTCCTGATGCCGAAGGAGATGATATAGGCGTCCGCGACATGGTCCTCGACGGGCAAATTTTCCGCATCGCCCTCGATCCAGGAGAGGCCGTCCTCACCGCGTTTGCGCCCCGCCTCCAGCATCTCGGCATTGATGTCGATGACGTGAATCTCAGGGGGCGCTAGTCCGCGTCTGGCCGCCGCGCGGTCGCCCAATTTCTTGAGCCGCCGCGCAATGTCGCCGGTACCGCCGGCCACGTCGAGAATCAGCTCGCCCGGCTGCGGATTAAGCTTGGCGGCGGCGGCATCCTTCCAAAGCCGGTGCATGCCCCCCGACATGGCGTCGTTCATCAGGTCGTATTTGGAGGCCACCGAACTGAACACCGCGCGCACACGCGAGGCCTTCTCGGCCTTGGGCACGTCCTGGAAGCCAAAAGAGGTGGTGTCGTCGCTCATAGACGGAGCATAGCCGGGGGGGCGAGGGGGGGCTATATCGAGCACTGATGCTTTTCCCATTGATTTCTGACATTTCGCCGCATGCCTGAACTTCCTGAGGTCGAGACTGTGCGGCGGGGGTTGGCGCCGCATCTGGTTGGGCGGCGCATTGCGCACGCGAAAACCAAGCGCGCGGATTTGCGCTTTGCGTTTCCCAAGCGCTTTGCCAAGCGTCTGGAGGGGCGACGCGTCGATACGCTGACGCGGCGTGCGAAATATCTGCTTGCTGAGCTGGACGATGGAAACATCTGGGTCACGCATCTTGGCATGACGGGGCGTTGGTCGGTCATCGGAGCAGCGCGGCAACCGGGCGACCTCTACTATGCCGAATCGCCTGATCCCCTGCACACCCACGTCATCGTTGAGATAGAAGGCGGCGTGCGACTGGAGTTCAACGATCCTCGTCGCTTCGGTTACATGGATCTGATCGCGCGCGATGCGTTCGATGCGCATCCCTGGTTCAAGGGCCTGGGACCCGAGCCACTCGGTAACGCCTTCAGCGCGCCTTATCTGGCCGAAGCGTTGGCCGGCAAGAAAGCAAACGTAAAAGCAGCGCTGCTCGACCAGCGCGTGGTCGCCGGGCTCGGCAACATCTATGTGGTCGAAGCGCTGCACCGCGCCGGCATCGCGCCGACGCGCGCGGCGGGCGCGCTCTCCCGCCAACGCCTGGAAAAGCTCGCGCCCGTGATCCGCGAGGTGCTGAGCGAAGCCATCCTAGCTGGCGGCTCGACGCTTTCGGATTACGCGCAAGTCGATGGCGCACAAGGCGGTTTCCAGCAACGCTTCCGCGTCTACGACCGAGAAGGCGCGCGATGCGCCAAAGCGAAGTGCGGCGGAACGATTGCTCGCGCCGTGCATGGCGGACGCTCGACGTTTTGGTGCCCGCGCTGCCAACGCTAAGGCATGCTAGGCTCACGCTATGAGTCGCGCTCTTTTCGCACTTGCCTTGATTTGCGCCGCGCCGGCCTTCGCCGAGACGCGGTTCTTCGGGGCGGTTGAGGATCTGCCATTGGCGCCTGGCCTAGCAGAGATCGGCGCTGGCTTTTCCTTCAGTGGCGCCGACGGACGGATCATTGCCGCCGAGGCCGAGGGCCGCGCCGCGCCGGGCTCGGTTCGCGATTTCTATTTGGCGGCGCTGCCAGCGCTCGGCTGGTCGTTTAGTCCGGGCGGCGAGGAGGGCTTTGCGTTCCGGCGCGGCCGGGAGCGGCTGACCCTCCTCGTCAGCCCCCGCGCCGACGGGTCGCGGCTTGAAGCGCGCCTCGTCGTGCGACCAGCGGCGATGAGCGACGATTGATTTTCGCGCCTAGGCGGCGCAATCAGGCCCAATGATCACCGAAAACATCCTCACTGAAACCGACGCGGGCGTCGGCGTTATTCGCCTCAATCGCCCGAATGCGCTGAATGCCTTGAACGATGCGTTGATTGCTGAGCTGAGCGCTGCGCTCGACGGATTTGAGGCCGACGACGCGATCGGCTGCATCGTCATCACAGGTTCGGAGCGCGCTTTCGCCGCCGGCGCCGATATCAAGGAAATGGCGGAGGGGACGTTCGCTGACTTTTACGGGCGCGACCCGTTTTCCAATCTCGAACGCGTGCCGCGCTGTCGTAAGCCGGTGATCGCCGCAGTCTCCGGATTTGCGCTGGGCGGCGGCTGCGAGCTTGCCATGATGTGCGATTTCATTATCGCGGCGGACACTGCAAAGTTTGGCCAGCCGGAGATTACGCTTGGCGTGATGCCGGCATGGGGCGGGTCGCAGCGGCTGACGCGAAGCGTCGGCAAAGCCAAGGCGATGGATCTTTGCCTCACCGGGCGCATGATGGACGCGGCAGAAGCGGAGCGTTGCGGCTTGGTGTCGCGCATCGTCGCCGCCGACAAGCTGATGGAAGAGGTGATGGCGGCGGCGCGCAAGATCGCAGCCCTCGGACGTCTCGCCGTCATCGCCAACAAGGAAGCCGTGAACGCGGCGTTCGAAACCCCGCTGAACGAAGGCCTCAAGCTCGAACGGCGCCTGTTCTACGGCCTGTTCGCCACCGCGGACCAAAAAGAAGGTATGGCCGCCTTCATCGAAAAGCGAACGCCAGCGTTTAAGCACAAATAGAGGCGAGCAGCGGAAAAGATGCGCACAGCAGCCCGAAGCGCCGCCTCACGGCACAGGAAGATTCTCGCCGAAGACGGGTCATCGTCCTCTGAACCCAGTCTGACCAAGCGCTAGCGCGTCAACGGCGTGCAAATAGCGCAAGCAGCCCCCGGCGCTCGCACGGTCCGCGTCGGTCGAGGGGCAGACCGGCGCTCTCGCGAACAGCGCGCGAGGCGCTCTCGAAGCCGAGCGGCAATCGACTACAGGCGTAGTCGGTCAGGGCAGGCCCGGCGATCTGCGGAAGCCCGACACTCAACTGCCAAACGCGGGCCGACCCGTCTTCAGACGACGTGAGGAGCCGGTCGCCGCTTGGATGGAATTGGACGGTGCGGACCGCGCCCTCATGGCCCCTCAGCACATGAACTAGACGCCCGCTTGCGAACTCCCACACGAGCGCCGTTTGATCGTCGCTGGCGGCAGCAATCAGATTTCCCGCAGGGTTGAAGCGAACATCGCTGATGGCGCCGCCCGCGCCTCTCAGAATAGCCGTCGAAACGCCCGCCGACGTCCAAATCCTAACGGCGCCATCGGCGGAGCCGGTCGCAATCCAGCGTCCGTTGGGGCTCACATCAACAGCATCGACGCGTGACTCGTGACCGCCGCGGAGCTGTACGTCAGCGTCGGCCGCATAGTCCCAAATCAGCGCCGCCCCATCTGCGGTCGCCAAGATTACGGCGTGACCCGTCGGTGCGAACACTGCGTCCGTGATAGGCGCAGGCAGGCGCCGCGATATCACGGGCTGGCCTGAAGCGGTCGCCCAGATACTTGCGTCACCTCCATCGGTCGTCACAAGGGCGTGTTCGCCGCTCGGACTGAAGGTGGCGCCGGTTACGACACCGTCGCCGCGCCCGAGGCGTCGGACGCGCCGACCGTTCCGAGCATCCCACAGGACAGCTGCGCCGTCCCAACAGGCCGTCAGCAGGAACGCCCCGCTGGGGTCGAACTCAACGCTCAGGAGCACATCGTCCTGAGCGGGCAATATTATCGGACGACCTTGGCGCGCATCAAGCCACACGATCTGAGCGGTCCCATCTTCAGAGGCTGTGGCGAAACGCGTCCCATCTGGACTGAGCGCAACATTCTGCACGGGGCGACGGTGGCGGACGGTCACGTCGTTTCGCGCGCCCGACTCAGCGCGCCACACCCGCGCCGTGGAATCGCGAGAAGCGGTGATCACAGCGCTTCCATCTTGGTTGAAGATCGCGCGGGACAGCGGCACGTAATTGTCGCGCAATATGATCGGATCGAGGCCTAGCTGGGTTTGCCAAATGCGCGCAAAACCATCGTTGGACGCAGTAACGACCCTTGCCGCCGCGGCGTTGAAGGATGCGAAGAAAACTGCGTCCTCGTGATTGCCGAGCACCGCGATCACGTCCCCCGACCAGCCGTTCCACAGCCGGGCGGTCGCGTCGTCCGACACGGTCAGGACCCTGCCGAAGCGATCAAACGCGGCGTGGCGTAGGCGCGCGCTGTGTCCGCGCAGCGCGCGCAATTCCCTGCCGGAGATTGCATCCCAGATGCGCGCGGTGCGATCATAGGAGGCGGTGACCAGTCTGCCGTCCCCGCTGAATTGGACATCGTTGACCGGCCCCTCGTGTCTGAGCACGCTGATGGTTTCCTGACTCGCGATGTCCCACAATCGCGCGCTGCCGTCCCAGGACGCCGTCGCCAGGCGCGCGCCGTCCGGTGAGATGTCCGCTGAGATAATGCGGCCCACATGACCAGAAAAGACAACCGACTGGCCGTTTGGCGACCACAATCGCGCCGTCTCATCGTTAGAAGCCGTGACGACGCGTTCGCCGTCTGGCGTGAATGCAACGAAATTGACCCTGTCTTCGTGACCGCGCAGTTCCGCCAACAACACGCAGGTGGCAACGTCCCAGACCCGGGCCGTCCTGTCGTTGGAAGCCGTCGCGAATCTTGCGCTGTCGGCGTCAAAGGACACCCATTTTACCGCCCCCCGATGTCCATCAGCGCGACATCGAAGCGTCCAGTCGCGGCTGTCCCATAGGCGCGTGCTTCCATCGTTGCCTGCCACAGCGAGACTGCGCCCATCGCCGCTGAATTGCGCCAAGCCCGGCGCTACTTGGTTGTCCAGGGTGCGCAGCAATGCTCCCGTATCCGCATCCCATACGCGCACCCGGCGTCCATCAGTCAGCGACACCACGCGAGATCCATCGGGACTGAAGATCGCAAAGTCGACCGGCTCAGCGTGAGCGAGCATGGCGAGCAGCCGATTGCTTGCAAGGCTCGCTCGCAGCGCCATCTCGGCGCGCGGCGAGGTCGGCCGCCCGAAGAGGGAATCACGGACCGGGAGTCCCTCCAGCACCAGTGCGATCGCCGACGCGGAATCGCCCTGCTGTGTCGCAAGCTGTTCCGCCCTGTTTGCAAGAAAATCGGATGCAGCCAGCAAGGCGTTTTGGCGTTGATCCAATGCGCTTTGCGCGCTTAACCCGATTAGAGCAAACAGCAGAGCGGTGGTTGCGCCCATGGCAACCAGCCGCTTCCGCGCTCGGCGGCGATCGCGTCGCCAGAGATCATCGAACGGTAAGTCCAACAGACCAGCTGCTATACGCGCGCACACCCGCGCCATGGATTGCTTGCGCACATCCAAACCCAGAGGCTCGCACGGCATCTCCGCCACCTCGCCATCCGGGACCGCCTTTCTGAGCGCCGGCGGGAAACACTCTCGCTCCGCGCGCGACGTATTTGGCTCGCCGTCAACGATGACGGCGAAGATATTGTCGCCGCGCTGCGTTGCACGAAAATGAGCGACCTCCGCTTCCACCCAACGCGATTGTGCCGAGCGCGGAGAGCAAACCACAATCAAGGCCGATGAATCTGCGATCGCGCCGCGCACGGTAGCGCCGATATCGGCCGCCGCCTGCATGTCGGCCTCATCGCGGAAAAAGCGACCTAGCAAGCGCGTCTTCTCGTCAAATCCGGCCGCTGCCAGTCCCTTGGGGACTTTGTATGCTTCAAGGGCCCGGTGCAGGCGGCGGGCCTGCGCCTGGTCCCTCTGGCTGTAGCTGATGAACGCGCGATAACGCTTCATCGCCCCCATCCCGGCGCCACCTCAAGCGCGAGGGGCGTCAATAGTCTCGCGCAAATCCGCTACTTCGGCTAGCGTCGTTCGGTTTTCCGTTGCTGAGAGATTTGACGCCGATGCGCGCGGGGGCTATACGCCGCCGCTTCGTTACCGAATATCACTCCGTTTCTGGAAATCACCACCGATGGCGAATACCAAGTCCGCAAAGAAGGCAGTACGTCGCAATGAGACCCGCACAGCGGTGAACAAGGCGCGTCGTACTCGTATGCGGTCTTCCTGGCGTACGGTGGAAGAGGCGATTGTCGCCGGCGACGCCAAGAAAGCTGCCGAGGCCCTGCGCGAGGCCGAATCAGCAACCATGCGCGCGGTGACCAAGGGCATTGTCCATAAGAACGCGGGCAGCCGGAAAATCTCGCGCCTTTCACACCGCATTTCGGCACTCGGCGGCGCAAACACACGCGGCTGAAGCGTCTTTTGTGCGCTTTCGCGGGCGCCCAAATTCCGTCTCCCACTTGTTCCAGATTTGCGACGAAACTGTTTGGAAACAGTGAATAAACGTCCGTGTCCGCACGAAAGGCACAGGCTCAAGCGGTGGCAAATAACTGATATAAATCAACAGAATATCCGCAGGTTTAAAACTTGTGGATTGTTTCAAAATCGTTAGTCGCTGATGCCTTGACGAGGTTGTTCTAACAGCGCATCGTTTCCCCCGTCCGGCGAACACATCCGCTGTTTGATGCTCAGTGACACCGATGCGAAAGCACCGGCCGAAAAGGTCATTCGGTTCGAACAGGAGACGTGTGTTTGCCGGCGGGGCGGCAAAAACAAACGTTCTTGGCAGGGGTTGGCTATGGAACAAGTAGAGGAAGTCGCCCGCCGGGCATCGGCGGGCGTCGGAGTTGCGCGGGCTTATGAGATGGTCCGCAAGGAATTGCATGTCGAATTTGGCGCGGACTTTTTCCGCTCCTATATCGACCCGCTTCGGCTGGTGGCTGAGTGGAACGGATCGGTGCTGTTTCGTGCCGGTTCCCAGGTGGCGCAGGAGCGCCTCCGACAACAGGTGCAGCACCGCCTCATGGCGCGGTTGCGCGCTTACGAGCCGAGGCTCGAAGCCGTTGAGATTCTCCTAGAACACGAACTCCCAGAAGACGTCCGTGCGCTCGTAGATGCGCGAATCGAGGAAGCACGCACCCAAACCACCACGCCAGCCGCTCAGGCGCAGTCCTTCGTTTTCGAGACGTTCTGTCGCTCGGCTTCTAACCATCGCGCGCTGACGGTTGCGCAGATGATTGCGGCGGGGGCGGGCGTCGCCTTTCCGGTCTGGCTTGTTCACTCGCCGCCGGGCTGCGGCAAGTCGCACCTGTTAGCTGCCATAGCCCATGAGGCGATGCTGCGGACGCCTGAACGCAAGGTGCTTTTGATGACAGGTCAAGAATACCTAGAAATGTTCCAGTCAGCGCTGCATAAAAAGCGGGACTCGTCGGCCTTCAAGGAGCTGGTGCGCGCGCCCGACCTGTTGCTGATCGACGATTTTCATCGCATTTGCGGCAAGAAGGTCACTGAAACCGAGGCGTTCGACACGATGCACGAGCTCACCCGCCGCGGCGGACAAGTCGTGCTCGCTGCGAACCATGGCGCGGAGGGTTTGGAAGGATTGGACGAAGTTCTGCGCTCGAAGCTGAAAGGTGCGGCTTCGTGCGAAATCCTTGAGCCAGATGCCGAATTGCGTCGGCGCATTCTGGACGCGCGCGTGCGCCACCACGCTCATGGGTCGCCAGGGTTCAGCGTCGCCGCTGACGCGCTTGATCTAATCGCTGACCGCATGCACGTTACGGGCCGCGAACTCGATGGTGCGGTGTGCCAATTGTTGATCGAATGGAAAATCTCGGGAGGGACACAAGTGACGCTCGAAGCTGCAGCCAACGCCCTACAAAGCAAATTGTCGGACGCCGCCGAACGGCGCATCACGGTGCAACTCGTGCAAAAGGTTGTCGCCCGGCATTTTGGCATGAGCGTGCAGCAATTGCTCGAGCGAACGCGCCGCCACGCCATTGCGCGTCCACGCCAAGTGGCGATGTTTCTGGCCTGCCGCATGACGCATGCGTCGCTGCCAGATATCGGCCAGCGCTTTGGCGGCTTCGATCACACAACGATCATGTATGCGCGTGACCGCATCGCCGCTTTGGTCGAACAGGACGTGGCGTTCAAGGCGGAAATGGAGACCATCGCGCGGGCGATACGTCGTGAACCCTAAGGTTAGGCCCCAGAGCCTTTAAATTGGGCTTGGGGATGGCGCGGCTTCTGCTAGTTTCTCACCCCCTGCGGACGGCGACTCAAGAGCGCTGATCGCAGGGGGTGTTTTTTTGTGGCCGTGTGGCCTGAGGGACGGGACGAGGCAATGCGGCTGACTATTGAGCGCTCCGCGCTCCTAAAAGCGCTCAACCATGTGCAAAGCGTGGTCGAGCGGCGCAACACGATCCCTATCCTCTCAAACGTCTTGATGGCCGCGCAGGGCGATAGCCTGAGACTCACCGCCACCGACCTCGACATCGAGATCGCCGAAAGCGCGCCAGCTGAAGTTGAGCGCGCGGGCTCTACGACCGCGCCTGCCAACTATCTCTATGATTTCGTGCGCAAGCTGCCCGAGAACGCCCCCGTCAAATTAGATGTATCGGGTGACGATCCGCGGCTGTTTATCTCTGCCGGCAAGTCGCGTTTGCATTTGCCGGTCCTGCCGGCGGGGGATTTTCCCTCAATGCCGTCCGATGGATACGAGACCCGTTTTGAGATCGCGCCGACCGAGCTCGCGCGCCTTATCGACAAGACTCGCTTCGCCATCTCGACCGAGGAAACACGCTATTACCTGAACGGCATTTTTCTTCATACCGTTGCGAACGCGGCGGGCGCGGCGATGTTGCGCGCGGTCGCGACTGACGGTCACCGTCTTGCGCTGGCCGATGCGGAAGCGCCCAAGGGCGCGCAGGGGATGCCGGGCGTGATTGTGCCGCGCAAGACCATTAATGAATTGAAGCGGCTTCTCGACGATGCGGCCGACACGGTTGAGATCGCGGTCTCGCCGCAAAAAATTCGCTTTGCACTCGGTGAGGCGGTGTTGACATCGAAGCTGATCGACGGCTCGTTCCCGGAATACGCGCGTGTTATTCCGAAGGGCAACGCCAAGCGGTTGAAGATCGACAACAAGAGTTTCGCCGAGGCAGTCGACCGTGTGGCGACGGTGTCGGCGGAGCGGTCGCGTTCGGTGCGACTGGCGCTCGACAAGGATAAGGTCACGCTCACGGTGAATAATCCGGATGCCGGCGTCGCCACCGAGGATCTGGCCGCTGAATATGGGGATGACAGCATGGAAATCGGGTTCAACGCCCGTTACTTGCTCGACGTCGCCCAGCAAATCAAAGGGGAGTCGGCGCTATTCGAACTGGCCGATTCCGGATCGCCGACTTTGGTCCGCGACGAGGCCGACGATCAGGCGCTTTATGTGTTGATGCCGCTGCGGGTGTGACGCTGCACAGCCTCTATGTCTCTCGCCTAACGCTCTTGGATTTCCGCAATCACGCCGCGCTTGAGCTTGAGCTTGATGCGCGGCCAGTTTGCTTGTTTGGCCCCAACGGCGCTGGCAAAACCAACATTCTCGAAGCGCTCACTATGCTGGCGCCCGGGCGTGGGTTGCGGAGCGCGTCCCTCGTTGAGGTGGCGCGCGAGGGAGGGGAGAAACGCGCGCAGCCCAAATTTGCGCAAGTCTGGGCGGTGTCGGCGCGCGTTGTCCTGGACAGCGAGATTTCTATCCTTGGCGCTGGCGCTGAGCGCACGCCGGAGGGCGGGGTCAAGCGCGTCAGCCGCCGTGATGGCCGTGCGGCGACAGCGTCTGAACTGGCGGAATCCGCGCGCATGACGTGGCTGACGCCGGCGATGGACCGGCTGTGGTCGGGGCCCGCGGGTGATCGGCGCCGCTTCTTCGATCGGCTCACGCTGTCGCGTGCCGCCGAGCACGGCCAGGCTGCCGCCGCGTATGAACGCGCCATGCGTGAGCGCCAGCGATTGTTGACGGACCGCGTGTTCGACGATGCTTGGCTCGGCGGCCTGGAGCACGAGATGTCCGCGCACGGGGCCGCCATCGCCGCTGCGCGCGTGGAGACGCTGCAGCGTCTGCAAAGCGCCATTGATGCGCGCCCCGATGGTGCTTTTCCCAAGGCTGTGCTGGCGCTTGAGGGTTTGCTGGAGCAGCGCTTTGAAGCGGGCGCCAAGAGCGCCGACGTGGAGGAGGATTTCGCTCAGCTGCTGCGCGATGTTCGCGGACGTGACGCTGGCGCGGGCCGCGCGCTCGACGGGCCTCATCGCAGCGATCTGCTGGCGCGCCATGCGGCCAAAAACATGAATGCGGACCAATGCTCCACGGGGGAGCAAAAGGCGCTGCTCCTGGGGCTGACGCTGGCGCAAGCGCGGGCGTTGGCCAACGATCCGGGCGCCGGTCCGTCGCTCATCTTGATCGACGAAGCGACCGCGCACCTTGATTCAGTGCGCCGCGCGGCTTTATTCGAGGAATTGCTGGCCAACCCAGGTCAAGCTTGGCTCACGGGCACTGACGAAAGCCTGTTTGAAGCCTTCGGCGCGCGCGCGCAGGCGTTCGAAGTGCGCGAAGGCGTGGTGCGCGCGGTGTAGCATCCGCAGTTTATCGGTGGGATAGATGATTTAACAAATTCTAATTCCGCCGCAAACGCGACCCCGGAGCGCCGGCATCTTACCGGCATTCGGTACATCAATTCACCCAGGCCTGGGGCGTTTGCAAACACCGCATGCCGGCTGGAAGCCGGCGCTCCGCTACGGTGCATCGACAAGGCGCTGAAAATTTACTGTTTGGACCCAGAGGATGTCCCAATGTCCAGCGATGAATACGATTTCCAGTACGATCCAAACGAGGATGCCGAAACCGCTGACCTCGCCGCCATGGATGTCTCTCGCCCCGAGCGTTTTCGCGACGACAACATGTGGCCGTTCTTCGCCCGGCTGCGGCGCGAGGCGCCGGTGCATTACTGCCCCAACAGCGTGCATGGGCCGTATTGGTCGGTGACCAAGTTCAACGACATCATGCACGTCGAGACCAATCCGCAAATTTATTCCTCCGAGCCCAACATAACCATCGCCACGCCGGAGGATGATTTTCCATTGCCGATGTTCATCGCCATGGACCCGCCAAAGCACGATGCGCAGCGCAAGGTGGTCAGCCCGATCGTCGCCCCGGAAAATCTCGCCAAGCTCGAAAGCACGATCCGCGCGCGTGCGGCGGCGCTGCTGGACGGCGTCCCGCGCGGTGAAGTGTTCAATTGGGTCGATAAGATTTCCATCGAACTCACCACCCAAATGCTGGCGACCCTGTTTGATTTTCCATGGGAAGATCGCCGCAAGCTGACGCGCTGGTCAGATGTGGCGACCGCCGCACCGGGCTCTGGCATTGTCGAGACGGTCGAGCAGCGGCGCGCCGAATTGATGGAGTGCCTGGGTTATTTTACCGAACTCTGGAATCAGCGCGTCAACGCCGAACCCAGGCCCGACCTTATTTCCATGATGGCCCACGCCAGCGCCACGAAGGCCATGGATCCCCGGGAGTACCTCGGAAACCTGATCCTGCTGATCGTGGGCGGCAACGATACGACGCGCAATTCAATCACCGGTAGCCTCTATGCGCTGAGCAAATTTCCTGAGCAATTTGCCAAATTGCGCGCCAATCCGGCGTTGATCCCGGCGCTGGTGTCGGAGACCATACGCTGGCAGACCCCGCTCGCGCATATGCGCCGCACCGCCCTCGCCGATGCCGAACTTGGCGGCCAACGCATCCGCAAAGGCGACAAAGTGGTGATGTGGTACGTCTCCGGCAATCGCGACGAGGAAGTCATCGCCAACGCCGATCAATTCGACATCGAGCGCGAAAATGTGCGCCGGCATCTCTCATTTGGCTTCGGCATTCACCGCTGTGTGGGTAACCGCTTGGGCGAAATGCAACTACGGATCGTCTGGGAGGAAATCCTCGAGCGCTTCGACAAGATCGAGGTCGTGGATGAGCCGCGCCGGGTGCTCTCGGCGTTCGTCAAAGGCTACGAAACCCTACCCGTGCGTATCGCTGGATGAGCGCGAAAAGGTCTGCTGTGCGGCCGCTGAAATTACGCTGAAATCCAAGACTTTTCGCGCGCCGGCTTCTACAATGGGGGATGTGTTCCACGAAGATTCGACGCCCATGACAGCGCCTCAGAGCTTACCCGCCAGCACGCCCGATTATGGCGCTGAATCCATCAAGGTTCTCAAAGGCTTAGACGCAGTCCGAAAGCGTCCTGGGATGTATATTGGTGATACGGACGACGGGTCCGGATTGCATCACATGGTCTACGAGGTGGTCGACAATGCGATCGACGAGGCGTTGGCCGGCCACGCCAAGACAGTAACGGTCACATTGCACCCCGACGGCAGCGCTGAAGTGACCGACGATGGGCGCGGTATCCCCACGGGCATCCACGAGGGCGAAGGCATTTCCGCCGCCGAGGTCATCATGACCCAGCTCCACGCCGGCGGTAAGTTCGATCAGAATTCCTACAAGGTCTCGGGCGGATTGCACGGGGTGGGCGTTTCGGTCGTCAACGCGCTCAGCGAGTGGCTTGACCTCTATGTCTGGCGCGACGGCAAGCAGCATTACATGCGTTTCGCGCATGGCGACGCAGTCGCGCCGCTGAAGGAGATGGGGCCCGCGCCTGTCGAAAACGGCAAGCACAAGCGCGGCACCGGCGTGCGCTTCCTGCCATCGACACAAACCTTCACCATGGTCGAGTTCGACCGCAAAACTCTCGAACATCGCCTCCGCGAGCTGGCGTTCCTCAATTCCGGCGTTTCGATTCACTTCAAGGACCTGCGTGGCCCCGAGCCGTTCGAGGAGACGCTCTATTACGAGGGCGGCGTGAAAGCGTACGTCGCCCACCTCGATCGATCACGCACGGCGCTGCTCGCCGAGCCGATTTATATCGTCGCCGAGAAGGACAACATCACCATAGAAGTGGCGATGCAGTGGAACGACGGCTATCACGCCGCCGAACTCTGCTTCACTAACAATATCCCACAGCGCGATGGCGGCACCCATCAAGCCGGCTTTCGCGGCGCGCTGACGCGCGTCATCACCGGCTACATGCAATCCAGCGGGATGGCGAAAAAGGAAAAGGTCGACATCACAGGCGAGGACGCCCGCGAAGGCCTGACCTCTGTGCTCTCCGTCAAAGTGCCGGACCCCAAATTCTCCTCGCAAACCAAGGACAAGCTTGTTTCCTCGGAAGTGCGCCCTGTGGTCGAGAGTTTGATGGCGGATGCGCTGTCCTCATGGTTCGAGGAAAATCCCGCTCCCGCAAAGCTGATCATGGCCAAGATCGTCGAGGCCGCCGCTGCGCGGGAAGCGGCGCGCAAGGCGCGGGAAATGCGCCGCAAGTCAACGTTGGACATCGCCTCGCTGCCCGGGAAGCTGGCCGATTGCCAGGAAAAGGATCCCGCGAAATCCGAGCTCTTCATTGTCGAAGGCGATAGCGCCGGCGGCTCGGCCAAGCAGGGGCGCAACCGCGAATACCAGGCGGTGCTGCCGCTGCGCGGAAAAATTCTCAACGTCGAACGTGCGCGTTTCGACAAGATGCTGTCTAGCGAGCAGGTCGGCACCCTGATTACGGCGCTGGGCGCCGGCATCGGCCGCGACGAGTTCGACCTCGCCAAATTGCGCTATCACCGCATCATCATCATGACCGACGCCGACGTCGACGGCGCCCACATACGCACGCTGTTGCTCACATTCTTTTACCGGCAGATGCCAAGCCTGATCGACGGCGGCTATCTTTATATCGCGCAGCCGCCGCTCTATAAGGCGACCAAAGGCAAGGCGGGGCGTTACCTCAAGGATGAAGCCGAATTCGAATCCTATTTGATCGAAGAAGGCGCTGCAGGCGCTGTGCTTGAATTGGGCTCGGGCGCGCAAATCGCCGGCGAGGATTTGAAGCGCGTCGCCCGTGAAGCCATGGCGGTGGAGACTTTGATCAATCGCTTGCACCAGCGCGCGCCTGACGCGGTGCTGGAGCAGGCCGCCCTGGCCGGCGCGTTCGCGCCGAACGCGGGTGAGCCCGCCGCGCAAGAAACCGCGCGCCGGTTGAATTTGTTGGCGGAAGAGGGCGAGGCGAATTGGTCGGGCCGCTTCGATCCCGATCACGCTCTCGTGGTTGAGCGCGTGGTGCGCAGCGTCACCGAGCGTGTGGTGCTGGATCGCTTGCTGCTCGGCTCCACCGATGCGCGCCGGCTGGCCGAGCGGACGTTGGCGCTGCAGGAAACTTACGCGGCGCCGGGAGCGGTGCGCCGCGGCGCTGACGCGACGCCGGTGCATGGCCCGCTCTCGCTGCTGAAAGCTGTTGAGGAGGCTGGCCGCAAGGGTCTCTCGATCGCCCGCTACAAGGGCCTTGGCGAAATGAACGCCGAACAACTCTGGGAAACCACCCTCGACCCTGACGCCCGCGCGCTGCTGCAAGTAAAAGTCGCTCACGGCGACGATGCCGACGACCTCTTCACCAAACTGATGGGCGATGTCGTTGAACCAAGGCGCGAGTTCATCCAAGCCAACGCGCTGGACGCGGATGTGGATGCTTGAGGGCATTTCCGTACTTGATTGACGCCCTCCGTTATCGGCCCCCTGTTCACGCCTTGCCAAACCCTCCGCCGCCGGGGGTTGCCATGACGAAAACGTCGCCTGCATTGAGGCGGACGTTTTCTGTAGCTGTTAAAATCTCAACGGCGCCATCGACGCGTTCAATGTGATTGGCGCCCGGCGCGCCCGGCGCGCCGCCGTCGAGGCCAAACGCAGCGGTTGCGCGCCGGTTTGCTAGGATAGCCGCAGACATCGGTTCACGAAATCTGATGCGGCGCACGACGCCGTCGCCGCCTCTGTGTGCGCCTGCGCCGCCGGAACCGCGCCGAACCGTGAAGGATTCCACCAACACAGGGAAACGCGTTTCCAGCACTTCGGGGTCTGTGAGACGGGAATTGGTCATGTGGGTTTGCACAGCGGAGGCGCCGTCGAAATCGGGGCCGGCGCCGGCGCCGCCGCATATGGTTTCGTAATATTGGCGCAACTGGTCGCCGAAGGTGAAGTTGTTCATGGTGCCTTGCGAGGCGGCGAGCACGCCAAGCGCGCCGAAGAGCGCATCGACAACGATCTGGCTGGTCTCGACATTGCCGGCGACGACTGCGGCGCCGCGTTTGGGCTTGAGCAGCGAGCCTTCCGGCACAATGATCTCGATCGGTTTGAGGCAACCTTCGTTGAGTGGGATGTTGTCGTCCACCAACGTGCGAAACACATAAAGCACCGCTGCGCGCGTGATTGCGAGCGGGGCGTTGAAATTGCCATCGTGCTGAGGACTTGTGCCGGTGAAGTCGATGCGCACAGTGCGCTTTGCCCGATCTGGCGTAATCGCAACGCGGATGACCGCGCCGTTGTCCATCGCCACTTCAAAGCATCCGGGTTCGAGTTTGGCGATAACGCGCCGTATCTGTTCCTCGGCGTTGTCCTGCACGTAGCGCATATAGGCAGACACGCCGTCGTGGCCGTAATGGGCGACCAGGCGCTTCATTTCATCGCCGCCGCGCACGCAGGCGGCGATTTGTGCCTTCAAGTCGGCGATGTTGCGGTCGATGTCGCGGGCGGGGTGTGGGCCGGAGGCGAACAGCGCCCGCGCTTCCGCTTCGCGGAGCTCTCCATTCCGCACCAACAGGAAGTTCTCGATCAACACGCCCTCATCCTCGATGCGGCGGCTGTCTGGGGGCATTGAGCCAGGCGTGATGCCGCCGATATCGGCATGGTGGCCGCGCGCGGCGGTGAAGAAGGCGGCCTCGGTGCAACCTTCAAGGATGATCGGCGCGATCAGCGTAATGTCCGGCAAGTGTGTGCCGCCCGCGTGCGGGGCGTTGAGCATGTAGATATCGCCCGGGTGAATCGCACCGCGGCGTTGACGGATGATTTCGCGTACACTGTCGCTCATAGAGCCTAGGTGCACGGGTATGTGCGGCGCGTTGGCGACCAGTCCGCCAAGGCCGTCAAATACGGCGCAAGAGAAATCGAGCCGCTCCTTAATGTTGACGGAAGCGGCCGTGGTTTGCAGCGCCAGGCCCATTTCCTCGGCCACGCCCATAAAGCGGTTGTTGAAGACTTCGAGCAAAATAGGGTCAGCATGCGCGCCGATGGCCGTGCGTTCGGTGCGCTCGGCGATGCGCGAGAGGATGAGGTCGCCATGCTCGCTCATGCGTGCGCGCCAACCTGCGTCCGCAAATGTGGTGGCGCCGCGTTCGAGGATCAGTGCTGGGCCGTCAATTGTGAAGCCTTGCGGCAGCACGGCGCGGTCGAACACCGGCGCATCACGGCAGGCGTTGTCAGTGTGAAGTGAAACCGTGGCGCGTAGCGTCGGCGCGACGTCGGCGCGAGGCGCCAGCGCTGCGATGGGCGCTCCCGCTTCGCGGCTGACAGCCTCCGCAGAGAGCGAAGCGACCACGATGGCGCGCATGGAATCGGCAAAGCCAAAGCGCTTGCGATGCTCTGCTTCAAAGGCGCGTGCGAGACTGTCCGCGTCCGCGAGCGGAAGCGGCAGTGGCGTGTCAGCGCCATCATATTTGAGGTTTGCCATGATCGTCACCTCGATCGTGACAGCGCCTTGATCCTGCAAAACGGCGGACGCCCGCATCGCCAGCGCCTCGGCGCGGGACCTGAGATCAATCGCGTCGGCGAGTTTTTCCTCCACCGATGCCTCGACGACGGCGCGCAAGTCGGCGCGCCCTATGCCCCACGCGGAGAGCATTCCGGCCAGCGGGTGCAGCAGGATGGTCGTGACCCCGACAGCGTCCGCCACCGCGCACGCGTGCTGCCCGCCCGCGCCGCCAAAAGCGCAAAGCGCGTATTGGGCGGGATCGTAGCCACGCTGAATGGAGATTTTCTTGATCGCCTCCGCCATGCTCAGATTGGCGATGGTGAGAAAACCCTCGGCGGCTTCAAGCGGCGACATGGCCGCGCCCGCGGCGCTCTCGATTTCCGCGCACAGAGCAGCGAATTTCTGTTCGACGACGTCGCGGTCGAGCGGCTCGTCGCCATTCGGGCCGAAGATGGCGGGGAAGAACTCAGGCCGAATGCGTCCGAGCAGCACGTTACAATCGGTGATCGTGAGCGGGCCGCCGCGTCGGTAGCTGGCGGGCCCGGGGTTGGCGCCGGCGGAGTGCGGGCCGACACGCAGGCGCATGCCGTCAAAAAAGCAGATCGAACCACCCCCGGCCGCCACTGTATGCACCTGCAACATAGGTGCAGAGAGTCGCACGCCAGCAACAATAGTCTCGTTCGTGCGCTCAAATTCGCCGGCATAGTGCGACACATCGGTTGATGTGCCGCCCATGTCGAAGCCGAGCGCATGGCTAAATCCGGCGCGCCGCGCCGCATTGGCCATGCCAACCACACCGCCCGCCGGGCCAGACAAGACCGCGTCACGACCGCGAAATCCTGCGGCGCTGGTCAGGCCGCCATTTGATTGCATGAAGTAAAGCCTTGGACCGCCGGCACCCTGCCGGCTGGAAGCCGGCGGGTTAATGCCGCTGGCGAACTGGTCGACATAGCCGCGTAGGATCGGCGATAGATAAGCATCGGCGACACTGGTGTCGGCGCGCGGCACAAACTTGATGAGGCCGCTGATTTCGGAACTCACCGAGATTTGGGTAAAGCCGATGTCGCGCGCGATGTCGGCAAGGCGGAGCTCGTGCTCGGGGTAGGCCCAGCCATGCACACAGGCGATGGCAACCGCGCGCAAACCCTCGGCGTAGACGCGCTGCAATTCGGCACGGGCGTGTGCTTGGTCCAGCGGAACCAGGATTTCGCCCTCAGCATTGACCCGTTCGCGGGCTTCGATGACGCGCTTATGCAGCAGGTCCGGCTTGATGATGTGGCGTGCAAAGATGTCAGGGCGGGCCTGCGTGCCGATTTCCAGTGCGTCGGCAAATCCCGCTGTGACCACCAGCACCAATTCGGCGCCCTTGCGTTCCAGCAGCGCATTGGTGGCGACCGTCGTCCCCAGTTTCACCACCTCGATATCGCCAAACGCCGCGCCGTGTTCGGCCAGAATGACGCGTATGCCTTCGAGCGCGGCATCCTCGTAACGGTCTGGGTTCTCTGACAGCAGCTTATGCGTCACCTCAATGCCGCCTGGGCCGCGCGCCACGATGTCGGTAAAGGTGCCGCCGCGGTCGATCCAGAAGTGCCATCCTGCGCCCATGCCAGGACCATCGCGGCCCCGCGCGCCATGATCAAGCGCTTTGGCCCGGCGCTGAATTTCGACGCTCGCGGCGCCTTGCGCCGGGCGCGCGGAAGGCTAGGTTGGCGACCCCAAAATAAGGAGGGGCGCTTTGAAGCCCACGGACATCGGCCACCCCGATTATTTTCATAAGGTCGTGGACTGCCAATGGGCGTGTCCCGCGCACACTCCAGTTCCAGAATACATCCGGCAGATTGCGGCGGGCCGCTACACCGATGCGTTCATGATCAATTGGAAGTCGAACGTGTTCCCGGGCATCCTTGGGCGCACCTGTGACCGACCGTGTGAGCCTGCGTGCCGCCGGGTGCGGGTGGAGAAAGAGCCGGTGGCGATTTGCCGGCTGAAGCGAGTGGCGGCCGATAATAAGGGCGAGGGCGTTGAGGCGCTGATGCCCGTTCCAGCGCGGAAAAAAAATGGCAAGCGTGTCGCCTGCATTGGCGCGGGGCCCGCATCGCTGACGGTCGCGCGCGACCTGTTGCCGCTCGGCTACGAGGTCCACCTCTTCGACGGCGATGCGAAGGCCGGCGGCATGATCCGCACGCAAATTCCGCGCTTCCGTCTGCCCGAGAGCATTATCGACGAAGAGGTGGGCTACATCACGCGGCTTGAGCCGGTGCTGCATCTGGGCGAGCGGATTGAAAGCCTAAAAGCGTTCCTGGCGCAGAAGTGGGATGCCGTCTTTGTCGGTACTGGCGCGCCGCGTGGGCGCGATCTGGATTTGCCCGGGCGCAAGGAAGCCGCCGCCAACGTCCATATCGGCATCGACTGGCTGTCCAGCGTTTCGTTCGAGCATGTCGAAAAAATTGGCAAGCGCGTGATCGTTCTGGGCGGCGGCAATACGGCGATGGATTGCTGCCGCACCTCGCGCCGCATGGGCGGAACCGACGTCAAGGTCATCGTGCGTTCCGGCTTCGATGAGATGAAGGCAAGCCCCTGGGAAAAGGAGGATGCCGCGCGCGAAGGCATCCCGATCCTCAATTTCCTGGCGCCGAAGGAGTTCACCCACCAGAGTGGCAAGCTGACCGGGGTGACTTTCCAGAAGATGCATTGGGCGAGCGATGCGAAAGGCAAGCGCGCGCTTGTGCCGACTGGTGAGCCGGACCTGCATCACGAATGCGATGACGTGCTTGTAGCGGTTGGGCAGGAGAACTCCTTTCCCTGGATCGAGCGCGATATCGGCATGGAATTCGACAAATGGGGCATGCCTGTCGTCGATACTGTCACCATGCAATCGAGCCTGCCGAACGTGTTTTTCGGCGGCGACGCGGCGTTTGGACCCAAGAACATCATTTGGGCGGTGGCGCACGGTCACGACGCGGCGGTGTCGATCGAGATTTTTCTCAGCGGGAAGGACGTTTCAAAGCGCCCGATGCCCGGCGTGTCGATGATGTCCACCAAGATGGGCATTCATGAATGGGCCTATGACAACGACGTCTCGCTCGATCTGCGCTACAAAGTGCCGCATGTCGAAAACGAGATCGCGCTGCGCAACGTCAAGGTCGAAGTCGAAAAGGGCTTCGATCCCTTGCTTGGCTTCAAGGAAGCACAGCGTTGCTTGAATTGCGACGTGCAGACGGTGTTCGCGGCTGACCTTTGCATCGAGTGCGACGCCTGCGTCGATATCTGCCCGATGGATTGCATCACCTTCACCGAGGACGGTGAAGAGGGTGAGTTGCGTGGACGTCTCAGCGCGCCGGCGGCGAACCTCACGCAGGACATTTATCTGGCCGATGGTCTCAAGACTGGCCGCGTCATGGCCAAGGACGAGGACGTTTGCCTCCATTGCGGGCTCTGCGCTGAGCGTTGCCCAACTGGCGCCTGGGACATGCAGAAATTCTATCTCGAGATCACGCACGCCGGTGAACGTGGTTGTGCGGCCCCGCCGCGTCCCCAAAACGCGCCGCGCACGCCGGTTGGTGCAAAATGAACCCCATCGCCGCAACCAACGACTTCGTTGTCAAATTTGCCAACGTCAACGGCTCTGGCTCGGCCAGTGCGAATGGCCTATTTGCAAAAATCGTATTGCGCATGGGCGTCCCGGTGGGTGCGCGCAATATCTTTCCGTCCAACATTCAGGGATTGCCGACGTGGTATGAAGTCCGCCTGAGTGAAGCGGGTTGGCTCGGACGGCGCGGCGGCGTCGATCTGATGGTGGCGATGAACCCGCAGACTTGGGACGCCGACATCAAGAGCATCGAGCCGGGCGGTTATTTGCTCTACGATTCGTCCAAGCCGTTGCCCTTGGTGCGGAAGGACATCACGCTGCTCGGCGCGCCGTTGACGGATCTGATCGCGGGCGCCTTCACCAATCCGCGCGAACGCCAATTGTTCAAGAACATTTGTTATATCGGCGTTCTTGCCCAGGTGCTCGGCCTTGAGATTGAAGTTGTGAAGCAGCTTCTGAACGCCGAATTCAAGGGCAAGGACAAGTTGATCCAGCCCAATTTGAAAGCGTTCGAGCTTGGCCGCTCGTACGCTGAGCAGAATATGCCGGCCATTGGCCTGCGCGTAGTTCGCGCCGACAAGGTGGGAAACCGAATCTTTGTCGAGGGAAACGAAGCCTGCGGGCTGGGCGCGGTCTATGGCGGAGCGACGTTCTGCGCCTGGTATCCGATAACGCCGTCCACGTCGCTGGCGGAATCTTTCCAGAAGTATTGCCTGCAGTTGCGCACTGATGCTGACGGCAAGGCGCGCTACGCCATTGTGCAGGCCGAAGATGAGATCGCCTCGATCGGCATGGTGCTGGGCGCAGGGTGGGCAGGCTCGCGCTCGTTCACCTGTACATCTGGGCCAGGCGTGTCGTTGATGACCGAGTTCGTCGGTTTTTCTTATTATGCAGAGGTCCCGGCGGTGATCTTCGATGTGCAGCGCGGTGGGCCGTCTACCGGTATGCCAACCCGGACCCAGCAATCGGACTTGCTCTCCGCCGCGTACGCCAGCCACGGCGACACCAAGCATCCGATGCTGTTCCCGGCCAACCCGACAGAATGCTTTGAGATGGCGGCGCAGGCTTTCGATCTCGCCGATCATTTTCAAACCACGGTGTTCGTCATGCTCGACCTTGATATCGGCATGCAAGAATGGCTCACCGAACCGTTCAGTTGGGACGAGACCCGCAAGCTCAATCGCGGCAAGGTGCTGACTGCGGAAGATCTGGAAGCCGGCCGCGAATTTGGCCGCTACCTCGATGTCGATGGCGATGCGGTGCCCTATCGGACCTATCCGAGCACCCACCCGACCAAGGGCGCCTATTTCACGCGCGGATCGAGCCACGATCGCTACGCGCGCTACAGCGAGAAGGGCGAGGACTACGTCGACGGCATGAACCGGCTTCTGCGCAAGTGGGAGACGATGAAGAGCCACGTGCCCACGCCGGCGCGCCGCGACGCCAAGCGCCGCACGCCGAATGGAGTAATCTATTTTGGCTCAACCAGTCCGGCGATGGATGAAGCGCTGTCGAAATTGGAGGTGGACGGCGTCAATCTTGACGCCATGAGGCTGCGCGGCTTTCCGTTTTCGGACGACGTGTTCGCGTTCATCAGCGAGTATGAACAGGTGTTCGTCGTCGAGCAGAACCGCGACGCCCAGCTGAAAGCGTTGCTGGTGAACGAAGGCGGCGTTCACCCCGCGCGCCTGGTCTCGGTGCTGCACTATGACGGCACGCCGATCACCGCGCGGTTTATCGCCGGGGAGATCGCCAAGAAACTCAAAGGCGGCCATGTCGCCGCGCGTTCGGAGAAGGCGCAATGACCTACATCGCCAAGCCGCCTTTGCACCATCCGTCGCTGGAAAAGAACGCGCTCGGCTTCACCCGGCGCGACTACGAGGGGCGTATCTCCACCTTGTGCGCTGGCTGCGGGCACGATTCCATCAGCGCCGCGATCATTCAGGCGTGTTTCGAGATTGACCTTGCGCCGCATCGTCTGGCCAAGTTTTCTGGAATCGGCTGCTCGTCGAAAACACCGGATTATTTTGTCAGCCCCGCGCACGGCTTCAATGCCGTTCATGGGCGCATGCCGTCGGTGCTCACCGGCGCCAACATCGCTGCGCGCGACTTGATTTATCTCGGCGTATCGGGGGACGGCGATTCCGCCTCTATCGGCCTTGGGCAATTCGCGCACGCGGTGCGGCGCGGCGTCAATATGACTTATATTGTCGAGAACAACGGCGTTTATGGCCTCACCAAGGGACAGTTTTCCGCCACGTCCGACAAGGGTTCGAAGGCCAAGAAGGGGGCGGAAAACAAGGATTCGCCGATCGATCTGGTCATGCTGGCGCTGCAACTGGGCGCGACGTATGTCGGGCGCAGTTTTTCTGGCGACAAGGCCCAGCTGGTGCCGCTGATCAAGGGCGCGCTTCTACACAAGGGAACAGCACTGCTCGACGTGCTTAGTCCTTGTGTTGCGTTCAACAATCACGTCGGCTCGACCAAAAGCTTTGACTACGTACGCGCGCATAATGATGCCGTGAACCGGCTTGACGTGATCCCGCCGCGCGCTCCGATCAAGGCCGAGTATGGGCCGGGCGAGTTGAAGGAAGTCGTCCAGCACGATGGGTCGGTGCTGCGCTTGCGCAAGCTGGAAGAAGAGTACGATGCGAGCGATCGTCACTCGGCGCTTTCCTATCTGGCGCGCAAGACCGCAGAACGTGAGATCGTCACCGGCCTCTTGTTCCTCGATCCAGACGCCGGCGATCTGCATGACGCTCTGGGCACCGTGGAGACGCCGCTCAATAAGCTCACCGATCACGATCTCATCCCCCCGCTCAGCGCGCTCGAGAAAATAAATGCGGCGTTGCGCTAGGTGAACCGCTCGATCCGAAGCGCCGAGATATCGATGGGTGGCGAATTGTCCGTCACCAGCGCGGTGATGATCTCCGATGTAATCGCACACATGGTCAGCCCCAAATGGTGGTGTCCGAACGCGTAAAACACCTTCGGTGCGCCATTCAGGCGGCCAATGGCCGGCAAATAATCCGGCAGAGTCGGGCGTGGGCCCATCCAACGATCTGGCGTTGTCGAAAACTGAACGCCGAGGTCGCTGACATGGCGCTCAAGGGCGCGCCACTTGCGCGCATCTGCTGGCGCGTCCGGCGCGCCGAATTCCAGAAAGCTGGTAGCGCGCAATCCGCTGCTGAATCGCGACAAAACCACGGAGCGCTCTTCGAACATTGTGGTGGGCAGATCGTCCGGCCAAGTGTGCTCGGCGCTTTGGATCGAGTAACCGCGCTCGCCGATCAACGGCGTGCTCACTCCCAACTGCCCCATCAGTTGGCGCGACCATGCGCCAGCGGCGACGAGCATCGCGTCGGCCTCGCGCGCGTCTCCGGAATCGAGCGCGGCGCGCGCGGTGGCGTCGCTGCTCAAATTGACCACTTTCGCGTCGACGATTTCACCACCGCGCGCCACAAACTCGGCCAGCAGCGCCTCGCGCGCGGCCTGTGGATCGCGCACTTGTCCGGTGCCGGAAAACACGAGTCCGGCATGCGGACGCTGTCTCAGCACGCCCGCGTAGCGTTCCAATTCGGCGCTTGTCATGTCGCGGATGCTGGCCGAGCCGATCGGCGTGCGCGCCCAGACAGCACGGCCATTGTCTGCGTTCGCGGCTGACATCCACACACTGGCATGCCCGTGGGCGCGGACGATGCCCGGGGCCTGCGCCAGTTCGGCTACCCGCACCCACGCCGGAATCGCTTCGCGCAGCAGCGCGGTCAGCGCGTCGCGGCCGCGCGCCAGGCGCCCGGCTTCGCAAGCGGCGAGGAACCGTAACGCCCACGGACCCCACAGGCCCACATCCCGCCAGCGAAAGTCGAGCGGACCGCCAAGCGCGAACGAATGCCGCGCCGCGCTGCGCACATTCTCCCAGGTCGACCATGGCGAGACCTGCTCGGGGCCGAGATGGCCGGCGTTGCCATAGGAGGCGCCGCGGCGTTTGTCGCCGGGGTCGATCAATGTGGTCTGCACGCCCGCATTCTGCAGCCGCAGCGCTGATGCCGCGCCAACCAGGCCGCCGCCGATCACAAGGATGGATTTCATCGCCGCCCGATTTATCTCGCCAAGAGGATCGTATACGATAACGCCACCCGCAGGCGAGGTCTCGATGCAAGTCAAATGGGAGGGCGTATTCCCCGCCGCGACAACGCAGTTTGCGTCCGACCTCTCCCTGGACCTCGACGCGACGCAGCATGTGCAAGACGCCTTGGTGCGCGATGGCGTGCATGGCCTTGTCGTCATGGGCACGGTGGGGGAGAATAACTCGCTTGAAGCGGACGAAAAGCGCACGGTGTTGCGGGCGACCGTGGAGGCGGTCGCCGGGCGCGTGCCTATCATCGCCGGCGTGTCAGAACTTGACACTAAGCGTGGCTGCGCCTTTGCGCGCGACGCGGAGACGCTCGGCGCCGATGGCCTCATGGTGTTGCCGGCGATGGTGTATGTGCCGACCCAAGTGGAGCTGGTCGCCCATTTTAGAGCGATCTCTGAAGCGACCAGTTTGCCCATCATGCTCTACAATAATCCGCCGGCCTACCGTGTGAGCATCGGCATTGAGGCGCTGCAGCACTTGGCGGATCGCCCGAACATCGTTTGCGTGAAGGAAAGCGCGCCCGATACACGCCGCTTCACCGATCTCTTCAACGCGTTGGGCGACCGCTATGTTTTGTTTGCGGGTTTGGATGATTTGGCGCTGGAGGGATTGCTACTCGGCGCGCGTGGGTGGGTGTCTGGCCTGACTAACGCGTTCCCCAAGGAATCGTTGGCGCTCTACAGCGCGGCGCAGCGCGGCGACATCGCGGTCGCGCGGGCGATCTATCGCTGGTTCATGCCGCTGCTGCACCTCGATGCCGAACACGACTTGGTGCAATCGATCAAGTTGGCCGAACAAGTCATGGGCCGCGGCAGTGAGCGGGTGCGACCGCCGCGCTACATGCTGGCAGACGCGCGGCGCGCCGAGGTGACGGCGCTGGTGGAGCGCGCGGCGGCGTCGCGCTCCGCTCTTGCGGTCGCGGCGTGACGCGCCATGTTTTCCGTTGCATTGACGGTCACACTGGGGGCAATCCGGTGCGGCTGGTGGTTGAGGGCGCGCCGACGCTAAACGGCGCGACCATGAGCGAAAGGCGCCAGGATTTTCTCGCTCGTTATGATTGGATTCGCACTGGCCTTTGTTTTGAGCCACGCGGCCACGACATGATGAGCGGCGGCTTTCTCTATCCGCCGACCAGCGCGGAGGCCGATGTCGGCATTCTGTTCATGGAAACCAGCGGCTGCTTGCCGATGTGTGGGCACGGAACCATCGGTATTATTACGTTCGGGATCGAGTTTGGGCTCATTAAGCCGCGAAACCCAGGCAGGGTAATAGTTGATGTTCCAGCCGGACGGATCGAGGCCGCGTACAAAATAGCGAACGCGCGTCACTACTCCAATGCATTTGACGTAGAGAGCGTGCGCATCCGTAACGTGGCGAGCTATCTCGCGGCCGGCGGCGTCAAAATTGATGTCCCCGGCTTCGGCCCGCTCAGCGTCGATGTCGCTTACGGCGGCAATTTCTACGCCATCGTCGAGCCGCAAGGCCCCTATCGCGGGCTCGATGCGCTCGGCGCCGCTGGCATTCTATCGCTTTCGCCTGTCGTGCGCGGGCTCGTGCGCGAGCACATCGAGCCGGTGCATCCGCTCGATCCAAGCATACGCGGCGTGTCGCATGTGCTGTGGGCCGATGCGCCGAAGGGCGAAGGTGCGCAGGCGCGCAACGCGGTGTTCTATGGCGACAAGGCCATTGACCGCTCCCCCTGCGGCACCGGGACGTCGGCGCGCATGGCCCAGCTGCACGCGCGGGGGAAATTGAAGCTCGGCGAGGATTTCGTGCACGAAAGCTATATCGGCAGCCGCTTTACCGGGCGCGTCGAGGCGGAAACAGCGCTTGCCGGCCTGCCCGCCATCGTCCCCTCGATCGAAGGTTCGGCCATCGCCACGGGACGAAACGAGATTTGGATTGATGACGAGGACGTTTTCGCGCACGGCTTTCAGGTGATTTAACAATATGAGCAAACCATTCCAATCCACCCATCCCCGGATGACGCGAAGCGGCAGTCCGGGGCCCATACACACAGCGTCGGCACCGCTCTCGCACGTCATTCAAATGCTGCGTCTATGGGCCCCGGACTTGGCGCTTGCGCGCCAATCCGGGGATGGGTGGGTGAGTTGACATAGGAAGCGGGAAAATATGAACCTAAGTCTCGGCGCCGCGCTTCGCTGGCTCACGACCATCGTCGGCGGCATATTGGCGCTATTGTCGCTGATCGCGGCGTGGTTCACGTTCACGCTGTTGCGCACGGCCCACAAACGCGGCGAGCTTGCGCCAAAGCCCGAGGCCGTCGCACTCGGAGCGGTCACCAATTTTTTCGACACGCTTGGCATTGGCTCATTCGCGCCAACAACGGCCTACATGAAATTGCGCAAAATGGCGCCGGACAGTTATTTCCCGGCGATTCTCAATGCTGGGCACGCTCTGCCCACGGTTGCGCAGGCTTTGGTGTTTATCACGCTGGTGCAGGTCGATCCGACGCTCTTGCTTGCCTGCATTGTCGCGGCGGTCGCGGGGGCGTTCGTCGGCGCGCCGATTGTCGTGCGTTCGCCCGTCCGATTGGTTCAGGGCGTCGTCGGCTTGGCGCTTCTGGTGGCGGCGGTCTTGTTTGCAATGAAGAACATGGATTGGCTTCCAGCTGGAGGGGAGTCTTTGAGCCTGCCGCCGGCTTTGTTCGCTGCGGCGGTGGTGGGGCATTTCGTGATGGGCGTGTTGATGATGTTCGGCATCGGCCTTTATGCGCCGTCGCTCATTATGTTGAGCCTGCTGGGGCTGAGCCCAGCTGCGGCGTTTCCGATCATGATGGGATCGTGTGCGTTCCTGATGCCGATATCGAGCGCGCGCTTTGTAAGCTCAGAACGCATCGACCTTCGCATTGTCCTTGGCCTGGCGCTGGGCGGCATACCTGCGGTGTTGCTGGCGGCGTTCGTCGTGAAGTCGCTGGACCTTGTCACTCTGCGTTGGCTGGTCGTGGCGGTCGTCCTTTATGCTGCTGCGTTGTTGCTTCGTTCGGCGATTGCGGCAAAGCCCGCCGTGCAGCCAACTCAATAGGGAGCGCGATATGAGGTTCGCACTGTTCTGCGCGGCGCTAGCGATCAGCCTTTCGTTTACGTCTGCCAGCTTTGCGCAAACTGCTGGCGCGGACTTGTCTCGCTTGTTCGAGGACGAGCGCGCGTTCGTTTGGCGCGAGTCGCCGCTCTCCGCCACCGGCGAAGGCGTACACGATTATGACGACCGTCTGGCTTCGGTGACGCCTGCCGCCAATGCGCGCCAACTCGCCGAAGATCGGACTTTCCTCACGCGCCTAGGCGCCATCGATCGCGCCGCGCTTACGTCGCAGCAACAGGTGAGCCACGATCTGTTCGCGTTCATGGTTGGTGAGCGTGTGCGCCTGGCTGGCTACAATGAGTGGCGCTTGCCGCTAAACAGCGATAGCGGCTTCTATTCGGAAATTCTCCAGCTGCACGATTTGCAAGCGCCGCGCACGACGCGTGACTACGAGAACTACATCGCGCGCCTCAATGATGTACCGCGCTATTTTCGCGAGAACATCGCCAACATGCGCCAAGGCATGCGCGATCGGTTTACGCTGCCGGCGGAGATTGTCGGCGGGGTGGCCCAAGTGGTTGACGGCCTGCATTTCGAACACCCGGAGGATATGAGCCTCTGGGGTCCGTTTGAGACCTATCCAGCCAGCGTGCCGGAGGGCGACAGGGCGCGCCTGACGGCGGCGGGGCGCGCCGCCATCGCCGGCGCCGTTATTCCGGCGTTCGATGAGTTCCGCACTTTCTTTCAGCAGGAATACCGCGCGCGCGCGCGCCGCTCTATCGCGGCGACAGCGTTGCCGAATGGGCGCGCTTTTTATGCGGACTTGGTACGCTATTACACAACGCTTCCCGATGCGACGCCGGCGAATATCCATCGGGTCGGCCTAGCCGAAGTCGCGCACATCCGCGCGCAAATGGAAGCGATCGTCCGCGAAGTGGGTTTCGAAGGCACGTTTGGGGAGTTTCTGGTTTTCCTACGCACCGATCCACAATTCTACGCCGCCACGCCAGAGCAATTGTTGCGGGAAGCAGCGTGGATCACGCGCGAAATAGACGGGCGCATGCCCGACTTTTTCGGCCGCATCCCACGCGCGCCCTACACAGTCGTGCCCGTCCCAGCGGCGCTTGCGCCTAATTTTACGACCGGGCGCTATAATGGCGGGCCACTCGGCGCGGCTGGTGAGTATTGGGTCAACACCTATGCGCTCAATGTCCGCCCGCTCTATGTGTTGCCGTCACTGACGCTACATGAGGCGGCGCCAGGCCATCACACCCAGATCGCGTTGGCCAGAGAGCTCACAGACCTGCCGCGTTTTCGCCAGAGCTTTTATCCGCACGCCTTCGGTGAAGGCTGGGGGCTCTATGCCGAGCGCCTGGGCGAGGAGATGGGCGTCTATCACACGCCGTATCAACGCTTCGGTCGGCTCACCTACGAGATGTGGCGTGCGTGCCGGCTCGTGGTGGACACGGGCATGCATTCAATGGGCTGGTCGCGCCAGCGTGCGCTCGACTACCTTGCCGCCAACACCGCGCTCTCGACTCATGAGATGCGCACAGAAATCGATCGCTACATCTCTTGGCCAGGGCAGGCGCTCGCCTACAAGACCGGTGAAATGAGGATCGTTATGCTGCGCGCGCGCGCGGTGCAAGCGCTTGGGCCGCGTTTTGACGTGCGGGCGTTCCATGATGCGGTGTTGGGAAGCGGCGGGGTGACGCTCCCGGTGCTTGAACGCCAGATCGACGCGTACATCGCGGCGGCGCGCGCGAACTAGGCTATTTGAGCAAGGCGATCAGCGCTTCAGCGGCGGCGGGGTTGCGCTCCTTCGCGGCGCTGATGAAATACACAAACACATCGCCCGATTTTTCCCAGGCGCGGACGGTCCGGGCCCAGCTCTTGAGCGCGGGCTTTGCATACCCCGTAGGCTCCTCCGCCACGGCGCGCTGTAGCCGCACGTAGGTGAAATCTGCTGTCGGTGCGCTGAAATCTGGGCGCCCATCGGCGTCGACATGCACCAAGGCGACGTTTCGCGCCCGCGCCAACTCGCGAAATCGGTCACACTCGAAACTCTGGTGACGCACTTCGAGGGCGTGTCGCAAGTGGATTTTTCCAAGCTTCTGCGGCAGCAGATTCAAAAATGCCGTCATGTCGGCGGCGTCGAATTTCTTGGTTGGGGCCACTTGCCAGAGGAGGGGGCCGAGCTTCGGACCTAGTTCCGCTAGGCCCGACTCAGTGAAGCGTTCGATGGCGGGGCCGGCCCCCGCGAGATCGCCGCGCATGACCGCCGCTCGCGAAGCCTTCACTGAAAACATGAAATCGTCAGGCGTTTCTCCCGCCCATTTTTTGAACGAAGCTGTGCTCTGTGTACGATAGAATGTGGAATTGATTTCAATGGAGCTTACACGTCGACTGGCGTGCGCGAGTTCCTGCGCTTGCGGCAAGCCAACGGGATAGAACACGCCGCGCCACGGCTCGTATGTCCACCCGCCTATGCCCACACGGATCATTCAGTTCACTCCTCGCCGCCAGAATGAGGCTCACCCGCTGTTGGCGCAACGCCTTTCCGCTCACGCGGAAAAACACGCTCGACGACGAATTCAGCGGCGGCGCGCCGCTCTAGCCAGACCGGCGCATTCACCACCACCGCTTGCACAGCAGCCCGCCACACGGCGAGGTCAGCGCGCTCATTACCAGCATAAGCGAAGCCGTCAGGGAAGGCCGCTCTCAGGCGCTCGGCTTTGCGGTGTGATTTCAGATTGATGTGGCCGTCCGAAGCGAACACGTGGTCGAAGAGGCCAAGATGTGCGGCGATCGCTTCTGCGGCGCCTTGGTCGTAAGCGGTCGCGAGCGATATCACACGCCCTCGCGTATGCTCTAGCGTCAGCCACGTTACGATGCGCTGATCGTAACTCAAAGTGGTGACATCGGGCGGGTATCGCTTCGCCAACTTCGCCTTGGCATGCGCCCGGCCACGCATGAGCCACACCAGCAGAAGCGGCGTCATCCAAAAATCGATGTTCACAAGCCGGATCATCGCCGCCGTGAACAAGTCGCCCCGGATCAATGTTCCGTCTAGGTCGACCGCAAGGGGCGGCGCCATTAGCTGCCTGTAAATTTCGGAGGACGTTTCGCCGTGAAGGCATCGACTGCCTCCTTGTGGTCGGCTGTTTCGTGCGCCAGTGCTTGGAACGCCGCTGACAGCTCGAGAATATCGTTGAGCCGCCCATGCTGAGCTTCCCGCAACAGGCGCTTAGCCAAGCGAACGCTGCGCGGTGGATTGACCGCCACGCGCTCGGCCAGCGCGCGTGCTTCGTCCATGAGCTTGTCGTCCGCCACGACGCGGCTGACGAGGCCGATACGCATGGCTTCCTCGGCGTCTATGGTGTCGCCGGTGAGCACGAGTTCAGCCGCGCGTGCGGGGCCGATCGCTTGCGTCAAGATCCATGCGCCGCCGTCGCCGGGGATGATGCCGACTTTGACAAAGCTCGACGCCATCTTCGCCGACGCGCCGGCGATGCGCATGTCGCAGAGAATGCCAATATCGAGCCCTAATCCGATAGCCGAGCCATTAATCGCGGCGATGGTTGCGACTTCCACATCAGCGAGCGCGCGGATAATGGCATGCACGCCGCGCTTATAATTGAGCCGTGTTGCATCCGGCGGCGATTGCGGGCCGATGCCAGTGCGCTCGCGGATGGCTTTCAAATCGCCGCCCGAGCAGAACGCTTTGCCCGCGCCTGTGAGAATGAGTGCGCTCACTTCCGGATCATCATTGGCGCGCGCAAACGCGTCGGCCAGGTCGCGGCAATCCTCCACGGTGGCGATGGCGTTGCGGCTCTCGGGCCTGTTCAACGTGATGGTCGCGATGCGGCCGGATTTTTCGTAAGTGGCGAAGGTCATGATTGGCCCCGGGCTGAATTGTTTGCGCGACTTAAACGAAGGCGGCGGCGACCACAACGCCCAGCGCCCTGAATTGCTAATCCAACCCCAGCTTTGTGCGTACCGTTTTGGTCAAGTTCACGGCGGAATCCGCGTAGACAGACCATGGGTCAGGTTCAGCCAGGCGCGCTCGCATGTCGCGCAGCTTGAAGGCGGAAGCCGAGGCGATGGCGCGGAGTTCGGCCCAGCTCACCGGCGCGGCGATCGGCGCGGTTCCCTTCGCACGCGCGGAATAAGGCGCGATGGCGGTTGCGCTGCGGTGGTTGCGCAGATGGTCGATGAAGATGCGGCCCTTGCGCTTGGCTTTTGACATCGTTGCGACGAAGCGCTTGGGGTCCAGCGCGGCGACTTGCTCTGCGAATTCGCGCGCGAAATTGCGCACCTCGTCCCAAGCATGCCGGCGCTTCAGATTGAGCACGATATGGATGCCCTTGCCGCCGGTGAGCAGCGCGAAGGAGGGCAAGTCCGCCGAGTCCAGCAGTGCTTTGATATCAAAGGCCGCGCGTTTGACTTGCGCGAAATCGAGCGCCTCATCAGGGTCAAGATCGAACACCAGGCGATCGGGCTTGTCCAGATCGTTATTACGCGCGCCCCAGAGATGAATTTCCAGCGCCGACATTTGCGCGCACGCGACGAGCGCGGCGGCGTTGGGCAAGGTCAGCGTGTCTTCGGTCTTGCCCTCGAAATCCGCCACTGCGATCGTGGCGATTTCCTTCGGCGCGCCGGCCATCGGGTGCTTTTGGAAGAACATTTGCCCGCCAACGCCGTCTGGCGCGCGCACTAGGCTCACTGGCCGGCCGAACACGTGCGGGGCCATGCGCGAGGCGGCGGCTTCGAAATAAGCGGCCAATTCCGCCTTGGTCACATGTGCGTCATGGAATAGCACGCGGTCTGGGTTGGTCAGCCGCACCGCCGATTTCAGCGGCGGGCGTTCGCTTTCGATTCGCACTTGTTCGGCCGGCTTGTCGCCGCGCAGGCCCAGGAACACGCCGTGGCGCACCGCGCCGTCGGCGGTGAGTTGCGCATATTTCACCTGCGCCACCAGTTTGGGCTCGACCCATTTGGCCCCGCGCGCCTCGGCCGGGATAGGTTTGAACGGCGCGGCCTTGGTTGCGAGCTTTGCCAGCTGCTTGGCCAGGGAGGCCAGCGCCCTGTCGCTGAATCCTGTTCCGACATTGCCGCGATAAACCAGCTTACCTGCTTCATGGTCGGCCAGCAGCAGCGATGCGAAAGCGCGCCCGCGTTTGGAGGGCTGGTACCCGACGACTATGAACTCGCGCTCGTTGGCGCACTTCGCTTTCAGCCAGGAGAGCGTGCGTCCGCTGCGATAGGTTGAATCCGCCTTCTTGGAGACCACGCCTTCCAGGCCCTTGCCGCGAAACGCCGCGAACACGTGCGGGCCGTCGCCGATGATATGGGGAGAGAGTCGGATCGGCGCGCGCGCGCCGGCGAGCAGCGCGGCCAGCCGCGCCTTGCGTTCAACCAGGGACGCTTTGCGCAAATCCTCGTCGCCGAGCGCGAGCAGGTCGAACACGAAATAACTGACGCTTTTGGCCTCGCCGCCGTCGAGCGCCTTTTGCAGCGCGGAAAAATCCGTGCGCCCCCTCGCGTCGGCGACGGCGGCTTCGCCGTCGAGCAGGGCGTCGTTTAGTTTCAAACGCCCAAGCGCTTCCGCGACGGCGCCAAATCTCGCGGTCCAATCGAGCCCGGTGCGAGTGTAAAGACGCACCGACGCGCCGCTCACCGCCGCTTGCAGACGATAGCCGTCATACTTGATTTCGTGTAGCCATTGCTTGCCGGTCGGCGGCGTCTCGACCGGCGAGCACAGGGCGGGCGCCACGAATTCCCATTTCGGCGGCTTGAGAGCTTCCGCGCGTGTGCGCTCGCCGCCTTTGCTCCAAACGCGCCCGCCCGTGCTCTTAAGGTCTTCAATCGAGCGACCCGATTTCACGCTGGTCAGCCCGCGCGCCACCGGGTCGGCGCCGCCGGCGTGCGCATCGCGGGTTTTGATCAGCAGCCAATTGTCGCCGCGTTCGCCCTCGCGCGGCTTCATCCGCACCATGTGGAACTCGCCCTTAAGCCGCTTACCGTCCAAAATGAATTCGAGTTTGCCGGCATCGATGCCTGGGCCGGGCGGCGTGAGCCATTTCACCTTGCCAGTGTCCCAGATGATGATCGCGCCGGCGCCATATTCGCCCGGCGGAATGACGCCCTCGAACGCGCCGTATTCCAACGGATGATCCTCGGTACGCACGGCGAGGCGCTTCACGGCGGGATCGAGGCTCGGGCCTTGTGGCACCGCCCAGCTCTTCAGCACGCCGCCGTGTTCTAGCCGCAGATCGTAGTGCAGCCGCCGCGCGCCATGTTTGTGCACGACGAACATATCGCCCGCGTGCTTGAGCGCGCCGCCCTTGGGCTCGTTCGTGCGCGAGAAGTCGCGCTTCTTGTTGTATTCGGAAAGGCCGTAGCGAGGGGTGGGCGCGCGCGTCATCGCTCACCGATCCCCGAGTGCACAAACTCCGTCATCCCGGCCGACCGAAGGGAGAGCCGGGACCCAGGGGTCGTAGAACACAGCGTGTTTGCCCCTGGGTCCCGGATCGCGCTCCGCGCGTCCGGGATGACGGAGGTCCCAATGAGAATGCATCTTATTTCTTAGCGCGTTTAACCGCTGGCTTGGCGCTCGCGCGCGGCGCGGCTTTCACGCTGGCTGCGGCTGCTCGGGGCTTTTCGGCCTTGGCCGGTTTTTCCGCCGCTTGCTTCTTCGCCAGCGATTTCTTCAGCGCATCCACCAGCGAGACGACATTGTCGCCGTAATCGGGCGAGGGCTCTTCGCTGTCTTCGAGGATGGTCTCGCCCTCGCGCTCGATCTTCTTCTTGATCAGCCGCTCCAGCGCCTCGGCGTATTCGTCGGCGAACTTGGCGGGGTCGAACGGGGCTTGCTTGCGCTTGATCAGCTCCTCGGCGAGATCGACCAAATCCGGTTCTGACTTGCCGGCGGGGATTTCATCGAAGAAGCCCTTGGCGCTGCGCAGTTCCTCGGAATAGTGCACGGTCTCGACCAAAATGCCGTCCTCGTGCGCTTTCACCGCCGCGATGTAGGAGCGCCCACGCATGGTGATTTGCCCCAGACCAATGGTGCCGGTGCGCCTGAGCGCATCGCGGACCACGCGATAGGGCTCGTCAGCCATTTTGCCATCGGGCAGGGCGTAATAGGGTTTGTCGAAATAGATGGGATCGATGGTGTCGGCCGGGGCGAACTGGATCATGTCCAGCGTCTTTTTCGAATCGACCTTGAGCTGCTCGAACTCCTCGTCCGAGAACAGCACGTAGCGGCCTTTCTGGAATTCGTAGCCCTTGACGATCTCGTCCTTGTCGACCGCGCCGATACCGGGGACGACCTTCTCGTACTTGATGCGCTGTTTGGACGGCTCGTGGATCTGGTTGAACGAGATTTTCTCGCGCGAATCCAAGGCCGAATAGAGTTTCACCGGCAACGCCACCAAAGCGAGCCGGATTTGGCCGGTCCAGACCGGACGAGCAGGAGGCGCCATTTTACCCTGACCACACTTTACGACCCTTCCGGTAGCGTAACGAAAATGCGCCCGCTCCACAATGCGCCGAGGCAAAGTTAACCCTCTTTGTCGCAAGCCGATTTCGCGGAATGCGCGAATGGAGTAAGGGACGCGACAGACGAAAACGTTTGACTGGATCGTGCAAACGCCCCCGTTCCCCCTCGATGGGGGAGCTGTCATCGCGGAGCGATGACTGAGGGGGTGGGGCCCGCTGTCGTTTCCGAAGAATCCTCCGGAGGCTCCTTCTTCATCGACGCGCGCTCACCCCCTCCGTCGCCGCGCGTCGCGCGGCGACACCTCCCCCATCGAGGGGGAGGTGGGGCGTTAGTACGCGGCCGATTATGCAAGCAGCTCGGAGAGGCTGCGCAAAGGGAGCACATGAGCACTTCCCCCGCCCTCGACTTCGCCCTTGGCGAGACCGCTGACGACATCCGCGAGACCACGCGCAAATTCGCTGCCGGACGCATCGCCCCGCTCGCCACCGAGATCGACGCGGCCAACACCTTTCCGCGCGCGCTCTGGCCGGAAATGGGCGCGCTCGGCCTGCACGGGATCACTGTCGCGGAGGAGGACGGCGGGCTTGGGCTGGGCTATCTCGAACACGTGGTGGCGATGGAAGAAGTGAGCCGCGCCAGCGCGTCGGTTGGGCTCAGCTACGGCGCGCACTCGAACCTTTGCGTCAACCAAATTCGGCGCTGGGCCACGCCTGAACAGAAACGCAAGTACCTGCCCAAGCTGATCAGCGGCGAGCATGTCGGCTCTCTCGCCATGAGCGAAGCCGGTGCGGGATCGGATGTTGTTGGCATGAAATTGCGCGCTGAGAGGCGTGGCGACGCTTACGTGCTCAACGGCACGAAGTTCTGGATCACCAACGCACCCGAGGCGAACACGCTTGTTGTCTACGCCAAGACCGATCCCAGCGCTGGCTCAGGCGGCATCACTGCGTTTCTGATCGAGCGTGGCATGAAAGGATTCAGCGTCGGCCAGAAGCTCGACAAAATGGGCATGCGCGGCTCGGACACCGGCGAACTGGTGTTCGAGGATTGCGAAGTGCCGGAAGAAAACGTGATGGGCGGGCTCAATCGCGGCGTCGCCGTGCTGATGAGCGGGCTCGACTATGAGCGTGCGGTGTTGGCAGCGGGGCCGCTCGGGATCATGCAGGCGTGTCTCGACGTGGTGCTGCCGTATGTGCGCGAGCGCAAACAATTCGGCAAACCCATCGGCTCGTTCCAGCTCATGCAAGCCAAGATCGCCGACATGGTGGTGGCGCTGAGTTCCGCGCGGGCGTACGTATACGCGGTGGCGAAGGCGTGCGACGCGGGCAAGACTACGCGCCACGATGCGGCGGGGGCGATCTTGTATGCTTCCGAAAGCGCGGTGCGTGTGTCGCTGGAAGCGATTCAGGCGCTTGGTGGAGCGGGCTACACCAAGGACTTCCCGGTGGAGCGCTACGCGCGTGACGCGAAGCTCTATGATATTGGCGCGGGGACGTCAGAGGTGCGGCGGTTTCTGATTGGGCGCGAAGTGATTGGGGGTGGCTAATATGGACCGCCGGCGCCCCCGCCGGCCAGCGCCGCGTTTGCCGGCGAGGGCGCCGGCGGTCCATAAGAGCGTGCCATGAAATCAGCCACCAATTCTAAGTCCTTTGTCGGGAGCGCGCCCACCTCCCCCTCGATGGGGGAGGTGTCGTTCGCGCAGCGAACGACGGAGGGGGTGTTCGCGCTGAACCTGAAAAAGACGCCTCCGAAGACTCATCCGGAAACAACAGCGGGCCTCACCCCCTCAGTCATGCTTCACATGACAGCTCCCCCATCGAGGGGGAGCGGGCGTTGCGGCGAGGACTTTCCATGAAACTCAAATCCGCCATCGATCCAAACTCCGAAGCTTTCGCCAAAAACGCCGCGCATCACCGCGCGCTGGCGGAACAACTCCGCGCCCGCACGGCGCAAGTCGCGCTCGGCGGCCCGGAAGAATCCCGCGCCCGCCACACCAAGCGCGGCAAGCTGCTTCCGCGGGAGCGTGTGGAGCGGCTGCTCGATCCGGGGGCGCCGTTTCTGGAAGTCGGGGCGCTGGCGGCGTATGGGCTTTATCACAACGAAGCGCCCTCGGGCGGCATCATCACGGGCGTCGGCCGCGTGTCCGGGCGCGAGGTGATGATCGTCGCCAATGACGCCACCGTGAAGGGCGGGGCGTATTTTCCGATCAGTGTGAAGAAGCATCTGCGCGCGCAGGAGATCGCGCAGCAGAACAAGCTGCCGTGCATTTATCTGGTCGATTCAGGCGGCGCGAACCTGCCGCACCAGGCCGAAGTGTTCCCCGACCGCGACCATTTCGGCCGCATCTTCTACAATCAGGCGCGCATGAGCGCCGAAGGCATCGCCCAGATCGCCTGCGTCATGGGTTCGTGCACGGCCGGCGGCGCCTACGTGCCGGCGATGAGCGACGAAACCATTATCGTGCGCGGCCAGGGCACGATATTTCTCGGCGGGCCGCCTTTGGTGAAAGCCGCGACCGGGGAAATCATCAGCGCGGAGGATCTCGGCGGCGCGGATGTGCACGGGCGCAAGTCGGGCGTGGTCGATCACGTCGCGCAGGACGATGCGCACGCGCTGCATCTCGTGCGCCGCATCGTTGCGAACCTCAATACAACGAAGCAAGTCGGCCTCGACCTGCGCGAGCCGCGAGCGCCGCTTTACGATGCGAGCGAGTTGTACGGCATTCTGCCGACCGACACACGCACGCCCTATGATGTGCGCGAAGTGATCGCGCGCGTGGTCGATGCTTCTGAGTTCGACGAATTTCGCCCGCTCTATGGCGCAACTCTTGTCACCGGCTTTGCCCGCATCTGGGGCTATCCGGTCGCGATCCTGGCCAATAACGGCATTTTGTTCAGCGAAAGCGCGCAGAAGGCCGCGCACTTCATCGAGCTCGCCTGCAAGCGCGGCATCCCCTTGGTGTTCCTGCAGAACATTTCCGGTTTCATGGTCGGCGGCAAATACGAAGCCGGCGGCATCGCCAAGGACGGCGCCAAAATGGTGACCGCGGTGGCTTCCGCCGAGGTACCGAAATTCACCGTGCTGATCGGCGGCTCGTTCGGCGCCGGCAATTACGGCATGTGCGGGCGCGCCTATAGCCCGCGGTTTTTGTTCACCTGGCCGAACTCGCGCATCTCGGTGATGGGCGGAGAGCAAGCGGCAAGCGTGCTGGCGCAAGTGAAGCGCGATGGCATGGAGGCGAAGGGCGAAAGCTGGTCAAAGGAAGAAGAAGAAAAGTTCAAACAACCGATCCGCGACCGCTACGAATCCGAAGGCGATCCCTATCACGCGACAGCGCGGCTCTGGGATGACGGCATCATCGATCCCGCGCAGACGCGCGATGTGCTGGGGCTGGCGATTAGTGCAAGCTTGAATGCGCCGATTGGGGAGACGCGGTTTGGCGTGTTTAGGATGTAGTACAAGAGATGCCGCTCTATATTGTCCTCTGGATAATCTTCTGGTTCCGCCCGCACTTTGGCTTTGTCGCCACCTGTGTCGGGGTGATGATTGTGATTGACTGGATTTTCCTGCCTCTCGGCGTTGCGTACGTCGCCGCTACCGATCCGGTGGCGCTGCTTGATCTTGAGAGTTGGGTCGCTCTGCCTGTGGACTATATCCGCCGTAAATGGAGCACGTTTACCCTTTTTGCCGGAGTCGGCGTCGCAATTGTCGTGTTCCGGAAATGGCTGAACTCACGCATGGCGCCGCGCGATAGCAAGCTGGACGCGGAAATGGCTGCAATCCGCGCTGAGATCGCGGTGCGGGAGCAAGGCAATGGCTAGGCCGCTCGTCAAATATTCCGAGAGCGAGAAGCCCGCCTCCCCCTCGATGGGGGAGGTGTCGTTCGCGCAGCGAACGACGGAGGGGGCGCGCGCGCTGACGCTGCAGAAGAAGGCTCCGGTGGCTTCGTCGGCAACTTCAGCGGGCCTCACCCCCTCAGTCACGCTGCGCGTGACAGCTCCCCCATCGAGGGGGAGCGGGAGCTATGCATGCTGAAATCCGTGCTCATCGCCAATCGCAGCGAGATCGCCCGCCGCGTCATCCGCACAGCCAAGCGCCTCGGCGTACGCTCAACCCTCCCCTCGATTGGGAGGGTCGTCCGCTGTAGCTTTAGCGAAGGCGGGCGGGGAGGGGTGCGCGCGCTGATGATGCAAGCGATGCCTCATGAGGCTCCGTTTGAAACGAGAGCAGGCCTCACCCCCTCAGTCACGCTGCGCGTGACAGCTCCCCCATCGAGGGGGAGCGGGAGCCAGGCATGCTGAGAAGTGTTTTGATCGCCAACCGCGGCGAAATTGCCCGCCGCATCATCAGAACCTGCAAGCGGCTCGGCGTGCGCATCATCGCGGTCTATTCCGACGCGGACGCCAAAGCCTTGCATGTGCGCGCGGCCGATGAGGCCGTGCACATCGGCGCCTCGCCCGCCAAGGAGAGCTATCTGCGCGGCGACAAAATCATCGCCGCGGCCAAGCAAACCGGCGCGGAAAGCATCCATCCTGGCTACGGCTTTCTCTCCGAAAACGCCGATTTCGCGCAGGCCGTGCTCGATGCGGGATTGATTTGGATTGGGCCGAAGCCGGACGCGATCCGCGCCATGGGGCTGAAGGACGCGGCCAAGAAGCTCATGGCCGAGGCCGGCGTGCCGGTGACGCCCGGTTATCTCGGCGAGGATCAAGGCGAAGCGACTTTGCAGAGCGAGGCCGACAAAATCGGCTATCCTGTGCTGATCAAGGCGGTGGCCGGCGGCGGCGGCAAGGGCATGCGCAAGGTCGAGAAGAAGGCCGAGTTCAAGGCCGCGCTCGCCTCGGCCAAGCGCGAAGCGGCGGCGGCGTTCGGGGACGATCGCGTGCTCTTGGAAATGTACGTACAGCGCCCGCGCCATATCGAGGTGCAGGTGTTTGGCGATACGCACGGCAATGTTGTACATCTGTTCGAGCGCGATTGCTCGCTGCAGCGCCGCCACCAAAAAGTGATCGAAGAAGCCCCCGCGCCGGGCATGGACGACGCCACCCGCGCTTCGCTCTGCGCCGCCGCGGTGAAAGCGGCGAAGGCCGTGGATTACGTCAACGCCGGTACGGTCGAATTCATCGCCGATGCGAGCGAAGGCCTGCGCGCCGACCGCATCTGGTTCATGGAAATGAACACGCGCCTGCAAGTTGAGCACCCGGTGACCGAGGAAATCACCGGCCAGGACTTGGTGGAATGGCAGCTGCGCGTGGCGAGCGGGGAGAGGCTGCCGCTGAAGCAGGAGGAGTTGCGGATTAACGGCCACGCCATCGAGGCGCGGTTGTATGCGGAGAATCCGGACACTGGTTTTTTGCCCAGCATCGGCAGATTGCACACCTTGCGGTTCCCCGACATGGCCGAGGATCGCGCCCGCGTGGATTCTGCGGTCGAGGAGCGCGACGAGATCAGTCAGCACTACGATCCGATGATCGCCAAAGTCATCATGCATGGCGCCACCCGCAGCGACGCCATCGCGCAGCTGACGCAAGAATGGGATGCTGTTTGTGTTTGGCCGGTGAAGACCAACGCGGGCTTCATCGGCCGATGCCTCGCCGAGCCGGATTTCCTCGCGGGTGCGATTGACACTGGCTTCATTGGCGCACGCGGCGACCGACTTGCCAAAACCCCGCCACCGAGTAAGGCCGCGCTCAGCAGGGCGGCGCGGCAATTCATGCAGCTTCTAGCCGGTTCGTCTCCCACCGCGATCCGCCCCGCGCATGTATGGGCCTCGCCCTGGGCACGGCTGGAAGGTTTTCGCGTCAACGCCGCGACCAGCGCACGCGTCAGTCTGCGGTATCATGGCGAGCGCATAGAGGTTGAACCTATCGGTCACACGATTCGTTGGGGCGCGCATGATGGCGATGCCTTCATCGTGTTCGAGCGGGGCGAGGCCTATGCGTTCGAGCTCGACACCGGCGAGCGCGCTGAAGGCGAAGCCGCCGCTGGCGATGGCGCGATCCTTTCGCCAATGCCGGGCAAGATCGTCTCCGTCGCGGCGAAAGCCGGCGCCAAGCTGAAGAAGGGCGATCCCATCCTCGTGCTCGAAGCCATGAAGATGGAGCACACGCTCACCGCCCCGTTCGACGGCAAGCTCACCGAATTGAAAGCGCGCGCTGGCGAACAAGTTAGCGAAGGCGCGCTGCTGGCAAAGCTGGAGCAAGAATGAACCCGCTCCCTCCTTTGGGAGGTAGGGGACGACGGGGCGTTCCTCATCCCAGCGCGAACAGCGCTTCTTCTCTGGCGGGATGGAGGCGCTTGGTCTCGCCGAAGTGCTCGTTGACGTCCACCACCGCCAACGCTGGCACGGCGGCGTCGCCGGGTACGAATGCGCCTGGCCCCATGCGCACGCCCGCGCCGATGAAGGCGAAGGCGCCGATCCGCACAGGGCGCACCAGTACGCGCAGGCCGGTTTCGGTTTTTTGGCGCGCATGCGCGGAGAGTTCTATTTCGCGCGCGAGGACCACGCGATTGCCGATCTCCATCAAGTCGCGGTCGAGCACGTCGATGCGCACCGGCCACTCGACGCCGTAGCCGATGCGCGAGCCCCACATCCGCAACCACGCCGAATAGAAACCAGGAATCACACGCAGCAAAGATTCAAGATATGGCAGCGCGTCGTAAAAGGCTTGGATGTGGTGGCTCGCCAGCCAGGGGCAGAACGTGCGCCCGCTAATGGAAAGTACGCCCGGCTTCAGCGGCGCCCAGCGGTAGACGATGCGCAAAATCATTGGCGGCAAAAGATAAATCACAAACACCAACAGCAGCGCGCTCCAGCCATTTGGCCAGGCCGCGAATACGCCGAGCGCCGCAAACGACGCCGCCGTCTGCAACAACGGAAAATAAGAGAACACCCGGTTGGCAGGCGTCATCATGCGGCGTCGCTGCGCACGCCGCTGCTGATCAGCGCGAAGAGTTCCTCGGCGCTGCGGGCGGCGCGCAATTTTTCGCGCATATCGGCGTGGCGCAGCAATCGCGATACCCGCGCCAGCGCCTTCAGATAGTCGGCGCCCTTGTCAGGGGGCGCCAGCAGCATGAACACAAGGTCGGCGGGTCGCGCGTCGAGCGCGTCGAAGTCCTGCGGTGTTTCCAGCCGCGCGAAACCACCGATCGGTCGGGTTACGCCTGCGACCGGTGCGTGTGGCAGCGCTACGCCTTCGCCGATGCCGGTGCCAGAGAGGCGCTCGCGCATCAGGACAGCTTCGAACGTCGCGCGCGCATCGATGCCGGCGGACTTGGCTAGCGTGTCCGCCATTGCCTGCAGAGCTTGCCGGCGTGAAGTGGCTGCCATACGCGGCACAATCGCGTCCGGCGCGATCAGATCGCTTAAATCGTACATATTCACTCCGCCGCCTGCAGAAGCGGCGCCAAGGTTTTGAAGCTCACGGCCCCGGACGGGCGCCAGCCCGCTCGGGATCAATCCAGCCGACATTTCCATCTTTTCGTCGGTATACAAGGTTAAGACCGCCGTTGCCGGCATTCCTAAAGAGCAGCACCGGGCTTTCCGAGAGGTCGAGTTGCATGACGGCTGTGGACACTGTCATCGTACGCACCGTCACCTTGGCTTCCGCGATCACCAGCGGCGCAGGCTCAGCGTCTGCCGCCGCGCCTGCGTCGGCTTCATTCTCTGCTTCTGTCGGGGCGAGCACATACGCCGACGCGTCCTCGGCGGGAAGAGGGGATTTGTTGTCGGCGTGGTGATTCCGCAGTCGCCGTTTATAGCGCCGCACGCGCTTTTCGAGCTTGCCCAGCGCATCGTCGAAGGCGCTATGCGCGTCGCCGCCATGCCCTTCGGCTTGTAAGGAAATGCCCGAGGATAAATGCACGGTGCAGTCGACCTCGATGGCGTCGCCATTCTTGGCGCTGCCGTTCTTGCCAACTGTGACCACCGCATCGGTCGCACGGTTGAAATACTTGCCAACGCCGCTCGCGAGTTCGCTTTCAATTCTCGTTCTGAGCGCCTCGCCAACGTCCATGTGCCGTCCGGCGACTTGTATGCGCATCAAGGGCCTCCTTGGAGTGACCGCTGCAGCGCGGAGGGCTCTCGGGACCGGGCTCCGCCCCAGGGAAGCGCCGCCGATCTGCACCCTTAAGGTAGGCTCGCTGACGCCGCAGGTCAACGCGGCGCCCGTCGTAGAAGGCGCCTGATTGGGGCTTCGCTAAGTGGGACAGGCGGAGGAAACACCACTAAGAACATCGCGTTGGGGGAATTGGGAATGCGCGCGGAACAAAGCGTCGTCGCGGCGGCGGGCAACGCGCAATGGCTGGACATTTCGGCCATCGCAATCTGCACGCTGGCGTGGGGCACCACCTGGTTTGCGATCACACTGCAACTCGGCATCGTCGACCCGCTGGTGTCACTGGTCTACCGCTTTGCACTGGCTTCGGCGCTTCTGTTCGCGTGGTGTCTCATGCGCGGCGAGAGCTTGGCGCTGACGCGCACACAGCACGGCGCTGCGTTGGGCGTCGGCCTATTTACTTTCGCCATTGATTACGCGCTGGTCTATTGGGCCGAGGAACGCGTGACGTCCGCCGTCGTCGCGGTTGTGTTCGCGGCGATGGCGTTCATCAACCTCATCACCTTCCGCATTGTCTTTGGCCAACGCGGTTCGCTCATAGCTTGGGGCGCGGCGAGTCTTGGCGTGCTCGGCGTGGCGCTGCTGTCGTCGGAGGAAATCGTCGCCGCGCACATGGGCGCGCCCGCTTTGATTGGCATTGGCATGACGCTCGCCGCCGTCATTGGCGCCTCGATCGGCAATGTGTTTGCGCGGCGCGGGGAGATGTCAGGCGTCGGCGTGGCCGCGTCCACCGCTTGGGCGATGTTTTACGGCGCTGCCGCGCTTGCGGCTGCCGCGATCGTCCTGGGCAAGCCATGGGTGTTCGAGCCGACCTGGAGCTATATTCTCTCACTGCTCCACCTTTCGCTTAATGGCTCGGTGATTGCGTTCCTTCTGTATTACGGGTTAGCGCGCCGCCGCGGCTACGCGACCGCGTCCTACATCTCTGCGCTGGCGCCGCCAGTGGCGATGTTGGTGTCAAGCTTGTTCGAGGCTAAAACCTGGGGGCCGTTGGCGCTTGGCGGCATTGGTGTTGCGCTGCTTGGGCAAGTGCTGCTGCTGCGCGCGAAACGAAATTAGGGCAGCGCGCGCAACGCCGCCTCCGCGCCTGGGAGCAGCGCCTGTATGCCGGCGTTTTCGCTCAAGCGCGCGTTGATCCAGACCGTCTGCACGAAAGCGGCGGTGTTATGCTTCCGTGCGAGTCCTTCTTGCGAGGAGAACGCGTCGTTCCATGACGCCAGCGGCGCTGGCGCGGCAATCCCTGCAAACCAGGCGCTCCATTCTTCCGCTGTGAATACGCCACGTTGCGCCATGAGCAGGATTGGACGCGCTAGGCGTTCGGGTTCGCCATAGGTGTAGAAATGTCCCGCCGGCGCGATCTGCGTGGTGACCGCGTCGCGAATGCGCAACAAATCCTCGCGCCCGTAGCTTTCGTTGAGCGCCAATTGCATCAACAAATCCGAACCATGCGCGACGCCGTGGCGCCAACCTTCCTGGCTGTCGAAGCCGCGATAGTCACGCACGCCGACGAAATACCCGATCGAGCGGTCGAGTACGTTGGCGCGCATATCGTCGGTGAAGTGGCTGTTCAGGCGTTCCGCCCGCGCCAGTTCGGAGAGCACAAGCGCCGCAAACGGGCGCTCGAAGCCGTTGGGGTCGGCGCTTTCAAGTCGCGGCAGCAGGTCGTTGATCAGCGCGGTTTGCGTGCTCACGCCAAGCTGGCGCGCGCGCAGCATGTGGCTGAGCGCTTCGAACGCGATCCCATCGCGCAACGCCGGATTGGGAGAAGCGAGACAAGCCGTGATCGCCTGCGCAAACGCCTCGCGTTCACGGCGTGAGGCGATTTCAAAATCAGCAGCCTTCAGCGCCATGAGCCGCGCTTGGTCCCAGCCCGGCGGCGGACACGCGGTCTGCGCTTGCGCCGGCGCGGTGGCGCAAGCGGCGAGGAGGAGGGCGGCGGCAAGGGCGGCGTGTCTCATGGAGGCATGGTCCCCGAGCGGTTGACAGCGTGCAATGGACTTTGCGACGAGCGCGCGTTTTTACGGGCTAAACGCATTCGCCGTTATTCGGATGACTCAACCCAGGTGAAATCCAGCGCCTTCAATCTCATGCGGCGGGCGAATTTCAAAATAGAGCGGCTAAAGCCCGTTCGCCAACTTTCGCTTCCGCTCGACGCTGCTCGGTATCCGCAAGCTCTCGCGATATTTCGCCACTGTGCGGCGGGCGATGTCGACGCCTTTTTCCATCAGGATTTCGACGATGCGGTCGTCGCTGAGGATTTCGGCGGGTGTCTCGCCATCGATCAGGCCTTTGATCTGGTGGCGCACGGCTTCGGCGCTGTGGGCCTCGCCGCCGTCGGCGGAATTGATCGAGGCGGTGAAGAAGTATTTCAGCTCGAACAAGCCGCGCGCGCAAGAGACGTATTTGTTCGAGGTGACGCGGCTCACCGTGCTCTCGTGCATCTCGATCGCGGCGGCGACGGTTTTCAAATTCAGCGGCCGCAGATGCGCGACGCCCTTGTCGAAGAAGCCGTCCTGTTGGCGCACGATCTCGCGCGACACCTTCAAAATCGTACGCGCGCGCTGGTCCAAGCTTTTCACCAGCCAAGACGCATTGGCCGCGCACTCGGAGAGAAACTCTTTGTCGGCCGCACGCACGGCGGTTTTCGACACTGTCGCGTAATAACGCTGGTTCATCAGCACGCGCGGCATGGTGTCGGTGTTGAGCTCAACCAGCCAGGCCCCGTCCGGGGCCTGGCGCACATAAACGTCAGGCGCTACCGATTGCGTGGCCCCGCAGCCAAAACCCGCGCCGGGCTTGGGCGTCAGCGCCCGCACTTCGGCGACCATCTCCAACAGATCTTCGCGATCGACGCCGCACACGTGCTGCAAGCGTTCGACCTGGCCTTTGGCCAGGAGATCGAGGTTTTGGATCAACTTTTCCATCGCCGGGTCGAAGCGGTCGCGGTCCTTCAATTGCAGCGTCAGGCATTCGGGAATGTCGCGCGCCATCACGCCGGTGGGCTCGAAGCCTTGCATGACGCTCAGCACGCGCAGCACGTCGGCTTCCTCGGCGCCGAGTTGACGGGCAATCTCACGCACGTCGCCGCGCATATAGCCCCAATCGTCGACCTGGTCGATCAAGGCCGCGCCAATCATGCGTTCGATGGCGGTCACGCCAGCTTCGGTCAATTGCGCGTCGAGGTGCTCGGAGAGTGTGACATCGGAGGCAAGTGTTTCTTCGAGTCCAGGCAGATCGTCGAAGCTCTTGCCTGACGAGGCCTTTGACCAATCGGTGAGCGGGGCGGCGCCGGCTTCAAGCAATTCGTTCTGGCTCAGATCGGGGGCCAGGTCGGCGACGGCGATATCGAGCGCGGCCTCGGCCGGGGCAACGCCGCTGTCGAAGTCGAGTGCTTCTGCGTCGCCGCTTTCGGCGGCCTGCGGGGCTTCTGCTTGGCTTTCTTCGCGTTCAAGCAGCGGATTGCGCTCAAGTTCAGCCTCGACGAATTCTGTGAGTTCAATGTTGGAGAGCTGCAACAGCTTGATCGCTTGCTGCAATTGCGGCGTCATTACCAGGGCCTGGCCCTGGCGCATCTCAAGACGGGGGATCATCGCCATGGCGGCCCCGCTCTAATGATAATCTTTGCCGAGATACCTTTCGCGCACGGCGGAATCGGAGAGCACCTCGTTGGGCGTTCCCTCGAACAACACTTCGCCGTCGAACATGATCGACGCCCGGTCCACGATCTGCAGCGTTTCGCGCACATTGTGGTCGGTGATCAAAATGCCGAGGCCGCGTCCCTTCAGGAACAAGATCAGGTCTCGGATGTCGTTGATGGCGAGTGGGTCGATGCCGGCGAAAGGTTCGTCGAGCAGCATGAACGAGGGACGTGTCGCCAAGGCGCGTGCGATCTCGACGCGCCTGCGCTCGCCGCCCGAGAGGGCTGCGGCCGGTGCGTCCTTGAGATGATCCACGCGCAGTTCGGCGAGGAGCCCATCGACGATCTCGCGGCGCTTGGAATGGCTGCGCTCACTAAGCTCGACGATCGACATCACGTTCTGTTCGACGGTGAGACCACGGAAAATCGACGGCTCTTGCGGCAGATAGCCAACGCCCAGGCGTGAGCGCTGATACATTGGCAAGGTGGTGACGTCTTGTCCGTCAAGTAGGATTTGTCCCTGGTCCACGCGCACGAGCCCCGTGATCATATAGAAGCAGGTTGTTTTGCCTGCTCCGTTGGGGCCCAGCAGTCCGACGACTTCGCCGCGATTAAGGGACAACGAAACGTCCTTCACCACGCGACGGCCGCGATAAGATTTTCCAATCGCGACCGCGCCAAGCCCGCTTTGGACGGGCTGGGACTTGGTCGAGCGGCTTGCAGCGCCCTCAGGGCTCATATCGACCTGCCGCGGCTAAGATTTCGTGAAAGATTGTGATTTCGCGAAGGATTAAGATCACCGGCCCCCACCTGACGCGGGGGGTGCGTTGCGCGGCACGAACACCCCGCGTACACGCTGACCAGCTTGCGGGCGGATCGTGGTGCGGCGGTTGCCGATCTGCAGCACCAGCGTCTCGCCGCGGATGACGTTGTCATCACTCGCCACCACAACGTTGCCGGAAAAGGTGACCGCGTCCTCCGCCACTTCGTAAACGGCGCGGTTACCACGGGCCGATTGTGCAGGGCGAACGTAATAAACCTCGCCCTCGGCGATCATGCGTTGGATATCGCCCGAAGCCAGCCCTTGAGAGTCCGCGCTCGTAGCCGAAGAGCCGCTGAAAAAAAGTGTAATGCGGTCGGCGCGCAAGCGGGCGTCATTTTGGACGATGTCAACATCGCCGACCAAAACCAGGCGCCGCTCTCCGTCGAAATATTCCAGATTATCAGCGGAGTACGACACCGGCCCGCCATTTTCGCTCAGCTGGGCGTGGGCGGGGGCGGCGGCGAACGCAGCGGCCAGGAAGGCGCCGGCGGCGAAAACGAAGGCTCTCATGGCGTCGGCTCCCCATTCTGTGGCTCGCGGTCCGGAATCTGGCCGCGGACGCCCCCGCGCAACACCAAGGCGCGGTCGCTGTCGCGCAATTCATAGGCGTCAGCCTGCAGCACGCCAAGGGGGCCGGCGCCTGTGACCCCCCCGCGGCCGGTCAGGGTGCCCAATTCCAGGTCAACGATCATGTTGGGGGTGGTGAAGCGATTGCCGCCGCGGTCGGAAAACAGCACTTCGCCGTCGAATTCGACCCGTTTGGCCGCCTCGTCATAGATGCCCCTCGGGGCCAGCATGATGGTCCCCGCCTCGGTCCGATATACCGGCGCGATCAGCTCGATCGGCTGGTTGTCGCCAACTGGCCGTTCGGCTAGTTCGGCTGAGAGCTGGTAGGGGCCGCCCTTTTCGGTGCGGCCGATAAACCTGGGATTGATCATCCGCAGCGGCTCGGTCGCTGAATACTGCCCAGCGTTGAAGCCGCCTTCGATCGCATAAAGCGCCATGAACACGAATACGGCTGCGAAGGAAGCCCCAGCCGCCGCCACGAAGAAGCGCCGCAGCCCCGCAATCAATCGTGATCGCTGGCGCGCCGCGCGCAGCGACAGAGCCCGCTTGGGCTCCCAGACATCGTTGGCGGCGTGGGCGGCTACACTCATTGTTTCGGCCCGCTTTTCGCCCCGATCCGGGGCGGAAGCAAGGCGGCGGGCTCAGGGGCCGGAGGCGGGAACTTCAGCCGGCGGCGGGGCGGGAGCGGGGAGCGGCGGCAACACCAGGTCGAGCCGTCCGGCGCCATACTCGCCGCGCGCGGGCAAAGCTGTGCCACGAAGCTGGGCCGACCAGGGCGCGATATCATAGCCGCGCGCGGCGTCGTTGAACCGGGCGACCAAGTTGGCCGCGTCTCGGCTCTGACGACCGTCGAAGTACCAATAGCCCGACGAGCGCCCATCGCGCGGCGCCATGACGGCAACCGAAACGCGCAACCAATTGGCGCCAGCGAGATCGGAGGCAATTTGCTGCGCGGCGGTGGTGTCGGCGTCGGCGCGCACGTGCAACGTGATGGTGCGCAGCGGTGGCGGCGGCGCGAATAGGTCACCGAGCACCTGGCCAGGATTGAACGCGCGCGCGCCTTCGGTTGGCGCGAGTGAAGGTGAGGTAAGCGAGGGTGGATAGGCGTTTGCGGAGCTTTGCGTTTCCGCCCGCGCCGGCGCCGCCGGCACGATCATGCCGCGGCCAGCCATGGTTTCTTCCAACTGAATAATACGGTCGCGTAGACGGTTGCGTTCGCGAACCAGGTCGGTGGTGATGTCAAGCGTCCAGCCTGTCAGCGCGACCGCGCCAAGGGCGACGAACAATTGCACCCAAAGCAGTTGGCGGGTGCCGCTGACGAGCGAGCGAAGCAGGGAGCGGGCCATGGCTCAGCTCCCCGCGCGCGACAGGGCGAACATCCGGATCGCCGTGAGCGCCGTGCATATCGTAGCGACGGCGGCCATGCCGGAGAGTGCAAGCTGCAATTGATCGGGCGATAATACATCGTTGGCGGCGGCTGACAGCAGTCCAGCATAAGCCATGAGCGTGGATGCTGTAGCGAACGCGAGCAGCTTCGGCGTTCCGGCGGGTGCAGGAGTGGCGAACAATCCCAATGCTCCGACATGCGGGGGCGCGAGCGTTTGTTTCTGCCGCACAAGGCGGACCAGCGCGTCTTCCAGCGGCCCCCATTCGCCGCGCTCGCTGCTCACGTCGGCGACTGCCAAAGCGTCAAACGGCGCCGGCAAATGTGCGCGGTCGAGGCGAAGTTGAAGCAGCTTGCCGTGCTCAAGAGCATAAGTCGACCGCGCATAGACCCAAGTGGAGTTGCGCCCATTGCGGCTCCACGCGGTCAGGACGGCATGGGCGTCCGCAAGTTCGCGTTCAGTTTCGTCTGGGTCAGCATCGACCGCGTGCTGACCGTCCCAGTAGATACTGTAGCCAAGCGACGCCATTCGCTCGGCAATGGCCGTTACGCGATCCCGGTCCAGCTGTGAAAAGGAGATGAAGACGTCCGCCAACAACCCCTCCAAGAAGCGCAACAATACTCTACCGCCATGGACGCGCGCGCGCGAGTGAAATCAAACGCTGACTCACAGAGGCGAAGAGTCTATCTTCTGTTCCCTCCGCAGGGGATTTCACACAATGCGCTCACTTGCGCTTGCCGTCGCTATTGTATTTGCAGCGTGTTGCAGTGGAGAAAGTGCGGCCCAGCCCAATGCTCCGATTGAACAGGGCTATGCCAATGCCGATTTCGCTCCGGTCTTTGCAGGGCAAACACGTGCGCCGGCGGTGAGTTCTGGAATTGCGATCACGGTTGAGGAGGTCGCAGCCGGTCTCGTCCACCCTTGGGCGATTGTGCATTTGCCTGATGGGCGTATGTTGGTGACGGAGCGGCCCGGGCGGTTGCGCATCGTCACGCCTTCGGGAGAGGTATCGGCGCCTGTCGGCGGATTGCCGCGCGTTGATGCGCGCGGGCAGGGCGGCTTGCTCGACGTCGTGCTTGGTCCGCGTTTCTCAAGCGATCGGCTGATTTACTGGTCCTATGCCGAGCGCCGCGGCCTGCGGACGAACGGAACCAGCGTTGCGCGCGGACGATTGCGCGCGGACGGCGCACGTGTTGAGAATGTGCAAGTGGTTTTCCGGCAAACACCAGCTTGGCGCTCGACCTCGCACTATGGATCGCGCCTGGTGTTCGACCGTGAAGGTCGCCTCTACGTGACGCTTGGCGAGCGCCAGAAGGCCGAATCGCGCGGCCTCGCGCAAGATCTGTCCGGCCATCTTGGAAAGATCGTGCGTATCAACGCAAACGGTTCAATTCCTGCCGACAATCCGTTCGTTGGCCGCGAGCAGGCGCGCGGTGAAATCTGGTCCTACGGACACCGCAACCCCCAAGGCGCCGATCTCAACCCGGAAACCGGCGCGCTCTGGACGATCGAGCACGGGCCTCAAGGCGGCGATGAACTCAACGTGCCCCAAGCCGGCCGCAATTACGGCTGGCCGGTCATCTCCTACGGTGAGGAATATTCTGGTACGCCAATTGGCGAGGGCATTGCCGCACGTGAGGGGATGGAACAGCCGATCTATTTTTGGGATCCCGTGATTGCCCCCGGCGACATGGACTTTTATCGCGGCGCTCTGTTCCCCTGGCGCGGCGACATTCTCATCGCTGGTTTGCGGAGCGAGGCGTTGGTAAGGCTTGACCTTTATGGTGAGCGCGTGGTCGGCGAAGAGCGCTTTGCACTTGGCGTGGGGCGCGTCCGTGATCTGGCCGAGAGCGAAGACGGCGCGCTCTGGATCATTACCGATGAAGAAGATGGCCGCTTGTTACGCCTAACACCGGCCCCCTAGATTGCCTTAGGTTGTCGTTGAACCTAGAAACTAACAAAATGCATACTGAGGCGTTCCATGGCTGATTTGTTCGAGAACCCGATCGGAACCGATGGCTTTGAGTTCGTGGAATTCACCGGGCCCGAGCCTGATGCTCTGGCGCGATATTTTGAGCTGATCGGGTTTACTGCGGTGGGCAAGCATCGCTCCAAGAATGTGCTCCGCTTCAAACAGGGCGACATCAACTTCATTCTCAACATGGAGGTGCAAGGACAGCCGGCGACGTTTCGCACTTCGCATGGGCCCAGCGCCAACGCCATGGCGTTCCGTGTCAAGGATGCGAGGGCGGCGTTCGAGGAAACTGTGAGGCGCGGCGCCAAACCGGTCGATATGGCGATTGGCCCTATGGAACTCGACATCCCCTGCATCGAAGGCATTGGCGGGGCGTACATTTATTTGGTTGATCGCTACGGCGCGCAAAGCATCTACGATGTGGACTTCAAGCCGATAGTGGGCGCGGACGAGGCCAAGAATGCCCTCGGCCTCACCTATCTCGACCACCTGACCCACAACGTCTTCCGCGGCAACATGGGCAAGTGGGCGGAATATTATGAACGCATTTTCAACTTCCGCGAGATCCGATACTTTGACATCGAAGGCAAAGTATCGGGGCTCATCTCTAAAGCGATGACGAGCCCATGCGGGAAGATCCGCATTCCCCTGAATGAGTCCAAGGGGGATCCTGGAAAACTGGATCAGATCGAAGAATTCCTGCAGCGTTACAAAGGCGAGGGCATTCAGCATTTGGCTTTCGGGTGCGACGACCTTTATTCCGTGGTGGATCGGTTGCGCGCGCGCGGCGTCGAATTGCAAGATACGATTGAAACCTATTTCGACCTCATCGACCAGCGCTTGCCGGGCCACGGCGAAAACGTCGAGGAGCTCCGCAAACGCCGCATTCTGATCGACGGCGCCCCTAGCGAAGGGCAAGGCCTGTTGTTGCAGATTTTTTCCAAGGAGGCGGTGGGACCGATCTTCTTTGAGTTCATCCAGCGCAAGGGCAACGAAGGTTTCGGCGAGGGCAATTTCAAAGCGCTGTTTGAGTCGATCGAACTGGATCAGATTAAGCGCGGCGTTCTCAAGGAAAGCGCATGAGGGCGGCAATTGCAGCGCTGGTGCTGCTCGGGGGCTGCGCCACCGCGCCCGAGCTGCCGCGCTGGTCGATCGTTGTGCATGGCGGCGCCGGTGTCATTGAGCGCGCCAGCCTCACACCCGAGGTGGAAGCGCAGTATCGCGCAGCCATGACGCGCGCGCTCGATACAGGCCATGCCATCCTCGATACTGGCGGCACAGCCTTGGAGGCGGTCGAGGCCGTCATCAGCGAGATGGAAGACGACCCGTTGTTCAATGCTGGCAGGGGCGCGGTGTTCACCGCGGACGGTCGCACCGAACTTGACGCCTCGATCATGGATGGACGAACACGCGCGGCCGGCGCGGTCGCTGGCGTGATGCGAACCCGCCATCCGATTGCGCTGGCGCGCCGGGTGATGGAGCAATCGCCGCACGTGATGCTGGTCGGGGCTGGCGCGGAGGCGTTTGCACGGATGCAAGGGCTGGAGGAGGCTGAGCCGTCGTTCTTCTTTACGGAACGCCGCTGGCGCCAACTCGAAGAAAATCTACGTCGCAACAATTTGCCGATTCCTTCACGTCCCGCAGGTGCGCCTGCGCCGCAGGCCAGCAACGATGCATTTCCCGACGATCATCGATTCGGCACTGTCGGCGTCGTCGCTTACGACACCCACGGCGACATCGCCGCCGGCACGTCCACCGGCGGGACCACCGGCAAACGCTGGGGCCGCGTTGGCGATACCCCGGTCATTGGGGCTGGAACATATGCGCAGAACGGCGTCTGCGGCGTCTCCGCCACCGGTACGGGAGAGTTTTTTATCCGCATAGGCGTGGCGCGCGCCATTTGCGCACGCATGGAACTTGGCGGTGAAAGTGCGCAGATGGCCGCCGACGCCGTGATTGCCGAGGTCGGCGCCATTCATGGCGACGGCGGCGTCATCGTCATGGATGGGCGTGGCCAAGCCGCCTACGCGATGAACACTCCTGGCATGTACCGCGCGCAGCTCGAAGCCGGCGGTGAGCCAATCGTTTTGATTTTTGCGGATGAGGATTGAAGCCATGGCCGCGCTCAAAGGCATTCATCACGTCGCTTATCGCTGCCGGGATGCCAAACAAACGGTTGAGTTCTATCGCGATGTGCTCGGGATGGAATTCACTGTGGCGTTCGCGGAGGACCATGTGCCGTCCACGGGGGACTACGACCCCTACATGCACGTGTTTCTTGACGCGGGTGGCGGCAACGTATTGGCGTTTTTTGAGTTGCCTGAGCAACCCGGCATGGACCGCGACCGCAATACGCCTGAATGGGTGCAACATATCGCTTTCCGCGTTGAGGGCGAGGCGGACTTGTTGTCCGCCAAGGCCAGCGCCGAGGCCAAGGGCCTCGATGTGCTCGGCCCCACCGACCATGGCATCTTCAAGTCGATCTATTTCTTCGATCCAAACGGTCACCGCCTCGAACTGGCGGTCAACACCGGCAGCGAAGCCGAAATGGCTGAACTGAAGCGCGTCGCGCCCTTGATGCTGGAGGAATGGAGCCGCACCAAGAAAGCGCCGCAGCACGCCGCTTGGCTGCATGAAAAAGCCCGCGCCGCCCATGCGGCGGCGAAGTCGCGGCTTGGGGCCAAATCGCGGCTTGGGGAATGAGCGCGATGGCCGCTCCGGTGGAAAGTCGCGTGCTGCTGACCCTTGCGCTCGACACCGCGCACTGGCGCCGGCACGACAGAGCTCATTGGGCGCAGGTATTGGTCGACGCTGCAAACGCCGCCGCCCCGCACCTGCTGCATGTCGAAGGCTACGAAATTCGCGACACGCTGATATTTGTGCGCATGCGCTCCAACCGCGTGCCGAAGGTGCTGAAGAAACTCTGGCGCGATGACGAGAGCCTGATGCGTCTGCGCGCGCGCCTTGCCGACCTTGGCGCGCGGTCGGAGTTTGAGGTTGAAGAGGGGCCGAGCTGATGGCGCTGGTGGCGCCGCTGGCGGCTGATCACGACCCTGAAGTCGCCGATCTGGCGCGCTTCTTCAACGAAACTTTGGGCTTTCCGCCCAACAGCGTGCTGACCATGCAACGCCGCCCCGAGATCGCCAAAGCGTTTATCGAACTCAACAAGGCGGTGATGGCGAATGCGGGCGCCGTGACCTCCGAGCAGAAGCGCCTAATCGGGCTGGTCGCGAGCCAGACTGCCGGCTGTCGATATTGCCAGGCCCACACCGCGCGCGCCGCCGAGCGTTATGGCGCAAGCGAAGCACGCATCGCCGAGGTGTGGAATTATGAGCGCAGCGTGTTATTTACGCCGGCGGAACGCGCCGCGCTCGCCTTTGCGCAAGCTGCGGCGAGCGTGCCGAATGCTGTGGATGAGGCCATTGGCGCGGATATGAGGGCGCACTGGAGCGACGCTGATATCGTCGAAATACTGGGTGTCGTGGCGCTGTTCGGCTACCTCAATCGTTGGAACGATTCGATGGCGACCAATATTGAGGCTGGCGCAATCGAGAGTGGCGTAAGACATTTATCGGCGCGAGGATGGTCGCCCGGCAAGCACGGTGCGGAATAGGCATGCTCAAGCTTTATGATTATTGGCGCTCCTCAGCCGGGTACCGCGTGCGCATCGGGCTCGCGCTCAAAGGCGCCGACTATGAATCGATCCCGGTGAACATCGGGCTTGGCGCGGACGAGAACCTGCGTCCCGCGTACCGAGCCATCAACGCGCAGGCGCGCGTGCCGGTGCTGCAAACGCCGCAAGGCGTTCTCACCCAATCGCTCGCCATTCTTGATTGGCTCGACGCAACTTACCCCGCGCCCCCATTCGTGCCCTCTGACCCATGGCCGCGCGCGCAAGTGCGCTCCTTCGCATTGACCATCGCAACGGATATTCACCCGCTCAACAACACTTCGGTGCTCGGGCGGCTCAAGTCTCAATTCGGCGCCGATGAAGCCGCCATCGGCGAATGGTACCGGCACTGGATCAGCGTCGGCTTTGAGGCGCTGGAAGCACAGGCACGCGCGCGGCCTGAAACGCCGTTTGTATTTGGCGATACGCCGACGCTCGCTGACATTTGCCTCGTGCCGCAAATGGCCAATGCCCGGCGCTTGAAAACCGACCTTGCGCCCTTCCCGCGCCTGGTGGCTTATGACGAACGCGCGCGCGCTCACCCGGCATTCATCAAGGCGGCGCCGGAAAATCAGAAAGACGCGGTGAAAACATGACGCCGCCGCCGCGCCCCGATTGGTTTACCTTCCAAGGCGGCGCGGTGTTGTGGGGCTCAGCGCTAGTCCTCTGGGTGCTCCTTGTCGTCATTGCGCTCTTGCACGGCGTGGCGTCTCCGCCGTGCGATGGCGAGCGTATGTACTTGTACTGCGTCGTGAAGGACAATTCGGCTGTCGTCGCCTCCGTCACCGCCGTTCTCGGCGTGACGTGGTCTTGGTTCTTGCAGATGCAGCTGAAGAAGCGCGAACTCGATCTCAAGGAACGTGAACTTGATATCAAACAAGAAGAACTCAATCGAAAGTCGCCGCCATGAAACTCGCCTCTCTCCGTCACGGCCGCGACGGCCGCCTCGTCGTCGTCTCAGACGATCTCGCCTGGTGCACGCACGAGCCCAGTGTGCCGACGCTGCAAAGCGCGCTTGACGATTGGACCCACGCCGAACCTCGGCTGCGCTCCCTCAGCGAGGGCGTGAACGCGGGTTCCGTGCTGCGCGAGCGTTTTCATGAGCGCGAGACGGCCTCGCCGCTGCCGCGCGCCTATCAATGGGCCGATGGCTCAGCCTACGTGAACCATGTCGCGCTGGTGCGCCAAGCGCGCGGCGCGAAGATGCCGGAGAGCTTCTGGACCGAACCGCTCATGTATCAGGGCGGCTCCGATAGCTTCCTCGGTCCACGCGACGCGATTCCGCTGCAGGACGAAGCTTGGGGCTGCGACTTCGAAGCCGAGGTGGCGGTGATCGTCGATGACGTGGAGCGGGGCATAAGCCCAAGCGCGGCGCGCGAGCGAATCTTGCTGGTGATGCTGGTCAACGACGTCAGCTTGCGCAACCTCATCCCAGGCGAACTGGAAAAGGGCTTCGGGTTTTTCCAATCCAAGCCCTCGTCAGCATTCTCGCCCACGGCGGTGACGCCCGATGCGCTGGGAGAAGCATGGCGCGACGGCAAATTGCATCTGCCCATCCATGTCGCGCTGAACGGCAAGCCGTTCGGCTGCGCTGACGCCGGCGAGGACATGACCTTCGATTTCGGCCAGCTCATCGCCCACGCGGCGAAGACGCGCGATCTCTGCGCTGGCGCCATCATTGGCTCGGGCACGGTGTCTAACCGCGGCACCGACGGCGGGCCAGGCAAGCCGATCGGCGAAGGGGGCCGCGGCTATTCGTGCATCGCCGAACAGCGCATGATCGAGACGATTCAGTCCGGCAAAGCAGTCACGTCATTTCTGAAAATCGGCGACAAAGTCGAGATCGATATGCGCGACACAAAAAATCACAGCATCTTCGGCCGCATCGAGCAGGAAGTGGCGAAGGCTTAGCGGGGCGGCGCCAGTGGATCGACGGCGCCTGCAGCGTGAAGTTCGATCGCCCACAGTATCTGTTTGGCGCGCCACATGCCGGCGAAATAGTACAACGGGCCAACGATCAGGCCAAACAAGACGATCGCGATGTATGGCAGCCAATCATTGAGGAGATCGTGCACCTCGCTTGGCGCTACGTCGGAGATAAGCGCGGCCAGAGCTATTGGCAGCGACACGTAGGTCACGGCGCTCGCTTTGAAGAAAGCTTCCGTGCGGTCGGCGTTGATCCGGGCCAATTGCACAAGCCTCGCGCAAATATCTGCGGACGCATTGTCAAGCAAGCCGGCGATGTTCCGCACTCTTCGATCACGCGCAATGCTCGGCGCCGTGAGATCGGTCCCCAACAGGCGGTATGTCGCCGGACTGAAAATGAAATCAAAACCCAGCGACCAGGCGGGAAACAGCCTCACAATAGAACGCCATAACACGATGAGGTCGTCACTCTTGGTCATAGCGCCTCAAGCATGCGCAAAAATATCCGTCTCTTCCCAGCCCGCCAAATCCAGCGCGGCGCGGGTGGGTAGAAAATCGAAACACGATTGCGCGATTTCGGTGCGGCCTTCGCGGGCGAGCATCGCGTCGAGCCGATCCTTCAGCGCATGCAGATGCAGCACGTCGGAGGCGGCGTAAGCGAGTTGCGCATCGCTCAATTCCGGCGCACCCCAATCGCTCGATTGCTGCTCTTTGGAAATGTCGCGCCCGAGAACTTCCTTGGTGAGGTCCTTGAGTCCGTGCCGATCGGTGTAGGTGCGCACCAATTTGGAGGCGATCTTGGTGCAATAAATCGGCTGACACACGACCGAGAGGTCGCGCATGAACATGGCCACGTCGAAGCGGGCGAAGTGGAACAGCTTCAGCACGCTGGCATCCGCGAGCACACGCTTTAAATTGGGCGCATCATAACTTGCCCGGTCGACCTGCACCAGGTGGGCCTCGGCCCCGCCATCGGAAAGCTGCACCAGGCACAAGGGATCGCGCACCAGCGATAGCCCCATGGTCTCGCTATCGACCGCGACCGCGCCGTTGAACGAAACGCCAGCTGGCAAATCGCCTGGGTGGAGGTGCACCGCGACGTTCTTGCCATCGACGGTGAGAGAGAGCTTACGGGTCATGCGGGCAGGGCCTTAAGCCAATTCTGAAGCATGCGCCAGATTGTTGGTGCCCGGAAGAGGACTCGAACCTCCACGCCCTTGCGAGCGCCAGCACCTGAAGCTGGTGCGTCTACCAATTCCGCCATCCGGGCACTTTAGTCGGTAGAAGTCGGCGGGGTTTAAGGGAGGGGCGCACGCGCGTCAATGCAAGGCGCCGGACGCCTACTTCGGCCGCAATTTCATGGTGTCCGGGCCGGGGCGCGGCCAGAAAATGGGCGGCGCTTGGGGAGGGCCAGCATGCCCTGGCTCGGCGCGGCCTGGGCGCTGTTCTATGCGGTGTTTTTCGCGCTGACGCCGGGCTGAACCGCTGCGGACGTTGTGTCAGCTTGGCGTTCGCCGCCGCCTGATATACCCACCAGCGCCATGACTCCGCGCGACCGAATCCGAAACTTTTCAATCGTGGCCCATATCGACCACGGCAAGTCCACGCTTTCTGATCGGCTTATCCAGCAGACGGGGGGCCTCACCGCTCGTGAGATGACCGAGCAAGTTTTGGACTCGATGGATATCGAGCGCGAGCGCGGCATCACAATCAAGGCGCAAACGGTGCGGCTCGATTATAAAGCCAAGGACGGGCTCGACTATGTCCTCAACCTGATGGACACGCCGGGGCATGTGGACTTTGCCTATGAGGTCAGCCGCAGCCTGGCCGCCTGCGAAGGCGCGCTGTTGATCGTAGACGCTTCCCAGGGCGTCGAGGCGCAAACGCTGGCCAACGTCTACCAGGCGCTCGACAACGATCTTGAGATCGTGCCTGTGCTGAACAAAATCGATCTGCCTGCTGCCGAGCCCGAGCGCATTCGCCAGCAGATCGAAGAGGTGATCGGGCTCGACGCATCCGGCGCAATTCTCGCGTCCGGCAAGACCGGCGAAGGCATCGCCGAATTGCTGGAAGCCATCGTCACCCGCCTGCCGCCGCCGACGGAGGGCGACGCGAACGCGCCGCTGAAAGCGCTGCTGGTGGACGCCTGGTACGATGCCTATCTCGGCGTCGTCGTGCTTTTCCGCGTCATCGACGGCGTGATGAAGAAAGGCCTGCGCATCAAATTGATGCAGACCGGCGCCGATTACAGCGTCGACACGCTGGGGGTTCTGCGTCCCAAGCGCCAGGAAGTGGCCGAGCTCGGCCCCGGCGAAGTCGGCGTGCTGACCGCGAGCATCAAGGAGGTCGCCGATGCGCGCGTCGGCGACACCATCACTGAACATCGCCGCGAGACCGTTAAAGCGCTACCCGGCTTCAAGCCGGCGCAGCCGGTGGTGTTCTGCGGACTGTTTCCAGTGGACGCCGCGAATTTCGAGGATCTGCGGGCGGCGATGAGCCGGTTGCGGCTCAACGATGCCAGCTTCAGCTTCGAGATGGAAACCAGCGCTGCGCTGGGCTTTGGCTTTCGCTGCGGTTTCTTGGGATTGCTCCACCTTGAAATTATCCAGGAGCGGCTGACGCGCGAGTTCAATCTCGATCTCATCGCCACTGCGCCGTCGGTTGTGTACCGCGTGCATATGAACGACGGGAGCTTGCGCGAATTGCACAACCCCGCCGACCTGCCGGATGTGGTTTACATCAAGGACATCGAAGAACCTTGGATCAAGGCCACCATTCTGACGCCTGACGAATACCTCGGCTCGATCATCAAGCTCTGCCAGGATCGCCGCGGCGTGCAGAAGGATTTGGCCTATGTCGGCTCGCGGGCGATGCTGACCTATGAATTGCCGCTCAATGAAGTGGTGTTTGATTTTTACGATCGATTAAAGAGCATCTCCAAGGGCTATGCCAGCTTCGACTATTCCATCATTGAGCACCGTGTCGGCACTCTGGTGAAAATGTCGATCCTGGTGAACGATGAGCCGGTCGATGCGCTCTCGATGCTGGTGCACGCGGGCCGTGCGGAAAGCCGCGGTCGCGCCATGGTGGAAAAGTTGAAAGAGCTGATCCCGCAACACATGTTCAAAATTCCCATCCAAGCCGCGATCGGCGGGCGCATCATCGCCCGCGAAACCATTAGCGCCTTGCGCAAGGACGTCACCGCCAAATGCTATGGCGGCGACCTCTCCCGCAAACGCAAACTCCTCGACAAACAAAAAGAGGGGAAGAAAAAAATGCGCCAGTTCGGAAAAGTAGACATCCCGCAAGAGGCGTTTATTGCGGCGTTGAAGATGGATGGGGATTAGGCGTGACCAAGCCCATCGCGCTCACCGAGCATGCAAAGGTGGCGATGGCTGAGCGGGCGCTCGACTTTGGCTGGGTCGAGCGGACCGCCCGAGAACCTGAGTGGACCGAACCTGAGCCTACCGACCCCGCGCTGGAGCGCCGTTTCCGAGCCGTCCCCGAACGGGACGGCCGCATTCTCCGCGTGGTTTGTGGTGAAGATGATGCTACAATAGTAATTGTGACCGCCTTCCTCGACAGGCGGGCGCGGAGACCGACATGAGCGTACGCCTCCACTACGACGCCAGGACCAATGCGGCGTATCTGCGCTTTTCCGGCGAGCCCGTCGTCGAGAGCGAAGAAGTCGCGCCCGGCGTCGTGCTCGACTACGACAGCGAAGGCCGCATGGTCGGTATGGAGGTTCTCCGCGCGCGCGACCATCTGCCAGCGGATGCGCTCGTCGCGGCGGAGTAGCGGCGACGCCTCGTGCAAACGTGAGCTGCTCGATAAGCAAAAGCCGGCAAGAAAAAGATGCGCCAGTTCGGGAAGGTGGATATTCCGCAGGAGGCGTTCATTGCGGCGTTGAAGATGGATGGGGATTGATGGCGAAGCGTCCGACCACCAAATATAAGGTGTTCATCTCTCATGGGTGGTCGGATCGCTGGGTCGCCTCGCAGATGGCGCGTTGTATTGAGATTGAATCAGGCGCCGAGGCGTTCATCGATATTTTCAACATCGAGTACGGCGATCGCATTGAAGAAAGAGTGCAGCTTGGCCTAGGTGAGTGCAACGAGCTTGTCGCGCTGCTCACGCCTTGGAGCGTTACGCGCACTTGGCTTTGGACCGAAATTGGAGGCGCATGGGCGGGAAAGAAACGCGTTGTCGGGGTGCTGTACGGCGTTACGCTGGACGAAATTCAGAAGAACCACGGCGGCACTGCGTGCCTCAACGCCTTAAATTGCGCCCAAATTAATGACATGAGCATCTACTTATCACAACTCAGGGAACGTGTTACAAACCGGGCGGCATGATGAAACAGGTCTTCGTTGCACATTCGATCGCTGATCAGCATCTTTCCGAGGCCGTGGTGTCGGCTTTGGAAGGGGCGGGGCTTGGCGTGTTCAGCGCCGATAAAATTGCGGCGGGTGTAGATTGGGCATCGCAGATACGCGAGCAAATCCAAGATGCAAGCTGCCTAATCGCTGTGTCATCTGGCGGCGCGGCGCCAAATGCCAACATTGCTTTCGAGATTGGATTGGCGACGGCGCTGAAAAAGCCGGTCTACCTCATTTCCTCGAGTGACAATGACAGCTTCACCAACAGCTGGGTCAGCGCCAATGTTCGCAAATTCTCCGCCGACAATTTCACCGTAAACGCCAGGAAGATCGCCGCGGAGCTGGCCGAGCCGATCGAAATTGACTGAGGTGGCTCTCGCGGCGGGCGCACTGGCTTGGTAAAAACGGGATCGCGGCGGCTCTATCAACGTCACCTTCCAAGCTAGGCCGAAGCGCGCGGAAAACATCCCTCGCGGGGGAGGTCGATGCTGAAGTGCGCCGCCAGCGCGCCGATGGCGTCAGCGTGCGCTACGTAGGGATCGGAATTGAACGGGCCGACGATGACGATGGTGAAATTGGCTTGCTTGCGCCCGAGCGGCGGCAACATCGCCGAAGCAAGGCCTTCGCCGTCGTCAGCGCGCAAGGTCAAGAACAGCGGCATCGACCGGGCGACGTGGGCCTTGAGGCCGATGGATTGCTCAAACGTGGCTGCGCCCGGCGGCGCGCGGTAGGCTTCGTGCGCGGCGGCTGAGAAACGGCGGAAGTGTTTGTCCACGGCGTGGCGCATCAGCGCCGCCTCGGCTTCGGTTTCAAGCTGGAACCACGTGCCGCCGCCCGGTGCGTTGCATACATATCGCATGGCCCTGACCATAAGCCCGGGGTCCGCTCAAATTAAGGACGACGACGCGCGCTGCTGCGCACGGGCGCGCGCTGTTGTCAGCAGGGCACGTCTACAACGACATATTGGTTGGCGTAGCGATCCCATTGCCGCTCGCGGCGAGTGCATTGGTTTTGTTGGTATGGCGGCGGCGCGGAATTGTAATCTTGGGCGTACGGTTGGCCTTGATCGTAGTAGGGCTGGCCATAGCCCTGGCTGTAGCCCTGAGGGCCGTCGCAGCGGCGGTAATTGTCGTAACAGCGCGCTTGTGGTTGGCGCGGCTGGCTGGACGCGGCGCCCAGCGCCAAGCCAAGCACTAGGCCAATCACGCCAGCGGCCACAGCGTCGCCGTGGTCATCGTCGCGGTCGCGGTAATGGCGGCGGCGGTGATCATAGTCACGCCCGCCGTAGCTGCGGTGGTCGTTATAGCCATGGTCGTAGTGACGACCGGAATAGCCGTCGCGGCGATCCTGCGCTTGCGCGGAGGCTGGTGCGAGCGCGGTGGCGGCAAGTGCGATGGCGACCGCGAGGGTCGTGAATTTGTGTGTCATGGTTCTGCTCCCAGGGCAGGAGCCTGCAACCGCACAGCTGAATCGCACCTGAACGAATCAGGGCTGCGGCGGGGGATCTTGTGGCGGGGCCAGTTCTGCTTCGGGCGTGGGTTCAGGCGCGCCCCACAGGCCAGTGGCGAATGCGGCGGCGCCGCTGGCCGCGCCTTTACCTCTGCCGCGAACGCTGGTTTCGACTTGCCTTGGCGGCGAAAGCCACAGCAGGCACGCCTCAACGCTGATCTGTGCGGCGTCAGGGCAGGGCGTCTGTTCGATGGCCGCCGCCGCATCCGCAGGGAGAATTTCCTGCTTTGGGCCGAGCGGCTGTGCGCTGGACTCCAAGCTCGCCAGCAACGCGCCCACCGCAGCGAGGACCGGCTTCATTGTCCGCCTTGGGAGATCGTAATTGTGGCGCCGCCCAGCTGTGTCACCAGCAGCTGCAGGCCGACGCCGTCTTGCGAAAGAGATGCGCTGTTGTCGCCGCCGACTTGGGTGAGGCCGATCGTGTTGGCGGCGCCGGATTGGGAGAGCACCGCGTTGTTGTTGTCGCCGAACTGGCTGACCTCCGCGGAATTGTATACGCCGACCTGGGTTAGCCAGACGCGTGCTATGCCGCTTTGCTCAATGGCCGCGCCATTCCCGTGACCCAGCTGCAGCAAGGAGGCCTCCGCCGAGCCGGTTTGACGCAGCGAGATGGCGTTGGTTTGACCGTGCTGGTCCAAATTCGCGTGCGCGTCCTCTCCGGAGGACTGGTCAACGTCGGCGCTGAGTTCTTCGCCGTGTTGGCTGAGCTCGGTAACATTGTTCGCATGCGCGCGGCCGCTCAGTGAGACGATCGCAGTTGCGACAACAAGGGTGAACAGATGCAGCCGCATTGCGCCTCGTGGTGGAACAGGCGCCGCGCTTGCTGCGCGCGGCGCCGCTCCGTTCGTTGCTTCTATTGGGTGACGGTGGCTATATTGCCGGCGCCATATTGTGTGATCCACGAGATCGCGGGCGTACCCGATTCTTGCGATACGGTGGCGAAATGGCCGTAGCCGTCCTGGGTGATGTACGAGGAATTGCCTTCGCCAGATTGGGTTACCGTTGCTGTGTTGCCTTCGCCAGAGAGTTGGGAAACGTCGGACAGCAATTCCACGCCGTCTTGTGAAATCGTTGCGACCATGAGGCTGTCGCCTTGCTCGACGCGCGATTCAACCCAGCCGTCGCCGCTTTGGCTGACGTCGGCGTAATTGTCGTTTCCGGCCTGGCTGATGTACGATAGCAGACCGGCGGCGCCTGAGCTGATCTGGACGAGGTTTGCGATCTGGAACTCGCCCGATTGATGCACTTCGGAATTGGCCGCCACACCGGTTTGGCTGATCGTGGCGGTGTTGAGCATGTCAACCTGGGTGACGGCTGAGTCCAGCGCGCCGCCGCCAAAGCTGTCTTGGTAGATGCTGGCGAGGTTACCCTCGCCGTCCTGAGTAGCGCTGGATGAAGCCTCTTCGCCAAACTGCGTTACGTCGACGCCATTATTGGCGCCGACTTGCGAAACGTTCGATGTCAGCACTGCAGAATCGCTGGAATTGGCCTGCACCACCAGTGCGCTGTTGGTCATGCCGTCCTGCGTGACCGCCGATTCGTTGTCGCCGCTGCCCGTTTGATCGACGCTGGCGCTTTGCGAATCGCCGGCTTGCGTGACGGTCGAATGAGATCCAGCGCCGCTTTGCGAAACACCCGCGAAGGCGCCGAAGCCGGATTGGTCGATGGTCGAATCGTTGGCTTCTTCCTCGCCGCCGAGGGAGCCCGAATTGTCTTGCAGCACCGAAGCGAGGTTAATGTCGCCCGATTGGTTGATGTGAGAGGTGTTGCCGAAAACATCGCCAACTGCGGCGCCATCGTCGCTCTGAGTTACGTCGGCGGAATTTTCGGCGCCGGTCTGGTCGATTGCCGAGAAAGAACCCCAGGCGCTCGATGCTTGATCGACGAGGGCGGTGTTCGCGATATTGGTCTGGAATATCTCGCTGCTATTGCCCGGGTGAGCGAGCGCGGCGCTCGTCATCAACGCAAAAGCCGAAGCGCCAACTAGAAGCTTCCGTATCATACTTGCTCACTCCATTTGGATAGCCGATGAGCTGCGCCGTCGCCCGGCGCTTTACTCATGTCGCGGTCCATCAAAGAGTACGCGCGCGTGCGTCTGCACTCGAACGCTTTCACCTCGTCAGCGTTTGCGCTGCGACGAACAATACGTGTGAAGTGTGTTGGGCGATTGGATGAGCGTCCTCCGTCGCGCGCGTTAAGCAAACAAGTGCGGTTAACGCGGCGCGTCTAGCGCGGAGTCGCCAACGTTGAGGAGCGCTCTGAGTTGCGCGCCAATCGGTAGGACTCAAGCATTGGCGCGGCCTCGGCTTGGTTAAGGAAATTCCAGAAGCCCAGCTGAGCGCCCTCAAGCACCAATGCCTGCACCGCGCGCTCGATTGCTTGTTGCAGCGCTACTTGGTCGGGTTCGTTGGTGGTGATGCCGGTTTCCGCTTCGAGGAGTTCGCGGAAACTGACGAACCGGAACGCATTGGCGCTGACCGCGACGGAGGCCACTGTTTTACGCGCCACCACCGTCGTGAGTATTTCGCCTGTGCGCACCGATACCGCGCGCAGATAAACGGTGACGGTGTCCTGGCGATATTGCGTTGAAGCGCCGATGCCGAGATAGCGCGCGCCGGCGCCGCCGGTGAGCGTGTTGGCGTCATAACCGATAATTCCGCCTTCGAGTAGGATGCCTGCGAACAAGAGCGAGGGCAGAATCTCGGGGCTGACTGTGGTCTCGCCCAGATAGTGCTGGCGCATTTCGCGGATGATCTGCCGTTCGCGCAACAAATTATCGAGCCGCTCGCGTTCGACGACCTGGAACCATTCGCGATTGCCGGCGTCTTGGAGCGCTTTAACCAAAATCGATGTGCCGCCTTGCGACACGACGCGCGAGAGGCTTTGGGCGCCGTCGCTGTCGCGGAATTGGCCGGTCTGATCGGCGAAATTGTAGACCGCCACGGTTAGCTGCTGGGCCGGCGGAGGCAGCGCCATCAAGTCGCGCTGCGACGCGGTGGGCGCGGCGATGACCGCGTCCTGGGAAGTCAGTTCATAGGGGCGATCAAAAGTCGCGCAGCCGCCGAGGGCGAACGCCGCGCCAACAATCAGTTTCCGAAGCATCGCGGCGTCCTTATCCGGTGGGCGGCACAGTGGGGATCACGATCTCCGTCACCGCGCCGGTTTCGGCGTCGGTGATGGTGAGGTGGATCGACTCAAGCAGGGTTTCCCAGGTCACCGTCTGTGACCCGTAGATGATCTCGCCGGTTGGCTGGGCGTTTTCGCCGAGAATGGCGTCGCTTACCTGGCTCGCGAGCGCAGAGAGCAAGCGTGACTGCAGCATGCGGACAAATTGCTCGCCCATCGCATCGCGGGAATCCGGCGCGCTGTGGTCGTTCTGTGCGTTGGCGATGCCAAGCAGGTGACTGGAATTGAACGGGTTGCCGCCAAAGGAAGGGTTGATCGGCGTATAAACCAGTTCGTCAGCGTTCGCCGACGGAATTGTGCCGAAAACGGTCGCCGCCAAAGCGGCCGACAGGAGGAATTTCTTCGCCATAGGCCAGCCCACGCAAATTCGGGGCCGCACTGACGCCAAGCTGCGTTAACCGCGCCTAACAAGGCGGGCGCGCGATGATAACCGCGCGCCCGCCTATGTAGTGCGTGCCGCGTTACTGCGCGCCGCCGGTTTCTCCGGTCGGGAAGCCGCGCACGCGCAGCAGCGCGTTCACGTCTGGGTCGCGGCCGCGGAACTGGCGATAGGCCTCGGCGCGGTCAGTTGAGTTGCCGGGCGCGAGGATGATGTTGCGCATGCCGGCGGCGGCGGTGGGATCAAACACGTTGCCGCTGGCTTCGAACATTTCCCAGGTATCGGCGTCCATCACCTCCGACCACAGATAAGAATAATAGCCGGCCGAATAGGCGTCGCTTGAGAACAAATGCCCGAATTGCGGCAGCCGGTGGCGCATCACCATCTCGCGCGGCATGCCGATGGCGGTGAGCGTTTCGCGCTCGAAGGCGTCGACGTCGGTCACTGGCTCGGCGCGGTTGTGCATCGCCATGTCAACGAGCGCTGAGGAGAGATATTCCACCGTGGCGTAGCCTTGGTTAAAGGTGGAGGCGTTGTGGACGCGCTGCACCAATGCTTGGGGCATCGCCGCGCCGGTTTGGTAATGGCGAGCGAATTGGTCGAGGATCGGGCGGGTGAGCACCCAGTGTTCGTGCACTTGGCTGGGATACTCGACGTAGTCGCGCGGCGTGTTGCCAAGACCCGGGTAGTTCACCGTGGACACCAGAAAGTGGATTGCGTGTCCAAATTCGTGGAACAGGGTTTGAGCGTCGTCCAGCGAAATCAGCACCGGCTCGCCTTCGCCGCCGCGTACGAAATTGTTGTTGTTCGAAGCGATCGGCGTGCGAAGGCCGGCAAAAGTTTCGTGGGCCTGATAGGTGTTCATCCACGCGCCTGAGCGCTTGCCGGCGCGGGCGAAGTAATCCCCGTAGAAGAGGCCGACATAAGAGCCGTCGCGGTCAGTGACTTCCCAAACCCGAACGTTTGGCTCGAACACTGGCACTGTTCCAGTGATCTCATGGAACGACAGCCCATAGAGTTGACCCGCCATATAGAACGAGGCGTTGATCATATTGTTGAGCTCGAAATAGGGGCGCAACTCGTTCTGATCGAGATTGTAGCGGTCGCGGCGCACTTGCTCGGCGTAGTAATTGTAATCCCAGGGCTCGATGGTGATGCGGGCGCGCTGACGATTGGCGATCGCCTGCATGTCGGCGACTTCCTCATGCACACGCGCCACTGCCGGGCGCCAAACCCGCATCATCAAATCCTGCGCGCGTGCAGGATCTTGGGCCATGGTGTCGGACATGCGGTAATGCGCATGGGTGGGAAAGCCCAGGATTTGCGCGCGCTCGGCGCGCAGCGCCATGATCTCGGTGATGACGCCATTGGTGTCGTTGGCGTCGCCATTGTCGCCGCGGTTTTTGAATGCGCGCCAGACTTGTTCGCGCAAGCGCCGGTTCGATGAGAATGTCAGGAAGGGGTCGACACTGGAGCGCGTGTTGACCACCGCCCATTGGCCTGCATGGCCGCGTTCGGTGGCGGCCGCCGCGAAGGCTTCGCGCATGTTGGCTGGCAGGCCCGTTAGATCGGAAGCACGATTGATGAAAATGGCGGTGTTTTCGTCGGCCAGCAGACGCCGACCGAAGTCGGCGAATTTGGTGGAGAGCTCTTCGTTGATGGCTCCGAGCCGCGCCTGTTGTTCAGGCGCGGCGCCGGCGCCGGCGCGGACAAACTGGTCGTGGCTGCGTTCCAGCAGGCGCAGTTGTTCGGCGTTGAGGCCAAGGCTGGCGCGGCGTGTGTGGAGGTCATTGATGCGCGCGAACAGGGCGCGGTTAAACGTGATGGCGTTGAAAGCGGCGGTGAGGCGCGGCGACCAATCGGCCTCGACCTGTTGGATCGCCTCGTTGCTTATGTTGTCGGTCATCACGCCGAAAATGGTGGTGGCGCGATCCAGGTGACGGCCAGCGTTCTGCAGCGGAACCATGGTGTTGTCGAAGGTGGGCGCGGCAGGATCGGCGGCGATCGCGTTTACTTCGGCGGTCTGCAGCGCGATGCCCAATTCGAGGGCGTCGGGCATCAAGGTCACGTCCGCGCGATCCCAGGGCGGCACGCCGTCATGGGGGCCTGTCCAGCGTGCCAGCAACACGTTCTGGTCGGCTTGCGCGGTCAAGCGGGCGACATCGGCTTGGGCGCTTGCGAGCGCCGCGGAAGCGGCAGTCCCGCCGGAATCGCCCGTCGTAACTGTGGTGGCGCAGCCAGTCAGGGCGGTGGTCGCAAGCAGACAGGCGGCGAAAACATGCATTCTCATGGGGACCCCCAACGCAACGCGCGCCCGGCGATGCGCCCGGCGGCTCCAAACTGAGTTGATTTTGGCCGCAACAGGTGGGGCAGGGCAAGCGCTTCCGGCGCCCTCTTGCGAGCAGACGCGGCTATTCCGCGACGGGCGGGGTCAATCTGGCTCGAATCTGATGGTGAGGCGCACTTGATCGCCTGGAAGAAGGTCGTCCTCTGCACTCATCGGAAAGTCTTCGAACGCGCTGAGAACGGCATCGCCAAGGCCCCATTCTGGAGGTTGCTCCCGCTCTATCGCGCATTGGGCGGGCGGCGCCTCCCGCAATGTGCACAACATGCTGACTTCACCCCGAACGCCTGCCGCCCGCGCCCGTGGCGGATAGAGATGAGCTGGCGCATCAAGAACGGGAAAAGTGAGTGGACCAGCGCCAAAATAGTACCTGCTCAGCGGTTCCTCTTCGAGCGACGCGCCAAAATTGACTGGCAGCAAGAAGGCGTCGCTGCGATAGCGAGTGATGAAATCGGCGTCCTGCTCGGCGACGCGGAATTGCCGCGATAGAAGCAGGGCGGCTTCGCCGAAGCCCATTCCCAACGGCATCTCAATAAGAGGTTCGCAATTGAGCGTCCGATCAGCATTCACGCGACACGAGAGCACGCCGCGCCCGCGCACCAGATTGCGCCTAGCCTCGGTTGGGTATGCTTCCATCACCGTGAGATAATTGGGAGCGCGATCCCACACGGGCAGATCGGGCGGTGGCATGACTTCGAGGAGCGCGCGAAGTTCGGGTGTCTCGGCTTCGTCTATTGCGCGGCTCATCGGCGGCATCGCGAACCGAATGGTTCGCCGTATTTGCCGCCCCGCGATAGGTTGCCCGTCGCGTGTCGGGGGCGCGATACGAAACGTGCGCGACAAAGACACCGCAGCCTCGGCAAAACCCCAGCCCGTGGGCGTCTCGCTGGAGGCCCGGCATTGTGCGGTAGTGTCGAGCAAGATCGTGCAGGTGAGCACCACACTCCCGGCGATGGCCTGATGGGCGGCCCCCGGCGGATAAAACTGCACAAAATCTTCGCCGCTTGGCTCTTGCAACCACCTGTGCGGCAAGTCATTGACCGCCTCCGTCTGCGCGGAGGCGGTCGCGAACAGTGCGGTCCAGACCAACAACGCCGCGAGTGCGCGCCGCGCCATGAAATTCTCCCGGGCTGGCTCAAGCAAAAAATTCTTGCACACCCAACTTCCCGCGCCAAGGCCGCTTCCGCGAAGCGGGGTTTCCCAAGCAAAGCTTGGCTGCTACGAGGGGGCCACATTCCAAAGACGGGGAGGTCCTGATGCGTGTTTTTGCTCTTGCGCTGGTTTCGGCTTTTGCGCTCGCCGCCTGCAATCCGAGCACGCCGGGCGCCAGCGACGGCGGCGTGGACTCAGGCGGGTTCCCGACCACAACCGCGTCGTATCGCGCCGAAGCGACATTGACGGTCCCGGCATCGGGGCAAACCGTCCAAGCGGTGCAATATCGCGACGGCGGCAATGTGCGCATGGAAATGCCCGGCATGATGACCATTATCAACAGCACCACGCGCGAGGCGTTCTCGATCTCGGAGATGGAAGGCCGCCGCGTCGCCATGCGTTTGCCGTTCGACACCATCAACCAGACAATCCAGGTTTTTCAGGCCGATCCGGCTACGCTGACGCGCTTAGGGTCGTGCTCTGGGGCCGGCGAAAACGGAACCGAGTGGGCGCATGTCGATCCCAATAACGGCAAACAAACAACCAGCTGCGTAACTTCCGACGGCATCCTTCTGCGCGCCACGAGCGAAGGACAGACCGCTTGGGAAACCACCAGCGTCCAGCGCGGTTCGCAAAGCGCGGACTTGTTCTTGTTGCCCGAAGGCGTCCAAGTCATGGACCTGGGCAACATGAGCGCGATCGCCGAGGCCATGGAAAAGGCCAAGGCGCGCGGTGCGGGCGGCCAATAAAGGCGGCGTTCCGCCCCAGAACCGACACACGTCAAAGCCAGAACAACCGGGCGCCGGGGCCCCGTTGTGCGCTGCCGCATGGCGGTGCTACACTGACCAGCTCGGCGGCGAGTACGGAAGCCTAAATGGTTAATTTTGCAGAAGCTCTGGCGATCGCGCCCGATCTGGCGTCGCGCCTGATGCGCCTGCTGCCGCGGGAATTTCAGGACGCGTTCGTGCAATCGCCCAACGTCTTCATGTTCTTCATGTCGATGGGCCTGGCTGCGGTCCTGATCGCCATCTTCTGGGCGCTGGCGGGGATGGGCAGGGCTAGCCGCGTCGCGCGCGTGGCGTTGCGCGCGCAATCCCTTAAACGCACCAAGGATCACCGCGCGCTGGTTTTGATCGGTGAAATCGAAGGCGGCGATCACCTGCTGCGGCAGGAAATGAAAGAAGCGGTGGAAGACAATTTCGGCCTGTTCTCGTTTGAACAGGATGTACAGGTCGACCTCTTCCCGTTGCGGCTGAAAACCGTCCCCAGCAACGCCCACCCTGAAACGCGTCGCCGCATTGCCGTTGAAGCCGCCGACGCGCTCGAACGTTCGGCTGCCGACGTGATTGTATGGGGCAAGCGCAATTGGCTTGGCCGTATCGATCTGCGCATCACAACGTTGCCGGCCTACGGGCGCGTGCACGAGGTGCAGGACATCCAACTCACTTGGCGCACGGGTCGTCCGGAAGAATTGGTGCAGCGGGCGTTGGCGTTCACGCTGGCGCGCAAGGCGCGTCCCGTCTTGCACCGACCGCAAGATTACAAACCCGAGCGCTTGCAACCGATCGTCGAAGCGCTCGACAAGATGGTCGAAGCGCACGCCGGCGACGTCAGCGAGAATCTGCAGCTCGACATTCTGTCGGACTTTGCCTCGGGCGCGTTGAGCCTTGGCGAGCGTGGCGGGCACATCAAATGGCTGCAAAAGTCGCTCGACGCTCGCCAGCTCTATCTCGACAAGGTTGACCGCACGACCGATCCGGCGGCCTGGGGCGCGGCGCAGCAGGAAATTGGCCGCGCGCTGACCTCGCTTGGCGAGCGCGAAGGCGCGCGCGATAAGCTGGAAGAGGGCGCGTCGCGATTGCGGTTGGCCATGGACGCGCTGCGCTCAACGGATTCCCTGCAGCAAGCTGAAGTCGCGTTGCGCGCGCTGCAGCGCGCCGAACAGACCCTGCAGCAGCGCCGCCGTGTCGGGCTCAGGTGGCCGGGCTAACGCCCACCGGACAGCTCACCCCGGTGCCAGCCAAGCCGCAATAGCCGTTCGGGTTCTTCGCCAGATATTGCTGGTGATACTCTTCCGCATAGAAAAAGTCCGGCGCGTCTCGTATTTCCGTGGTGACCGCACCCATGCCAGCCGCGCGCAAAAGATCGCTGTAGGCAGCGCGCACCTGCTCTGCTGCGAGTTTCTGCGCGGCGCTCGTCGCATAGATGGCCGAGCGATATTGCGTGCCGATGTCGCCGCCTTGGCGCATGCCTTGTGTAGGGTCGTGGTTTTCAAAGAAGAGCTTAAGCAGCGCGGCATAGTTCGTCAGCTTTGGGTCATAGATGACGCGCACGACTTCGGTGTGTCCGGTGGCGCCGCTGCACACTTCCTCATAGGTCGGGTTGGGTGTGACGCCTCCGGCATAGCCGACCGACGTGCTCAGCACACCCGGCGTCTCCCAGAACTTCCGCTCCGCGCCCCAGAAACATCCCAGGCCAAACACCGCTTCCTCAAGCCCCATCGGGAAGGGGGGATGAAGCGGAGCGCCGTTGACGAAATGTGCTTTGGCGGTGGGAATCGGCGCCGCCCGCCCAGGCAAGGCTTGGCCGGCGGTTGGCAGAGTGCTGAGTTTGGCCATTTTTTCCTCCCTGGCCAAAATGTAGGCCGCGCCGGTGCAAATGCTAAGGGTGCTTACGCCTTGACTCGGCCCGTGGTTGCAAGCCGGGCGTGCAGCCCCCTTTACGCACATCGCGTGCGCCTTCATAACCGCGCGCTTCGGAGAGGTGGCCGAGTGGCTGAAGGCGCACGCTTGGAAAGCGTGTTTAGGCGCAAGTCTAACGAGGGTTCGAATCCCTCTCTCTCCGCCAGCACTGTGGCGCTGCGCGCCTTTTGAAGAGGGGGGCTGATGAAGGTTTCATGCTTGAATCGCCGTCAGCTTGGCCAGGCCGCGCTGGCGGCGTTCGTCGCCGGTTGCATTCATCGCGGCGAGGAAACTGATCTCATCATCCACGGCGGGCCGATCTATGTCGGCACGCCCTTCAATCTGCGTGTCGAAGCTGTGCGCGTGCGGGCCGGGCGCTTCGTGTTCGCGGGGGCGCTGAGCGAAGCGCGCGCGGGCGCTGGTGGCGCGCGCTTTATTGATTTGCGCGGCGCGGCGGCGTTTCCGGGGTTCGCGGATAGCCACGTGCATCTGACCTCTGTCGGCCTCGCCTCGATGCTGCTCGATCTGGTCGGCGTCGCTTCGATCGCGGCGTTGCAGCAAAGTCTCGCGGCTTACGCGCGCAGCCATCCCGACGGGGCGATCCTAGGGCGCGGCTGGATTGAAACTCATTTCCCGGAAGCGCGCTTCCCAACCCGCGCCGACCTTGACGCTGTTGTCGCTGACCGACCGGTGTTCTTGGAGCGCATCGATGGGCACGCCGCTGTAGTAAACTCCGCCGCATTGCTGCTTGCGGGCATCGACGCCGGCACGCCCGATCCCAGCGGCGGACGCATTGAGCGCGACGCCACGGGCGCGGCCACCGGTATGCTGATCGACAATGCGATGAGCCTGGTGCAGGGGCGGTTTCCGGAACCAAGCACGGCGCAAAAACGCGAAGCGCTTCGCCAAGCGGCGCGCCTCTATGCGTCGCGCGGCTGGACCGGCGTCCACAATATGAGCACGAGCGCCGAGGAAGAGGAATTGTTTCAGCGCTTCGCGGCGGGTGGTGAGCTGCCCCTGCATGCCGACCTCTACATGGAGCCGGATGCCGCGCAGACGGTGTTCGAGCGCGAAGCGCACATTGATCCTAACAACTCTGTACGTGTGCGCGGCGTGAAGCTTTACATGGATGGCGCGCTGGGCTCGCGCGGGGCGGCGCTGCTCTCGCCGTACGCCGACGCGGCGGGCGACGGGTTGTTGGTGACGCCGCCTGAAGCCGTGCGCGACCAGCTCATGCGTGCGCGGCGCATGGGCTATCAAGTCGCCACCCATGCCATAGGTGATCGCGGCAACCGGCTGGTGCTGGACGCCTATCGCGACGCATTTGCCGACGATCCATCAGCGCTACGCGCAGCGCGCTGGCGCATTGAGCATGCGCAAGTGTTGTCGCCGACGGATCTTCCGCGCTTCGCACAGCTGGGCGTGATCGCTTCGATGCAGCCTTCGCACGCGATCAGCGATCTACATTTCGCGCCAGCGCGCCTGGGCGATGAGCGTCTTGCCGGCGCATATGCGTGGAATTCCCTGCTGCTTTCAGGCGCGGTGATCGCTGGCGGCTCCGATGCGCCGGTGGAAAAGGGCGATCCGCTGGTTGAGTTCTACGCGGCGTGTCACCGCCACGACCTTACCGGCTTTGCGGGGACGAATTGGCGTGTGGAGGAGGCGGTGTCGCGCGCGCAGGCGCTGGCGATGTTCACACGCGGCGCGGCTTACGCGTCGTTCTCTGAGCAGGAGCGCGGCACGATCGAAGTCGGCAAGCGCGCGGATATGAGCGTGTTCTCAGCCGATCTGATGACTTGCGCGCCGGCCGACATTCCGCGCGCGCGCCCGGTGCTCACGATCAGTGATGGGCGCGTGACGCACGAAGCGGTGTAACGATCACGCTCTAAACTCCCTCCGTCATTCCGGGGCCGCCGAAGGCGGAACCCGGAACCCAGGGACCACAATCGCGTTCGTTGCCCCTGGGTTCCGGATCGCGCTTCGCGCGTCCGGAATGACGGAAGTACTTTCTGCTGGTTGGGACTACCTTAAGCCGCCACGCCTGTCGTCGGCGTCAGCGCTATGCCGGCTTCTTGCGGATCGCGCAGCACGTAGCCGCGGCCCCAGACGGTTTCGATGTAATGTTCACCGCCTGTAGCTGCCGCCAGCTTCTTGCGCAGCTTGCAGATGAACACGTCGATGATCTTGAGTTCCGGCTCGTCCATGCCGCCATAGAGATGGTTTAGGAACATCTCCTTGGTGAGTGTGGTGCCTTTGCGGAGCGAGAGCAGCTCCAGCATCTGATATTCCTTGCCGGTCAAATGCACGCGCTGGGCGTTCACTTCGACGGTCTTGGCGTCCAGATTGACGGTGATGTTGCCCGTTCTGATAACGGAATGAGCATGGCCCTTCGAGCGGCGAACGATCGCGTTGATGCGGGCGATCAGCTCGTCCTTGTTGAAGGGCTTGGTCATATAATCGTCGGCGCCGTAGCCGAGGCCGCGCACTTTCGTGTCGATGTCGGCGGTGCCGGAGAGAATAAGGATCGGCGTGTTGACCCGAGCCACGCGCAATTGCTTCAATACGTCATAACCGTGCATGTCGGGCAGTGTCAGGTCCAAGACGATGATATCGTAATCATAGAGCTTGCCAAGGTCGATGCCTTCCTCGCCGAGGTCGGTGGAGTAGATATTGAAACCTTCGGACTTGAGCATCAGCTCGATGCCTTGCGCTGTCGCGCTATCGTCCTCGATGAGCAGAACTCGCATATCGCCCTCTCCGACCCCAGCGCTGATCACGCCGCCCCGAGGTTAATTTAACGGTTCGACTCAACCATTCACAGAATTTGTTGAACAGAAAGTAAACCGGACCAGTGATTCCATCTTTAGAATCGCATTCGGGTGCGTGCGCAAGAGTCTGTGGCAAGCGCGCTTTCAAACACCAGCCGTGCCGATGATTCCGGATTCGGAATCATCGGCGCTCCATCCGTAAATCTCCCTTAACCATGTCACTGCATTTGCTGTGGGCATGCCAACGCGTCTGTCCCGCATTGCAGCCGACATCGACGCCCTCGATCCGCGCCAGTTCGAGGGGCGAGTAACAGGGTTGTCAGGTTCGTTGATCGAAGCCAGCGGCCCGGTAGAAGCTTTGGCGCTCGGCGCACGCGCGACTATTCATGGCGCGCAGAGCGTGCGGGGCGAGATTGTCGGCTTTCGCGGCGACCGCGCGCTGCTCGCGCCTTACGATTCGATCGAGGCGATCCGCCCGGGCGCGCGCGTTTCCCTTGAAGGCGCTTCGCCCATGGTGCGGCCCTCGCGCGCGTGGCTCGGGCGTATCATCGATTGTTTTGGCCAGCCGGTGGATGGCGATGGGCCGCTGCCGCTTGGCATGAGCCCGCGTTTGGTGCGCGCCGCCCCGCCCTCCGCCCACGATCGCTCGCGCGTTGGGGGGCGGCTCGACGTTGGCGTACGCGCGCTCAATTTGTTCGCGGCGCTGTGCCGCGGCCAACGCATGGGCGTGTTTTCCGGCTCGGGCGTGGGCAAATCGGTGTTGATGTCGATGCTGGCGCGCGGCGCCGCAGCGGACGTGATTGTCATCGGGCTTGTCGGCGAGCGCGGCCGCGAGGTGAAGGAATTCATCGAGGACACTTTGGGTGAAGAGGGGCGTCGCCGTTCGGTGGTGGTAGTGGCGACATCCGATGAAAGCGCCGCACGCCGCCGCCTTGCACCGCATATGGCGTCTGCCGTGGCCGAACATTTCCGCGACGAGGGGCTCGACGTCTTGTTGCTGATCGACAGCGTCACACGATTTGCCATGGCGCAACGCGAGATCGGTCTCTCCGTAGGTGAGCCGCCGACCACGAAGGGCTATACGCCGTCGGTGTTCGCAGAATTGCCGAAATTGCTGGAGCGCGCGGGACCCGGACGCCAGGGCGAGAAGGGTTCGATCACCGCGCTGTTTACAGTGCTTGTCGACGGCGATGATCATAACGAGCCGATCGCCGACGCGGTGCGCGGCATTCTGGATGGGCACATCGTCATGGAGCGCGCCATCGCCGAGCGTGGGCGCTATCCAGCGATCAACGTTCTGAAGTCGATTTCGCGACTGATGCCAATGTGTCATGGCGCCGACGAGAACGCCCTGGTTGCGCGCGCGCGCGCCGCGCTCAGTCTCTACGGCGAAATGGAGGAATTGATCCGCATTGGCGCCTACAAGCCCGGCGCGGATGCGGAGGTAGACGAAGCCGTGCGTGTGCGGCCAGCGATCGAGGCTCTGCTCAGCCAAGGGCGCGATGAGCGCTCGAGCATCAAGGAAGGCTTCGCCATGCTGGCGCAGGCGTTAGCGTGAAATCGCTTCGCACTCTGTTGAAGGTGGCGCGGCGCGAGCTTGAATTGCTTCGGCGTGCGCTCGCTGACCAAATCACCAAGCAAGTTGCGGTCGAGGATCGCATCCTGGGGCATGAGCAGACTTTGCGTGCCGAGCAGGCGCTGGCGGTACGCGACTACGAATCCGCGCGTGCTTATGGCGGCTATGCCATGTTGGCGCTGTCCATCCGGCGCGCGCTGGAAGCCGAGGCGGCAGCGATTAGTCAGGAGATTGAGCGCTTGCGCGGGTTGATCATGGAAGCGCATGTGGAGATGCGAAAATTCGAGCGCTTGATAGAGTTGGGTGAAGCGCGCGAACGGGCCAAACGCGAAAAACGCGAAGCGGCGGAACTGGATGAATTTGCGACGTTGCGGGCAGGGCGCCAGTCAAAAACTTAGCTGCGCTATCCCGCGTTTAAAGTTTCGACGATCCGGATCACGTCTTCGTACGCTTGGCTTTGCGGGTGGCGCACAGGCAACGGCGTTTGCGCGCGGATTGAATCTGGCACACGCGGGTCGCGGCAAATAACGCCCGCGAAACGCGGCTTAAAACCAAGGTATTCGTTACAGGCCATCGCGAATTGGTCGAACACCTTGCGGCCCTTAACGCGGTTTTCCGCCATGTTGACGATCACCCACGGGGTCACCTGCGCGCCCTGCAAGCGCAACAGCTTCACCATGGCGTAGGCGTCGGTAAGTGCGGTTGGCTCTTCGGTGGTTACCAATATCAGACGATCCGCCGCACGCGCAAAACGCAGCACGGTGGGATCGATGCCAGCGGCGAGATCGAGAATGATGCGGTCATAGTGTGGCGCGAGCTTTGTGAGTCCGTTGGCGATGCGGCTGACGTCTTCGAGCTTCACAGCGCCGAGCGCACCAGAGCCAGAGTGTCCAGCGATGAGATCAAAGCCGCCATTGCGACCAGGCCCGCCGAGCACGGGCGTCACCGCCGCGTCAAGTTCAAGAAATCCGCGCACAACCGAATGCACATCAGCCTGAGGGCGAACCCCTAGCTGCACGTCGACATTGGCGAGGCCCAAATCGCAATCGACCAGCAGCGTGCGCTGCCCCGCCCGCCCGAACGCGATCGAGAGCATGGTGGAGAGCCACGTCTTGCCGACGCCGCCCTTGCCGGAGGCGACGGCAAAGATTGGCGCCGCGCGTGTACGCGGGAGCGGCGGCTCGGGCATGGCTGCACTTGCGCCTGTCATGGTGTGATATAGCGCCCAGAAGCGTTGCCGGGGAGTTAGCGCCGAAGCAGTGTTTTGGTTTATGAAAGGTTAAATCGACGCCAATTCTTCACACCTGTCCCATCGCCTTCAGCCGAACCTTCGCGTGGACCTCGCCTTGCCCCAATACGGCAGTGGAGGGCCGGAAGCGCTCGACCAGTGAGCGCACGAACGGACGGATGGTGGGGGAGGTGAGCAGAACTGGCGTCTCTCCCAGCTTCGCGGCGCGCTCGAAAGCGGCGCGGATGTCGGCGACAAAATCGTGCAGCTTCGATGGCGCAAGCGCGAGCTGGCGGCTCTGGCCTTCGCCAATGAGCGATTCGTTGAAGGCTTGCTCCCAAACTGGCGAGAGCGTGATGATCGGCAGGGCGCTCTCGGAGTTGCGGTGTTGGTAGCAGATCTGACGCGCCAACCGCCCACGCACATGTTCGGTGATCAACACCAGGTCGTGCATGGCCGGTGCGGCTTCGGCGATAGCTTCGAGGATGCTGGAGAGGTCGCGGATCGAGACCCGCTCTTTCAGCAGGTTTTGCAGCACACGCTGCACACCCGACCAGGAAATGTGCGCTGGCGCGACATCGTCCATGAGCGATTGAGTTTCCTTGGGCAAATCCTTGATCAGCTTCTTTACCTCGGCGAAGGTGAGCAGTTCAGCCATGTGCTCTTTCATAATCTCGGTCAGGTGGGTTGCGAGCACCGTGGCCGGATCAACGATGGTGTAGCCCCGGAAGCTGGCTTCTTCGCGCGCACGCTCGTCAATCCACATCGCGTCGAGACCGAAGGCGGGCTCCTTCACCGCTTCGCCGGGGAGCGCGACGCCAACCCCTGTTGGGTCCATCGCTAACAATCCGCCCATCTTGAGCTTGCCTTCGCCTGCGCTCATCTCACGCACGCGCACCACGTACTGGTCCGGCAGCAATTGCATGTCGTCCATCACCCGCACGCTGGGCATGATGAAGCCGTACTCTTGCGCGATCGTCTTGCGCAGCACCTTGATCTGATCAGTGAGGCGCCGGCCCTGCACGTCGTTGAGCAGCGGCAGCAGCGCGAAACCCAAATCGATGCGCACATCATCCATCGCCAGGGAGGCGGCGGAGGTTTCTTCCGTCGGCGCGGGCGGAGGCGGTTCAGCCGCTGCGGCGGAAGCAGCCATTCGGGTCGCCTGGCGCAAACGCCAAGCCAGCAAACCGGCGGAGACGGCGAGAATCCAGAACGGAATAAGAGGCATTCCCGGCAATACGCCGACGCCGAATGCACAAGCAGAAACCACGCCCAGCGCTACCGGGTAAGAAGCGAGTTGCTTTGCTAGCGCTTTGTCGGCGGCGCCTTCGATGCCGGCCTTGGTGACCAGCAGGCCGGCGGCGACTGAGATGACGAGGGCAGGTATTTGCGTTACCAAGCCATCGCCGACAGTGAGCAATGTGTAGGTCGTGCCAGCGTCCTCGAACGACATGCCGTGGGTAAACACGCCGATGACGATGCCGCCAATGATATTGATGAAAACGATCAACAGTCCGGCGATCGCATCGCCGCGTACGAATTTAGAGGCGCCGTCCATCGCGCCGAAGAAGGCGCTCTCATCTTCGAGGGCCCGACGGCGCTCACGCGCTTGCTGCTCATTGATCAGGCCGGAGGAGAGGTCGGCGTCGACCGCCATCTGCTTGCCAGGCATGGCGTCCAAGGTGAAGCGCGCGGCCACTTCGGCAATGCGCGTCGAACCGCGCGTGATAACCACGAAGTTCACAATCACTATGATCGCAAACACGATTACTCCGATCACGAACTCGCCGCCCATGACGAATTTCGCAAACCCGGCGATCACTTCGCCGGCGGCGTGCTCCCCGCTTTGGCCGTTGGCCAGGATCAACCGGGTGGTGGCGATGTTGAGCGAGAGCCGGAGCAAGGTCGCCAGCAGCAGCACCGACGGGAAAGCGGTGAATTCGAGCGGCTTCTTGATCATCAGTGCTGTCACCAGAACTAGGATCGAGAAGATGATCGAGGCGGCGAGCAGCATGTCGAGCAGCCAGGGCGGTAGTGGCACCAACATGATCGCCAGGATGCCGAGCACGCCGACTGCGAGCGCGATTTCACCGCGCAGCACCGATTGGCGCAAGTCCGCGAAGGTGAACGTCGGTTGCCCAGGTTGGGCGGCGTCGGTCATGATTTAGCGCTCACGCTGCTTGTCCAGTGGGCGGGGGCGGAACAGCAGCGCCGGTGTCGCCGTAAAGCTTGAGCTTGTTGCGCAACGTGCGGATTGAGATGCCGAGAATGTGCGCTGCATGGGTTCTGTTGCCGAGGCAGTGTGTGAGCGTTTCCAGGATCAAGTCCTGCTCGACCGCAGCGACCGTACGCCCGACCAGATGGCGCGCCGCCGCTTGGGCCGCTTCAATGGCCGCGCCGGTCGCGTCGCGAAACCCCACTGGGGCGCCGTCCGGCGCGCGAATGGATTCGGCGCCAACATCTTCATTTTGCGCCAGAAGCACAGCGCGGTGCATGGCGTTCTCCAGTTCACGCACATTGCCTGGCCAGACGTGCGCCAAGACCTGACGCAGGCCATCCTTGGAGAGTCGCCGGGCTGGTCGGCCATTTGCGCGTGCGTACTTTTCGATGAAGAAGCGCGCCAATGCGGCCAGATCATTTTGGCGCTCGCGCAGGGGCGGGATGCGAAGATTGACGACGTTGAGCCGGTAGAGCAGGTCCTCGCGAAATTCGCCCGCGCCTACCAGGCCGGCGAGGTCGCGGTTCGAAGTGGCCAGCACGCGGATGTTCACTGCTACCGGCTTGCCTCCACCGACCCGGTCGATGACGCGCTCCTGCAGCGCGCGCAACAATTTGGACTGCAGCCGCAAATCCATTTCCGAGATTTCGTCGAGCAGCAGCGTGCCGCCGTCGGCCTCCTCGAATTTTCCAATGCGCCGGGCGACTGCGCCAGTGAAGGCGCCTTTCTCATGACCAAAGAGCTCGCTCTCGAGCAAGTGTTCAGGAATTGCCGCGCAATTGACGGCGATGAATGGCTTGTCCTTGCGCCGCGATTTCTTGTGTACGTACCGCGCCATCACTTCCTTGCCGACGCCGCTTTCGCCAGTGATAAGGATGGAAGCATCGGAGCCGGCGATCTGGTCGGCGAGGGCGATCACCGCTTGCATGGCCGGATCCTCGGCGATGAGCGGGCGCTCGTCGTCGCAGACGGCTGCGAGAACGGCTGCGATCAACTCCGGGTCTGGGGGCAGCGAGATATACTCGCGAGCGCCTGCGTTAATCGCGCGCGCGGCAAGGCTTGGATCAATGCCCACACCCGCAGCCACGACCGGCACAACGATGTGCTCAGCCTCATTGGCGGCGATCAAGGCGGCGATATCGAGACGCGCATCGACCATCAATAGGTCGGCGCCGCGTCCCGCCCGGAGCGCGGTCGTCGCTTGTTCGATGGTGTCGACATGCGCGACCTTGGCCCCGTATTCCATGGCGATGCGCGTGGCGGCGGAGATCTGGCCTCCGAGCGTGCCAACAATGAGCAAACGCATAATTTTCTCTCCTACGCCGCGCTTTAAGCGGCGTCGCCGTCTTTGATGATTTCCGTCATGGTCACGCCCAGCCGATCGTCGACGACGACGACCTCACCGCGCGCCACCAGCCGGTTGTTGACGTAGATGTCGATCGCCTCGCCGACCTTGCGATCAAGTTCGATGACGGAGCCGCGCGTCAGTCGCAACAGTGAAGCAACTTCCAGGTTGGCGCGTCCAAGCACGGCCTGGATGTTGATCGGCACATCGTACACAGCGGCGAGATCGGCGGCGCTGCGTTCGGTCATCTCGTCGGCGTGGGGCTCGCCTTGAGTTGGCGTAAACTCGTCGAGCTTCATATCGGAACTCATTTGACCCTCGTCATGGATTTGCCAAGGCGGCATCGATCAGAGCGCTGATGCGTTCTGCGATCTCGCCGCTGTTCATAATGATGACCCCATCGGACCAATCGATGGATACCTCGCCCGCACTCAAGGCCGCGTCGCTGCGGAGCAAGATTGCACCGGCGTATGCGTGTGTAGCGCACATCGCCTCAACCCGAGGCCTCAGGGTCTCTGCGGTGTGCGGTGAGAGCTTGATCAGCAAGCGTGGTTGATGCCGTAGCGCCTCCATCGCCGCCTCTATCGCGGCGATTGCGCGTTCAGCACCGAATGCGTCAAGCGCCGCGCTCGCGATCTTGCGCGCGGCGGCGAGCGCGACATGAGCTGCTTCTGCGCGCATGGCGCGGCACTCTTCATCGAGGCGTGTGAGCGCGGCGGAGGCCGCGCCGGCGAGCGCTTCCAGCGCTGCGGCGGACTGGCGCTCGGCAAGTGCAATGGCGTCGCGTTTGCCGCGCTCATAGGCGGCGGCGCATTCGGCGGCGATTTCCTCGCTGCTCAGCCGCTTGGGCGCATTGCGAACGATCGCCCCATCGGGCGAGAATTCGGTGGTGAAAGTGTGCTTGCGAATCTGGGTCATCAATAGATCAACTCGTCCTCGGACTTGCCTTCGGCGAGAACGATTTCGCCGCGCGCGGCGAGGTCCTTGGCGGTGGTGACCAGCCGCGTTTGCGCGGCTTCGACATCCTTCAACCGAACTGGCCCCATCGATTGCATATCTTCCTTGAGCAGCTTAGCGCCGCGTTCGGACATGTTGGAGAAGAACAATTGCCGCAGCGTGTCGGAAGCGCCTTTCAACGCAAGCGCCATGTCGGACTTGTCGGCGGCGCGTAGCAATGTTTGAACGCCGCCAGAATCGAGTTTTCCCAGGTCCTCGAATACGAACATCAACGCCTTGATGCGCTCTGCGCTCTCGCGGCTCTTGTCTTCCAGGGCGGTGATGAAGCGAGCTTCGGTCTGGCGGTCGAAATTGTTGAAGATCTCGGCCATCATTTCGTGGCTGTCGCGCTTGGAGGTGCGCGCAAGGTTGGACATGAATTCAGTGCGCAGGGTGGTTTCAATCTTGTCGAGAATTTCGCGTTGCACCGGCTCCATGCCAAGCATCCGAACCACGCACTCGGCGGCGAAATCTTCGGGCAGTTCACCCAGCACGCGCGCCGCGTGCTCGGGGCGCACTTTCGCCAGCACGACGGCTACGGTTTGGGGGTATTCGTTCTTCAGATAGCTCGCCAGCACGGTCTCGTTCACGTTCGCCAGCTTGTCCCAGATGTTGCGACCCGCTGGCCCGCGGATTTCTTCCATCAGGTTTTCGACTTTTTCCTTGGGTAGGAAAGCGGTCAGCATGCGTTGGGTCTGCTCGAACGAGCCCATCAGCGACCCAGAACCAGACAGTTTCTGGACGAACTCGACGACGATACTCTCGACCGCCGTTGAGGGCACAACCCCCAGCGACGACATAACTTGCGAGAGTTCCTTGATCTCTTCTTCGTCAAGCAGCGTCCAAATTTTCCTGGCTTCTTCGCCAAGGCACAGAAGGATAATCGCCGCCTTTTCCAAGCCGCTGTGACGCGCGCCCTCAGCAGCGCCTTTTTGTTCCTCGCCCTTTGGCGCGGGTTTGGCGACGGCGCTCATTGGTTACAGCGCATTGTTGAGCCAACCGCGGATGATCTGCACGGACTCTTCGGGGTGCTGGTTGACGACTTCGGCGATCTTCTTGACTGAGGAGGCGCGCACGCGCCCCTGAATCTGCGCAATGTCGATGGCGGGTTCGATATCGCCCTCCGGCGCTGGCAGGGCCATCGCGTATCCCGCACCCGGCAGCGCCGCCGCCGAGCCGCTAGCGCCGGGCAGGGCGGGGGTCATCTGTCCGCCGCCGCCGCCACCGCGCACGAGCCCGCCGATCAACGGCCGCAACACAAAGAACACGAATGCAAGCGAGGCGATCAGAGCGGCTACGATCTCGATAATGCGCATAATGTCGAGATCGCCGAGGAAGGCGAACATGCCGGGCGCCGTAGCCGCCTCGCCGACGGCGGCGGCGCGGGTAAACTGGGCGTTGACAACTTCGACCACATCGCCGCGTTGCTCGTTGAAGCCAACCGCAGAGCGCACCAATTGGGTGAGGCGTTGCATCTCTTCGGCGCTACGCGGCGCGTAAGCCGCCGCCGCCCCGACCTCGGCGGCCGGCGTCGTCACGCCGTCCACCGCGACGGCCACCGACAGCCGCTTGATTCGCCCGCCCTCACTGACCTCGGTGCGCGTTGTGCTCGATATCTCGTAGTTAACAGTTTCCTGGCTGGTGTTGTTCGCATTCTGCGCGCCGCCCGCAGAACTTGCAGCATTTGTGTCTGGCACATTTGCGCCCGCGCTTGCCCCCTGCGCGCGTTCGGCGCTGCTCGAAGTGCCTTCAGAACTGGACGTCGAGCGCACCACGCGGCCTTCGGGATCATAACGCTGCGTGCTTTCGGTGACGCGGTTGAAGTCCATTTCAGCTGTGACTTGCACGCGCGCGTTGCCGGGGCCGACGACGCCTTCGACGATGTCGGTGATGGTGCGGCGGATACGGTCTTCGGTGGCGGCCTGACGGGCATCGACGCCTTCAGCGATGCCGCCTTCCTCTGTCGACGCCGCCGCCAGCAACCGGCCGGTTTCATCCAGAATCGTCACGCGGTTAGTGGTGAGGCCGGGCGTGGCGCTGGCGACAAGATTGCGGATGGCGCGCACTTGCCCGCTCGTCAGTTCGTCGCGGCGCAACTGCAAGACGATCGATGCCGAGGGCTGGTCGGTCTCGCGCGAGAACAATTGCCGTTCCGGGAGCACCAAGTGCACGCGCGCGCTGGAGATGCCGTCGAGCGAAGCTATGGTGCGCGCCAGCTCACCCTCGAGAGCGCGCAAGCGGTTAATGTTCTGTTGAAACTGGGTTTGCCCGAGCGCATCGGGTGTGTCGAAAATTTCGTAGCCAATCGATCCGCGTGAGGGCAGGCCCTCCGCAGACAGCATCATCCGCGCTTCAAGCACGCGCGAGCGCGCAACAAAGATGGAGGAGCCGTCGCCGCGCAGGTCGTAGGGGATATCGGCTTGCTCAAGCCGTTGGGTGATTTCGCCGGCCTCGCGCATGTCGACAGCGGCAAATAGCAGGGACTTTTCCTCCCCGCCCATGCGCAGCACCAGCGAGAACAGCATCGCCGCCACCACAGCGGCGATGCCGAGAGCAGCAAATAGGCGCGTCGGCCCAGCCTTGAGCAGGAAATCAAAAATTGCCGTTCACCTTCCGCGCGCGCGGCGGGACCCCAGGCGCACCTGGGCAAATCTCGCCGAGCAGTCGGCAGAATTTGCCCATCAGGGCGTGAAACAATCGTTAAGCATAAAATTGCGCTGCTCTCGCGACCTAGAGCGGCGGCCGTTAAATTCGCCTCACAGTGATGGCAGGCGGGGAGCGAATTTAGAGTCCCTTAAGCCACTCTACTTATGGACTTGAAATGCGACGTCCTGGCGATCCGAAGGGTGGGTCGCATTTCAAGTCCGAGACATTAGACGCGGAAAAGCCCCCGCCGGGGGAGGGCGGGGGCTTTGACCTTCAGTCCGCGCCAGCGGCGCTGACCAGAGGCCTTAGGCGGTTACGAGACGATAGTGCTGGATCCGCGTCGTGCGCAGGCCCGCCATACCGTGCTTTTCGATCGCTTTGCGCCAAGCGTCGAACTCTTCTTCGGAAAGAGAGTAACGTGCGCAGGCGTCTTCCACGGTCAGTAGCCCGCCGCGAACGGCGGCCACGACCTCCGCCTTGCGGCGGATCACCCACCGCGTGGTGTGCGGTGGCGGCAAATCGTCCACAGTGAGGGGATTCCCATCGGGACCCATCACTACCCCATCATAGCGGCGTTGCTTCTGCATAGCGCCAATCTCCTCGTTCTTAGCGTCTCTTGTAACTCAGACGGCTAAAGAAACGACTAAGACCAGGGATTAATCCTGGTTAGGCGCATGTGCCGAATTAGAACACGGAATCTCCTACCCGTTTCTTACCCCGGGTTGGTATTTTCTATCGTTTGATCATCAACAACTCTTCGAGCATTTGGTCGGCCGTCGTGATGATGCGTGACGAGGCCGAATAGGCGCGTTGTGTGGTGATGAGGTTCGTAAACTCCGCTGCCAGGTCGACATTGGATGCCTCGAGCGCCCCCGAAACGATCCGACCGGCGCCGCCAGCGTTCGCGGAGTTGATATTGTAGAGGCCGGATTCAAGCGTGGTGCGGAACGCGCCGCCGACGTCGGCTTTGAGGCCGTTGGGGTTTAGAAACGTCGCCAGCGGTACTTGGTAGAGGGCGCGGGCGCGGCCATTGGAAAATTGCGCGGTCAGATAGCCATCGCCTTCGAGCACGAGGCCAACCAGGTCTCCAGGGGGCACGCCGTCGGCGGTGACGCTGGTGACGCCGAAATTATTGGCGAACTGGGTCATGCCGCCGGAGAGATCGAGCGTGATGGGCTGGGCGGCGGCGCCCGTTGTCGCCGCCCAGTTGACGGTGAAGGCGCTGGCGATGCCGCCGGTCACGGTTTGCACGGTGCCATCGGTGCTAAAGGTGAGCGTGCCGCTCGCCAATAATCCGCCGGTGACGCCGCCGTTGGTGACGCTGGTATTGGGGCGGGCGTAGGCCTCGACTTGCCAGGTGTTCGGGCCAGTCTTCAGGTAACCGAAGGCGATCGTGCGCGGCGCGCCCAAGCTGTCGAACACTTCGAGCGAACTTTCGAAGTGAGGCGAGATTGTTCCCGTGGCCAGATCGCCAGGGTCGTAGACCCCTTGTGCGCCGGCGTAATCGGTTTGGCCCGACCTTAGATTGGCGTTCAGGCCGATATTGGCGGTCGGCTCGGCGAGGCCGCCGACACCAGCAATGTTGATCGGCTCGATTGCCGATAGGCTAGTGGGGCTTGAGGTCACGCTGCCGTCGCTGTTCACCGGCCAGCCCTGCAGGAACATGCCGTTGGCGTTGACCATGAAGCCGTTGGCGTCGATCGTGAACGAGCCCGCGCGTGTAAACAGCACGCTACCGCCGTTCGAGAGCTGTTGATCGTTGGTCGAAACCACGAAGAAGCCGTCTCCCGAAACCGCAAGGTCGGTGGTCGAGCGCGATTGTTCGAGTGAGCCCTGCAGCGAAATTTGTTGACGCGTGAGCGGCAGCACGCCGCCGGCGTTGTACGTCGTGTTGGAGTTTTGCGCGTTGACTAGCGCGCTGAAATCGACGCCGCTGCGCTTGTAGCCAACCGTGTTCACGTTGGCGATATTGTCCGAGATCACGGCGAGCGCGCTTGAGTTGGCGGTCAGGCCTGAAACGCCCGCGCGCAGGGCGGTGTAGATCGACATTTCTTCAGCTCCATCGCCGCGTGCGTCCCCCGCCGCGGATGTTAGGGTTCAGTCATGGAGCGCTTCTGCGCGAGCGAAACGCCGGCGTTCAGCCGGCGCGTGATGTGTTCCATCAGCCGTCGAGCACGGCGCGAATAAGTCCGATTTCGCGCGAGCCTGAATCGGTGATGATGAGCGGTGTTGTTCCGGAAAAATCCACGCCGCGAATGGTCTCGCGCACGGTCATCGTCGCGCCCAGCGCCGTGCCGGCGCTGTTGCGGGCGTCGACCGACATGCGATAAACGCCGTCGGCCATTTGCGTGCCGTATGAATCGCGACCATCCCAGGTAAACAGATGATTGCCCGCGCCGCCGGGTCCATCTGCCGTAAATACGACGCGTCCCCGCGCGTCCTTGACCGTCAGCGTGACATTCTCGGCGGCTTCTGGAAGCGAATAGCCCCAGTTCGCCTGCCCGCCGCGCAGAGATGTCGTGTCGCTCTCAAGCAGCGCTTCGCGGCCAAGATACGAAATAGCCGCGCCCGCAGAGGCGGCTTGGTATTGGCCGGCGAGCCCTTCGAGGTGTTCGTTGGTGCGGATTTGTTGCTCGACTTGACTGAACTGAACCAATTGCTGCGTGAACTGCGTAGAATCCATCGGCGCCAACGGATCCTGGTTCTGCAATTGCGCGGTCAGCAGAATGAGAAACGTGTCGTAATTGTCCGCGAGCGCAGTGCGGTCTCCCGCCGCTTGCACGGCGACCGGTGCGACAGATGAGATCGGCATCGTTCAGCTCCCTACGCCATCACATCGACGCGAACGCCGCGCCACAATTCGAGTCCGAGTGGGCGGGCGAGCGCGATGCGCGTGGTCGCAGCCTCCTCATGCGCGCCTGCGGCGTCGCTGCGGTTACGGCCTTCGCCCTGCGTATCTCGCGCGCCTTCTCCGCCTTGGCGCAGATCGAATGACAAGCCGTTGTCGGCGAGTTCGAGTCCTGCCGATTGCAGCGTCTGTTCGAGTTCGCGCGCGTGGCGCACGAGTTCAGCGAGGGCTTGAGGATTGTCGGCGGAAACGACTGCGGTGACACGGTGGTCGCGTGAAACTTCCAGACGCACTTCAACACGCCCCAGTTCGGGCGGATCGAGGCGCAGATCAAATTGCGTCGTTTGCCCGGAGAATCTGCGAATGATTTCGCGTCCAAGCTGAGCTGTTGCAGGGGCTGCTCGCGCAGTGACGGATTCCAAATCTGCTTGCTGGCTGTGGGTCGCCGCCTGGGTCGGCGCGGCTGTGATGGCGTCGGACTGGGGGAGGGCGGTTTGACTGTCGAAAGAGCCAACTTGCGGCGGTGGCGCGTTTGCTTTTGCGGTCGCTGCGCCGGGCGACCCTTTTTCTAAAGCCTTCGAGAAATCGAATCGCTGCGCCTTTGCGGGCTTGGCCTCTCCGGTCTCGGCGAATTTCTCACCGTCGTCTGTCGCCGGCTCGATCTTGGCCAAGCGAGTCTGCGTCGGGCGCGGAGCGCTGAGAGCAATTGCGACCGGCGCCGCGTCGAACTCTGGGGTCGGTGGCTCAGGGGGTGCCTTCGTGGGAGAGGAGGGGGCAAGGCCCAACAGGGGTGGCGGCATTGATGTGAGTGGCGCTGTCGTCTCGCTTTTAGGGCCCGCATCACATTTGCCTACGCCGGTACCAGGTTCGCCCGAAGCGTCAGCCTGTTTGCGCCCCGTCGCTCCATCGCCGACGAGCGGCGTTGGGCTCTCAGGTTGCGTCACCGGCGGCTGTTCGACGGTCCAGCCCAGCTCATCCGCCAAGCCCGAATCCGCAATCAAACGCAGCAGGAACGGCGGCAGGTTTTGTGTTGGCGTAACGACGACCGGCGCCAACGCCTGATCGGGCGTTGGTTTCGTTTCCTCAGCGGGCTCTTTGGGGGCGCCTTTTGACGAGCCGGTATCGCACCGGTCCCGCACAGCCTCGGCGGCGCCGAGGTGTTGCTCGAAGCTCGAACTGTCTTCGCAGTCGATCTCAGGCGCGCTTACGCGCGCCATTGGAGGTGCGACGGGATCGAAAACAGGTGCAGCTGCGAAGTCCATACGTCCCCCAATGCCGCTCCCACCCGCAGGGAAGCGCCGGCTGCTCCCAGAGAGCAAGGGCTGGGCCACGACGGTAACCATGAAAACAACCGGCAAAACAAACGCTTATGCTTTTGGCCGCGCCTTGAAACTGGGTGTTTCAGGCAATTTTAGCCGGGTCGACCGGCAGCTTCTGCCGGCCTGATAACCATGGCCCCAGGCTTGCGAGGAGATTGGTGAATGCGCGTGGCCCGCATCTCCTGGGCAGGCCAGCGCGACGGAGAAAAAACGTGCTTTGTCAGCCCCTTAGAGGCTCGCCTTCGGAATTTCCCGAAGCGCTGACACCCCGGCAAAATCAGCCGGGCGCATGGCGTTTTCTGCCGACTGCGCGGGGCCGGGGGCGTTCATGACTGGGCTGAGTTCAGTTCTCTTGTCTGGCCTCTCGGGCCTGCGCGCGGCGCAGACTGGGCTCGGCGTTGCGTCTCAGAACATCTCAAACGCCAATACACCCGGCTATGTGCGCACGGAGATGACACTGGCGCCGCGCACGCAATTGGGCGCGGGGGCGGGCGTCGAAGTGTCTTCGATCCGCCGGGCCGCTGACCGCTTCCTGGCCACCGCGAGCTACATCGCCGAGGCCGCACGCGGCGCAGCTGTAGCGCGGACCGACCTTCTTTCCCGCGCGCAGGCCAGCTTCGGCGATCCCGCCGGCGACACCTCTGTGTTCGCAACTTTGGACCAGGTGTGGTCGTCGCTCACGGAACTGGCTGTCGATCCATCGTCAGCATTGCGCCGCGTTGACGCTGTCAGCGCGCTGCAAACGACGTTTTCCGAAATCCACCGTGTCGGCGCATCGGTGCAGAGTCTCATTTCCGAGGCTGACCAGCGCATTGGCGATGCAGTCTCGCAAGCGCAGGACCTCATCAACCACATTACCTCGCTCAACGACGAGATTCGTCTCAACAAGCGCGCTGGCGCCGACGCCAGCGGCGCCGAGAACGCGCAGTCGGCGCTGATCGATCAATTGTCGGCCTTGCTTGATGTGCGGGTTTCGCCGGTGCTCGAAGGCGGCGTGAATGTGCGCACGAGCGGCGGAGCGCTGCTTGTCGGCGTGCAAGCCGCACAGCTGAGCTACACGCCAAATAGCGCGCCCTATACGCCACATGGCGTCATTAGCTTCAATGTCGAGCTTGGCGCTCAATCGAACCTTGAACCATTCCTGCTCGGCGGCGAGATCAAGGGATTGCTGCAAGCGCGCGATCACGACCTGGTTGGCCTCGCTGAGGCGCTGGGCGGCTTTTCAACCGCGCTTGGGGACGCCCTCAATCAAGTCCACAATGAAAATGCATCATCGCCGGCAGTCGGTGAATTGGTCGGTCGGCAAACGGGTTTGCTGGGTAGCGACGCGCTTGGTTTCACGGGGAAAGCCATAGTCGCCGTGGTCGATTCCACAGGCGCCTTGCGAGAACGCATCAGCATTGATTTCGACGCGCTTACCGTCACGACCGAAGCGCCGGCGGGCGTCTACCCGTTCGCCGCCGGCACCATTGATGCGTTTGTCGGCTCGCTCAATTCGGCGCTCAACGCGGCGAGCCCCGCGGGCGATGCAAGTTTCGCTGGCGGCGTGCTGACACTCGATGTTGGCGCGGGCGGGGGCGTTGTTGTGCAGCAGGACAGCGCCGACCCGAGCGCGCGCGCGGGCAGGGGTTTTTCTCATTTCTTTGGCCTCAACGACATCGTCTCGCGCCCAACGCCCATGTTCTTCGAGAACGGGGTGCAGCTCTCGGACCTACACGGCTTCAACTCTGGCGGGGCGATTTCTTACCAAGTGCGCGATGCCGCGGGACGCTTCATCGCCCAGCGCACGGTTTCGATTTCAGGCGGGCTTACGGGCGTCAATTCGAATTGGAACGACCTTCTCGGTGCGCTCAACGCCTCTGGCTCGGGCTTGGGCGAATTCGGCACGTTCAGCCTTGACGTCGCCACCGGGCGTCTAGGATTTGATGCGGGGCTGGGAGGATTTCAGATCGCGCTCAATGGCGACACCACCCTGCGCGGTTCAACTGGGGTGTCGTTCTCGGCGCTGCATGGTCTCTCGGAAAGCGCCACTGCGGGCCGCTCGCTCGAAGTTGGCGTCAATGAGCTGCTCGCGGCTGATCCGATGCGATTGGCGGTCGGTCGCCCTGATCTTGGCGCGGCGATCGGAGTGCGCGTCGTTGAGGCCGGAGACAGCAGGGGTTCGGCGGCCTTGGTCGCGGCGCGCGATTCGGTGCGGGCATTTTCCGCCGCAGGCGTGCTTTCGTCGCAGTCGACGACGCTAGCGGTCTATGCCGCGCGCCTTGGCGGAGAAGCGGGCCGCTTGGCCTCGGACGCCAAGCGTTCCGCTGCTGGCGCTGAGGCCGTCGCCGGGGCGGCGAGTGATCGGCGCGCGCAGATTGAAGGCGTTAGCCTCGATGACGAATTGTTGAAGATGACGACGTATCAGAATGCTTACGCCGCCGCCGCGCGCGTCATCCAGGCGGCGACGGAAATGCTCGATGTGTTAATGGCCATTGGCTACCGCTAACAGGAGGACGCCGCCATGAGCGGGGCAATGTCGCTTCGTTTCTCGACCCAGGCGCAGACGGATATTCGCCGCATGACGCGCGAATTGTCCGATCTGCAAGCACAAGTCGCTTCAGGCGCCAAAGCCAACGACTTGAGCGGATTTGGCGGCGCATCGGGCCGGTTGATCACCGCGCACGGCTTGAAAGCATCCACCGAAGCGCGCGGGTCGGTCATCACTCAGCTGGAGGCGCGCTTCGGCGTGCAGGAAGTCGCGCTCGGGCGGGTGGCCGGCGCGGCCGCACAATTGGCGCAATCGATCCGCGAGGCGGTCAGCGCCAACGATGGGCGCGGCATCGGGGTTGAACTCGATCTGTCGTTTTCGGCTATCGTTTCGGGCCTCAACGAGCGCTGGAACGGGCAGCCGCTGTTCGCGGGCGAGCGGCAGGATGGGTCACCGATCAAAATCAATACCCTGGATGCGCTTGTTGCCGCCACTGGACCGGACGATTTGTTCGACGAAGCGGCGCGTCGCCAAACTATCGAGCTTGATGCTGGCTCGCCCACCACGCTTGCGGCCAAGGCCTCCGAACTGTCGCAAGGCTTGTTTGACACGCTGCGTGACCTGAAATTGCTCCTCGATGGCGCGGGCGGCGAGATCGGCCAGCCGATCAGCGCCAGTGAGCAAAGCCAATTGCTTGCAATCACTGCGCGGCTGGAGACCGAAAGGAACACCTTCACCAACGAAGAAGGTCGCGCTGGGCAATTGGGCGCCCGATACGCGCAAGAGGGCGTTCGCTTGCACGAACGCTCCGATCTACTGGAGAAGGAGATCGGCGATCAAGCCGATGCGGATCTCGCCCAGGTGTCGATCAGGCTGAGCTCTCTAATGGCGCAGTACGAAGCCGCCGCCAAAACCTTCGCGGACCTTTCCCAACTCAGCCTGCTCAGGTATCTATAGACCTTCGCTCCGGGCCTTGACCCCGGGGGGAGGTGAGAGATGACGAACACTGAATTGGACCGTCGGCGCGACGGCGCCTCGAACATAATTCGCAACAGTTTGGGTTTCGCCAAGCCGCCGGCGGATACGCGCGTTGTTGCGGCGATGTCGGGCGGCGTTGATTCTTCGGTTGTCGCGGCGATGCTGAAGCGCCAGGGCTATGACGTTGTCGGCGTGACGCTGCAGCTTTATGATCACGGCGCGGCGGTGAACAAGCCGGGCGCGTGCTGCGCAGGGCAGGATATTCACGACGCGCGCCGCGTGGCGGACGCGGCGGGCTTTCCGCACTACGTGCTCGATTACGAAAGCCGTTTCCGCGAAGCGGTGATGGAGGACTTCGCGGACACCTATTTGGCCGGCGCTACCCCGATCCCATGCGTGCGCTGCAACCAAACCGTGAAGTTCGCGGATCTAAAGCGCGTGGCCGAGGATCTCGGCGCAGATTGCCTCGCGACCGGCCATTATGTGCGCCGCGTCGAGGGCGAAGCGGGCGCGGAACTGCACCGCGCCGCGGACGCCAGCCGCGATCAGTCCTATTTCCTGTTCGCGACAACCCGCGCGCAGCTGGCGTTTTTGCGCTTCCCTCTGGGCGGAATGCCGAAGCCGCAGGTTCGCGCACTTGCCGCCGAGCTTGGCCTTCGCGTTGCTGAAAAGCCGGACAGTCAGGACATTTGTTTTGTGCCGCAAGGCAGATATCAGGACGTAGTGAAGAAGCTGCGCCCTGGCGCGGCTGCACCCGGTGAGATTATCGATGTCGATGGCCGGGTCATGGGTGAGCACGAAGGCGTGATCAATTTCACCGTCGGCCAGCGCCGCGGTCTCGGTGTCGCGACCGGTCAACCCATGTTCGTCGTCAAGCTCGACGCCGGCCAACGCCGCGTCATCGTCGGCCCGCGCGCGGCGCTAGGGGTTGGACGCATCGTGTTGAAGGATGTGAATTGGATCGGCGATGAGGACGATAGCCCCAACGATCGCGAAATCTTGGTGCGCGTTCGATCGACACGGCCTCCAGTTGCGGCGCGGCTGGTGGTCCATGACAATATTCGGTCCGTTTTGCTTGACGTTCTGGAAGAGGGCGTGGCCCCTGGGCAAGCGGCGGTGTTTTACGATAGGCGCAGTTCGCGCGTTCTTGGCGGTGGTTGGATTGCGTCAACGGAGCAGGCATGAGTGCGGAACTGAATGCTCGCGCGCTTATGGCGATGACTGGTTTCGACGCGATGCGTGCGCTGTTGAATGGGCGCTATCCGCCGCCCTCGATCTCGGAGACCATGGGTTTTCGCTTGGTGGCGGTTGAGGCTGGGTTTGTCGCGTTCGAGGGCGAGCCAAGCGACAAAATCCTCAATCCCCTGGGGGCGGTGCATGGCGGCTGGGCGTTGACTTTGATCGACAGCGCTTGCGGCGCGGCCGGCCATACGACGCTGCCCGCTGGCGTCGGCTACGGCACGGTCGAGACTAAAGTGAATTTCGTACGGCCGATCACGCCGGCAACCGGGACTCTCCGTGCGGAGGGCCGCGTGCTGGCGCAGGGCCGCACCATCCTTACCGCGGAGGCGAAACTCACCGACGCGCAAGGCAAGCTGTACGCGCACGGAACCTCTACCTGCATGATCGTACGACCGGAGAAAAAAGCATGAGCGAACACATCGTCATAGTCGGCATGGCGCGCACGCCGATGGGCGGGTTATTGGGCGAGCTTTCAGGCTATGCCGCAACTGAACTCGGCGCCATCGCCGTGAAGGCGGCGGTGCTGGAGGCGGGAACTGGCGGCGCCGATCAAATCATTATGGGCAACGTGCTGTCGGCCGGCCTCGGCCAGGCCCCCGCGCGTCAGGCCGCGTTGCGGGCCGGGCTCGATAAGGCGACCCAGGCGGTGACCCTCAACAAGATGTGCGGTTCTGGCCTCCAAGCCGTGGCGATGGCGCGCCAGGCTTTGCTTGTGGGCGAGGCCAATGTTGTCATTGCTGGCGGCATGGAGAACATGTCGCGCGCGCCGTTCTTGATGCCGAGCCATCGCGGAGGCCGCAAATACGGACACGACAAATTGCTCGATCACATGGCGTTCGATGGCCTCGAGGACGCTTACGAAGGCTTGCCCATGGGCATTTACGCTGATCAGTCCGCAAAGGACTATCAACTCACCCGCACGCAACAAGACGCCTATGCGCTCGAAACACTGACGCGCGCGCAGAACGCCACAAAGGAAGGTCGCTTCAAGCGCGAAATTGCGGTGATTGAACACAGGGCCGGCGCGATCGATACCGATGAATTGCCCCGCAAAGCCAAGCCAGATAAAATTCCAGGCCTCAAGCCCGCCTTCAGCGAAGGCGGCACGGTCACCGCTGCAAACGCGTCGGCCATTTCCGACGGCGCCGCGGCGCTTGTGCTGATGCGTGCATCCGCTGCGCAGGCACAAGGAAAGACGCCGTTGGCGCGTATCGTCGCGCAAGCGTCGCACGCGCAAGAGCCGGCGAAGTTCACCTCCGCGCCGGTGCCGGCCATCAAGAAAGCGCTCGAACGCGCCGGCTGGAAAGTCGGCGATGTTGACCTCTGGGAGATCAACGAAGCCTTTGCCGTAGTGCCGCTGATCGCGATGAAGGAGCTGAACCTTGGCCTCGATCAGATCAACGTAAACGGCGGCGCCTGCGCGCTCGGCCACCCGATCGGCGCATCAGGCGCGCGCATTCTGGTGACGCTGATCGCAGCCATGGAAGCGCGCGGCGCCAAGCGCGGCGTGGCGTCGCTCTGTATCGGCGGCGGCGAAGGCATCGCGCTTTGCGTGGAGCGCACGTGACCCGCCGGACCGCCGGCAACCTGCCGGCCTTTTCTGTTTTTTGGACTGCGGAGCGATCGTCCCAAAAAAGCAGCCGGCTGGAAGCCGGCGGTCCGAAGCGGCGTTGTCAATGAGCACCGAGAAACTCCTCGCGCACTTTCGCGAGCAGGCTGGGTTCTGCGAGGAATACGGCTCACCGTTCACAGCGCAATTGATCACATGCATGGGTGAGGACTTGACCGCAGGCGGCGTGGTGGCCGAGTTAGTCGGCGCGTGGCCGACCAATCCGCGCGCCGACGCTTTGTCGTTGCGCCTGACTGGCGCGCTGCACGCGGCGGCGCTGACGGGGCGTGACAAAAAACTCGCCGCGCTCTATCCGCCGGGAGCTCCGAACTGGCGGATGGACGATATTTGGCCCGTCGCACGCGCCTTCCTCGCGCGTGAGCACAAATGGGTCGCGGACTTCATCCGTTCAGCGCCGCAGACCAACGAAACACGCCGTTCCATCGCGTTGCTCGCCGGTTTTCTTAACTTCGCCAAGCAATGGTCGGGCCCGATTGACACGCTGGAACTCGGCGCTAGCGCCGGGCTCAATCTCAACTGGGACCGATTCGCGTATCGCACACAGACTTGGTCGTGGGGCGCAGACAGTCCCGTTACGATTGACACAGACTGGAGGGGCGCCGCGCCGCCGAGCGATGTGGCGCTGAAAATACGCAACCGCGCCGCCTGCGATCTCAACCCACTCGATATTTCAGATCCCGCGCAGCTCTTGCAGCTCCGATCATACATCTGGCCCGACCAGGCCGATCGCTTGGCGCGGTTTGACGGCGCGGTCTCGTTAGCGCGCGCGCACAATGTCAAAGTAGAACGCGCTGATGCGGCGCAGTGGCTTGCGGAAAAATTGCGCGATCGTGCGACGGATGCCGCGACAATAATCTATCATTCTGTGTTCTTGTTTTACCCGCCCCGCGAGACGCGCGAAGCCATCATCGCCGCCATTAAGGCGGCGGGCGCAAGCGCCACGCCGCAAGCGCCGTTGGCATGGGTGCGGCTTGAGCCGGAATCGCTGCTCGACGGCGTCAAGGACAGCCCGCGCTTCGTCGCCGACATCATCACCTGGCCCGGCGGGGCGCGGCGCATTCTGGGATATACAGACGGGCATGTTCGCGCGGTGGACGCGGTCTAACTTTGCCCCGCGCTGAAGTGAAACAACCCATCCCACGCCGCATCGAGGCGCGCGAGCGCATCGGAGGTGGCAACAGCGCTGTAATTGTCGCCCTCGTGCGTAACCAGCCCCATGCGTTCGAGCTTGCCCAACGCGTCATGGATTTCGAAATCTATGTCGAGCCCAAAACGCTCTCGCAAGAACGCCTCGGCAGCTTGGTCGACTTCTATTTTCGTCATTAGCCGGCCTGCGCGCCGCAGCGCCCAATAGGCGAGGAATGCCTCTTTCGCGTCCTGCTCGGCGCCGGCGCCAACCAGTAAGTCGATTACGCCCGTATTGTTGGCGAGATTGCGGAAATAGACCGTGTCGGCCAAGCGCTTATGATAGCGCAATGTCGTGGCTTCAAACTTTAGGCGCTGGCGCATTACAAAAGCACCGACGGCCACCAAGCCGCTGAGTGCGCCCACGGCGTGCACCAAGCGTTCGTTGTCGAGCATCTGGCCGGCGGTGAAATAGGTCGTGGCGACTGCGCCAAGCACGGTGAGCGCTGGCCAGAGATTAAGCAGTACGGGTACGCCGCCAGCCAACGCCGGCGCTGCGAGAAATAATTGGTCGCGCGGACGCATGCTTGGCATGGCGCCGGGGTGCAGCGTCACCAACTCTGGCGAGGCGACGTTGCGGAAATGTTTCACTAGAGCCGCGCCTGGGCGCATGCCGCGCCGCGCGCGCGCAAACCTGCCCCGTTCGCGGCGATGCATTTCATTCTCGGATTCAAACCCAACCAGCACGACGACGTCACTCAGTACATCGGCCTCGACACGGTGCGTTTTGAACAAGCGCTTGACGGTGAGCACTTCAGGATGGGCGCCGCGCCCAAAGAAGCGAATGCGACGTATCCCGTCGAGCGATGGCTTGATGGAAAGGTCCGTCAAGAGCTTTGTCGCCTCGCGTGTCTGCACCGCGTCAGCTTCGACTTCGCTAAAGTTGGCGCGGCGCAGCGCTTCCACGAATGCGCGCTCGAAGGCCTCAAAGGCTGCGGGGCTCTCGTCGCTGCGCGGCGGCGTTGCGTCGGGATCAAGCGGGTCATAGAGCGCCTTGATTGCCTCCAGGTGCTCGTTGGCCTCGTGATTGAGCAGCGCGCCCAGGATGCGGCAAAAACTGACCAGTTCTTCCGTTTCGCCTGGCGCCGCGCTTGCCGCCATGGCCGCGATCAACTCGGTCTTGCGGACGGCGACGAAGCCATCGCGCCGCGCCGCGCTCCCCTCAGCCATGGCGTGCTCCCCTTTTGGTATGTTGGTAGTGCTAGCCTAGCCGGCGGGCGGAGGCTATCGGGGATGCTTGCTTGCCGGGGAGGGTTGCCTTGATAGGCCGAGCTTGGGTGCTGATCGCTGCGCTTTGGATGTTGGCCGCAGGAGAGAGCCGTGCGCAACCGCAGCAGCGCGACCCGTTCAACGGCCAGTTCGGGGTGCTGGAAATTGCTCCTCCACCACAGGAGGCCGCACAGCTGGCCAAACTGATGGGTGATGCACTGGCGAATTTGGCGCCGCAGCGGCCCGGCCAACTCGATGTTTATTTGATCGTCGCGTCGCTCTGGGGCGAGCCTGTGTTCGAGCGCGAGGCATCGCAAGCCGAAGAGATTTTGCGTCAGCATCTGGGCGCTGAAGGGCGCTCCATCGTGCTCAGCGCGGGCGGCCAAGGCCCACGACGCTATCCTGCCGCTACGCCGGACAATATCTCAGCCGCCATCGGCCAGGTCGGCTCGCTGATTGACCCCAGCGAGGACATGGTGGTTTTCTTCATGACCTCTCACGGTCGGCCAGATGGAACCATTGCGTTTCAAGAATCCAACCGCCTGACGGCCGGCATGCGCCCGGCGCACATGCGCACGATGTTGCAGCAAGCCAATATTCGCAATCGCGTGGTGATCGTGTCTGCTTGCTTTTCCGGCGCTTTTATCGCGCCGTTGATGGATGACGACACAATCGTACTGTCCGCCGCCGCCTCGGACCGTACGTCCTTCGGCTGCGCCCCGCAGAACGAATGGACTTTCTTTGGCGACGCCTACCTTAACCGCGCCGTGCGCGGCGGCGCCTCACTTGTCGATGCATTTGACCAGGCCAAGGCTCAAATCGAGCGCTGGGAGCGGGAACGGAACCTGTCTCCGCCCTCAAATCCTCAACGCTTTGTTGGGTCGCGCGCCGCCGAAATGTTGCGCCGCGCCGAACGTGCAGCGCGTTAGTCCTTGGGAAAGTACAACGTGAGTTCGAGCGGCGCCGCCGTTGTCCGCTTGGGCACGCGCATGACGATGCGCGATTGCACGTCGGACACTAGCCCCAGCGCCAGCATCTTGTCGCGCAAGAAATCATCGTAGGCATGCATGTCACGTGTCACAACGCGGAGCATGTAATCGACAGCGCCGGTGACGGTGGCGCATTCGACCACTTCAGGCCAGCCGGCGATGGCCGCTTCAAACGTCTCCAGATTTTCCCGCGACGGCAGCTGTAGCTTGACCGCGGCGAACACTTCGAAGGTAAGCCCGAGCTTTTCCTGATCGAGCAACGTCACTTGGCGCAAGATGATTCCAGCTTTTTTGAGCCGCTCGATCCGCCGCCAGGCGGGCGAGGATGAAAGCCCCACGCGCTCGGCGATTTCAGCGATGGAAAGGCTGGCGTCTTGCTGTAGCAAGTCGAGGATACGGGCGTCCGTGGCGTCCAGCTCTTCTGGCAATGTCTTCTCCCATCTCCGGCGAGGTCGGTAGATTTTCCCGGAATTCGGCCAATATTTTATGGTAAATCAACCTATAACGTTCATTCTATGGAATATAATTGCGCGGAGGGGGCGGCGCGGTCGCGCGCTTGCCGAAAGCTTGCCGGGTGGCGCGCGCGCGCGTATCTCTCCGGCCCTTTGGTGGCGTAGCTCATCTGGTTAGAGCGTGGGATTCATAACCCCAAGGTAGGTGGTTCAAGTCC
>CXWL01008468.1_pt1 | contig 184194 bp, 174 predicted proteins | sample 590931 | NCBI WGS metagenome assembly CXWL01 (sample SAMEA3498368, study PRJEB10139) | groundwater metagenome | biome: water well; material: biofilm material | place: Germany | collected 2015-04-27
GAGCCGGGTCGGGCAGAGGCAGCTGAGGGAGGGAGGATTTCCTATTTATGGTGCAGGCGCGGTTGAGACGGGGACAGCGGAAGGAGAAGCAGGGGAGGGCTGGGGCTTTCGTGCCTTCACGGTCACCGAGTAAATGGGTGAGTCTGGGAGGGGGCTGCTGCTTGCCATATAGAAATTGGTGTCTTGAACGAGCTGATCCATGAGTTCGATCAGGCAGGCTTCGGCGACCTGTCCCTTCAGTTCGTCGATCATAATCGGCGTGGCGCCGAACAAGTGATAGTGTGCCGTACCATTTGAGCGAGCCTCATACCGTTTCACCTGTCCGTCCCAGCGTTCGAGCTCGATGTTGGCTTGCGCGGCATAGTCATAGTCAAGCTCGATCATCGGCGAGAGGAGAAACATTGAAGCTCCGATTAGAAACCCCTTCCAGGCTGCTGCTCCTGAATGAGGGTCGATCGTTTCATCGAAGGTGATCCTGGCAGTCACCACTTTATCGCCGAGTGAAGCCACATTCCCTCCAAGCGGGACAAGCGTCGAAAATAAGTGTGTCTCCTGTACGGTGTTCAAGATGCGGCGTTCAATTTCAGTCGAAGGATTCTGGGGTGCGCCGTTCTGCATCATGCGGAACCCCTCCATCACGAGAGGAACCCGTTCGTCGTTGGAAATCGAACGCGTGATGGATTCCTGCTGAAGCGTCGATGAGGGTTTGACGTCGATCCATCTGGTACAGCCCAGAGTCGTGGAAGCTAATCCAACAAGCCCCAGAAGTGTCCAGCGGAAAAGATGATGCGTCATGGTGCCTGTCCCCCTCCTAAAAAAAGAATGAGAAGCCGCCAAAAGGTAGACTGGCATTGAGCCCAAGGTTCGGATAGCTCGTGCCGGCATTGGAAATATGATGAAAGCGATAACCGACGTTGAGTGCGGCGTGGTTAGTGAGGAAATAGGAAACTCCGAATCCCGCGGTCAAGACGAAATTGAAACGACTGGATTCTTCCGGAATCTTCCCTGCGAGATCGGTCCAAAAGGGACCTCCGGCGAATTCGGCATAGGGCCGGATTCGGTCCAGTGCGACAAAGGTATATTTAATTTTCGGGGTGAAGCCGAGGCCGTGCGTGAGAAACGGTTCCTGGAACTGGATATAGACCATTTCAGCGCCGAGCGAGACCTGACCTCGATACCAACTGTCGCCCACTGGGTCGGTGACGGTCATCATCCAGGAGGGCATCAAGGCCGGACCTTGCTGCTTGGTTGTGTGATCCTGTGTGAGTCGATGAGGGAGCATGTAGCCGGCAGTGAGCCCGACTTCTTGCGTGCCAACGGTGATTTTGGGCGATACGTCTGTAGCCTGCGCGATGGCGGTGGTCATGAGTGACCCGATAGCCAATGTAGTGAGGACTCGTGTAAGAAATGGCATGTCCTATCCACGTCAGTATCCTGTCGGCTATGTTGTGGTGAAGCTTGAGGCAACAGGGTGACGTTCCAAAGATAGCAGATGATGGCATTCTGTCCAGAAACACACTGGTTTCGTCTATCCAAAAAGTGAAAGAATGGTAGACAGATGGCGTGGATTGTGTGGAAAAGCAGGAAAGAGAGGGAGCGCTAGTCGATTCGGTTCAACTTCGCAAGATACGTCGAATCAGCTTGATATTCAGACAGCGTGTATCGTTGGTCGAGTGCGACCACACGTTCAAGACATCGACGTGCTGAAACGAGGTCATGGCGTGTGTCATACAGCGTGGCAAGGAGTCGGAGCACTGCCGCTTCGGCTGGTTCATTGCCAAGCTTGATGTAATGTTCCGAGGCGTTGTTGAGACAGCGTTCGGCTCTCGTCAGATCGCCTTGATCGAGAAAGCACTTGCCAAGCTGGCTATACGTTACTGCAAGCCCCTCTTCATTCCCAACGACTCGATGATGATCGAGGGCCTGTTTGAATGATGTGACTGCCTGTTCCCACTGTCCTTCACGAGCCTCTTGCAGTGCGAGGTTATTATAGAGAATGCCCAGCGCGCGATCGTCCTTTAGAAGGCGAAGCAGATCCAACGCTTCAAGGTAATACGGGCGGGCTTTCTCAGGGTGATCGGCGCCGATGTGGAGGTTGCCAAGGTTCACCAGCGTGTGGGCGATGGCATGTTGATTCTGCTCCGTGCGCTGGATCGTGAGGACTTCTCTGTAGCAAGCATCCGCACGATCCAGGTCGCCGGAGAGCGCGTAGACGTTGCCCAGATTGCCAAGCGAATCGGACAGCGCGCGATCGTCCCGGGCTAAGCGATCGTCAGCAACTGCTTGTTCGTAAGCGGCTTTGGCTTGCCCCAGTTGGCCACGGTGGAGAAAAATTCGTGCGCGATGTTTGTCGTCGTCCGACATGAATCGGCTCTTGTGGGCAGGTAGGGGGTCTGTTACTGTGCAGACTCAATCATGGCACAGACTAATTGCAAACGTTGCGGCCGCGAATACATCTACCATTGCTGCGATGGGCCGGTTTGCATGCCCTGTCCTCATTGCGGGCACGATGAATCCGATCCAGAGCCCACCGCTGCCAGTGAGCAGTGCGCTACTTCTGACAATCCCTAACACAGCACTGTTTGAGATTAGTCGCCACCCTTCGGTGTGTCTTTCCGAAACTCGACGAGAGTTTCATCCTCTTCATCGAGCCCCAATCCATCTCGATATGACCCGTAGAGTTCCGTGATCTGCTCAATGTCCGTTCTGTGCTTGCCATCGGGAGAGGCGAGAAACGCTTCGCAAAGCTGGAGGCCGGTCTGGAAATGGTGGGCAATGGTTTCTTCCGTTACCTGCTGCCAGGTAATGAAGATGCAGAAGGCCTGATAGGAATGAGCGCTGGGATAGCGTTGCGCGATTGCGAGTAAGCCCTCATAAGCTTCCCGTGCCGTCGATCCGGCATTAGAGGAAAACGTGCTTTCCAATTCCACAGCCGTATCCCAGTCGGGGCCGATCTCGAACTCGGCTCGTCGGAATGTCTCTTGTGCGGCAAGCGCAGCGTCGAATTGCATGAGTCTCTCCTTGACAATGCTGACTGCAGCATACGCGCGAGAGGAAATGGAGGTCAATGCGCGCGTTTACTTTCCTCCCTGCCGCTCTGTAGACTGCCTGGACCATCACAATGAGCACAGAAAAGCCAATTCCTGCTTCATCTGCTGAGCCTGTCTCGACCGATCCCATCGATCGGGTCATCCGCTATCACATCCAGACCAAACATCATTTCAATCGCTATGCTCGGGCGCTTGGTTATTTGGATTGGGCCAATCAGCCTGATCCGTTTCGGCGATTTGAAGACGCGCCACTCGTTTCTTTGCCACTGCTGCCGCCGGATGAGGACCCAGTCTCCCCCGGCTATGACGCCATCTACCAACCTGGGGCGGTTGCTTGTCAGCCTGTGAACATCCGTACAATTTCCCGATTCTTTGAATTCGCGCTTGCCTTGTCAGCTTGGAAGAAAGCAGGGGAGTCGGAATGGGCGCTACGGAGTAATCCGTCATCCGGCAATCTGCATCCGACAGAAGGGTATGTGGTGGTGCCGCAGATCGATGGACTCGATCTCAACCCCGGGCTCTACCACTACGCCCCGAAGGAACATGGGTTGGAACTTCGCGCAGAATTTACCGTCGAACAGCTCTCTCGACTGCTTACTCCATTTCCTCCTGGTGCATTTCTTTTCGGCCTCACCTCCGTTCACTGGCGCGAGGCATGGAAGTATGGCGAGCGGGCGTTTCGGTACTGCAACCATGATGTCGGTCATGCGATCGGAACTGCGCGGATTGCGGCAGCGACGCTGGGTTGGAATATGGTGTTGCTGGATGGCACGTCACAGGAAACTGTTGCGGTATTGTTGGGGGCGAAGAGGGCGGACGACTTTGTGGATGTCGAATCGGAACATCCGGACTGTCTGGCGGTGGTGTGGCCATCTGGAGACGTGAGGGGTGGCAAGGAAGAGATTCCGCTGTCCCTTAACTCAGCAGCGGTGAAGGTGCTCACTGAATGCACCTGGCATGGAAGGGCCAATCGTCTGAGTCGTGATCATGGCGTGAATTGGGACATCATCGATGAGGTAGCCGTAGCCTCATGGAAGCTGCAGGCTCAGCAATTGATCGTTTCCTTGCCGGATTCCCAGCCTCAGAAAACCCCTCACCCGTCACTCCTCACCCCTCACGGGTTTTCAGCCGGCCAGATCATCCGCCAGCGCCGGAGTGCCGTGTCGTTCGATGGTAAGACATCAATCTCAGCGGCAACATTCTTTCGCATGATGGGGCGAGTGATGCCTCGCGCTGATCTGCCTCAGTTGGATCGACCGATGCCGTGGAATGTGTGGCCCTACGAGCCGTCGATTCACCTCTTATTATTTGTGCATCGTATCGAAGGCCTCACGCCGGGACTCTATATGCTAGTCCGTGACGAGAAGAAGCTGGCGTTCATCCAACAATCGATGAATCCAGAGTTGACCTGGACTCCGACACCAGGCTGCCCGGACGGGCTTCCGCTCTATTGGCTGCTTGAGGGCAATGCGAAAAAATTGGCCGTTCAAGTCAGTTGCCATCAAGACATTGCCGGAGACAGCGCATTCTCATTCGGCATGTTGGCTGAATTTGAAGGGCGCTTAAGGAAAGAGGGAGCCTGGTGGTACCCACGTTTATTCTGGGAGTCGGGGTTGCTGGGGCAGGTGTTGTATCTGGAAGCAGAAGCGGCGGGTGTACGGGCGACAGGAATCGGATGTTTCTTTGACGACCCGGTACATGAAATTGTCGCTGTGAAGGGGCTGGGTCTGCAATCGCTCTATCACTTTACAATCGGTGGTCCAGTGGAAGATGGAAGGCTCATGACATTACCGCCCTACGAACATCTGAGGCGTGAGAGTAGAGGACGTGCTGAGTGCTGAGACGGGCGTGCTGAGAGGTGGTCATCCGGGTGACACACAACGAGAGGTGAGCTGAGAAATGTTTAAGATCAAGAAGAAAGCCGATAAGCAGAAGCCCACTATCCTCTATAACATTGTCGAGGATTATTCTGAGTTCGAAGCGCCTGGGAACGTGACGGCCTGCGCGATGACGTTCAAAGAGGATCTTGCTGCGCATGCCAAGGTTTTATCAGAGAGCTACGAAATCCCATTGGAGACGGTGAGCAAGCTGCTCACCGAAGGCGGAGTCTATGTCTATCCGCAGATCGGCGGCATCCTCACGCGAGGGCTGTTCGCTTGTCGAATAGATCCAAATGGAGAAGCGCCCAAGCAGACCTGGACCTTAGACCTCATGCAGTTTGCCGAGGCAGAGCAGTTGGCGCAGGCGCGTGGTATTCCGCTTGCCGAAGTGGCGGCGATGGTGTTTCATCGGACATTGCCGGAGGCGCTGCAAGCGAAACTCGATCAGAAGAACTTGGGAATTGATTACCGAACGCTGGACCGCGCTGTTGCGAAGGGTGGAGACATCAAGTACATCGACTTCCGTAAGGATTGGTCCCCGCATTTTAAACGGCTCTGCATCATGCCAGACGGGCGGTTAGTTGAGACGGGAGGAGTCGAGGAGTTTGCGCAACTTCATGGCATTACGCCGGTACAGGCCAAGACATTGGTCGAACAGGGGGGCACATTGGAAGTGAACGGCGAGGTCTTGGCTTGTCAAATTGTGAACGGTCAGCCGGCAGTGGCGCGTTTCAACGCGAAGAATTATCTGAAAGCGAAAGAGTTGGTCACGCAGAAAAAGATCCATATCTTGGATGCATTAAGCGAAGTAGCTTACAACGATCCAACGATGATGCGGGGGCTTGCACGGAAAGAGTTTGGTTCTAGAGTCTAGGGTAGGTGTTAGAGCAGAGTTTTTGAACCGTCGTCTTCAATGACCATGTAGCGAACCGGTCCTGAGAAAACCGTTGAACGATGCTGTTCTGAAAAATAGGCGCCGAGGCAGGCCCCGATGGTATCGCACGTGACATCGGTCATCGATGGAATGCGGTTATGGCAGAAGACCTGGAAGAGTTCGAGCGCAAGAGAAACGGTGAGTCCGATGAGAACGACAGTCGCGATAGACCGAAAGGGGGATGAATTCTCGTTCATCCAGTAGTGAAGGAGATATCCGAAGATCATAAACCAACCAATATTGCCCATGATGTCCATCAGGCTATTGGTAGTGAGAGAGAAATCTTGAAAGGGAATCCAGCGAACCGCTTCCCAATGTGAGTGGCCAACGAAATCAGTCAGAGGGAAAAATGGAATGAGGAAAAGCACGATGAGCCAAAACCACAACAAACCGCTCCTTCGTTTGAAGGCCGCGGGGATTGTAATAATGCGGAACGACTCAGCTCCCATGCAAAATAATCGCAGAAAATGAGGGGGAAGGTCAACTAGTCCAGACGGCGGTTTCACTTCGCACCGAAGCGCGATACGGGAACGCCAAGCTTGGCTATTCTCCATTGATATTATTGATCTTTACCGTTCTGCCCTTGTCTTGCGGGAACAAGCGCCCACCCAATCCTGACCGAAGAGCAGCCGACAAGGAGAGCTGGTGAATTAGGATTAGGTACTGGATACGCTATGTGGCGAGTTCTTCGTTAACGGCTTGGACAAGCTTGTCGAGGTCGAAGGGTTTTTCAAAAACGCGACGCGCTCCAAAGAGTTTCGCCACATCGAGAAAGTTGCGGTCGCCTTGGGCGCCGGACATAGCAATGATCTTCGCGTCGAGGTACTCCCGCGTCAGTTGTAATGTGGCTTCGAGCCCATCGGTTCCTGGCATCAGAATATCCATGAGGACGAGATCAACTTTATTCTGTTGGTAGAGCAGTAACCCTTCTTGACCATCGCTGGCTACGAGCACATGGTGATTGGCCCGCTCAAGGACTTCCTTCAAGAGGTTCCGTATCGATTCTTCATCGTCGATGATCAGGATCGTAGCCATTGCGCGTAATACCCCCTGTCGTGTTTCCGATCTTACCTACCGCTGAGTTCTCTGTCTAGTAGGATCAAAGAAAAACATTTCGACCGCTTTCTCGCGAAAGGAGTTGACGGATACCGGCTCTTTTGATACAAGCACCCGCGTTGTCTCGATAGACTGCACCGCACCCTCATCCGGAGCTGTTCTTTGCCGCAGCCTGATTCGTGGTTCTGGACTCGCAGGACCTTCTTGAAAACGTCGGTTGTCGGGACGTTGCTACTTGGAAGCAAACTTCTCTTGCCCAATGCCGCAAGAGCGAACGAGCTTCCTGACGCCGACCTCACGTTTTTCAACGTGCATACGAACGAACGGTTGCAAGTCCGTTACCGTGATGACGCAGGGAAGTATGACCTGACGGCGCTGGATGAGGTGAATCATATCCTGCGTTGCCATCACACAGGTGAAGTCGCCGCCATGGATGTGCAATTGCTTGAACACGTCAACCTCGTGCACAAGGCCGTGTATGGCGCCGGAGAGATTCATGTGGTGTCCGGCTATCGGGCTCCTGAGTATAACGCCCAGCTAGTGAAGCGGAGCCGGCGGGCTGCGCAACATAGTTTGCACGTTCAGGGACAGGCGCTCGATTTCTTTATCCCGGGTGTCACGCTTCGCGAGGTTCGCCACGCTGCGTTGAAGCTACGGTATGGTGGGATAGGGTTTTATCCGCGCAAGCATTTCATCCATCTCGATAGCGGCCCCTTCAGGACCTGGTAGGTCCCTTCCTCATCAACTGCGAAACGCGATGCAGCACACTGTCCTGCTATAACCTGCACCTGTGCCCACGACGAGATCAGTCGAGCGGCGCAATATAGTATCCCTGCGCAGGATGCTCAAAAAGACTGTCAGCAAGGCCGCAGTGAAAACTTTCCGATTCTTTATACCTCACTTAAGGGGAGTGGCCGAAGGTGCTCTTTACTGCGCGCATCGAACGAGCACATTCTTATCGTGCGCGTTCTGCGAGCAAGAAGGGCACCTGGCCGGCTCCCCGCTCCCTTTTTCAGCATCCTGACAAATCAGATTCGTTTGAGGAATAACACCGACAGTGGTGGGAGTGTAACGGCGAGAGAATGGGACATCCCGTGGGCTGGGATGTCGCTGGTATGAAGACCTCCTGCATTTCCTATGTTGCTTCCTCCATAGGCCGAGGCATCGCTGTTGAGCAGTTCACGGTAGAAGCCTTCGCCCGGCACGCCGACTCGATAGTTGTAGCGAGGCACGGGGGTGAAGTTGCACACGCAGACGATCTGATCATCCTGGTTCTTGGCTTTTCGCAGGAACACGATCACGGAGTTGGCTGCATCGCAAAAGTCGATCCATTGAAAGCCGGTCCAGTCGTGATCGAGTTCGTGCAGCGCCGGCTCATGGCGGTAGAGGCAGTTCAAGTCTTGAACAAGGCGTTGGAGCCCCACGTGTGGGTCGAAATTGCAAAGATGCCATTCGAGGCTGGTGTCGTGGTTCCACTCACGCCATTGTCCGAACTCTCCGCCCATGAACAGCATTTTCTTCCCAGGGTGTCCGTACATGAAACTATAGAGGGAACGAAGGTTGGCAAAGCGTTGCCATTCGTCGCCGGGCATTTTGTCGAGCAGGGACCGCTTTCCGTGTACCACTTCATCATGCGACAGCACCAGGACGAAGTTTTCATTGAAGGCATAGAGGAGCCCAAACGTAATCTGATTCTGGTGAAACCGGCGATGGATTGGGTCGTGGCTGAAATAATTCAGCATGTCGTGCATCCAGCCCATGTTCCATTTGAAGGTGAAGCCCAATCCTCCTGCATAGGTGGGGCGTGAGACCCCCGACCAGGAGGTAGACTCTTCGGCGATCGTCATCGCGCCAGGAAAGTCACGGTGGATCAGGACATTTAAGTCTTTCAGCAGCGTCACGGCTCCGATGTTTTCATGTCCTCCGTACTGATTGGGAATCCATTCCCCTTCTTTCCTTCCATAATCGAGATAGAGCATTGAGGCGACGGCGTCAACACGCAAGCCATCGATATGGTAACGATCTAGCCAGTAAAGTCCGCTGCTGAGCAGGAAGTTCCTCACCTCGACACGATCGTAATTGAAGATGCGGCTGTGCCAATCCGGATGATAGCCGAGACGTGGATCGGCATGGTCGTAGAGATGTGTGCCGTCGAATTGGGCCAGTCCATGCAGATCGTCAGGAAAGTGGGCAGGGGTCCAGTCCATGAGCACACCGACTCCAGCCTGATGAGCTGTATCGACGAAGGCCATAAAGTCTTCGGGAGATCCGTAGCGGCTGGTGACAGCAAAATAGCCTGTGGTCTGATAGCCCCAGGATCCATCGAACGGGTGCTCAGTAATCGGCAATAATTCGACATGGGTATAGCCCATGTCCTTCACGTATGGGATGAGCTTTATGGCAAGTTCCGAGTAGGTCATCCAGCGGTTTCCTTCTTCAGGTATACGCATCCAGGAGCCGAGGTGGACTTCATATATTGAGAGGGGCATGGCGAGCGGATCCTGCAGCGCGCGCGCCGCCATCCAGGATTGGTCCTTCCAGAGATAGGACAAACGATCGCAGACGATCGAGGCGGTCTTGGGGCGTAACTCCGATGCCACTGCGTAGGGGTCGGCCTTGAGCAGGGGGGTGTCGTGATGTCGGGAGCGAATTTCATACTTGTAAAGCGTGCCGTCTAGGATATCCGGAATGAATAGTTCCCAAAGGCCCGTCGCCCCACGGTTCATCATGGGATGGCGGCGGCCATCCCATTGGTTGAAGTCGCCCACGACACTCACTCGTACGGCGTTCGGCGCCCAGACAACGAAGTGGACTCCGGCGATGCCTTGAACGGTCCGAATTTGGGAGCCCATGGTCTCATAGGATTTGGAGAGGGTTCCCTCGGCGAAGAGATGCAGCTCGTAGTCGGTGAGGAGAGGCGGAAATGCATAGGGATCATGGCGCTCCGAAACCTGTCCTGCATGGTCGGTGATGCGGAGACGATAGGGAGTGGTTCCGAGGGGTGTTGGGACAATGGCTTCAAAGAGGCCGGCATCATGGAGGCGCGCCATAGGAATGGGCTGGGAATCTCGCCCCCTAAGGAGAAGGCATACGTCGTGGGCTTCAGGCACGAAACACCGAACCGCAATAGCAGGGGAGCCACATTGGGCTATTGGATGAGTGCCAAGAATTGAGAGAGGGTCCCAGTGATGACCCTGGACGAGTTGTTCGAGTTGATCGAGCGATAAGTCTGACATGCTCAAAGGCCCTCTTCGTGTGCAGCTGTATCGTAAGGGGGGGAGGCTGGGAATGGAAGAGGAAAACGTCTTGAGATCTTACGGCTGCTCGCATGGCAGCAGAAAGTGGACAGAAACAATATGCAGTATCAGGTGGGGCAGCGGATGACGTGGCTAGGACTAGAACAAGGGAATTTTGACTGTAAGGACAACGGGCTTACCGCACGAATTACAAGTGTAGCGTTCCCTCGAACGCTTAAGGTCAACGCCTTTCAATGTCAGGTATCGCCCTTTCAACGTCAGGGACTGATGCTCACATGGTGAGCGATCCAAAGGCTGGCTGAATTTGAAGCGTATCCTCATCGTTTCCCTTCAGCCGCACTTCTTTATCAAATCCGCACGCATCTTTCAACCGTCCATTCACGTGCTGAGCAAGTATCTACCTTGGCCTAGAACGATGAGGACTCGTAAAAGAAGGGGTCATTTGCTTGGGGAAATGGGAAGTCTTAAATCAAGAGTGAGATCGAAACCACGGTTCTTTAAATGATTTTTAAGGTCGCTTAGCAGGCTTGTCGTACTTATTCTAGAGAGTATGTACTGTGCGAGGTTGCTGGAGGCTTACTCGAAATAATCTGGATGCCCTTCGAAGTGCCGATCCCTCTTTTTGTGTACCGCATTCTCGCCGATATGGATAAAGGTTGGCGTGTACACATTGGTGCGCCCGGAGGGACTTGAACCCCCAACCCCCAGATCCGTAGTCTGGTGCTCTATCCATTGAGCTACGGGCGCGTGAAGAAAGGATATGGAGATACTGCTCCAAGGTGTTTAGGCAAGATCCTGGACAGACAAACCGATCATGAGCACGTTTCTTATACAGGCGTGCAATCGTGGGGTCAAGCTGGCTTTGGTTGAAGATGGGCGCTGAGTAAGACTGTTTGGCCTAAAAAATACTCTTACTCACTTCGTTGGAGTAGGTACTTTCATTTCCGGAGCTATCGTACCCTGTAATGACGAAGTAATATGTAGTCCCGTTTTGCAGTCCTGCCGCCGTATAGCTTGTCGTCGTCTTGGGTAGCGTTACGAGTGGTGCGCCATAGGTTCCCGATGCCGTTCCTCGATACACCTTATATCCCGTTAAATCGGATTCGGTGCCGGCATTCCAGGTCAGCGTGGCAGTCCCTGCAGTTGTGGCGCTGAGTATGAAGGACACAGGAATCTGTCGCGGGCTATTGCTCGATCCGGAAGCTGTGATAGCGACGATGCTGTTATAGGTTCCAGCGACTAACCCCGTCATATTCACGCTTGCAGTCACGGTCCCACTGTTGGTGCCGGACACGGGACTGAGGGCCAACCACGCTGCGTTGTCCGAGGCCGTCCAGGACAAAGTGCCGCTACCCGTGTTGGAGATACTGATGGGCTTAGGGGCAGGGTTTGCGCCTCCGACCGTTCCGGTGAACGTGAGGTTGGTCGGGCTGAGACCAATCGCGGGCGTAACACTGCCGGAAGTGACGGTCATGGTGATGGGCAGCTGTTTTGTCGTGCCGCCGCCAGAGATGGACGCAGTCCCACTGTAGGTTCCGGCAGTGAGTCCAGCGGTGGAGGCCGTGTGCGAGATCGTGGCCGATCCCCCTGGCGCTATCGTCACCGTGTCGCCCGAGGTGGCGACGAGCCAGTTGATCGAATCGAACCAGGTGACGGTCAATATGCTGGTGCCGGTGTTGGTCAGGGTGACACCGAGCACCTTGTTCGGCCCACCCACCGTTCCCGTGTACGCGAGTGCGGGCGGCGAAACACTGAAGCCACTTGTCGAAGTCGATTGTGTGATGGACAGAGTCACGGGGAGGATTGTTCTTCTGATACGTCCGCTCCGGCTGGTTTCTATGATTGTGATTTGTGTTGAATACGATCCAGCAGTGAGGCCGGCTGTGGTGGCTCTCACCGAAACGGTATCGGTCTCTGTGGCGATCGTACCGGATGAAGGTGTCACTGTGATCCAGGGGGCGTTCTCGGTTACCGTCCATGTTTGCTCTCTCGATCGGCTCGTTGAGAGAGCGATGGTTTGCGGTGAGGGATCTGCGCCGCCGCTGGTAGCCGAAAAGGTGAGGGCGCTCGGACTGACTTGCAAGGCCCACGATGGGTTCGCAAAGCCAAGAAGTATTGCGAACGCCAACAGGGTTCCGCCAAGTATTGTCGACGCAGTCTGTCGAATCGGCGCTGTACATTGCTCATGGTTCATCGTATGGGTCGCAAGGAATGTCATGAAACCCTTTCGCTGCATGTTGTTCGCCGAATAAGGGGAGTCGGCGCTGATAGGATAGGCACAGAGCAATGCCTGTGCCGAGAGGGTTTCCTTTCGCTTGGCACGCAAACGCGTTGCTGGGACAGGGTGAGAGAGGGCCTGTAGGGGCAAACACACAGCTGGAGCGATCTGGAAGATCGTAGCCTTCAGCATGCAGAATCTACAGTAGCATCAATTTGTGCTGTTGCTCAGCGGCCCGCATGCCGATTGGATTTCCAAAACAGTATTCAGATTAATCGTTCTCAGGTAAACTTTCCCATGATATGAGGTGACGAATCCGGGTGGTTGCCTCTGGATGAGGACGATGGCCAATCTCCAACCAGTTCTAAGAGAACCAGAATCTGTAGAGATACCCGATAGGGCGCCTACCAGGACATTTCCCGTTTGGCAATGGGTGTTAGGCGCGGTGCTGGCGGTTGCGCTCGGCTCATGGCTGGTGTGGCTCTCAGCCTATGTTCAACGAATGTTTATCGAGGAGGACATCCATGCGGCCTGTCAGCGAGTCATGCCGGACACGGTTCAGCGTTGCGTGGATACGGTGATCATTCAACGGGGGGGAGCGAGACGATGAATGAATGGGGTCGATGGGTATTTGTGGCGGTGCTGTGTGTGTGGCTCACGATCGTGAGCCTGGCTTCCACAGCTCAGGTTGCAGCGGCGCAGGAATCCGATACGGAATCAAGACCTAAGTTCGATGTGGTGGTTGGAACCTGGATCAGCACCGGAGACACACGCTGGGCACACGATGCATCGTCCTCATCCCCGTTGCTGGGGAATCCTACCTCCAAGCTCATCTATAAGGATGTCGGGACAAACGTGTTCGATATTGCCGGGACGTTGTGGTTCACGCCGCGAATGTTCGGGCGGCTTAATGTGGGCGTTGCCGGTATCGGTGGGGGACGGCTCACGGATTTTGACTATCTGGCGGCTGATGGCGGAAACCCTTCCTCGCAAACGAACAGTAATATCAATGGCGATGGCATGTGGTATCTCAACGCAGATGTCGGCGGGCGTGTGGCGAATTTCCCCAACCATCGAGGCTGGCTTGATGTATTCGGCGGAGTTCAGTATTGGCACACGAAGTACACGGCAGTTGGTCTTGGGCAGGTAATCTGTACCTCTGCCGGAGCCAATACGGATTTGGATCCTACTATGGTTGGCACACAGCCTCTTTGCCCTAGCTCTGCTCCAAATAACACTACTGTTATCACGAATACAACCAACTGGTATTCGCTCCGTACAGGTGGCAAAACAGAGTATCGTCTGACCAGGCAGCTTAGTCTGCTGGGGAGCGTGGCATTGCTCCCGCTCAGCATAATTCAGAACAACGACACCCATCATCTACGAAGCGATTTGCAGCAGGATCCCAGCATTTCGATGCTGGGTTTCGGCATGGGAGTGGATGCCGATGTTGGCGCAAAATTCATGTTCACGAAGAACATCGGACTGAATGTGGGCTATCGAGTGTGGTGGAACCGCATGATCGACGGCAATGTGACCTTCCATGGTGTGAGTGGTTCTTCTGAGTTTCCCTTGACGGAGTTCCAGTCAATCCGCCACGGCTTCACGGCCGGTCTCAATTTCATATTCTAGTTAGAGTGGATAGGCCTAGTCTACCGGCGGCGTCCCGACGGCAGCGTTTCGTCTTCGTATTGGGCGAAGAGCCGTTTGGCTTCCGGATGGAGATGGCTTGGGTGGCCGTGTGGAATGCCGACGGTGCGGAAGAGTGGTGCGAGCTTGCCGTTCGGATGCAAGTAGCCGGCGCGAAGCGGGACCGTGCGGACACTGTGGCGGACCAAATGGCAGGGAGTCGGTCTAATCGAGGTGATCCACTCGGCGATGTCATGCGGGTTGCCAATCGACGCTGAGAGCAAGAGCATACGCGCTTGGCTTGGGCAGAAGATGATCGTTTCCTCCCAGACGACGCCTCGCTCCGGATCTGCGATATATTGCGACTCGTCCAAGATGACCAGACCTAATGTATCTAAGCGCACGTCGATCTCACCGCCGCCTGCGTCGTAGAGCAGATTCCGCAAGATTTCTGTCGTCATGATCAGTAGAGGGGCCTGCCCATTGTCGCGCCGATCGCCGGTCAGAATGCCGACTTGGTCAGCGCCAAATATTTTCGAAAACTCCGTGTATTTGGTATTTGAGAGGGCCTTGAGCGGCGACGTATAGATAACGGTTCGGTTCTCTGCGATCGCGCGACGGGCTGCTTCGACTGCAACGTAGGTCTTTCCGCTCCCGGTTGGAACGCTGACGACGACGTCGCCCTCTTTCAGCTTGGCGACGGCCTCTTCTTGCCAGGCATCCGCGACAAAGCTCTTCGGCGGCGGCACTCCCAGGCCTTCCAACCAGCTGGAGAGGGTGATGGCCAGCTCATGTGACTCCGGCTCAGCCGACCTGTGCGTGGGATTACGTGCAGGCGAAGGAGATTTCGGTTTTCGCGCAGCGGGGGTCTGAGGAGAGGGTAGCGCGGGGCGAGCCTGTTTTTCGCCGATTAAGGTCATCAGGTCGGACTCGAAGCCTGCGCGGTTCTCGGCGGAGTGGCGCAGCAAAATCTCGATTAAACGGCGTTTTCCTGTGCGGAAATGCCGCTGAACACGCCCGCGCGCAAGCCGGTGCAGCAGTGCGATGGGTTGTTGAGCCAGCAGTTGTTCGAGTTCTTCGGTCGTCATAATCCTCAAGTGATGAGTGACAAGTGATGGGTGATCAGCGTGGGACAACTCTTCATGAAAACCGTTTTCTTCATCACGCATCACCCTTCACTATTCACGGTAGCTCTTCAAGCACGCCTCGGCGCAATCGCGCGATGGCGCGCGATGCGGTGTCTGCCAATCCGGGATGTGTGGCTTTCAGTGTGTGCAACTGTGAGAGGAACTCCAAGGTTCGCGCTAAGAGGCGATAGATATCTCCTTCAGCCATTGTCGTGCTTTTACAGAGACCGATCCACGTGAGTCCAGGATCGCCGATCCACCGTTCCGTCACTGCGGCGATGTCGGCCCGTAAGAGAGGGGGATCTTCATGCGGCGAGAGCGACGTGGCTAATTTTCGAACCTGTCCAAGCAATGAAGCCAACCCGGAACTGACGCGAGGGAAGGCGCCTGGGCGATCGTCGTCGTGCGCGATGCTCGACATAACGGCGGCCAGCATAGCGGGATCGGCTCCGTTGAACGCATCGGCCCGGAGTAATTCCGTGATAAGCAGCGAGTGGTCGATTCGGATGAGCCTGGCCCATTCGCCGTCATCGGTTAGATGGGCTGTTGGTGTGAGATAGCCAAACTGTTGCAGGACGTCGATCTTTTCCTGGAAACGGTGCCAGAGACTCGTTCTCAATGCTTGGATCGATTTGACATGCCGATGTTGTTCCTGCCGAAGTTTGGCAGCGAGAGGATAGTCTCTCTGACAGGCAGAGCGCGAAGGACAGGTCGGACAGGCAAAGTCACCCAGGGTTTGCACGATAGCGTCCGGAATCGGTTCATCGTCCTTGGGAACCAGAATGGGAAGCTCCGGCAAACGGCCCGGCAATTCTTCCAGGTGACGGAGGAGCTCTTCCACACTTTCCGGTGTGCACCAGGGATAGACCGGCGCATCCACACAGTCGAGGACACGATCGGATACCTCGGTCACTGTGGAGGCAGGAGATTCGGTAATGCCTCCACCCACGCGCAGTGCCGTGATCATGGGACTCTTCTGACCCTTGCTGCGATACTGTCGGAGGACAACGCCTCGACTACGGCCGAAGCCCACCACGCGGCCAGGGGTAAGAAAGTGAAACCGCGCCGCGACTTCAGGTGGCTCGTGCCTTCTAACAGGAGCCCTGTGCGATTTCTGTCGGCGCACCTGGTCGAAGGTGTGCCATTCTGTGATCCAGTCTGTACAGACGCGCGGCCCGAACGGTTCCATCCGGTCGTCGAGTTCGTCCAGTTTTCGTTCCAACGTCTCAGCGCGCTGGTTAAGTTGAAATTGGGCGAAGCTCTTGGCAAGAATCGGCTGAATTTGATCCAGCGGATGCGCCTTTAAAAGATTGAGGACCATCGGGTAGCTGATAAGGAATTGACTGTTGATGGCTTCCGGATGGCCGGTAAAACCTTTGGTCAGCACGTTCAGATCGATGTATGGCGAAGGGGTGACAATGGCAAATCCCACAAGATCTTTTCCGCGGCGTCCCGCGCGACCGGCAATTTGCTGAACCTCGCCGATCGTCAAGTCCATGAAGTCGCGCGATTTGCGAATACTGGATTGTGTGATGATGACGGTTCGCGCCGGGAAATCGACTCCGGCTGCCAGCGTGGTCGTGGCGAAGACCGCGTCGAGGCAGCCATGGCGCATCAGTTCTTCAACGGCAATCTTCCACGAAGGCAGATGGCCCGCATGATGGGCCGCCACACCGATACGCTGGACGGTCGGAATGAGTGGGTGTTCGGCGATGCTGGGATATTGGGCGATCACCTTTTCCAGCACGGCGGCGATAGCCTCCTGGCGAGGCGGCGGGAGAAGGATGCGGCTATGATCGAACGCCTGCATGGCTTCATCGCACGCGCGGCGGGACGTGAGGAACACGATGGCAGGGGTCAGGTGCTTGTCGCGAAGCGCGATGATGAGGTCAACCGGATGAATCGAGGGAGGCATGCAGTTTCATTCCCTTTGCAATCACGACTAAGCCGGATTCGGTGACAGTGAATCGCTGGGCATCGGTCTCTCGGTTATATCCGATTTCCGAGTGAGGCGGAATCACGACATCCTTGTCGATAATGGCCCGTCTGATACGGCTGTGTTCGCCGACCACGACGTTTTCCATCAGGATCGATTCACGCACATCCGCGTTGTCCTGCACGCGGACGTGCGGCGAGAGCACGGAGTTTTGCACACGGCCGCCGGAAAAGATGCAGCCGCCGCAGACGATCGAATCCAATGCCACTCCCATTCTGCCGCCCTGATAGTCTTGCGCGAACACGAATTTCGCCGGTGGAAATTGGCCTTGATAGGTTCGAATGGGCCAGTGCGGATCGTAGAGATTGAAGAGGGGGTCCACGGCGACGAGGTCCATGTTCGCTTCCCAGTACGCATCCAAGGTGCCGATATCCCGCCAGTACTTCACATCCTTATTGTTGGCATCGACAAATTTGTAGGCATAGACACGGTGATCACGAATCATTCGTGGAATGATATTTTTCCCGAAGTCGTGGCTTCCGCTTTCCTGGGCGTCGGCAATCAAATGCTCGCGGAGGACGTTTGTGCGAAACAAGTAGATGCCCATTGAGCCAAAGGCATGGGTCGGATCGTTGGGGATCGACGGGGGGTGTGCCGGTTTCTCTTCGAAGTTCGTAATCCGAAAATCCTCATCCACGCCGATCACGCCGAATCGATGGGCTTCTTCAATCGGAATATCGATCGCGCCGACCACGACATCGGCACTCTTGGCAATCAACCAATGGAACATTTCCATATAGTTCATCTTATAGATATGGTCGCCTGCCAGGATGAGCACATAGTCCGGTTGTTCGCTGTCGAGAAGAAACAGGTTTTGATAGACCGCGTCGCCGGTGCCTTGGTACCATTCTTCGCTGATCCTCTGCTGGGGTGGAATCGAGGCGATGAACTCGCCGAGTTCAGCATTGAGGATGTTCCATCCTGTGCGAATATGGCGATCGAGCGAGTGGGATTTATACTGGATGAGGACGGCGACTTTGCGGAGCCCCGAGTTGAGGCAATTACTGAGTGTGAAATCGATGATGCGATATTTCCCGCCGAAAGGAACAGCCGGCTTTGCTCGATGGTCAGTGAGAGGTTTGAGGCGCTCACCCTTTCCGCCCGCCAGCACCATGGTGAAAATATTGTGCATTGGGGGGAATTGTAACAGGACGTTGAGGAAATAGAAAGAAAGCAGACTCGTTGACATCGAGAGAATCAGAGACGATACTACGGTGAATGACAGTGGAGTGCCGGTGAGTATTCGAGCAAAGGAGTAAGCATGATGCGAGATGTATTGGTCACGTCGCTGGTGAAACAGAAGCCGGCTCAAAAACCGGTTGTTGAGCGCAATGCCGATGCGCTCCGGAGGGTAGAACATCTCGAAAGTCAGATGGCAAAGTTGTCCGAATTGGTCCGCGAGCACGCGGAGGATGTCGATCGATTGGTCCGAATCGTGGCAGAAGATCGTGATGTCATTCGGCGACAGCTCCTGCGCAAACATCATGAGCGGGTCCGGGTCCGCAAACATCTTCGAGATTCCAATTCTAAGGTGGGACTCGACCTCTAGCCCGTCGCGCCTAGGACACTCCTACGGCACCCTCTGATATGACGATCTTTGTTCCCCTTGGTATCCGTGCCGGCATTCCAGTATCGATTCTTCTGGCGTTGAGGTCGCTAGGAGGGGATCGCTTGCCTTGGACGAGGGAGCCTCTCGTTTCATGCGGGAAACTTGCGACTGTGAAGCGAATAGAAAGGGAGTGACTGTGCAGCAACGACATGCGTATGTCTGGGCCATCGTGTTCTCGGTTGTGCTGGTGGGAACGGCTCAGATTCTGTGGGCTAACCCAGGGCGTCTGTTTATCGAGCAGACTCCGGTAGAGAAAACATGGGTTATCCCGGCTCAAGTGCCTTACGAGGCGCCTCCAAAGGGACAGGATCTATCAGCTGAATCTGTCCCGCAAAATACGAAACCATTAACGGCTCAAGAGGTCCAGCGGGCAGAGGCTCTCCTGCCATTATTGGAAGGCGCGCAAGAATTTTGGGCTATGGGCGAGTTCGTGCACCTTGGCGAACCAGCCGTGCCGGTCCTGGTCAAAGGATTGGTTATGCCGGGACCGCGAATTCGCTACAATGTCATTGAAACGATTTCGATGTTGAAGGCTGCCTCGGCTGTTCCAGCCCTCGTCGCCGCAGCCAAGGAACCGAACGAGATCCCACGGGTGCGTGAGCATGCTTTGCGGGTGGCCGTTCGATTGGATGCGGCTAAAGCCACAGATGCGATCGAAGTGCTGGCGCAAGACCCAAATTCGTCGATTCGGAAGGCCGCCGCATTCGAGGCCCGCTATGTCAGAGAGAAGCAGGTAGTGCCGGTGTTGATAGGGATGATTACCGATGAGGAACGTTTCGTCGCGCTCTCAGCGGTGCAGTCGCTGTGGATTCTGACTCGGCACGAATCGGAGTTTCACGATTGGGAGACATCGACCAAGCAAGATCGTCAAGAGTGGGCGGGCGAGTGGTCTGAATGGTGGAACATCCAGAAGGATAGCTTCGAGATGTCGGACCCAAAACGGCCGGCGCGATCTCGCTAAATAGGTGGTTGCTCTGGTCTGTTTGGTTTGTCTTGTTTTTTTGGTCGAACGCAATAAACCAGATAAACCAAATGAACCCAATAGACCAGACCAACCAGTCTCGCCATGCCTTGCGAGGGTAAAAAATGCTGTGTTATATTTCTCAAGATGTCCCGTATAGCATGGTTTGTAGAAGATCTTAAGAAGAGAGAAGGGTGATCGGTACAGCCCATGCCCAAGCTCAAGATTGCAAAGCTCGGTAACCCTGTCTTGCGCCAGATTGCGGCGAAGGTCGATCCTCGCGACATTCGCACCTACGATGTGCAGCAATTCATCGATAATCTCATTGAAACGATGCTGGATGAACCAGGGATCGGTTTGGCGGCACCTCAGGTGTCGCGATCGATTCAATTGGTCGTGATGGGTTGCGATGGAGAAGATGGATTTCCTCAAACCGTCCTCATCAATCCCAAGATCGTCTTCTATGGCCCACAGCAAGTCGAGAATTGGGAGGGCTGTCTCAGTGTGGACGGGCTGAGGGGCAAGGTGACGAGGCCGTCTGTCGTGAGAGTGCAGGCGCTGGATCGCCATGGCAAATCGATGGATTTTGAAGCGACCGGTCTCTATGCCGTCTGTATTCAGCACGAGATGGATCACCTGATCGGCAAGGTATTTTTAGATCGGATGGCGGATATGTCGACGCTGACGCAAATTCCAGAATTCAATAAGTACTGGCAAGAAGATCCCGTTCCCGTTATTTAGCGAACCCGCCGTGATGATTCTTCGCTTGTGAAAACCCTGCTTCGAGTGCTCCAGTACCTCAGTCCACACCGTTCTCTGGTGGTGGGCACCTTTTTGTTTGCCGGGTTGGCAACCGCATTCGAATTGATTCCTCCATGGCTGATCAAAGTGATCATCGACGACGTGATCCAGGGAGGCAAAACCCAGCTTCTCGTATGGGTATTCCTCGCGCTCTGTGGCGCCTATGTGTTGCGGAACCTCTGCGGGTCGATGCGGATTAGGCTGAACAATGGATTAGAGCAGCAAGTCGTTCACGATCTGCATGTCCAAGTCTTTTCTGCGCTTCAGCGACTCTCGATCAGTTTTTATGAGAATCGCCCGACGGGCGAAATCATGTCACGAGTGTTGAACGATACCGAGCACATGCAGCGCATTTTCGTCGATGGGCTCGAAGAGATCATTACGGCCGGGCTGACGCTGATCGGGATCATGATCATGCTGTTCATGCTCAATTGGAAGCTGGCGCTGTTGGCGCTCGTACCGATTCCTATTTTGGTGGTGGGAGCCGCGCTGTTCACGAAACGTGTACATGGACATTATCGCGCGATTCGAAAAGGGGCGGCCGAACTGAACGCGCTTTTGCAAGATATGCTGGCCGGTATTCGTGAGACGATGGGGTTCAATCGTCAGCCCTATGAGCAGGAGCGATTTGATCGGAAAAGCGATCGTTGCCGGCAAGATACCTTGAAGGCCATGTATCTCTGGTCTTACTACTCCCCAGGCATGATGCTAATTGGAAGTCTCGGCGGGGCCATGGTCCTCTGGTTGGGCACAGCCGAAGTGCTGCAGCATCGCCTGTCCGTGGGCGAGCTCGTGATGTTTATCTCGTATCTTGCGCTCTTTTATGTGCCGATCAATCAGATCCACTCGGTCAATCACATGTTGCAGCATGCCCTGGCTGCAAGCGAGCGAGTGTTTGAAGTGCTCGATCTCGTTCCGGAAGTCAAGGATCGTCCGGATGCTCGTGTGCCGGTTGCTCGATTGCGCGGCGAGGTCGCCTTTCATCGTGTCGGGTTTCATTATCGAGCCGATGCGCCGATCTTGACCGACGTGACGATATCCGTTCAAGCGGGAGAGCGTGTCGCGCTGGTCGGTCCGAGCGGGGCGGGCAAGAGCACGACCCTCAAACTATTGATGCGGTTTTACGATGTGACGCAGGGAGCCATCACCATCGACGGGTACGATATCCGCGATCTACCGCTGACTTTTCTTCGAAGTCAGATCGGGCTGGTCCAGCAAGAGCCGTTTTTGTTCAATGGCACAGTGAGAGAGAACATTCTTTATGGGGACCTTCTGGCCGGGCAGAGTGAGATTGAGGCTGCGGCAAAGGTCGCACGCGCGCATGACTTCATCATGGCCCTTCCGAACGGATACGACACCTGGATTGGAGAACGAGGTGTCAAACTTTCAGTCGGGCAGCGACAGCGTGTGTCGATCGCCCGTGTGATTCTGAAGGACCCTCCAATTGTGATGTTCGATGAGGCTACGTCGAATATCGACACCGAAACCGAAGTCAAGATTCGTGAGGCGTTGGATGATCTCACAAAAGGACGGACGACCATCATCATTGCCCATCGTCTCTCCACCATCCATGGCGTTGATCGCATCGTGGTTGTGGACCACGGCCGTGTCGTCGAAGATGGGACGCATGAGACGTTGATCGGTCGTGAAGGGGTGTATGCGCGGTTATACGACGCCCAATTCCAAGTCTAGTACAGGACGCTGAAAAAGCCCGCCAGCTTTGTTCTCGCATCGCTCAGAGACTCAACGTACCACAAGGGTACGCCTCGCCTCCTCGCTCGCTGCGGCCGCGCTGACGGCCTTTTTGAGCATCCTGCTAACAGATATCTGGCCGTTGCGCGGGAGACTTGCCCCCAGTATACTCAGACCACTTTATAGATAGGGGAGAGTCGGCTTATGGTGCTGATTTATGAAAGCGATCCGTTAGATAACGAGGATGCGCGCGGACGGTTTTATCATGTCTGCCGTGGGCGAATCGATCGCACGGAGATCCAACTTCCGGCTGACGAGAAGATCTATGAATGTGCTGTGTGCGGGATCGATCTCGAAGCGGAAGATTTTTGGCTAGCGAGGCAGAAAGGGTCTGTATAGGAGGCGTTATGGCTGCGAGCATAGGGAGAAAAACAGTAGGTGTGTCGCGCGGACTGATGATGCTTTGCGACGTCTGCTACGCCCAGGTCATCGCCGATAAACTCACCGACGAGAAAAACTTTGTCGCTGATGCCGAGACCCTCTTCGATACCATCTGCTTCGGTTGCACCGATATCAATAGGCCGCTCATTGACGACATGGCAGGTAGCGGAGAGTGAGGATGTTGAAAAGGGAGCGGGGAGCAGCCAGGTGCCCTTCTTGCTCGCAGAGCACTCACGATAAAGCAGTGGTCGCTCGATGCGCGCAGTAAAGGGCAGCCTCGGCTACTCCCCTTATAAGAGGTATGAGGAGTCGGAAAGTTCTCGCTGCGGTCTCGCTGAACGGTATTTTTGAACATCCTAATAGCACCAGTCTTGTACTAGCTGGAGCTGATGGACTTTATATTTGATGGAAAAGAAGGAAGAACAGTACCTATGAACCAGATCAGAGTTTTTAGAATGATCGCGTTAGCCGAAGGCTGTTCATTTCTCATCCTGTTATGTATCGCGATGCCGATGAAATACATCATGGGCATGCCAGAGGTTGTGAGAGTCGTGGGATCAATACACGGAGGATTATTTCTGCTCTATGTCGGCCTGTTAGCGATGCTCCATGTGAGACAACGATGGCCCATCACGTTTTCACTGTATGCATTTGTCGCGTCTATTATTCCATTTGGAACATTTGTGCTGGATAAACACCTTCGGGAGAAAGAAGCGGTGGCGAACTGATCAGACAGGTAAATTCTTTATTTGCAGGTTTTCCCATCGAAGTACTTGCAGCTTGTCTCGCCCGACTTCACTTTCCAGGTCTTCAGCAGGGGCGCTTGCTCGTTCCCTCTTATCTCAACGACGAAATCCACGAGGCCTGATACCGGGAGTTTTCCAAGGTGCGGCTTGGCCTCGTCTGGAGCATCGATCCAAAATACTGACCCAAACGTGGAAATCAAGACTCGGTGGTTCTCCGTATCGACTTGAATGACGGGACTGTAGAAACTTTTGTCCTCGGCAACGCTAGGCGACACGATCAGACTGATGAGGAAGAAACAGAAGCAGACTGTGAGAAGAGTCGTGCGCATGTATGACATGACAAGCACTCCTGTTGAAATGAATCAAAAATCATTATCGCACTGAGACCCAGGGGAAACAATTCAGAAAGTGTCGAGTAAAGATTAGAGATCGAGAACTTCAACGGTTGGAATATATATCACAACAGGAGTGGCTCCCGCAGGATGCTCAAAAAGGCTGTCCAGCGCGGCCGCAGCGAGCGAGGAGGCGAGGCGTACCCTTGTGGTACGTTGAGTCTCTGAGCGATGCGAGAACAAAGCTGGCGGACTATTTCAGCATCCTGCTAGAGAGTGGTTGTGATGTGCGCTTGCGTGACAACCCCACCCGTGATCCAGTATCCGCGAATATCCGGCTTGGATTTATCCATCAGTGAGATGAGCAGATAGGCTGGAATGGGTAGGTTGATCTTTGGCCAGATGTCTTCGTAGTCGGTGGCAATCTTGATGTCGGTGGTGGAGGGGCGTGCCGGGTCGTGGGGATGGGAGTGATAGACCACTTGCAGGTCGAGTCCTTTGTTTCGAATGTCTTTCTTCGCAACGGAAAAGTCTTGCATATCCATCACGAAGGCGATCTCGGCTCGTTCTGCCGGTGATAGTCGTTCCAAATGCGCCGCCTTCGCTGGGTCAAAGGACGACAATTTCTCGGCTCCTTCGAGCGCCACGATATTTTTGATCCGATAGACATGGGTGACAGTCCTGTTGGTTCCAGCCAAGAGCCCACAACATTCGTAGGGATCGAGTTCCCTGGCATGGGCCACCATGTCGTCGAGGATCGATTGAGGGATAATGAGATCAGACACGATAGTCGTTAAATGGTGCAGCTTACGGTGTAGTCCATGCTGAGATTTGTGATCTTGGGGTTTTGGCCACAGAGTGGGCAGGCCGGGTCTTTGGGGCGACGAACTTTTCTGAATTTCATTTCCAGCGCATCATAGATCAATAAACGATCGGCGAGCGTTTCGCCGATGCCAAGTATTTCTTTGATCGCTTCGGATGCTTGAAGAATACCCATGGTTCCGGCGAGAGCTCCTAACACACCGGCTTCCTGGCAATTGGGCACAAGACCAGCTGGAGGCGGCTCCGGGTAGAGACAGCGATAGCAGGGATAGCCTGCATGGGGCTTAATGGTGGTGAGTTGACCTTCGAACCGGAACATGCTGGCGGAGATGAGCGTTTTCTTGGCGAAGAAGCAGGCGTCATTGACAAGAAATCGTGTTGAAAAGTTATCGGACCCATCCAGCACCATGTCGTACTGAGAGATCAGCGGAAGAATATTGTCGCTATCGACGTTCTGGTGATAGGTCTTGATCGTGATCTCCGGGTTGATCGCCGACAGGGTTTTTTTGCCTGACTCGACTTTCGACATTCCAACCGTAGCGGTGGAGTGCAGGATTTGGCGCTGCAAGTTCGAGAGATCGACCACATCGCCATCGACCAAACCGATGGTGCCGACACCCGCTGCAGCGAGATAGAGCCCGGCAGGTGAGCCAAGTCCTCCAGCGCCGATGAGCAAGACCTTGGCCTTGCTCAGCTTCATCTGGCCCTTGCCTCCGACGTCGCTCAGAATGATTTGGCGGCTGTATCGTTGAATCTGTAGTTCAGTAAGTTCCATAGTTGGGTCGTGCTCTCAGCAGTTAGCTATCAGCTGTCAGCTTCCAATCACAAAAATTTCTCAGAGCTGAAGGCTGAGAGCTGATGGCTGATGCCACTCCTGTCATTCGACGACATTCAATTCGATGGGGTCGACAACGACGCCTTTCTTGCGAAGGCCTACGATTGCCCGCTCGATTTCCGCGCTATCCCCGGTCAGTTCAAGATCCATCCAGCCGGTGGTTTCACGCACGTCGGCGCGCCTGACATTGGTGACAACTTTATATTCGTGGCCGATCTGATAGATGACCGGTTCTTTGATCTTGTCTTCTGGAAACTGAATGTGCACTTTCACATGTGGCATGGTGTGCCTCCCGCAATGGCTGGCACGATCGAGACTTCGTCGCCGTCTTTCAGAGAGGTCTCTTTGCCCTCCAAGAATCGAATATCTTCCTCGTTGACATAAATATTCACGAACCGGCGAAGCTCTCCCGTATCGTCGCAGAGACGATCTTTGATGCCAGGATGCGCCGTATTGAGCGCCTCGATCATGGCGAGCACGCTCGCAGCATTGGTTTCGACTTCTCCCTGGCCCTTGGTTAGGGGGCGTAGGGGAGTTGGAATGCGGACTTTAATCATGCGTCACCACCACCGTTCTTCCCCATTTTAAATGTTTTCTCAAAAGCTGCCAGGCTCGGCTGGATGCGAACCGGCCGTCCGACAGCATCGATCACTGCTTCCTGGGTTTTCAGGCCGTTTCCGGTGACATAGGCTACGGTGCAATCGCTTTTCTTGATGATGCCGTTCTTCACCAGCTTTTGCAGCACGCCGATTGTGACACCACCGGCTGTTTCCGCGAAGATCCCTTCCGTCTGCGCAAGCAGCTTGATGCCTTCTACAACCTCTTCGTCGGTCACCATGTCCATAGAGCCTTTGCTCTCAGCCGTGGCTTTCAGGGCATAGTACCCATCGGCTGGATTGCCGATGGCTAAGGACTTCGCGATGGTCTTGGGCTTGACCGGTTTGAAGAAATCGCGTCCTGCTTTGAAGGCTGTGGAAATAGGCGAACAGCCTTCAGCCTGGGCTCCATTGATCTTGGTCCTGACCTCATCGATTAACCCCACATACTTCATTTCGTGGAGCCCTTTCCAAATCTTCGTCAACAGCGAGCCTGAGGCCATGGGGATGACGGCGTGATCGGGCGTGCGCCAGCCAAGTTGTTCGACGGTTTCAAATGCCAGGGTCTTCGAGCCTTCGGCATAGTAGGGACGGATATTGATATTGACGAACGCCCAGCCGTGCTCACCGGCGATTTCGCTGCAGAGCCGATTCACATCGTCGTAGTTGCCTTCGATCTCCACCACATTGGGTTTGTAGATCAGGTTGCCGAGCACCTTCGCGGCTTCCAAGTCGCCTGGAATAAACACGTAGCAGCGCATTCCGGCGGCTGCCGCATGGGCGGCGACGGAATTGGCGAGATTGCCGGTCGACGCGCAAGCAATGGTGTCGAATCCCAATTCACGAGCCCTCGTAATGGCCACGGCCACGACCCGGTCTTTGAACGAGAGCGTGGGATGGTTGACCGTATCGTTCTTGATATAGAGCTCATCCAAGCCAAGATAGGCGCCGAGATTTTTGGCCCGCACCAGCGGGGTCATCCCGGCATGAGGACCGAGAAAGACCGGTCCTTCCACCGGCAACAGATCGGCATAACGCCAGATACTGTGTGGACCGTCTTGGATCTTCTTGCGGGAAATGCCTCTCTTGATCTCCTCGTAGTTATATTTCACTTCGAGGGGGCCAAAGCACATCTCGCAGACATGGATCGCCTTGGTCGGATATTCTTTTCCGCACTCGCGACAAACTAGGGCTTTCATCGTGGCCATGGCGACTCCACCTTACGCATCAATAAATAATTACGGCCGGACAGCACAGCCGGCAAACGGATCTCCATCATCGAACAGTTCAGTAATCGTCGGGTGCGTTCCACACAACGCGCAGTCGGGATTGCGCTTCACTTTGATTTCTCTGAAATGGGTCTTCTTCGCATCGAAATCCAGGAATCGATTGGTGAGAGGTTGACCGACGCCCAGAATGAGTTTCAAGGCTTCAGTCGCTTGAATCGTTCCAATGATGCCGGCTAACACGCCGATCACGCCTGCCTCCTGGCAGGAGGCGACCAGCCCGGCCGGCGGCGGAGTCTTAAAGATGCAACGATAACAGGCGGACTGCTTCGGCACAATGGTCGTCACGCGACCGTCGAAGCGGAGGATGCCGCCGTGGACCAGCGGTTTTCCGGCAAAGAAACAGGCGTCGTTGATGAGGAACTTGGCCGTAAAGTTGTCGACTCCGTCGATGACGATGTCGTAGTCGCTGATGATCTTCAGCGCATTACCGGCTGTCAGCCGCTCTTCGTACATCGAAACCTGAACGTCGGGGTTCAACGCTTGAATCTTTTCTTTGCCCGAGACGACTTTAGGACGACCGACGTCTGATGTATGGTGAAGGATTTGTCGTTGAAGATTGGTCAGGTCAACCACGTCACTATCGATGAGGCCGATGGTCCCGACACCGGCTGCTGCCAGATAGAGCGCCGCCGGCGAACCGAGGCCTCCCGCGCCGACCAGGAGCACCTTGGCCTTGGCAATCTTCTTTTGTCCCTTGCCGCCGACTTCCGGCAACAGAATGTGCCGGCTGTAGCGGGATATTTGATCGTCGGTAAATTCCATTTTAGCTATCAGCCTTCAGCCTTCAGCCTTCAGCCCGGAGCTGACTGCTGAAAACTGAGAGCTTCCCTGCTCAGATATTAAAATACTTCTCAATACTGATGTATCTCTCGCCCGTATCGCAGAGGATTGTGACCACATTCTTGCCTGGCCCCAGTTCCTGCGCCACTTTCTGCGCGGCGAACACGTTGGCCCCGGCGGAAATTCCAACCAAGAGACCTTCCTTTTTCGAGAGCTGCTTGGCCGTTTGATAGGCCTCGTCATCGGTCACGGTCATCACACGATCGAGAATGGCCCGGTTCAATACTTTCGGGATGAACCCCGCACCGATGCCCTGAATCTTATGGGGCCCCGGCTCTCCACCGGATAAGACCGGCGATCCGGCCGGTTCAACCGCAATGACTTTCACGTTGGGATCGCGTTCCTTAAAAAGTTCCCCGCATCCGGTAATGGTGCCACCCGTGCCGACAGCCGCCACAAACGCATCGATCTTTCCGTCGAGCGCCTCGAGAATCTCGACCGCCGTGGTCATTCTATGCATAGCCGGGTTGGCCGGGTTGGAAAACTGATCCGGCATAAAGTACGACGGATTCTGCGCGATAATGCTTTCCGCCTCGCGTATCGATCCCTTCATGCCTTCCCAGGCCGGGGTCAAGACGAGCTGTGCGCCATATGACGATAAGAGGCTCGCCCGCTCCATGCTCATGCTCTCCGGCATCACGAGAATCAGCTTATATCCACGAACCGCCGCGACGAGTGCCAATCCGATTCCGGTGTTTCCACTGGTCGGCTCGACGATTGTGCCGCCAGGCTTTAATGCGCCCAGTCGCTCCGCCTCGTTGATCATATTGAGGCAGATCCGATCCTTGACGCTTCCACCTGGATTAAAGAACTCGACTTTCCCGTAGATCGTCGCCCCGCCTGGAGGGGACAACCGGTTCAGACGGACGAGGGGAGTTCGTCCGATGAGTTCGGTAATGTCTTTGTGCAGGGTCATTGTCACCGGCCACCTCCCATATAAAACAAGAACTCAACCCGGTCGCCGTCGTTCAGGCTGGTGGTGGCGAGATGATTTCGGTCCAACATCGTGTCGTTGACCTCGACCGCAACCATTTGCGGTTCAATCTTTTTTGCCTGGAGAAGTTCGAGGACTGTTCCTCCTGAAATCTCTTCTGTCTTCCCATTGATTTTGACCTGCATGAAGACTCCTAACCTGGCACAGAGATTAAACAATTTGACCACGCTATCAAAGCGACTTCGCCAATGTCAAGGCAAGTGCAGCAGCCGCTTTGCGGCTTGACATTGTCCGCGATTCGCCTCCACTATGCCACATTTTAAATAGGCAATGACATGTGGAAGCGCAATTTTATGTTCAGATCTGCCGAGGCTATCCCGCTTGAAGAATCTGAAAACGAGCTGTTTCACGATACTGATCCCGCCATGGACAGTACCGGGCTCCAGTTAGAGAAGTTTTTATCGGTTTGGATTCAAGGCGACGGGGAGGAGAGCACACCGACAGCCTTCACGAACATGTATGTTCGCACAGCGACATTGGATTTCCAGAAGCGAGTCGGGTTTTTGCAGCCACTCCAAGGCCGCTCACACCAGATCAAACAGGTGCTGACGCCTGGCCAAAAACAGTTTCTGCACCAGTGGCTCGCCACCGAGGCGCCTCAGGCCTGGGAAGCCACCGACGAACACTTCAAGATGTTATTCGAGCTTGAATGACTGTATCTGTCGTCCTCCTTCGATGAGCAGAGTCCTGTCCAACTGTATCGTACGGTCGCTGTTTCTTGTCCTGCCGATGCTTACGGTTTTGCTTGGGACCGGATGGAGCGCGACGATAGAGGTGTACTATGGCCCGGACGATGCGCCACTCAATCGCCTGACGACGCTTTATCAGCATGCGACACGCTATCTCTATGTGGCGGTCTATGGGTTGACCTCACCCCGCGCAGTGGAGGCGATGGTCGCGGCGAAGAAGCGGGGGGTCGATGTGCGACTGATCACCGATCTACAACGGATCGAAGATGCGAAACAGCGCGCAGCGATCCATACATTACATTTGGCCGGCATCCCTATTCTCGTGAACCAGCATGATGGGCTGATGCATCTGAAACAGGTGGTGATTGACGATGAAGTGAACGTCTCCGGCTCGATGAACCACACGACGAGCGGCAACCGCTATAACGATGAGCGGCTCGACGTCATTACCGACCATGTGATCACCGCCAAGGCCCGGGAAAAATTCCTGGCGATGTGGAACGATCGCACTCGATACCGTGAATGGAAGTAAACGAGAAGGTTGAGGCGACCTCAGCCTTCCTTTGTGAGGTGTGATGACTGAAGAGACCGACGTCGCGGTAGTGGGGGCAGGAGGTGGCGGAGCTGTCTTAGCTCTCGCGCTGGCGAAGCAAGGGATCGACACGGTTGTGTTGGATCAGGCTCCTGGTCCGCCTAAAGGACTACGGGGAGAAATTCTTCAACCGAATGGACAACAAGTCCTCGATCGGTTGGGCGTCTTGCAGTCGTTGCCGGCCGACGCCACGAGGGCTGTGCGGGTCTTTCATTTTTGCCGCGCCGGAGGAACCCGTCTGTGCAGCATCGACTATGGTGATTTGCCGCCGCCTTATAACCGAGCCATCGTGACACTCCCTAATGTGGCCCACCATGCCATCGTCGAGGCGGTGCAACAGCATGAAAATGCGACGCTCCGTTATGGCACGTCCTTTACAGGACTGTTATGGGAGGGGAGACAGGTGGTGGGACTGTCCACGCATGGACCGGACGGAACGACGACGATCCGTGCGAAGATCGTCGTCGGCGCCGATGGCGCCTTCTCGAAGGTGCGTGAGGCATTGAAGATTCCCGCCGATCTCTATCTCTACCCTGACGGGTATCTGATCGCGATTCTGGAATCGGAGGAGCCGGTGTCGGAGTCCTTCTATTATGTTGGGCACAAGACTATTTTGGGAATTTTCCCGGCGACGGGGAACAAGGTCTATCTCTTCTACATGATTCCCAAGGATTCGATGGAGGCCGTGAAACAGCAGGGGATTGCTGCGTTACAGGAGCAGTGGAGTCAGATTGCGCCGCAGTTTTCCCAGTTATTTCGGTGTCTGAGGGATTGGAGTCAGACAGCCTATATGCCGACCGGACGGGTGCGAACACCGACCTGGGTGGCGGATGGAGCCGTGCTGATCGGCGATGCCGCCCATGCGATGAATCCCCATGCCTCGCAGGGCCGTATGCAGGCGATGGTCGATGCGATGGCGCTATCGGATCTGTTGCCATCCTGTCTGGCCGATCATGACTATTCCGCTGCCAGGTTGAAAGAATTTGAACGGGTCAGGCGTCCACAAGTCACCATGTTGCAGCAACTGGCCGACCAACAAGTGTTTTATTGGAATACCGATAACCCAGTGGTGGCGTTCCTGCGCGATCGTGTGTTTCAGACACTGGATAGAAACGCTCGGCTTCGCTATCAAGTCTTATCGACGACGGCTGGATTACGGACGATGCCGCCGTTCACTTCGATCGACCGGGTGATTGCCGCAGGGTTTCTCCCGGATATACGCGCGCATGAGAGATCTCCACATCCGATGTCGTCATGAGGCGCCATGGGCACGGCTGAACGTGTGATCGAGGGATTGCCGGGCGACATACAGAAGCTGCTGCAGGCTTATGTGAAAGAGGTCGCCGGCGTGTTCGGGACGCAGATGGAAGGCCTGTTGCTCTACGGCAGCGCCGTCCGCGGGGAGTTTTTCCCTGGTCGCTCTAATCTGAACATCCTGCTCCTGGTGTCCTCGTACGACAGCGCCGTGCTCAAACAGTATAGTTCGCTGCATCGGCGATGGAACAAGGAACAGATTATGGTCCCCCTCTTTCTGACGGAAGAAGAGTTGCGCATGTCGGCTGCTGTTTTTCCACTGGAGTTTCTGGAGATTCAAGAACAGCATCGCGTTCTGGGCGGACGCGATCCGTTCATCGGCTTTCACGTGAAAACCGATCGGCTGAAAGAGGCGGTGGTCCAGGGCCTCGCGAGTCACGTCTTGCGTCTGCGCCAACGTTATGTCGAAGGAGGTGGCGGTGATGAGGCCACGACGATGTTGTTGCCTCTTTCGATCACCTCGACGCTACCACTGCTGCGAGGGATACAACGCCTTCTGGGTCGTCCTGTCCTTTCTCGTTCAGATGCGGTGATCGAGGATGTGGCGTCGCAATTGAAACTGGATCTACGGAGTTTCCTGGACACGTGGTTGCTCAAGCGTGGGCAGATTTCTCCTGGTCCCAGCGAAGTGCCTCGTCTTTTTGACCGGTATATGCAAGCCGCGGCAGCACTCACTCACGCAGTCGAGCAACTGCAGCGGTCTGGACAGCCATGACGATTATCGCCGGCGTCATAACGGCCTTCGGTCTCGTCATCTTTGCAGGAATTGCTCAAGCGGATTTCTACGAACGACCCAAGATTCAATTGCCGGGGCCTCAAGGCTATGTGAGCGATCATGCGAAGGCGATCGATGGGGATTGGAAAGAGCGCATCCGATCTGTCTGCCAAGACCTTGAGCGAAAAACCGGTGTGGAAATGGTCGTGGTGACGATACCAACCATTAAGCCATATGGATCGGCTAACGAGTATGCGACGGCGCTGTATGAGAAGTGGGGTGTCGGATCGACGCAGCAAGAATATGGAGTGATGGTGCTGGTTGCGGTACAGGAACGACAAGCGGCGATTACGCTGGGCCGGCAGATGTTGCCTGTGATTACTCCCGCAGTCATCAGCCAAGTTGGGCGCGAGAGTCTGCAGCCGTCGATCGAGTTGGGACATTTCGGCGAAGGGCTGTATCTTACCGTGGTGGCGTTGGCTTCTCCCGCGCAGGAGGTGCGTGTCGGCGTCAAGGCGAAGACATACTCTAAAACCTTTAGTTTCTGGCTCACCATCTTTACCGGCATCGCGGCCATCTTTTTTTTCTGGTGGATCAGCCGCCCAGACCGTCGACATCCGTATCGTCGGATTCAAAGGGGCGAGTATTGGGGAACAGGGCAGGGTGGCTTCGGCGGGAATTTCGGAGGATTCGGGGGAGGTACCAATGGGGAAGGGTGGAGATAGGAGGGAGGTCGCACGGCCTGGTCGTCCTCCTGCTCTCGGAACGCGCACGATCAGAATGTGCTCGTTCGACGCGCGCAATAGAGGATCGACCAGGCCGTACGACCTTTGAGTAGTAACGAGTGAGCGTGGAGGGAGCATTTCAAACTTCGCTCGACGGGTGCAGGGAAGGGCCAGGCCACTCACTTGAAGAGATACATGTGATGACGACAGAAATACGAAGACGATGAATGTGGAGGGTACAACGATGACAGGTCGATCGCCGGCGCAGCGATTTCTGATGCTCGGAGCTATTTTGGCAGGATCGGGAGTTGCGGCGGGGGCCTTTGGCGCCCATGCACTCAAGGAAGTTCTGGATGCGCCGATGCTCCAAGTGTTCGAGACTGCAACGAGGTATGTGATGTATCACGCCTTTGGACTCTGTATCGTGTCGTTGGCGATGGATCGGTATCCGGAGCAAGGTCTTGGAAAATCCGGATGGTTCTTTATCGCGGGAATTTTTCTCTTTTCAGGAAGTCTCTACGTGGTCTCTCTTGCCGGCATCCGATGGGTGGGGGCTGTGACTCCGGTCGGAGGGTTGGCTTTCATGATAGGCTGGCTCCTGTTGGGCTGGGGAGTCTGGCGGGCTGCACTCCCTCGCGCCACGGGCCGTATAGGCGGCGACGTGTAATGCGCAATGTGGATAGAATATCGCCTCGTCTCGCTCGTCCCGCTTTTCTCACCAGTCGCGCGGCGTTACGGCATGCAATCGGCTGTTCTCTTTCCACTGACCGATCCCCAACCTCCTTCAGAGTTCACGAAGGTCCCTTCGAGGCGGCGACCTTCATTGCTGAATTGCAGACTATCTTCCTGGGTTCGACCATTGAATTCCCATCGTAAATAGACGTTGTCGCCGAGAACGATGGCTTCTGCAAGCTCTCGCAGAGTGTTGTGTGGCACCCCTGGAGGAGGAAAAAGCAGCGACAGCTTCTGTTCTTGATGGTGTTGCTGATGGTTGTGAATGGTCCACTGCCAGGTCCCGCACAGCCTGGTTTTCCCACGGAAATCACGCACACGATCTTTCCAATTTCTGATCCGGTCCCATTCCCGGTAGCTGGCTTGCAGAGCCTCCGCTTCCATATGACTCGCTCGTTCGAGAACCGTGATCGAGAGAGCCGATGTCGATCCGTCACGACTCCCTTCGGCCCACTCAGGGGAATCGATCACAGCGATGAGTTGATTCAGCGCGTCATGCCAGGGAGCCTGTTTCTGTTGATCCAGCCATGTACGGGCTTGTGAGGGTTGGGACAGTCGCTCGGCCACTATCGCCAGTTGCTGATCTCTCACTGTGTGCCGGATGGTGGAGGCGAGGTGCCAGGCGGCCAGATTGCTCATCAACCGAAGAGCCGCGGCGCTCAGATCCGACGCCAGAAGTTCGCGTACGAGCTTAGCCGACAAAGGGTTTGTCTTCAATGTCCGAACCGCATCGTCCATTTGCAATGCTGGGCCGATCGCCGACACAAACAGATTGTTGGCTTCCTTGTCGGACTCTATCATGGCCAGCCGCTCGGAATGGGCACGAACGATCGATGGAAAATCTGGCAGGGAACTCGGAAGGGATTCATCGGCATTGGAATGGAGCCATGTTCCGAGTATAGAGAAGACGGCCAACGTCAGAACGAGGCTGATTCGCGATGGTGTCGATCGAATGGAGAGGATATGGCGATGCATTCCACTACTCTATCGTGCTTCTAGAGGTGCCTCAAGCATGGATTCCTGCACAATGGATTGGGAAACTGGTTAGGTTCCGTGAAAGCACGTCTTGAGAAAGGCGGCAGTGGATTCCCACGCCTCAGCGGTCGCGTCGGCGCGATACGTCTCCGCCCTGTGTTCATTGCAAAACGCGTGGGGAGCGTCTGGATACATTTTGATTTCGACCCGCTTGTGATGTTCAGTCGCCGCAACGCGCAACCGGTCCAGGTCCTGATTGGGTACCCACTGATCGTGACCGGCCTGGTGATAGAGGACTGGGCAGAAGAGATCTGAGATCGCGGTTTCAGGCTGCATCACTCGGCCATAATAAACGACCGCTGCTCGAAGTCGTTTCCGTTGGCAGGCGAACCGGAGCGCATACGATCCACCCATGCCGTAGCCGACCACGCAGTGAATATTCCGTTTAATGTAATCGCGCGTATTCAAAAACTCACAGCAGGAATTGATGTCCTGCAAGACGAGCGACTCGTTCAGCTTGCCCATTAGCGCATCCGCCACTTCTGCATTGGCTGTCACCATGCCGCCCAGTCGCGCGTATAAGTTGGGAATGATGACACCGTAGCCTTCGCAGGCCAGTCTGGCGCCGAGATCCTTCATTTGCGCCGTCAACCCCCACGCGTCATGCAAGAGGACGAGACCAGGATAGAGTCCTTTTTCCTGAGGCCAAAACTGAATACAGTCCACCTGCACATGTTTCGAGACGCGAGTTTGGATATAGGGGTCAGCCGCTGCATCCGTCAGAGTGGGAATAGCAACGCCGCTGGGAAAGCGAGCCGTGCCTGTGCCGATTTGATCTAACGTGAAGGGAGCTATCGTCGATGTCATTGCGGCAATCTCTTCTCTTTCAAGGATTCGTGAAATAGAGTCTCTATAGCGAGCGGTTCATATACTGCGCGACCACTATAGGGATCGGGCGGCTGGACTGTCAATCGAACCGCATGCTCGAGTTTTCATTGATCTTGTGGGCGATGCTGGGTAGAGTTCCCTCACGTTCACGAGAGGTATGGGATCTATGTCGCTTCGAATCGGTCTTATCGGCGCAGGCCGTCATGGCAGCCGGTATATCCACCATCTTCTGCATGACCTGCCAGGGGTGAGTCTTGCCGCCCTCTGCCGCAAACGGATCGGGGAGGGGGTGCCTTCGCTTCCGACGACAGAGGTTCCTATTTATGGGGACTACCGCGCCTTGATTGCCGATCCGTCGGTCGAGGCCGTCGTCGTGGTGACCCCTCCGTCGCTCTGTCTTGAGATTTGCCTTGAGGCTGTGAAGGCGAAGAAGCCGATGCTCATTGAAAAACCGTTGGCGCCGACAGGCCGCGAAGCGCGAATAATGGTAGCAGCAGCAGAAGAGGCAGGGCTCTTGCTGATGACCGCCCAGACGCTTCGCTTCGATTCGACAGTTCTTGCTTTACAAGAGCATTTGCCGGAGATCGGTCCGCTCCGATACGCCACCTTCACCAGCCGGATTGAAATACAATCCAGCGCCCATGTTCGTTCACCGATACCCGGTCAACGCGGAGCACTCCTGGAATTCGGGATTCACCTCTTGGATCTGGTCCCTTTTCTCACTGGCGAGGAGATCGTCGCCGTCCGCTGCGAGTTGGATCGTTTGCCGGATGTGGCTCCGGACACGATGGCGGTCGTGCAGATACAGACCGCAAGCGGCCTGCGATGCGTCATGGACGTTGCACGAGTGAGAGCGGGGAGGGTGGCGCGAACGGAGTGGGTGGGGACTGATGGGCAGATCGCCGCCGATTGGTTTCACCAGCGAGTGAGCGGCATCATTGGTGATAACCCTCCGTTTGAAAGAAGTGTCCAGCCACAACAGACGATTCTTGCCGCACTCCGCGCCTTCGTCCATGCCGTTGAGACGAACAGCCCGCCCCCTATTACCGGACGCGATGGATGTCGCGCTGTCGAGGTGGCCGACGCCTGCTACCGTTCAGCAGAACTTCGCGGCGCCAGCGTTCACGTCGCGTCCTTGCGCGAGTAAACCTCAACCTCAGCCCTTCAGCGGGCCTACGTATCGGCGACGATGTGTGTATCTGTTTCTTCCACCCCTTCAACTTGATGAATCTTCGTGATGACCACGTCCGAGAGGGCCCGTTCGTCTGTGACTGTGATGAAGAGAATAATGTCCGGGCGTCCGAAGCAGGAGTGGGCTTGTTCGACGCCGGGAAGGCGCTTGAGAGACTGCAGTACGTCTTTTGTCCGTCCGGCTTTGACCTTGATGAGGATATACGCTTTTGTGGCCATTGCGCCCTCCTTATTGAAGTGATGGTGTTCCGCCCGGCATCTCCCGACGTCTTTGGGCGAATACCTGGTGTATGTTTTGTCCCCGTTGCGTGAAGGCGATGCGCGCGTTCATCACGAGTTCCATGAACCAGTCGAAATCCTCCTGGCCGACATTGAATTGGCGAAAGCCCGGCGCCAATCGATTCTGCTGATCGACCGTCGTGGCAGCCCACTCTGCACTGAGCGCCTCAAGCACATCAGATGTCCAGCCAGTCGAACGGAATCGAGACAGTGCATGGCCCGTACTGCTCCCTCCCTGTGTGGCCAATGCACGAGTGAGAAATGATTGGATGTCCGGATCGTCGCTTTTCAGAAATACTGATTGAAATTGGATGACAATCTTAATGACGCGGTTAGCATCGGGGGTATTTTCTGGCGGAAGCACACCGGCATCTTGCAACGTGGCAAGGACAGCCATCGACGCTCCAATCGGTCCAGGAGGGGTGGCCCCACGGCTAGACACTTGGGCTAAGACGGGACTGCTAGCGCCTATGAGTAGGCCGCTCAGGAAAAAACAAACAGGTAGAGAGCCGAACAGGGCACTGTGCGACGAGCATTCTTGCAGTCTCGATCGCAGGGAGTGAGGCAAGGCTGACATAGCGAGCGATTATACAGAAGGGCAGGAGATGGCGCTAGCGCTCCGATTGGTATGATGACGACAAGTGAATTGGAACCATTTCCCTGCCGTCTTCAATTGTTTCGATTGAAACAATACAACCACGTTCCTATAATCCAGCAGCCTTGCACCGCCTATCGGATTATCCATGCTTGCAAAAGTTCTGAGTGCCGCGCTTGTCGGTATCGACGCGCATTTGATCGATGTGGAAGTTGATATTGCCGGAGGACTTCCACAATTTTCAGTTGTCGGTCTTCCCGATGCCACTGTACGGGAGAGCCGCGATCGAGTCCGCTCCGCGCTGAAGAACACAGGTTTCCATTTCCCGGCAAAAAGAATCACCGTGAACCTCGCTCCCGCGGGAATCAAAAAAGAAGGGTCTGGTCTGGACCTGGCTATCGCTATCGGGATACTCGTCGCGGAAGAGATTATTTCGCCTCAGAATGTACAAGGCCGCGTCTGTGTAGGAGAACTCTCATTGAACGGACAGGTTAAGGCGATCACCGGAGCCTTATCCATTGGCATGTCCTGCCGGCCAAACTATACGCTGCTCTTGCCGGCTGAGAATAGCCAAGAAGCGGCCGTGATCCAGGGTGTGACGGTGTATCCCATTCACACACTTCCCGAAGCCGTGGGCTTTCTCAATGGCACGGTTTCGCTGAGTCCGACTCACTCGGACCAGGAGCGATTTTTTTCCACTCGTCCGTCAGAGGATGACGACTATAGCGATGTGAAGGGACAAGAACATGCGAAACGGGCCTTGGAGATCGCAGCAGCCGGAGGCCACAATCTTTTGATGGTGGGACCGCCCGGGTCCGGAAAGACCATGTTGGCGAAACGTCTTCCAACGATTCTTCCGCTCATGGAACCGGAGGAAGCAATCGAAACCACTCGCGTCCATAGCGTATCCGGGCAATTATCAGCTAGTCATTCATTGCTGACAGTCCGTCCCTTTCGGGCACCGCACCATAGTATTTCCGATGCCGGATTGATCGGAGGCGGAACAGTTCCCCGCCCAGGGGAAGTGTCCTTGGCGCATAATGGTGTGCTCTTTCTGGATGAATCCCCGGAGTTCCGCCGCCCGGTTCTGGATGGATTGCGGCAACCGCTGGAAGACGGGCATGTGACCTTGACGAGGGCCAGCGGGTCGCTCCGCTATCCTGCGCGGTTCATGCTGATCGCGGCAATGAATCCCTGTCCCTGCGGATACTATGGTGATCGCACACGCGAATGTGTCTGCACGCCCCAGCAGATTCGCCGCTATCGAGCCAAATTGTCGGGGCCGCTTCAAGACAGACTCGACATCCACATCGAAGTTCCACCGGTCTCTGTCCGCGACCTCCACGATCATGACGCTATGCCGGAAAGTTCCTCCATGATTCGATCGCGTGTCCTGGCGGCGCGAGATCGGCAACGCCAACGATATCGCCAAGACGGGATTCACTCGAATGCGCAGTTGAAGCCTCGGCTTCTAAAGCGGTACTGTGGTCTCGATACCCATGCGCAAGACCTCTTAGAGCGCGCATTGACCAAACTTGGCTTGTCTGCTCGAGCCCATGGCCGCATTGTGCGAGTGGCGAGAACCATTGCCGACCTTGCAGGCTCTGATAAGATTGAACCGTTGCATGTCGCTGAAGCGATTCAATACCGCAGTCTCGACCGTCGAATGGAGTTTTGAGGATTCCCTATGTGGTCAACCGTGAAAGTCTTTCTCTGGTGGTTCATAGTCGGCGCGACGATGGCGCTGTCCGTGATCATGCTGCAGGGCGGCATACGGGAGGCTATGCAAACTCAAGGGTCTGTATGGGGGCTCAAACTGGTCGAACTGCTCACAACGATTTTGGGAGGGGGCCTGCTCGGCGGTTGTATCGCATTGATTCTGGATCGTATCAAAAAGTCATAATGAGTCGTTCTCACAGTCTCATGAAATGAGGTCATCCGATGGACGTAGAAGTGGGCTCGAATCTGTACCGCAATACCGACGGCATGATTGAAATTGAAGGCGTTCCCCAGATTGAGCTGTCGCTTAAGCCAACCACAGGCGCCTTGCTCGTGAACTTTGCCCTGTTCAATGTGGAAGGAAAAGTGACGGCGAAGCTTCATGACAGCACCCTGATGGTGAATGAACAGCGCGCCTACGATGTGACGAAGACCCCGAAGAGTCTTCTGCTCACCCATCTGGCTTCGGGAACCGTCATTTTAGAGATGGCGGTGAAGGCGCCCGACGTCGTGGCCCTCACGAAAGGGGAGTTCCATACGATCAAAGGCCATGTGATTCAGATCTCTGACACTGAATGGAAAATCGACAAGCTCCGCGCCAGCGGCACAACTCAGGATCTGAAAGGTAAGTCAGTCGCGATTGGGTGACGTAGGGTACCATCTTATCCCGTGACCGTCGGCACGATGACAATGCGCCCGTCTTTCAGTTCTACAGTCGCGGTATCTCCATCGCGCAATTCTCCCTTGACCAACTGGCGCGCCATCGGGGTTTCTATCTCCTGCTGGATTAACCGCTTCAAGGGCCTCGCCCCATAGACCTGATCGTAGCCTCGTCCGCCAAGATGCCGCAGGGCTGCCGGAGTCACCGACAGAACAATCCGCCGTTCCGTCAAACGCCCCCGCAACCGCTCGATCTGAATCTCCACGATCTTGGTGAGTTGCTCCGTTTCCAACGGATGGAAGACCACGGTTTCGTCGACGCGGTTCAAGAATTCAGGGCGGAAATGTTCTCGAAGTTCCGCCATCACGAGAGCACGGACCTCGTCATACGAAGCGCGCCGTTGCTGCGCTTCAAGAATCTGTGGGCTGCCGATGTTCGATGTCATGATCAACACGGTATTTTTGAAATCGACCGTCCGGCCCTGAGAGTCCGTCAATCGACCGTCATCTAACACTTGCAGGAAGATATTGAAGACGTCGTGATGGGCCTTTTCGATTTCGTCGAACAAAATGACGGAGAAAGGACGTCGGCGGACCGCTTCGGTCAATTGCCCCCCTTCTTCGTACCCGATATAGCCTGGGGGCGCTCCGATAAGACGGGCGACTGTATGTTTTTCCATGTACTCGGACATGTCGATGCGAATCAGATTCGCCTCATCGTCGAAGAGTGTCGCGGCAAGCGCTCGCGCCAGCTCGGTCTTTCCGACACCGGTCGGGCCGAGAAAAAGAAACGATCCGATGGGTCTATTGGGGTCTTTGATGCCGGAACGCGCGCGGAGGACCGCATCGGCGACAGCCTGCACCGCCTCATCCTGGCCGATCACGCGTCGATGAAGTAATTCATCGAGTTTCAGCAACTTTTCCATTTCGCCTTCGACCAGCCTAGAAACGGGAATTCCGGTCCAGCGGCTTACGATAGCCGCAATGTCGTCTTCATCGACCTCTTCTTTCAGCAATCGGCTTTCGCCCTGTTTCTTGCCGAGCTGTTCCTGCTCCAAGGCTAGTTCCCGCTCAAGGCGAGGTAATTCTCCGTATCGCAGCTCGGCGACTCGGTTTAAATCGTACGCCCGTTCCGCGCGCTCAATCGCCTGTTTCACGTCTTCCATCGCTTCCCGAGTTTTGCGTAAACGCGCTACGGAGGCCTTTTCAGAGTTCCAGCGCGTCTTGATGGCTTCCAAATCCCGCTGCTTTTCGCCTAACTCCAGTTCAAGGGTCGCGAGCCGCGCCTGGCTGGCCTGATCCTGTTCTTTTCGCAAGGCCTCTCGCTCGATCTCCAGTTGCATGACCTTGCGCGAGACTTCGTCAAGCTCGGCCGGCAAGCTATCGATTTCGGTACGCAGACGCGCGGCCGATTCATCGACCAGATCGATGGCTTTGTCGGGGAGAAATCGATCGGCGATATAGCGGTTCGATAGTTTGGCGGCGGCCACCAGCGCAGCGTCTTTGATGCGCACACCATGGTGCACTTCGTAGCGCTCCTTGAGTCCACGCAGAATCGAGATGGTGTCCTCCACCGTCGGCTGATCGACCAGAACTGTTTGAAATCGTCGTTCTAATGCGGCATCTTTCTCGATATGTTTTCTATACTCATCGAGCGTCGTCGCGCCGATCAAATGCAATTCGCCGCGGGCCAACATAGGCTTGAGCAGATTGGCGGCATCCATCGCCCCTTCAGCCGCACCGGCCCCCACGACTGTGTGCAGTTCGTCGATGAAGAGTAACACCTGCCCCTCGGCCGCCTGCACCTCTTTGAGAACAGCTTTCAATCGTTCTTCAAACTCACCCCGGAACTTCGCGCCGGCCACTAACGATCCCATGTCGAGTGTGATGACGCGCTTTTTCTTCAGCCCTTCAGGCACATCCCCTTTGATAATGCGAGAGGCGAGCCCTTCAACGATGGCGGTTTTTCCAACACCAGGTTCGCCGATGAGCACAGGATTATTCTTGGTTCGCCGTGAAAGAATTTGCACGACACGGCGAATTTCTTCATCGCGCCCAATGACGGGGTCCAGTTTCCCTTGCCCCGCCAGCCGAGTGAGATCGCGCCCATATTTCTCCAGCGCCTGGTACGTGCCTTCTGGATCTTGGCTCGTGACACGTTGTGACCCTCGTATTTGTTGCAGCGCGCTCAAAAGCCGTTCTTTCGTCAGGCCGAGCTTTTTAAAGAGGCCTCCCTCTTGAGCCATGGCAAGGACGACGTGTTCGACGCTGAGATAGTCGTCTTTCAATGTGCGTTGTTCGTCTTCGGCTTTGGTCAAGACGTGATTCAGTCGTGAAGCGATATGAAGTTGTCCGGGGCCTGCCCCGGCGCCCTGGATTTGAGGAAGCTTTGCGAGGGCCTGCTCCGCTGCCTGGCGCACGGAAGGAACCGACACCCCTGCCTGTTCCAGGAGGGTGGAAGTGAGACCTCCTTCCTGTTCTACGAATGCAAGCAGAAGATGCTCGACTTCGACTCCTTGATGGCTCCGTCTTGCGGCATGGGACGACGCAGTCTGGAGCGCTTCTTGTAACTTGATCGTCATTCGATTCATATCCATCGCCTGTCTCCTCTTCGTTCATCAGCCTCGCTACGACATCACAATAATCATAGGACAGGGGAAGTCAACTGCATCAGGGACAAGCGTGGCGGCTTGACCCAGGAAGTTCCCTCGGACTATTGTCTCGGATGTCGCAAATTGTTGCAGAAACCCTCTCATTGTATCGGAACGCGTTCCGTAAAACCGGAGAATCGCTCAGCAGAGGCTGGATGACGATCCTCGCCGTGGTGGGATTTGGAGGCCTGCTGCTGCTGGCTACCCAAATTGCCTCACCGCTTGGGATGGTAGGAGGCTTTCTGCTTGGGGCGGTGAATGCGCTCCTGGTCGGCGCAACCCTCAGTCTCATCGAACAATCGATTAGCGCTACACGGACACTCACCCTCCGTGACATTGTCGGCAGTGTGGGCCATTATTTTTGGGATGTCATCGGTATTGGGTTCATCCTATGGCTGCCGCTCATGGCCCTCGACCTCGGCACTCAAGCAAATCCCTATGGGCAACTGCTTTCGTATGCCGCGCTCCTGCTCGTGTTTCTCTTACTGAACCCGGCGCCGGAAATCATCTATCAAGTGCGACACGATTCCCCGATCGAGGTGCTGAAGACCTCCTACGAGTTCGTTCTTGAAAATTGGATTGAATGGTTTCTCCCGTTTGCCTTAATCCTGATCCCCACCGTTCTCTCTCCCACAGGGCTGCAAGCGTTCTTTTCCCTCTCCAGCCGGTCCGGAAGGGGAGCGGGATTGGATTTTTCCCAAGTTCTCGTGCTGCCGTTCACGATCCTCGGAGGTTGGCTGGACTATCTGGGTATCCCGTCCTCAATCGGCTGGTATATAGGGCTGCTGCTTACTCCACCTCTTGCCGTGGCTATGCTGTTGTTTCGTGGCCATCTCTTTGCATCGTTACATGGAGTATCGCGACGCCAGCGTAGATTTGTCTCGCCATTTAGGTAGGGAGGAAGAGTTAGAGCGAGAGAGGGGATACGTCCTTTCCAGGCAATTGCTGCTTTACTGTCATCAGCTCCCTTTATTTCCCACACACATGGCTTTCGCCGGAGATTAATTGTTGGAAGTTCTCTTGAGTGGCAGATAGAAATAGTGTATGGAATTACCTACAGTCTCTACAGATACTCACGCGTCCTCCAAAGTTCCTGAAAGAATAACGCTCGTGCGTTTATCTATATTCTGGCGAATCGTCTTGACCTCCCTTGTCATCATCGTGGTGATGGCAGGGGTGAATTTGTATGCCTTGTTCCAACTCCGTCAGTTGACGGCATTGAGTGCCAATATGGCCACTCGCCACTATCCGGCAATCGAATCTGCCAAACATCTGCACAGTATTCTGTATGCGCAACTCAATAGTGAAAAAAAGTATCTGGCCGTTCGCGATCCCACATTCTTACAACATTTCGATGAAGAAGTTGACGAGTTCCACCGCGGCCTCCACACGCTTGCGACACAGGAGCTGACCCCTCAAGGCGTTCAGCTACTTGAGGATATCAAGCGCTTGCAGCAAGACCGTCTCATGATTTTCCGCACAGAATTGGAGCGGGGGCGATCGTCCATCGCGGACTCGTCTGTCGATTATGAAGGTAGACGAGACGCCTTGATGGACCGTATCAGCAATACGCTTCAACAATTTATCGATCTTCACGAAACGGGCATCAGTGTCGGTGTCAGCCGGTCGCGGGAAAGCTCGGCGCAAGCCGAAGCGGTCACTGAACAGCTGGTTCTGCTTGCGCTCGTATTCGGCATTGCCCTTGCCGGTTTTGCCAGCTATACGATCCTGCGTCCACTTCGCCAATTGCAGAACCATATCAAACAGATTGGACAGGGGAATTTCCGCACGTCGCTGAATATTCGCGCTCCCAGCGAGTTGCGAGACCTTGTCGATGCGGTCAATTGGATGGGCACAAAACTCCAAGAGTTGGACGACATGAAAGGGGAGTTCCTCGCGCATGTCTCCCACGAGTTGCGCACGCCCATGGCCTCGATTCAAGAAGGCACCCATCTGTTATTAGATGAAATCCCGGGCCCCTTGTCGCACGAGCAACGCACGACCTTGCGCATCATGGCCGACAGTAGCCGTAGGCTCATTACATTGATCTCCACAATACTCGATCTATCCAAGATGGATGCGGGAATGATGGAGTATCGAATTGTTCCGACCGACCTCAAGCGCGTCACGGATATGTCGATTAACAAAGTTCAGTTGCTCGCCGATGCCAAGCATGTACAGCTGTTGTTGGAGGCGCCGACCCAACGTGTGTGGGTCAAAGCCGATGCGCTTCGAATTGAACAAGTGCTTGATAATTTACTGTCAAACGCATTGAAATTTAGCTCGGAAGGGGGCATTGTTAAAGTCTTGATGAAGCCGGACTCGAAAGCGGGAGTTCTTGAGGTGAGCGTGACCGATGGTGGGCCCGGCATTCAGGCCGAGGATCTTCCCTACATCTTTGAGCGCTTCTATCAAGGAAGCACGAAGGCCAAACATGCGACACCGGGAAGCGGCCTTGGTCTGGCGTTGGCAAAAAAAGTCGTTGAAGCACACGGAGGTCGGATTTGGATCGAAAGCGAAGCCAAGAAGGGAACGACCGTACGGTTTATCCTTCGACTCACACAACCAGGGGAAACAGCGTGAAGGCTATCCACGGAAGCCTTATTCCCGGAGCCATGTCTTGCCTGCTCTTCTTCTCGGGATGCGCAGCATGGTCGCCGGCCCCTCAATTTTCGCAACCGTACTTCACGGCAGATCCAGGAGAGTTAAAATCCCTCCAGGCATTGGCAAAAAAACAAGAGCTACTCGCCCAGAAATGCGCCGAGCGTAATTCCTGCGAGCAGGTCTACTATACGCGCGCCCTGGTAGGGCTCTATGAAAGTCGCGATAGTGCTTCGAAGTACTTCGAGAAAGTGATCGCCGTTGCACCCAAGAGTCCACTGGCTTCCTCCAGTAAGCTTTGGATAGAGCTGATTGAACGGCATGCTGCTCCTATTGAACAATCGTGGCTCCAATCGGTCATAGCCGCTCCGGCGATTTCGGAGAGCCAGGCGATCTTGGCTCAGGCCTCAAGTCGGCTGGTGCGAGACTTGCTTGATAGAGATCTCACCGTCCAGCAATTGAGGGCGATGAAGGAGGCGGACGCCCAATCTCTGGACAGCCTTCAACGGGAACTCGCTGAATACGAACGGAAGACGGACGCAAGCAGCGGCAAAAAGGATGGCGCCAGAGGTTCAGCCGATCCAGGTACTGTCGCGTCTCTACAAAAGCAGTTACTGGATCGAGAGAGAAAGATAGAGGAATTGATGAGCCAGTTAGAAGCATTGAAGCGCATCGATCAGGAAATGCGGGATAAGGTGCGTCCGATCCATCCCCCATCGATGATTGTCCCGACTCCAGCCGGGCCATAACTGACGATATTGCAGAGGGAATTTCATGGAAAAAGAACATATTCTCGTAGTGGACGATGAAGAGGGGCTGTTGCATCTTGTGAAGATGCGGCTGACCGCCATGGGCTTTGCCGTCACAGGCTGCACCACCGGGAGCGAAGCTCTTGCCGCAGCCAAGAAAACCCGATTCGACCTGGCCATTACCGATCTTCGGCTGGGTAGCGAAGATGGCTTGGACGTCACGGAAGAACTGCTGCGGATTCATCCGGGCCTCCCGGTTATTATCCTGACGGCCCACGGCAGTATTCCCAATGCTGTAGAGGCCATGCAGCGCGGGGCATTTGGATATCTCACGAAGCCATTCGACGATAAAGAGCTCAAAGCTAAAATCGAAGAAGGGCTTTCTCCGCAGCGAATGAGAGGAGAGATTCAGCGGCTCAAGTCTCTCGTCAACGAATTATATGGCATGGAAAACATCGTCGCCCGGAGCCCTGCGATGCAGCGCTTACTTCAGCAGGTTGTGCAGGTGGCAGATTCCGATGCGACGATCCTCCTCTTCGGAGAAACTGGGACCGGTAAAGAAGTGTTTGCACGTGTGACTCACTCTAATAGTCGGCGGAGTAAAGGGCCGTTTGTCGCGCTCAACTGCGCAGCCATTCCCGAAATGCTCTTCGAGTCGGAGCTGTTCGGCCATGTGCGCGGCGCGTTTACCAGCGCCCATGGCGCCAAGCGAGGCCTCTTTCAGAGCGCCAACGGCGGCACGCTTTTTCTCGACGAGATCGGCGAAATGCCTCTTTCAATGCAGGTTAAACTTTTGCGAGCTGTACAGGAACGAGAAGTTCGCGAAGTCGGCTCTGAGCTTTCAACGAAGATTGATGTACGGATTATTGCCGCAACCAATAAAGACCTCGGCGAAGCGGTGAAGAACGGATCGTTCCGGAATGATCTCTATTACCGTATCTCCGTTGTCCCTCTGTTTATCCCACCACTTCGTGACCGACGAGACGATATTCCTTTGCTGGCCCAACACTTCTTGACCGCGAGTGGGAAGCGGGCGAATAAAGCGTTGCGCGGCTTTACACCAGCTGCGCTCAATCGGCTGGTCACACACCCCTGGCCCGGAAACGTTCGTGAACTGGAAAATGTTGTTGAAAAAGCCGCCGTCATGACGCGCCAGGACATGATTACACCTGACCTCTTGCCGTCCATGGGCACATCGTCGGACGCGGCGCTCAAACCGCTGACGGAAGCGAAAGAAGAGTTTGAAAAAACCTATCTCAAAAACGTGCTGCAACTCACTGGTGGCAATATCTCACGCGCCGCCCAGTTTGCCGGACGCTATCGGGCGGATTTCTATAAAATGCTCAAAAAATATGGCTTGCACCCCTCGACTCTGAAGGCCAAAGCCGATGCAGACCTTGAAGAGCTAGAAGAGCAAGGCGATCTCACAGAGGCCGAACGCTAGGCTCGTGGTTTTCTATCGCCGGGCCGACAGCGTTACATCGGCAAGCGATTCCTACTCGCAATGGCTCCCTCCAAAGTACTAGTTGACCTAACCTGGCTCTTGTGGTATCAATGCCGCCGACATATGGAGCTACTGAGATCAACCGATTCAGATTAAACCATAGTTGGATCCACCATCATCAACCTAGGAGGTTATCATGGAAATTGGCATTGCCTTCGGCGGCTTAGTTGGAGTATTTGTGGGGTTGGCGGCGCTAATTTTGTGGTTTCCATATGACAAATAGTGCATGCAGGAATGTATGACTTCTCATTGCAGAGTGAGAGTGTTGTACCATTCTCTTTGGTGTCGTTGGGACTGCAGGAGATAGCTGAGTTCAAGTGTGAATGAGCGTGTAGGCTTCGAGGGTGTCGCCGTCATGGATGAAGGCGGCGGCGCCGGCGCCGTACGTTACATAGCAGCAGTAAAAGTAGAACCAAAGACGGGCAAGAAAAATAAATTTCGCGAGGCGTGAGTTACTAATGCCTATTGCGATTTGAATTCCGGTGTGATGCTCCCCCCACCTAAGCTGTTCTTAGAATAATACCCACCGTATTATCTGAAACTTGAGATCCTTCAAACTGCTCTCTTCTCTTTAGAGCCTGCATCAAGAACCGACTCGACTAGGTCCTTTGATCCTTAGCCAGACCGCTCCTTACACCCAGATTTTACATGGTGTCCGCTAATCGACCATTTCTTATGCTCCATTGGGACGATACATGCATTGGAGCTGGCGAGAGGAATTGAACCTCCAACCTGCGGTTTACAAAACCGCTGCTCTGCCATTGAGCTACGCCAGCTAAAACAGCTCGGTGCTGGAACGTCACGCGTCGCGTGAAAACCTAACAACTGTGTAAACTTCTGTCAAGCTGAGTTCCAGAGCGGCTGATTGGATCGTGATTGCATCAACTTCGCCGTAAGGCATATTGCGCCGTGCAGGAGAGCCAGTGAGATGCTTGATCTATTCACTGCGTGGTTGAGGGAGAGGGGCTGGGACTCGTGGGAGTGAAGCCGTGGCCGTATCACATGTTTCATCGAGAACGCGAAGCGACTCGTTCAACAGATCTGCTGCACAGTTCAACGTGACCTGAATCTGCCGGAGCGCTTCCTCCCACCGTCCTTCCTGGTAAAGAGTTTGAAAACGGCGATGATGTTCATCCATGATCGCTTGCTTCGCTTCCAACATGAGACTATCGATTGCAGTCACAGAGGCCTCCTGGTTCGCGTGATTGAGCGAGCACGGTAGCAGACCCTCTATCGACACGGCAATGATACGAATGGGTGGTACGTGGGGGAGGTGATTGGACATTCTAGAGGTCCCGCTTGCCCGACTGGGCAGAGAATTTACACGGAGTTGACAAGGAATTCACAGCGTTGGAATCTGCTTCAGGTAGGCTACGGCCATGACACACACCACACTAGAACAGACTTCCTGGAGCGGTTGGCCCAAGCGGTTTATCGGTGTAATCACGGACTGCGACATCGCGCGTGCGTGGGAAATAGGCACGCGATGTATCCTGAGCCTGCTGACCCTGGCGATTCTCCTTGGGTTGGCTGGCGGAGTGGTGAAAACGTTTCTCGACTTACGGCTTCTTTTGTCCAACGATGTAGACGTGGCCTTTCGGCATGTATTGGTCGATATTCTGACTCTGCTGGCCGTCGTCGAAGTATTGAAGACTACCCGCGCATACTGCTCCGATGGGCGCGTCCGGGTGACCTTCATTATCGACACCGTTCTCGTCGTGATGCTGACAGAGGTCATCTCGCGATGGTTTGCAGGAGGGACATTGGAGCAATTCGCAATACTGGGAGGCATCTTACTCACGCTGGGCCTCTTGCGCATCGTGGCAGTCAGGTATAGCCCCGCGCCAACAATGCTTGCTCAACAGGCTAATCAACTGGGGCTCGCATTCCCATAATCGAGGAGACATCGATGCCTATGAGCGCTCTTCTTGAATCGGTTCCTGATGTTGGACGTGAGTATCATTCTGAACCCATCACGGCGGCCATTCTTAGCCATCTCGAAGAACAGACAGTCATCAGTCTCGATTCCCTCGTCTGTCTTATGCCTCAATACACATGGAATCAAATCTTCCACGGGGTCGATCGACTTGCCCGATGCAATAAGGTCGTCCTTCGTCGTCACCGCTTCGACTATATGCTCTTCTCGACGCATTTTGTCGCATAGCAGCATCGAGCAGCACACGGTGCGGCTGAACCTTGATCTCGATCATGCCTGTCACAGAATAATCGAACGGAAGTTTTAGTGGAGTCAGCTTGTTGCGAGATCGATATTGGAAGGCGGGGGCGGCGTGGTATGGCGAATGATCTTGCCCTCCACGAGATAGACCACCAACTCCGCAATGTTGGTGGCATGATCGGCCATCCGTTCGAGGTACTTCGCGATAAAGCTCAAACGAATGGCGCGTGAAATCGTGCGCGTATCTTCAATCATGAATGACAGCAGCTCTCGAAATATCTGCTCCATGAGATCATCGACAAAATCATCGTCCGTGAGCACCTTCCGGGCGAGCTGGGCATCGTCTTTGACGAAGGCATCGATGCTTTGCTTCACCATCATCCGCGCCATATTGCCCATCATCGGAATATCGATGTAGGGTTTGAGCTGCGGCTCCTCGTTGAGCTCGAGGGCTCGTTCGCAGACATTCTCAGCCAGGTCGCTTATTCGTTCGAGCTCTGTGGCGATTTTCATGGCGGTCGTCACCAACCTTAAGTCTCGCGCGGCAGGCTGATGGAGCGCGAGCAACCTGATACTCTCTTCGTCGATCTCGACGTCCAACGCGTTGACCAAATGATCGCGTTCAATGACCTCGCGGGCGAGGGCCGAGTCGCGTGTCACCAGCGCGGTGAGCGCCTTGTCGATCTGATCCTCCGCCTGACCGGCCATGCGCAGGAGTTTGGTCTTCAAGTCAGAGAGTTCTTCGTCAAAATGGCGGTGCGGCATAGGGCTCACCCAAATCGTCCAGTGATGTAGTCGTCAGTCTGTTTCTTGGCAGGCGTGGTAAAGATCTGTTTTGTCAGCCCGAACTCTACGATTTCTCCGAGATACATGAAGGCCGTCCAATCGGACACCCGGGCTGCCTGCTGCATATTATGGGTGACAATAACGACCGTCAAATCTTGTTTCAAGGAAAAGAGCAATTCTTCAATTTTGGCTGTGGCCACAGGGTCCAGCGCCGAGCAGGGCTCATCCATCAGCAAGACATCCGGCTTGACCGCGAGCGCGCGGGCGATACACAGGCGTTGTTGCTGCCCTCCGGAGAGGCCGAAGGCGCTTGCCTGGAGACGATCCTTTACCTCTTCCCAGAGCCCGGCGCCTTTGAGTCCTTCTTCCACAATTTGATCCAACTGGCCTCGATTCTTGATTCCATGAAGACGTGGCCCATAGGCCACATTTTCGTAGATCGATTTGGGGAAGGGATTCGATTTCTGGAAAACCATTCCGACACGTTTCCTCAGATCAGTGATATCGACATCCGGACCGTAAATATTCACGCCGTCGAGCAGCATGGTTCCTTCCAATCGAGCGCCTTCAACCAAATCGTTCAGCCGATTGAGGCATCGTAGCAAGGTAGACTTTCCACAGCCTGACGGCCCAATGAACGACGTGACCTGATTCTTCACGATGTCGATATCGATCTTGAAAAGCGCTTGGCGGTCTCCATAAAAAAAGTTGACCTGATTCAAGGTCAATTTGACGGCTTGAGTATTTGAAGCCTGTTCCGGGGACTGTCGATGACCGTCTTGCACGTTGGGCCTTTGCGAGTTGAGGGTGAGTGCTTGGGACGGTTGTTGTGTCGATGGTAAAGACACCTGCATGGCAATCCTCTATAACACCGAGCCTGCGTACTTCTTGCGCAGATGGTTACGGAGGACAATCGCCGTCAAGTTTAAGAGGACGACGACGGAAATGAGCACCAGGGTTGTAATATAGACCATCGGTTTGGCTGCTTCTACATTGGGGGACTGGAAACCCACATCGTAGATATGAAATCCCAGGTGCATAAACTTCCGGTCGAAATGGAAAAAGGGCCATGAGCCGTCTATGGGGAGCGACGGCGCAAGCTTTACCACCCCGGTCAGCATCAATGGCGCCACCTCGCCGGCGGCGCGAGCCATTGCCAGGATCAATCCGGTCAGAATCCCCGGCAAGGCTGAGGGTATCACGACTTTGAGCATCGTTTCCAACTTGGTGGCCCCAAGAGCCAACGATCCCTCGCGAAACTCTCTGGGCACAGCAGCCAGCCCTTCTTCGGTGGAGACAATGACGACCGGTACCGTGAGCAAGGCGAGTGTCAGCGACGCCCAGAGAATACCCCCTGTGCCGAAGGTCGGAGTCGGAAGTCGTTCAGAAAAAAAGATCTGGTCCAGTGTCCCGCCGACGGCATATACGAAAAACCCTAATCCGAACACACCGAAGACAATCGAGGGCACGCCGGCAAGATTATTCACGGCGATTCTCACGAGCCGAACCATGGCGCCTTGTTTGGCGTATTCTCGAAGATAGAGGGCGGCAAGCACGCCGAACGGGACGATGATCAGACTCATAATGATGACCATCATGACCGTGCCGAAAATAGCCGGGAAAATACCGCCTTCTGTATTGGCCTCTCTCGGCTCAGTGGTGAGGACAGCCCACACATTCGTGAGATAGATCCAGCTTTTGTGGGGCAGGCTCATCTCGTTCGGGCGTAGGGCTCGAACAATCTGGCCGACAGGGATCTGTTTGTCTCGGCCGTTCGCATCTATCATGAGGACGGAGTATTCATTGAATTGTGTCCGCAGCACATCCAATTCTACCGTTTTCTCCTGGTAGCGAGATTCGGCTACGGCAATCTGTGCTTTGAGATCGTCGATTTGCCCTTTCTCCATAGAACCGAGCGCGCGAATCTTCAATCGCAGCTTCTCGATATCGGAATTGATCGCGCCGATCTCGCTTTTTTCGATCCGATCGATTTGGCTGTGAAGAGTATTGGCGGCGCTGATCAGCGGGGCCAAGGCAATCCAGCCATCGGCATTTCCCTCTGCCTGAATCGTGTCTCCTTTGTAGACGCCTTTGATCCACGCATACATGTTGCCCCATTCGCGGCGTTCTAAAAGGACGACATCGGTTGGGTAGGCTTGAGAGAGAATCTGATCGTCATTGACCCATTTGAAATCAAGCCCGTAGATGTCGCGATTTCCGATCTTGACCCGAAGCCGCCCTTTTCCTTCTGGATGATCTGATGTGATGGACCGAGGAATAACTTCGCGTCCAGCAAATTGCCCCATCACGTGCTGCTTGTTTTTCAGTGTGAGGTCGACGATATCCGAGGTCCAGAAGTACGCCAAGCCGTTGATCATGATCAGCAGCAAGAGTCCGAAGACCATGAGGAGCGATACCGACACGCCGGCAGCGCAGCCCCAGATGAAGACATTGCCTGAGGCCAGGAACTTTTTGAATGGGGCGCGCATCAATATTGGCTGTACTTCGTCCGCAACCGCTGCCGGATGACTTCCGCCACCGTGTTGATCAGAAATGTAAACGCAAATAAGAGCACGGCTGCCAAGAACAGAATGCGGTAGAGTGTGCCGCCATGGGGAGCCTCAGGAATTTCTACGGCGATATTGGCGGACAATGTGCGGAAACCGTTAAACAGACTCCAATCCATAATCGGAGTATTCCCTGTCGCCATAAGGACGATCATGGTCTCTCCGATCGCTCGGCCAAAACCGATCATCAATGCGGAGAAGATTCCTGGGCTTGCCGAGATGAGCACAAGTTTGACCAAAGTCTGCCAGCGAGTCGCGCCCAGCGCGAGTGAGCCGGCGATCAAGTGCCGTGGGACATTGGAGAGGGCTTCCTCAGAAATACTGAAGATGATAGGGACGATGGCAAATCCCATGGCAAATCCAACCACGAGGGCATTCCGTTGGTCGTACTTGAGCCCCCAATGGGCGGCAAACCAGGCTCTATAGTCGGCTCCGAACACAAACGATTCGATCTGTTGGTTGAAGCCAAGACAGATCCAGACGATACCGATGATGACGGGAATCAACACAAAGGTTTCTGTTCCAGGGCGCACGCGGCGAATGAATCGGCCTGGGAGGTATTGCCAAAAAGTCGCTGTCACTGCGACGCCCACAGGCACGCTCACGATCATTGCAATGATTGCGGGAAACATCCGTTCGAGCATCGGCGCCAGCCACAAGCCTGCGAGGAAGCCCAGGATGACGGTCGGGAGCGCCGCCATGATTTCGATGGTCGGTTTGACTTTCGCTCGAAGATTCGGGTGCATGAACATCGACGTATAGATGGCACCTAAGAGGGCCAACGGCACGGCGACCAACATCGCGTACAGGGTTCCTTTCAGCGTGCCGAACATCAGCGGGACAAGGCCGAACTTAGCTTCAAAGTCATCGGCGCCGCTTGAGGATTGCCACACATGTTCAGGCCTCTCATAGCCTTCGTACCAGACAGAGTTGAATAGGGTTGCAAGGGTCGCTTCAGGGTGAGGGTTGCGTATTGTATAGGTCAGCAGTTCGCCCTGCTCGGTGAGAGCCACAGCTCCATCCGCTTTGGGGGAAAATGTCAGCGTTCGAATCGGCTGCTGATTTCCTGTAAGCTTCATCAACGTCTGGGCAGAGGTAGAGTAATGAACGAACAGATTGCCCTGGGCATCGCCGGTGATAAACCCTTTGTCGCGAAGCGATGGAGAAATCACGGTGACGGGGGCGGGATGCGCGTCGAACTGATGAATCAGACGGAAGCGAGTCGCCACGCTTTCTTGAGACTGGCGCACCGGCATCCAGACTGAGACATCGCCGGCGCTGCTGCCGACGGCAAGCGACCGATCTCCGATCAAATAGGAAAGGGCTGTGACGGCTGTGCCGGTCGGAGCCACCGATATGGTCTCAATCAAACCGGGCTGGGAGGATTCCGGCACGTCATAACGGTAGAGGTGTCCATCGGCTGTTCCGAGTGAAAGCGTTTCACCTCGGCTGTCGAAGATCAAGGCCGTCACAGATTCAGCGCCGTGACCGGTGAGGGTCGTCGGGGCAGCGTGTAACGGTGTGCCGGCATACCAGAGGTGCCCTCGATCCGTGAGAGCGGCGGCGAGAACGCCGCGTTCTGTCGGCTGATAGGCCAACCGAACAATCTGCTCTGTGGAGGGAGCCACTTGCGCCGGAGATCCAAGGGTGATGACTGGAACGATATGCCGTTTCCCCTCTTCGAAGTCGGCCGTAAACTCGATGGCCACAGGGATCAGGCGGCCATCGTCTGTACCGAGGCCAAATCGATTGCCGCTCCCTACGGATCGGGCGATAGCCGTCACATGAACGTTGGCTAACGCCGGAGGAAGGTCGATGGAGATGGGTGCGCCGGATTGCGCATTGAAGAACTGGATTTGGCGATCGGTTCCTGCCGACACTTGATAGATAATTTCTTGATATTCATCCATTCCCACCAGGCTGGATTGCGGCAGTGTTTTTATGGGATGGGCACCGGCAATGTGACCAGTTTGAGTGCCTTGCGGAGGGAAAAACAGAGGCGCGACTTCTTTCACTAAAAATACAAAGATACCGATAATGCTCAGGATGACGGCGATCCCGCCCATGGTGATGACGACTTGAGCGAGCCGGTCGATTATGCCTCGCCATCCGGCGCTGGTCGAATGTTGTGAAATGGTCGGCTGAGACGAGGAAACAGACTTCTCTGCCGAGGGGGGAAGAGCTAGGGCAGGATCGCCGTCACTAGTCAAGTTTCTTGAGTTCCTTCTCAGTCAAATCTGCCCTCAGCGGGAAGAATCCGTCCTTGATCACAACCTGCTGTCCTTCCTTGCTGTAAATAAACTTGATGAATTCCCTGACGATGGGGTCCAACGGCTTATCGGGCGCCTTATTGACATAGAGATACAGATGACGCCAGAGAGGATAGGACCCATTGTCTGCATTTTGTTGGCTAGCCTCTTTAAACGGCATGCCTTCTTTTTCTGCCAAGGGAACGGCGCGCACATTCGATGTAAGATATCCAATGCCACTGTAGCCGATACCGGCTTCATCTTCACTCACGCTTTGGACCACGGAAGCCGATCCGGGCTGTTCTTTGACTTCGTCCTTGTAATCTCCGTTCTTGAGCGCATGTTCCTTGAAGAATCCATAGGTGCCGGAAGCTGAGTTCCGTCCATAGATACTGATGGGGCTGACACCTAAACCGTCTTCCACGCCTGCCTGTTTCCATAACTGAATATTTTCAGGATGGCCCGCGCGCCGGCTCTTTGAAAAGATGGCATCGACTTGCGCCATCGTGAGCCCTTTGACTTGGTTGTCTTTGTTGACGTAGACGGCAAGAGCGTCGATGGCAACCGGGAATGCGGTGGGCTTATAGCGAAACTTTCGTTCAAAAGCATCCATCTCAGTATTCTTCATCGACCGAGACATCGGTCCCAGTTGCGCTGTGCCTTCGATCAAGGCCGGAGGAGCCGTGCTCGACCCTTTGCCTTCGATCTGGATCTTCACGCTGGGATATTGCTTGCGAAATCCTTCAGCCCAGAGGGTCATGAGATTGTTGAGGGTATCTGAGCCGATGCTGTTGACATTCCCTGACACGCCGCTGACCTTTACGTAACCTTTCAAGGCTGGGTCTAATACAATTGCGTCATCGGCATAAGCTGACGGAGCAGCGGACACAAGAGCCCCAAAGAGAGCGATAGACCATAGACCAAACCGGGTAGTGGATCGTTTCATTGATACTCCTTTCGTCACCGTAGGAAAATGATCGTCGAAATCTGTTACCAGCGCATTACGCGAATGTTACGTCCGTGTTAACTCCCCTCATATCTCCTTCAATCGTATGCGCCAAGTTGAGAGGATGACGCGCTCTGCCATCTCTTGTAGAGACCGTCGTTAGTAGTTCCACTGTAATTGAAAACGGGCAACCTGCCCATCGTGGATGGCATAGGGCGCGGTTACGGTATCCGTCCGTTTCATCCAGGAATAGGCGACGGTCAGCTCGAGGGCCTTGTTGAACTGATATTCCACGCCGACTTCCGTTTCCCGAACGATATTAAAGGGTGAATTGATCCGGTTCTTCTTTCCACCGTTGTATTCCTGCCAGCGGACGTAGGGCGTGATATTGTCCCACTTATACATGGCTTGCACGTATCCGCCCTGTAGGTAACCTTCCTGAATGGCTGTGCCGGCAGGGTTGAGCTCCGGACCTCGGCCCCAGTTCCATTCTGCCTGCAAACCGAACGGCTGCGGATACAACACGAAATGTGCGCCGATTCGCTCGTCGAGGATATTCCCGCCGTCGGGGCGCGAGACTCCCGTCGACGTAGGGACATTGACTAACCCGCGGTAGGCATCGACTCCAACTTGCACGATTTGCCCATAGGGCAATTCGAAGGGATAGGTGGAGTGCAGCGCGACATGTTTATTGTCATTGGCTTCATTGACATTCAACGACTGCCCGTTGTAGACCCCGACGCCCAAAATGCCGTAGTCGCCTGATCCTTTAAGGCCTTTTTCAACCAAGCTGCGGAACAATTTTCTGGTCTCAACCGGAGTGTAATAGAGGAAAAAACCGGTGTCCCGCTCATTGGGCGCTGCGCTGTTGATCGCGTCGGTTCGGTCGAGTGCGAGACGCTGTTGGCTGGACTGTAACACTTCAAACCCAAACGGGACCTTCGATATCCCAGCCCGAATACGCCATTCCTTGTCCTGCGTCAGGAAGATATCGGCATAGGCGTCTCGGAGTTGGGCAAAGTTTTGGTTATTGCTAGTACCGAGAGTTCCGGGGGGGGTGGCCCCAAAATCAGTCTGAAGATACAGGGACACTCGCTCGTGGATATCGCCGGAGATGACGATGCGGGCACGGCGAACCAGGAAGCCTTTATTATCGCCGATGGAGCTATCGTACTCATTGACCAGTTTATTATCGTCGGTGACATAATTGTAACGGAGCTGGGTATACCCGCGGATACTGATTTTGTTATACCATTTTTCGGTCCCGGCTCTTTCAGATTGAATAATGGCTTCTTGTCTCTCCTGGTCGGCTTTAGTCTTGAGCCATTCTTCTTTGGTGATCTGTCCTTTCTCGTAGAGAATGTCTTCAAGATTAGCGTGGGCATTGTTGACCTGAACGATCAACCCAAGGCCGATTACGCAGGCGATGGTCGCAAACCACGGTCGTCTCATCTATATACCTCCTGTTGTGCTTGTTGAGGACTATCGATTGCCTTGTCTGCCAGGAAGGATAGGCTCAATTTATTAAGGCGAGATGACGGTGGCGTTACAGAAATGTTAATTTCGGATGGGGATTCGAAAAACTTGGAGCAGATGCAGCGGGGCGGGTTTTATGTCCAACCAAATAAACGAAATACGCTAAACAAACCAAAGGAACCAGATCGATTAGAGGACACGGAAGTACTGCACCGAACTTGTTCCTGTATTCTGGTCGCGCCGAAGCACCACGATCGCATTCCTGGTCACCTCGTTCACGCGCACCGTCATGCGGGCCAAGAACAGGTCACTTTTGATGTCGTAGAGCGCCCGGATTTCCTTCCCAATCGCTTCGAAACTGCCGATACGATCGAGGTCATCCACTTTATTGTTTCTGAATGGGCGAGCCTGGACAATATCTCCCGCCACGCTTTGTGTAATACGAGGGTCGAGAGCCTGGAGCACGAGGGGGTCAGCGGTATTGATATTGACGATACTCTCGTCTCCTTGCGGGTAGACGGTGACAAGTCTTGAGATTTTCTGAATGATCTCAGGTGTCATCCCCTTAATCAGGCGTAATTCTAACAACGTCTGAAGGGGAGCGTTGGCTGCCCGGTAGGATGGACGCAGGGCTTGATAGTAGCTGCTCTCTGCGCCGGCCGGTTCCGGGTTCTCGTCTGGATCTATCCAATCGACGATGGCATCCACCAAGTCTGGGTTGATCTGTAGGAGTTCAAAGAGCCGTTTGACTCGTAATACTTTTTTTTCCTTGCCGCTAGGATCTCCTCCTGTCGCCGCCAGATCGTTCAGGTTCAGCTTCCCCCGTTCATCCTCAATCTGGGCAGTCAAGAATCCGTCGCCGATGGCATAATCCTTGATGGGAAGAGCCCACACGTCGGTGAGGGCATCGAAGAACTTGCCCACCAGCTTGTCCTTCAAGAGGTCTTGCTGCAAGGTGCCTCGGGCAGCCTGCACTGCCGCGCGGGCAAGCACGGTGGCTTTAAAGTTGTCGCGAAAGGCGGCGGCATCGCGGTATTCGCGCCTCGCCTCTGCATCGAACTCAAGAATCAGCGCAACCAGGATGGTAAGGACGAGGAGGGTGAGAAGGAGCGCGATACCTCGTTCATCAGACCTTTGCATAGGTCACGATTTTCAGCGTCGCATCGAGATTGACGGGGTTATCGTACTTCGGCTTCAACTGCAGATGATGCACCTGGACGTCGTACGGCGCCTGTTCGATGGCTGTCAGCAGTGAAAGGAGCTGGGGAAGCGTCACGCCATCCAGCCGAAGATCGACCGATGTCTCTTGAAAGCCCTGGACGACAACGGGGGCCTGTGGCTGCATGCCGACGATCCGATCACGAATCTGCGCTGAAGTCGTCGCTTCTTCCATAAAGGCCAGCAGCGAAAACTGCGCTGGAGGGCTGGGCATTCGCTGCTCAAGCTTGGCCATGCGCGCCTGTTTGACGGCATATTCCTGCGCCACGAGCGCCAGTTCCTGGCTATCTTTTGCTTTGCGTTTCGCTTGCCGATCGAGTTTATCGATTGAAAGCAAGAGTGGATCGACGATGAAGAGAAAGGCAAGCGCTGCGGCGAGCACCGTGCCGCCTGCCGCCACGATCAGACGTTCGCGTTCCGAGAAATGTTGCCACCGTTCTTTCAGTGCCTGCATCATGGCCGTTGCACCGTATAGGTGAGGCGAAAGACAACTTGGTTCGGCACAGCTCCGACGCGGGTGTCGCTGATGGAGACGTCATGGAGGGTTTCATCCTGCGCGAAGGCTTGTTTGATTTTCTCGACCGCATCGAAGGTAGTGGTTTCTCCTTCGAGATGGATGCTGTTCCCATCGATCGCCAGATCCCGCACCTTCAACGGTATGCCTGGAGGCACATGCTTCACCAATTCTGCAAGGCTGGTCAGGACATTGTAGCGTGTGCCGTCGACAGCCGAGAGACCCTTCTCCAGCTGAGAGACTCGATAACGTGCCTGGTCCAATTCTTCGCCTGGGCTGGCTCCTGGACCGAATGTTTGTTCGTATTGCGCCTGGAGCCCGCTCTTGAAGTCCTTGACCGTCGAATCCTTGAGGACGACACGAATAGAGAGATCGAGAAGCGCCAGGGCGGCCAGAATCAACCCTCCCCACAAGGCCAGACGTCGATCCCCTTTCGAGATATCCGTTGTAGCCAACGCAGCATCGGTGCTTGCCTTGAAGTCCAACGCGAGATTCGATCCCGCCAGCCGTGACTTCCATCGGGGGCGCACAATGTTCGGATGGATCGACAATCCGAAGGCGATGGAAAATGCGCGAGGACAATTCGAGTCAAATCCTTGCCGTGGGCCGACGGATAGTAAGCCCAGTTGATGTGCCATATGGCCGCTGAGCTCTTTGAGTTTAGAGCCGCCGCCCGAAACCCAACAGTGGGTCAATCGCTGATGAACAGCGCTTTCGTAGGCCTGGAGGGAGACGCGTAATTCTTTGAGAACCGGTTCGAGCCAGGCATCGATTTCCTGCACAGCCATAGCCCTTTTCCGTCGCTCCGCTTCGGCAAAGCTGCACGCATAGCGCACGGCAAGCGCATGGGTGAGATGATTTCCGCCCCACAGCACAGTACGCAACAGCACGGGACGGCCTTCATGCACAAGACACAATGTCGTCTTCGAGGCTCCGACATCGATGATGGCCATGTCGCCTGGAACTTGAGCCCCTTCTTCTTTGAGAAATTGACTGACAGAAAACAAGGCCATGCCGTCGATGGTGATCGCGGAAGGATTCAGGTCAGCGGAAGCCATAAACTGCAAATGCTCAGCAATTTTTGCTTTAGGCGCTGCAGTGACAAGCACGTCGGACTCTTTGGAGTGCGTCGTTCCTTCACGGGACTCTCGCGCGGGCAGCAAGACGCTGCCGACGGTGACATCTTCCAGGGGCATGGGAATCAAGTTTTCCATTTCGAATGGAACAACCTGCGCCAACTTTGAGGCATCGCGGAAGGGGAAGGAGAGCGTTCTGACAAACACGTCTTGGCAGGGGAGTGCGGTCACAATTTCACCGCTGCTGTATAAACCATGTTGCCAGAGAAAGTTTCTGAGCATGGCCGTGCGATGCGCGGGCTCCGTGTACTCCTGGCGGCCATAGGGAATGGGTTGGTGGAAATATTCCACCGACTCGCGCCCTGTCAGGCGGCGGCGAAACCGCACGGCTTTAAAGGCTGTCTGTCCAATGTCGAGTCCGACACATTCGGCAATCATCGATAACTTCCGACTCCTGGTCCGTCTAGTCTATTCAGTCCGTCTGGTCTCTCTAGTCATCCAACTTTCTTAACCAAATAGACCAGACGGATCTCCTAGCAAGATAGACCTATTAAAGAGACACTCGCGCATTCATGATCGGCCCAACAAGTTTGAAGGTCAAGGGGGTACCTGGTTGAAACGGCGGCAAGGAAAGGCTCGCGGCTTTCTGCACAAAACCAGGTCCGGGTATCAGAGTGATCGTGAGATCGAGGAGGCTCTGCTGCAATGGCTGTTGCAGCGCCACGCGCCCTTGCGCCGTAAAAGATCCGTCCTCACCGTCTCCCTTCAATTCCTTGATCGTGCATGCGCCGTCGAGGCAAGCGATTGTGGCGTGGACATTGCCGAGCGCCAGGGAGAAACTCGCAGAGGCTCCAGCGGCGATCCGTTCGACGATAAGGTCTCTGATATCTACCCGTACGTTCCCTTCCCCTTTGATGGCAGCCTGAGCGCCTTGGGCATTGTCCCAGCGATGTGTAAAATCTCCCTGGACTGTCCCCCGGCTCACATAAGGCTTCAGAACTGCTGCCAAATCCATCTGCTGGAAATGACCGGCGAGAGCGAGAGGACCCTGAAGGGACCATGAAGCCGACGTGAGAGATCCAGTCGCTCGCCCGTTTCCTGCCTGCGTCCCTCCCGGCAGCTGAATGGCGTAATCTACCACTAACTGGCCTACAATTGCCTGAAAGATTCCAATCGTTGCCCGCGCGGCTTCAACGGAGATCGTTCCGATCGTCGGTCCTGCGAGTACAAGATCGCGCCACTCGATGGCGACAGGAAGGCCCACCGACCAATCTGTTGCGCGAACCTCCCATCCACTCGCGCGATTGAGCTGGGTCAACAGACGGTTCTGGAGTAGGCCATAGGGAAAGGTCAGGAACAGAAATGCCGTGAAACAAGCCAGCGAGGCAAGCCCCCATCCTAAGGGGCCTTTCAGCTTCAATGTTTCCAGCCAGGTAGGAGGCCACGTCATCATGAAGCTCCTGCTCCTACCGTCACCCACTGGCGTACAGTTTGAAGCTCCTCTTTCTCTTGAAGTACTGTCAATTCCAGTAAGACAGCTGTTGGGGTTCCACGCCCAGAGCCGTTCCACTCATCCATCCAGCGATTGCCCTTGCCGTCGTAATAGCGCACATTGAATCCTTTGACTTTGGTCGCCAGCTCGACTTGCTCGACAGATTCGTCTGTCAGGCCGTGAAGATTTCTTCGTACAAATCGAAGGAGGCGATCGCCTTCTTTGGTGTAGACAATACGGACCAGCTCGGTGTCGTTCGCCGATTCAGCCCCTCGAAACTGGCCCATTGTGAGAAACGCGATCGAATCTGCAGGCCGGCCTTCGTACTGCCCATTGACACCAGTCCAAGGGCCGGTTTGGCGATCCACACTGATCGAGAGCTCGTTAGCCATAATGCGTAAGGTACTGCGAACGATCTGATCGTTGGTTGCACTGATACGCGCCGAATCGATTGCGCCGATCGTGACATAGAGGGACCCAAAGACCAAGGTGGCCATCAAGGCGACCAGCGAGACGGCCAGTAAGATCTCGACCAGCGTAAAGCCGTCTTCAGAATCCCGCGCCGCTTGTGGAAAAAACATAGGTGCTGACTTCGACCATTTCATCCGTTTTTCCTCGAGGCCACAGCACTTGAATCTTGATCTCACGTACGGTCGGCAACGGTGTGGGCGATACGATCCGTTTCCATCGATAATTCGATGGGCGATTCGCAGTCTCGGCCGTAGCCTGCGAACCAAGGGGAATCGGGAGAAATTCTCCTCCCGTTTCACCGATTGGCAGGAGCGGGCCCAGCTCCGTCTCAGTCAATTTTTCCTGCGCGAGGATTGTTGCTGTCGTGAGTTCTTTGGCTCTTGCATGGAGGTCCAGATCCCAATTGCGAAGTCCCAGCAGGATCGGCAGCGCCAGCGCAAGAATGCCGAGCGAGATCAGAACCTCCATAAGGGTGAAACCCCGCTCATTACCCATGACCATATACCTTGCGATAGCACCCTGGCTTCACTGCCGGTGTCATGGCGCGCTGCTTGCCGGCTTGAGCAAGGCCCTCACTCTGTCTGGAATGACGATTGGCTTAGGAGGTTCGATTCTCTCATCGCTCATACGGATTGCTCCTGTAATCGGCTCAATCGCAATGGCCAGAATGTTGTTACGCGCATCCACCAAATGCAGCGTTGTCGGGTCGATCCTTCCAGTAGGGTAGAAGGACAGAGAGACTCGGCCTGTTTCTTTTTTCCCCGGGGTCGTAAAAATATCCGAAAAGCGGATAGAGGAGGGGAGGCTCAACGGCGTAGCCCAGGCGACATCGGTCGGCGCCTTTTCTTGGTTTCCATCCAGGATAACAGGCCAGTAGCTCCCTCGGTCGACATCGACGTAGAGGCGAATGGTCTTTTGAGTCGTCATGGCCATGCTCTGAAGCGATCGCACGGTTCCCACCATCCGTCGGCCGACAGAACCCAGATTCTCCTCCAGCGAAATTCGAGGCAAGATGATTCCCATCAATCCAACGAGCAAAAACAAGACAATGATGATTTCAAGGATGGTGAATCCAGTTGCGGCTCGTAAGGGGTAAGGGGTACGGCGTGAGGCGAGGGAAGACAATCGTCTCATCACCCCATTAATCCTTGTCGAGATTCCAATTGGTGATATCCGCATTCACCCCTTCGCCTCCCACTTCGCCATCCGTCCCAAGGGATATCAGTTCGTACTCGCCTTTCAGACCGGGACTCTGACCGGGGATCTGAACGGATCCCTGGCTAGGACTCATATACTTGTAGGGGTTCCCCCAGGGGTCTTCTGGAAGTTTCGGAAGATATCCGCCGAGTTTCCACTTTTTCGGGATCACGCCGACCGAAGGTTTTTCGATCAACGCTTTCAATCCCTGTTCAGTCGTGGGGTAGACACCGTTGTCAAGCTTGTAGAGCTGCAAGGCTCCTTCGATATTGCGAATTTGAACTTTCGCCGCCGTACGCTTGGCATCGTCGGTCCGTCCCATGATGCGCGGGACGACCAAGGCCGCGAGGATTGCAAGAATAGCCACCACGACCATGATCTCGATGAACGTAAAACCACGCTCTTGCCGGAGCATGTAACGCGAGGACCGCAGCAACCACTGTCGCCGGCTCCCTGCTGGCTGTATACGCGTAACCTGTTCCCATGCGATCATCGAATACCTCCCGTTAATCTCGGCACTCCTCACTACGGCTAGTGGACCATTTGTCCCATTTCGAAGATGGGCAACAGGATCGCCACCACGATACAAAATACCAAGACACCCATGACTAAGATCATGATGGGTTCCAAGAGCGACGTGAATCGCGTAATGACTCGATCCACTTCCCCATCATAAATGTTCCCGATACGGCGCAGCATCTCTTCCATCTCACCGCTCCGCTCACCGACGGCAATCATGTGGGTGACCAACGCGGGGAACTCTCCGCTGCGTTTCAGCGGTTCAGCTATCGTTTCTCCCTCACGGATATTCTGCCTGGCTCCTTCAACCGCGTGTTCCAACACACGGTTATTCATCACGCGTTTGGCTACGTCCATGGCATCCAACAATTGCACACCGCTCGCCAGCATGGTAGCCAACGTGCTCGTGAGCCGCGAAATGGAGACCATACGGGCAACCTCGCCCATGAGAGGAATCTTCAGCACCCATCGGTCTGCTGTGAGCTGTCCCGCTTCCGTTTTCATCGCCCGGCGAGCCGCCCACACCAATATGCCCAGCCCTCCAAGAATAATCGCCCAATAGTCTGCGAGAAAATGGCTGATGCTCATCAGCACGACGGTTGGCCAAGGGAGGGCCTGCTTTAAACTAGTAAAGACAGCGGTGATTTTGGGCACCACAAAGGTCATGAGAAAAAATAACACCGAGACTCCGACGATCAGCATCAAAGCAGGATACATCACAGCATTCGTCACTTTATGCTTGAGTGCTAACTGCTTTTCAAGAAACTCCGCAAGACGGAATAAAATCTGATCTAATGCCCCGCTGGCTTCACCGGCTCTCACCATGTGCACATAAATCTGGGAGAATTCCCGTGGATATCGCTCCAGTGCCGCACTGTAAGACGAACCGCCGCGGATCTCTTCGCGAATCTCAGCCATGAGACTCTTGATAGATTTTTTTTCAGTTTGATCTACCAGCACTCCAAGCGCCTCGACCAGCGGCAGTCCGGCGACCAACAATGTCGCCAGCTGCCGGGTCATCATCGCAACGTCGGTCGTGTTGAGAGCGGGGGAACGTCCAATACCCCCGGGAGATCTGCCCCTCGTGCCAGTTGCTGATCCGGTAGCGCCAGATCCCTGTTCCACCATATCGGTGGGAAATACGCCGACCTTGCGCAGTTTCACACGCGCAACTTTTGGGCTCTCGGCATCGATAATACCGGTCGCCGCGCCGCCGTCGTTTCGATACCCTTTGTACTGATAAACCGGCATCTGACTAGATCTCGACTTCCTGCTGGGTAATTCGCATCAGCTCTTCAGTCGTCGTCATTCCGTGAAATACCTTCTCGGCCCCCTCATCTTTTAGTGTCACCATGCCCTTCGCCATTGCCGTCTGACGAATCGATGCCGAATCCGCCTTGTTTCCAATGAGGCGACGGATCTCATCATCCATCACAAGGAGTTCAAAGATGCCTGTTCGGCCTCGATAGCCGGTTTGGGAACAGGCCGGGCACCCAGTTCCTCGATAGAACGTCGGGCGCACTCTTGGGGGGACGATGCCGAGCCTGATCAACTCTTCATCATCCGGCTGATACGGCTGCTTACAGTCCGAACAGACTTGGCGTAGTAACCGCTGCGCCAAGACAGCGACTACCGAGGAGGCGACGAGAAACGGTTCGATGCCCATGTCGATCAATCGGGTGGCTGCGCTTGACGCATCGTTCGTATGGAGTGTGGAGAAAACCAGATGCCCCGTAAGTGAAGCGTGAATGGCGATTTCTGCAGTTTCACGATCGCGAATTTCGCCGATCATGATGACATCGGGATCTTGTCTGAGAATCGACCGCAGCCCCGCGGCAAACGTAAGATTGATCTTGGGGTTCACTTGCATCTGGCCTACGCCGAGCAGCTGATACTCCACCGGATCTTCGACGGTAATGATGTTCTTGTCCGGGGCATTGATCTGAGTCAACGCGGCATAGAGCGTCGTCGTTTTCCCGCTTCCGGTCGGTCCGGTCACGAGAATGATGCCGTGCGACAACTGAATCAATTGCCGGATGATTCCCAATCGATCCTGCGAAAACCCCATCTCCGACAAATTCAGTAAACGGTTCTCCTTCTCCAATAGACGGAGGACGACCCGTTCCCCATGTGAGGTCGGCAGAACCGAGACACGCAAGTCGACATCTTTACCAGCCGTCCTGATGCGAAATCGTCCATCCTGCGGCAGACGTTTTTCCGCAATGTTCAACTCGGCCATGATTTTCAACCGCGCGATAATGCTGGCCTGCAAATGTTTGGGGGGAGTTAACACGGGATAGAGCACTCCGTCGATGCGATACCGCACGACCAACCCCCGTTCGAACGATTCGAAATGAATATCGCTTGCTCGTTGTTTCACCGCTTGAAAGAGCACGGAATTGACTAAGCGAATGATGGGCGCTTCGTCAGTGGCATCGAGGAGATCCTGAGGTTCATCCAATTCATGAGCGATTTGTTCTAAACTCTCACTGGCCGCAATATCCTCCATGACTTGCTCTGCGCCCGCAGGACTTGCCGCTTCGTCATAGACTCGATTTAAACAGGCAAGGAGCGACAAGCTGCTGGTTAACACCGGCTTGACAGGAAGTCCCAGCAAGAGCCGGAGATCATCCAATGCCGCTGTCTCGAGGGGATCGATCGTAGCCACAAGCACCGCCCCATCTTCTGTCTTGAGAGGAAGTACATGATACCGGCGGGCAAAATGGATCGGAACCTTCTTGACCCATTCATGATCGACCTGACTCACATCGAGATAGGGGAGCCAGGGAAGTTCAAACTGAATGGCAAGCGCTTGGAGCAGCTGATCTTCGGTAATGGCTCTGAGTCGAATCAGTATTTCGCCGAGACGTCCCCCCTTGGTTCCTTGAATATTGATCGCTTCGAGCAGTTTTGTTTCGGTCAAGCCAAATTTATCCTCAAGTATCCCTCCCAATAGTGGCCGACCTGTATGTTCGTCGTTTAGCACAGAACTCCAAATGAATAGTTCATCCCTCAACAGGCCCATTGGGCCGGTCGGGACACAAGATATTGAGGTTAAAAGATACTCTCCAACGGATGTCTCTTACAAGGTCGCAGATCCCTTCCGGTATAGCTGATCTGAGGAGGCCCACAGAGTTTACGACGACAGCCATGTGTTGAAGGCAAAAAGGAGCTGCAACAGAGGAAGATAGCGTGGACTCAGCGAATATCGAACGTCATCGCTGTTCGCTGGTTGTTGCGTAAGATATCGAGCTTCACCGATCGTTCATTACGGAGCTGCTGGAAGAGGGTGAGCATCGTACTGGGATCACGTATGTCCACGCCGTTGACTTGCTGGAGAACATCTCCGTATTTCAGGCCGATTTTCTCATAAAAGCTGGAGGGTGCGATAAAGTCGAGACGAAACCCATTCATCGCTCCATTCACCATATATGGCACGGCTCTCGCCTGAGACAATAACTTGGGCAGATCGCCCATGGCTTGGTCAACTTCTCTCCGGTCGAGTGTTGCGCGCACTGGGCGCCCAGGCACCGGAACTACGGCCGATGCCGTTGGCACCGGAGCAGACGGAGGCTTTTCGGTCTGCGATGCGGCAAGTTCAAGCAACTCCTGTTGATCGCCCTGACTGACGACTATCCCGTCTCGACGGATTTCGCTGATCTCTCCTGCTTCGGGGATTTGGTCATGCAATCGGAAAAACAGCTGGCGTTTGCTCGATTGCTCTTCAACGATGGCCGAAACCCCTCCACGTTCGCCGATCACCACTCCCAACAGCTTGAGTTTCGACGCCAAATTCAAAGGGGCACGGGTAGACTGGATATTCGATCCCGCTATATCCGTGCCGAGAGGATCGGACGGGAGAGGGAAAAGTCCACTCGTCCGAATGCGTTCGATCAAAACTGACAGTGGTACACTCTCGCCTGTCTCTCGGTCAGAATTCGGCAGCGGCTGCGCGAGTCCTGTAGGCACAGACAAGGCTTCCGCGATCACCGCATTGATGATATGGGCGACGAGAAAGGTGCCGCAGACGACAATAGCGAATATGATCACTCGACGGATAGTCATTGTTCTCAAAGCCGATTGTGGATCAGTCACGACGTGTTGCTTGCTATTCTAGTGCGCAGAGAAGGTTTCGTGCAAGAACTACCAATAAGCTCATACGAAGATCACGCCGAGCGACCGGTAGACAACAGGACCTATTCAAGACATAATTCTGCGACTTGTTGCCACAATACATGAAGGAGTGTTCGTGTGAGAAAAGCGTTGATCACCGGTATCACAGGGCAGGATGGATCGTACCTTGCCGAGTTTCTTATAGGAAAAGGATATGAGGTCTACGGCATTATTCGACGATCGAGCTCGTTCAATACGGGACGGATCGATCCCATTTACGAAGATCCACATGTTCCGCATCGGCGGCTTCATCTGGTCTATGGTGACCTCAATGACGCGAGCTCTCTGAACCGTATTATCCGAACGATACAGCCCGATGAGATTTATAACCTGGGAGCACAAAGTCATGTGCGGGTGAGTTTCGATATCCCTGAATATACCGGCGAGATTACCGGACTCGGAACGATCCGTCTCCTGGAAGCCATTCGTGAGTCAGGGTTGAAGCCGAAATTTTATCAAGCGTCGTCGAGCGAGATGTTCGGCAAAGTACAGGACGTCCCTCAGCGCGAAACCACACCGTTTTATCCACGCAGCCCCTACGGAGCAGCCAAAGTCTATTCCTACTGGGTGACGGTCAATTACCGAGAAGCCTATAACCTCTTTGCCTGCAACGGCATTTTATTCAACCATGAATCGCCTCGGCGTGGTGAGACGTTCGTGACGCGAAAAATTACAAAGGCTGCAGCCCGCATCAAACTGGGTGTCCAGCAGGATCTATTCTTGGGGAACCTCGACGCCAAGCGCGACTGGGGTTTCGCTGGCGACTACATCGAAGCCATGTGGATGATGTTGCAGGCGAAGATCCCTGATGATTATGTGATTGCCACTGGCGAAACGCATACGGTCAAGGAAATGCTTGAGTTGGCATTCGACCGGTTGCAACTGGATTGGAAGAAACATGTCAAGATCGATCAGACGTATTATCGCCCGACCGAAGTGGATCTTCTTATCGGCGATGCGAGCAAAGCGAAGAAAGAGCTTGGATGGGAACCGAAGGTGCGATTCCAAGAGCTCATCGCCATGATGGTCGATGCCGATCTGACTGCGGAGAAAGAAAAGTTGGATGGCACCCGGAAGAGAGGTTAGGGGTTAGACATGATGGCAGTCGAGCGGCTATGACGTCATTTTGGAATGAACAACGTGTCGTCGTCACAGGAGGAGCAGGCTTCCTGGGATCATTCGTGGTGGAACAGCTCCGCGAGAAGGGCTGCCGGGAAATTCATATACCCCGTAGCAGAGACTACGATCTCATTCAAATGGATGCAGTGAAACAACTCTATAGTGACTGTAACCCGGATATGGTCATTCATTTGGCAGCACGGGTCGGAGGGATCGGCGCGAACCAAGCCAATCCAGGAAAGTTTTTCTACGATAACCTGATGATGGGGACTCAGCTCATAGAAGCTGGACGTCAGCGGGGATTGAAGAAATTTGTGGCATTGGGCACCATCTGCGCCTATCCAAAATTTGCTCCCATTCCATTTGTCGAGAATGACATCTGGAATGGATATCCCGAAGAGACCAACGCACCCTACGGCCTCGCCAAGAAGATGATGTTGGTGCAGTCGCAAGCCTATCGTGAACAGTATGGGTTCAATTCAATCGTCTTATTTCCTGTGAATCTCTATGGACCTCGCGACAACTTTGATCTGGAAACGTCTCACGTCATTCCAGCTTTAATACGCAAATGTGTCACGGCGAAAGAAGCGGGCCTCCCCACACTCACATTGTGGGGAGATGGATCTCCAACTCGAGAGTTTTTGTATGTTGAGGATGCCGCAGAAGGTATTCTTCGTGCAGCCGAACACTATAATGGACCGCTGCCAGTTAATCTGGGAACAGGGGAAGAAGTCACGATTCACAATCTTGCCGTCATGATTGCGGCAGAGGCAGGTTTTACAGGACAGATCGATTGGGACACCACCAAGCCCAATGGACAGCCTCGACGGTGCCTGGATGTTAGCCGGGCTAAAGAACTCTTTGGCTTTCAGGCAAAACACGGGCTCCGGGAAGGGCTGAAGAAGACCGTGAGGTGGTTTTTTGCCAATCGCCACAATCTTCGACAAGTCACCTTCTAGCTCACGCCACTCTCCTCGTTGTCTGTGATTCAGACGAGCCAAAGCCAGCCGTGAGAGCATATTTGAACGAACCTGTCGAAAGATGAGCTGTTTTCCCTAATCTAGCACCCGTGGAAAGTTTGCAACAATTTGAAACGTAACGGGTTTTCTAGTCAACTTGGGTGGTCCAGGATTTGCGAATTTCTTGCCAGCTGTCGTCATATCTCCCCACAGGAAACAAGAACGTGAACGAAACCAATGCATTATCCCTGATACAGGAAAATCATCCTGCCTCAACTCGAATCTCACCGGTGAGTGAAAATAGCGCTCTCCTTCAGGATAGACAGCTCCAAGCAGTTGAAACCACTGCATCGACAGAAACACCGAACGGGCACGAAGCCTATGAACAGGGGATGGTGCTGAAGAGCGTGGGGCTCTTCAGGCAAGCAGCAGAGCACTTTGAGAAAGCCGCACAGGAACCTGCTTACGCGCTAAAGGGGTTCGCGCAAATGGGACTCAGCCTTAAGAAAAGCGGGAAACAAGAAGAGGCTGTCGCGGCCTTTCGCCGGGCCTTGCAAGTACCTTCGACATCATCGAAAGAACAAGTGCAGATCCTCTATCTCTTAGGAAGAACATTGGAGTCGCTCGGTCGTGCTCCCGAAGCGTTGGAGGCCTATCGATGGCTTCGACGTGAAGCTCCACAATATCGAGATGTCGCCACGCGAATTGAATCGTTGAGCACCAGGCGAATACATCGCGACAGCCGACAAGGGCAAGACGAAAGCCCGTGGGCACGGCAAGCGTTACAAATGTGGCAGGGCCTGCTCAGAACTGGAAAGTAGCCGACCTGAGCGGAATCCTGTCCTTGTTGTGCAATCAGATCGCCTCAAGTAAGTTTTCTCCAACCGACAAGTACCACCTAATTCACCCGTCTCGGAATTATCACGACCGTGATGAACGGGCCTCACATGCCCACCAAAAGTCATTCTGACTTCACGGCTTCATAGAGAGATCTCACCGTCTGTGCCGGTTCCCACCTCAAGATGGCCAGAGAATCTTCAACGTAGTCCCGTCTCCTCATCCCATTCAATACTGAAGTTACACCGGGAGTACTTGCCAGTATCCACAGGGCTTTTCGTGATAACGATTCTTTGCGTCTAGCTTCCGGCAACAGAGGATCGAGCCTCGCCGATACTAAAGCAGTCTTAACGCGGCTCCGTTCAGTGGCCTCTCGCCGAAGCCCGCCCAAGAGGGTAACCAACTGCGGGACATAGCGATCGCGCCAGGTCTCCCACTGTTCTGCGGCTGTTCCAGTCAGACGCTGTGAAAGCGCCTGCATTACTTGGTTGACATGCGGCGCGATCATTTGATGCTCGATTTGCTCCCAATGTTCCAGCCCTTGGATCTGAGGCCGCACGCGTGTCAATTCAACAGCCCAAGTGAAGAAGTCTGCCGGGGCCATCCCTTGACCGCTATGTTGAAGGGCCGAAGCGATGGACGTGCGATATTCCTCCTCAAGCGCCGCAACGATTTTGCATTGGCTGTCGAAGTCTACCGGATCTCCTTCGAGCGGAAAGTCAGCCAGCCGAACCACACCGCTCTTTTTCGTCGGCATGGCATTGAGCGGGCGATTCACCAGCACCGCGATCCCTTCTCGTTGCGCAACCTCCAAGACCGTCTCGTGTCGATCCTTTCCGTTATTGGGCGTGACCAGCGCGCCGGACTCGTAGAGATTCATAGGGCATTGCAACACCGCGAAGTGATGACGGTCCATACCCTGTACCTTAGCGGCAGCTCGCACTGCCTCACATATACGAGAGAGCGAAGTCGTCTCGGCATGAGACGGATCTGCCGTGACCGTATTCGACGATACACCGTAATAAAGAATCCGTCCTGCCGCCACTTGTGACTCGAAAAATGTGAATGCCTGTTCAAGCCGGCGATAAAAGGTATCCCGTGTTGCCGCCAGATCTCCATGTTCGTGATGCGCTGCCTCGGACAGAAAGTATTCCGGGTTGTGCAGCAGGCAGACATCAAGCGCAGCCAATCCCAGCCGGTCCAGTGACAATGTGAGCTGATCGGCCAGATACTCCGGATGGATACAATGCCAGATACCCTCGCCATATTTGACCATGTCGGGGTAGGGGCGTCCGGCTTGCTCCCGCGCCTCTGCCTGTTTCAAGTTTTCCCCTTGTACATAGCCGATCTTCGAGACGACGATCACTTCTTCGCGAGCGAGCTCACTGCTCTTGGTCAGTTCGCGCAAAACGGAGCCGACCAGACGTTCACTGTCTCCGTCCATGTAATTCGTCGAGGTGTCGATCAGGTTCACGCCCTCTTGCAGAGCTTTCTTGAGCGCCTCGCGATGTTCCGGCGCTCTTGTATCGACCCGATAGGTTCCGAACCCCAGTCGCGAGGTCGTCAGTCTCGTAATACCGAACTGGCCGTACCCATGTTCCAGATGGCCGTGATGGCGTGACTGACTCACGAGGCGCGCAGCGTACCTGGCTGTCCCTTCAGGACTGGCCGACCCAGGAAGCGCTACTCCGTGCAGAAATGTTTGTTGAGTTGTCTGATCCGTTCGTCGCACGGCTGACAGCAGTGCCTCTGAGACTTCTTGCGGATCAATGATGGGACGCTGACAGGAAAAATTTCGACAGATATAAAGCGCCGACTTCCCCGTCACTAATCCCTTGCCGGCCAGCAGAGGATGGTTGGACGGTGTGTCTGTTCCATCGCTGGAGGCGATCACGCGATTCGGAAGGAACACCGCTCGTACAGCCAGTTGCAAGGCTTTCAGTCCAGGATCGTTGGCCGCTCCGACCAGAGCCAATTCAATGGGCCCTTCCGCCAGGAGGTCCACCACGGCCAGACTTTTGGCAAAGGCTCTGGGGTACCGGGCTATCTGGCGGCCATAGGCACGAATCCCGGCGACCGCCGCTTCGCGCAGGTCTTGGCGATTATAATGGAACGAGAGTCTTGTAAGGGCTGAGGTTGCCACAGCGTTCCCGCTGGGGGTCGCACCATCTGCCCCTTCACGCGCTCGCATAATCAGCGTTTCATGAGTCTTCGCGGTGGTATAGAATCCTCCTTGATCCCTGTCCCGGAATGAGTCCACGATTCGCTCGGCCAATTGGAGCGCGACCGTGAGATAGCGTTCCTGCCCACAGGCTTCATAGAGGTCGATCAAACCTTCTGTCAGATAGGCATAGTCCTCCAGCACCCCATCGAGATGGGCTCGACCCTGGCGCGAGGTACGGAGCAGTGTTCCCTCAGGCGTCCGATGAACCAGGAGGAGAAAATCCGCCGCCTTCTTGGCCTCATCGATATAGCGGTCGATTCCTAACACACGCCCCGCCTCGGCCATTGTGGAGATCATCATGCCGTTCCAAGCCGTGATAATTTTGTCGTCAAGCCCTGGTGGGACTCGTGTCTGGCGCGCTCGATAGAGGAGGGGACGCACCTGCGAGATCGTTTCGGAGAGCTCATCGACGGTGAGGTTCAATTCCTTGAGCACAGTCTCGATAGGGCGCAATCGGTTCGGGATATTCCGATGCTCCCAATTTCCCTGATCGGTAATGTCGTAGCAGGCACAGAATCGGCGAGTATCTTCCGCATTGTTCAGCACGGCCTGGACCTCCGCCGGCGTCCAGACGAAAAACTTTCCTTCGACCCCTTCTGAATCCGCATCCGTCGCAGAATAAAATCCCCCGGCAGGATCGGTCATCTCCCGAAGAATATAGTCGATCACATCTGTTGTGACCTGGCGATAGGAGATTTGTCCTGTAACTTGATAGGCTTCCAGGTAGGTTCGGGGTAGAAGGGCATTGTCGTAGAGCATCTTCTCGAAGTGTGGGACCAGCCAGCGCTCGTCGGTAGAATACCGCGCAAACCCGCCACCGATGTGGTCGTAGATTCCTCCCGCCGCCATCGCATCGAGTGTGCGTGTGACCATTCGTAAGGTCTGACTGTCTCCAGTTCGACGGTAACAACGAAGGAGCAACGAGAGTCCCGCAGCCGGAGGGAATTTCGGCGCGCTCCCGAATCCGCCGTGTCGTTCATCGAAATTTTCGCGGAATTGTGTCACAGCCTCATCAAGCACGGACGTACTGACTGAAACGGGAGAGACTGTCTTGAGTTCGCTCTTTAACCGTTCGGTCAGGTTGCGAGCTTGACTCGTGAGCCCTGCAGCGTCTGTCTCCCAGGCTTCGGCAATTTTCTTGAGGAGGCTGGGGAATCCGGGACGGCCCCAACGATCGTCGGGTGGGAAATAGGTCCCGGCAAAAAACGGTTCCTGGTCCGGTGTCAGAAAAACCGTCATCGGCCATCCGCCTTGACCATGATTCAGAGTGACAGTGGCCTGCATGTAGATTTCGTCGAGATCGGGGCGCTCTTCTCGATCGACTTTGATACAGACAAAATGCCGATTCATGATCGACGCAATCGCCTCGTTCTCGAAGGACTCTCGCTCCATCACATGACACCAATGACAAGCGGAGTAGCCGATCGAGAGAAGTATGGGGTGATTCTGGGCTTTAGCTGCCTGTAAGGCCTCCGACCCCCAGGGGTACCAATCAACCGGGTTCGCGGCATGCTGGAGGAGATAGGGACTGGTTTCGTGGATGAGGCGATTAGATTTTGACGACTCTCGTGGAGCGTGCATGCCGCACGGTAACATCGGAGCTGAGGAAGGGTCAACGAGCGCACAATAGAAGAGCGTATTCTGCTGTCAACCGTTGGATTGTGCTCTTTCATTGGCCGCATAGAATCGTCACACACAATCAGCTCTGATTCATGACCAGTCTGTGGTAGTCTTCCATAAAATGAAGGACCTGCCATGACTGAGATTGGACCCTATTCTAACTACCGCCTGACCGTTCGCCTTCAACTTGCCAACACCCCAGGCATGTTCGCAAAGGTCGCCGCCGTCTTGGCCGAGGAAGGCGCCAATCTCGGCGCAGTGGATGTCGTCTCTGCAACCGCAGACTGTATGGTGCCGGATGTGACATTCGACGTCCGAAGCGAAGCGCATGGAGAACAGGTGCTTGCTCGAATCAGGGCACTGCCGGACGTGAAAGTCCTCTCGGCTTCCGATAGAATTTTCCTTCTCCATCTCGGCGGAAAGATTCGCGTTCAAAGCAAGGTCCCCATCACGACCAGAAACGTCTTGTCGATGGTCTATACGCCGGGAGTCGGACGGGTTTCGCAAGCGATCGCGAAGGATAAAAGTAATGCGTATGTGTTTACCGGCAAGGGCAATACGGTTGCGATAGTCACCGACGGGTCGGCGGTCTTGGGCCTCGGCAATCTTGGCCCGGAAGCCGCCTTACCTGTGATGGAAGGCAAAGCCATGCTGTTCAAAGAATTAGCGGGAATCGATGCATGGCCGATTTGCCTCAACACCCAAGATCCTGACGAAATTGTTCGCACAGTTCAGGCCATTGCTCCGGGATTCGGCGCCGTCAATTTGGAAGACATCGGTTCGCCGCGCTGTTTCGAGATTGAACGCCGCCTAAAAACTGCCTTGGACATTCCGGTCATGCATGACGACCAGCATGGCACAGCGGTAGTCATCCTCGCTGCCCTGACGAATGCGCTCACTGTCACTGGGAAACGGATAGAGGAGATTCGAGTGGTCGTCAACGGTCTTGGCGCCGCTGGAACGGCCTGCTGCAGGATGCTGCTTGCCGCAGGTCTCTCTCACCTGATCGGATGCGAACCGCATGGCATTGTCTTACGAGGGGACGGCCAGCAACTGCGGGCCTGTCGAACCGATCTTACCTCCTGTATGACGCCAAACCACCCCCAAGGCACACTTCAAGATGCACTAAAGGGAGCTGACGTCTTCATTGGATTGTCCGTCGGCAATATCCTGACGGCGGAAGACCTGGACCTGATGGCGGCTGATCGCATCGTGTTTGCCATGGCCAATCCAGACCCAGAAGTCCCTCGTGAATTGGCCGCCTCGCACTGTCGGATTTTTGCGACCGGGCGCTCAGATTATCCAAATCAAATCAACAATGCGCTCGCCTTTCCCGGTATCTTTCGAGGCGCGCTGGATGTGCAGGCGCGCGACATCAATGAAGCGATGAAACTGGCAGCGGCCAAGGCCTTGGCCGAAACCATTCCTCCTGCGGCGCTCAGCGAGGATTACATTATTCCAAGCGTGTTCGACAAGGAAGTCGTCCCGCGTGTGGCAAAGGCTGTAGCGGCAGCCGCGCGTGAAACGGGTGTAGCACGCCGCCGTACCAAGCTCAGCGACGACCTCCGTCGCGGTGATGGATAACCCCCAGTAATCCAACTGGTTCCGCCGCTCTTCTGACCTGCAACCAGGCTGTGCTACAATGCGCGCCCGGAGAGAAGCGGCACATGCCTTTTTCACAAAGTAAATTCATCAGGTTTCAGAATGGGATGAGAAAACGGATCGATTCGTTGCGTCCGAAAGCGGAGGAGAGCTTGAATCTTGCCGTCGATACCATGATGCAAGAACGAGTCGATAGTTTTTTTCGTGTGGAGCAGGGGCTGGAGGAAGTCATCAAGTCGCTGATCCAAATTGAAGAGGAGATAGGAGAGATCCGTGACCTTTCCGGCGCAATGCGGTTAGAGTCTCGTCTCGAATTTGTCGAAGACCGATGGGATGATTTCGACAGCGAGATACGAGAGCGCCCCCGTCGTCGACGCAAGAAAATCAGCCTGGCCGATATGTTGAAAGCCGCCGGCGGGGGAGGAGGCGACCTCTCGCAAGGATCGAGCGGGATTAATAATGCCATGGATGCGTATGCCGCGATGGGTGTGGAATTCGGAAGTTCTCTCGCCGATGTCACAGCCTCATTTCGTCACAAAGCCAAGCAACTCCATCCCGATTCAAATAACGGCGACCGCAGCGCCGAACCGGAATTGCGCCGCATGTTAGAGGCCTACCAGTTTCTCAAGGAATACTTGAGCCTCAGCAACGTCGAACCACCACAGTCACCGGACGCAACTTACCGCCCCACAGAATGAGACGCGCATGACCTCCAACTCATCTTCGCCCTATGTGACGGATCAGCCTGCGCTCGAATCCCTCTGCCATACATTGCGACAGAGCTCGCGGCTGGCTCTGGATACGGAATTCGTCGGGGAGGACACCTTTGTTCCACGGCTCGAGCTGATCCAGGTTGCCACCGCAACCACCGCTGCGGTGATCGATTTTCCTGCCGTGCAAGCCGGCGGATCGCTCGATGCCTTTTGGGAACTCATCTGTGATGCCAAGATTGAGAAAATCGTCCACGCCGGGCGGCAAGATCTCGATCTGTTTGCCCTGTATGCAGGACAGATCCCGAAGCCGTTTTTCGATACGCAGATCGCCGCCGCCATGGTCGGGTATGGCGCACAAGTTGCCTATGCAAACTTGGTCCAGCGACTTCACGGCAAAAAGCTGGCTAAAGCGCATACCTTCACCAACTGGAGCGCGCGACCGCTCTCGGAAGACCAAATCGCCTATGCGCTGGAAGATGTCGAGTTTCTCCTGCCGATCCATACGCATTTACTGGATCGTCTGAAGACACTCGGCCGTTCAGAATGGGTCAGTGAGGAATTTGCGCGTCTTGAAACAGTGGTGGGAGAAAAGAGCCGTGAGCCGCAGGAACGGTACCAACGAATTCGTGGATGGGACACGTTCAAGCCCAAAGGGGCTGCGGTGCTTCGTGAATTGGCTGTCTGGCGAGAGATGGAAGCCCGCCGCCGGAACATACCGCGTGGCCGCGTCATGCGGGACGAGGTGCTGATCCAACTCGCGCGCCACCCACCCAAATCGATCAACGATCTCCGTGGTCTCCGCGGCGTCCATTCTTCCGAAGTCGATCGGAATGGCGCACAACTGTTGGCTGCCATCACGGCAGCGCTGGCGCTTCCACCGTCGGCATGGCCGGAAGTCCCCTCCGAGCGGAAACCTGACCCTGAATCGACCGGCATTGTCGAACTCCTGCAAGCTGTGCTCAAAGCCCGCGCGGCAGAGGAGGGGATTGCCCCCACCATGCTCGCCACCAGCGCAGATCTACAAACGCTCGTAGAAACGAAGCAGAATCGGGCAGCCCTCCATGTGCCCATCCTCCATGGTTGGCGACGACAATTGGCCGGCGATCTGCTTTTACAGGTGTTAGATGGAGCCATCACCGTCAGCGTAAACCGAACTTCCGGCGCTCTTCAACTGACGCCGGGGCGTTCTTCTAGCGCTGCAACCTGACGAGGCTCCTCCTACACGCTCTGCCTGCTAGCCTCACCGACTGTTCAAAAACGAACTCGGCTTACCCCACGCCTTCGTAATCTCGGCAGATCATTGCTGCTAGACATCGTATTTTCCCCGACAACTCAACGGTTTTAGAAGAAGAGCGCGACCTACGCCATCTCTAATCCGCTTGTGCTGCCTGGTCAGTTGGTACGGATCTGGCACAAGGTGGGAGGTCCCTAGATCTCACACGACACAGGAACAGGTCATGCTCAGTCTGCTCTGGAAATCTATTCGTATCGTGTTCTTTCCCGGAGGGTTAATTTTCCTCGTCGCGATTGGATTTCTCAGACCTCAGGGATACCCCATGTGGCTGCAACAACCGATTGCAGCCTTACCGTATATTGTCCTTGCATTCGGGTTCATCTTTGGCTGGTATTTTGCCAGCAGTCGTATGATCCTCTCCCTTGTTGTCTTAGCGCTCGCCGATCAGGCCCTGGTCTTACTTCCTAACACTGGCAGGGATCAGGAAACCGTACATGGGACAATGGTCGCCATCACCGCCTTTCTTGTTCCTCTCAACCTGCTGGCCTTTTCCGTTCTCAAAGAAGATTCTCTCTCGACGCTTCGTGGCGTGACGCGAGTTGTGCTCGTATTGGTTCAACCCTTTTTACTGCTCTGGCTCTGCCTTCCGGATCAGCATGCCCTGGCCTCCTCGTTCACAAGAGAGTACCTCCCTCCACAGTACATGGATTGGACACCGATTCCGCAACCGGCGCTATTGGTGTTCGCTCTCGCATTGGCGCTCCATGTCATACGATTCACGCTGCATCGTGACCCATTGGAGGGAGGGGCGATCTGGGCATTGTGCGCCATATTTGTGGCCTACCATGCCGGCCGCTACGGCTGGCACTCGACCAACTTCTTAATGACAGCCGGACTGATTCTCTTCGTGACCTTGCTTCAATCGTTCTACCAACGGACCTATCGTGACGAACTGACCGGCATCCCGGGCAGGCTGGCGTATGAGGAAGCGATCGCACAACTCGGAAAGCGATATTCCCTCGCCGTCATCGGCATCGATCAGTTGACTCAGTATGCCAATGTCTATGGGAAATCTGTGAGCGAACAGGTGTTGAAACTCGTGGCGCCAAGAATTCAGGCTGCATGCGCCGATGGACAGATCTTTCGCACAACCGGAGAAGAGCTCACCGTACTGTTTTCTGGAAAGTCAGCCACAGAAACTCTGAACACCCTGGATACCATTCGAAAGTCAGCCGAAACTATCAGGTTGTTTCTCCGAGGAAAAGATCGGGTCTGGGAAAAACCAGGGGGGTCCAAGGAGGCTGGATCACGAGACCGAGCGCTCCCCATCACTCTGAGCATTGGCGTAGGAGAAACACGAGACGACAGCGCGACGCTGTCCCTGGTGATCAAATCGGCCTACCGCGGCCTCTATGATGCCAAAGGCCTTGGGGGGAACGTCGTCAAACGCGGAGTGGAGGTGATAGTCCCCGCACGACGGTCTCAATCCGGAACGGGGCGAATGGTTGCGAGTGGAGATTACGAAACATAGCAGGATGCTGAAAAAGTCGCCCGTCTCACCCTCCCAACCCTGGCGCGCCGAGACGCGCCTATTCCCATGCGTCGTTCTCGCATCGCGCAGATCCTCCTAGAATCCGTCCTACAGAAGCCCTTTCACAGACTCTGCCGGCCTGGCCAAGATAGCCTCCTCACCATTTTCGACAATCGGTCGCTGAATGAGGTCTGGATGGGCAATAAGCATATCCAGCCATTCGTCGTCCGACAGAGTTTTTTTCGCCAACCCAAGCTCCTTATAGATATCCTCTTTGGTCCTCAGTATATCCTTCGGTGAAAGCTTCGCCTTCTTCAAAAGGTTTTTGAGCTGGGCTTTCGTGAAAGGCTTCTCATAGTAGTTGATCGCCGTGAAGGGCTTGCCGCTTTCTTGCAGCAACTGCACCGCCTGACGGCATGTGCTACAGGTCGGTTTCTGGTAAATCGTGATTTTGGCCATGTTCGAACTCCTTGTGTAAGCGGCTCGCCCGTCTTGACGCCATTTTTAATCGTGTGATACATCGGGGCATCTTACCGAGCATGAATGCCATGATGCCAACTCCCATTTTCGGAACCAGTTCCACCGGTCGGTTTTCATGCGCAACGGTCACCCAACACACCTTGCGAGACCTTCGCACAAAACGTAAGGGACAACCAGTGTTCGTTCTCGGTCATGTATTGGCCCGCAGAGGCCAGGAAGCCACCTTCGAAGTGTTTAACGAACGGCTGGCTATCGTCAAGTTTTCCGACGGCCGCGCAATTGGATACGATCCACTCGAATTGCTTCTGCCCACCGACATCGACGACAAGGAAATCGCCTACTTCGAAATTCGTCCCTGCCGGCAATGCGAGCAACTCTTCCCTCTGACTGCCGAAGAGTGTGAGGCATCAGAAGAACCAACCCTTTGTCCTGAATGCCGCCGCGCCTGACTTGTGGCGCTGAAGTGCGAGACTAGCGAGAAACGCGCGACACACAAACCGCGGATGTCTCGCCTTTCTCGCCCGTCCAGCCAGTCTCGCTCGGCCATCCTGTTAGTCGACCAGCGGCGCGATTTCAATCGCCTTCTTAATCAAGCAATCTCCGGCAAAAGACTGCAAAGACATTGGGAGCATGCTGGCATCGATGACATGCACGGTAAGGATTTGAAAACCTTCAGCAACTTTGTATCCTTCTATCCTCATGGCATGACAGATTTCGAGTCTTTTCCAAATTAGATTGTTCAGGATGGTGTCCGACGCGAGCAACTTCATATCTGACACTACGTCATTCACAGAAACTTTCGCCAATATTCGAGCCTTATCTCTTGGCGCCTCGCTCACGACGGCAAAACCAAGGACTTCGCCGTCAGCCTGAACAAGCGAGGCTGTCCCCATCACCATGAGACTGAGCAGTATGAGCAGAAAGGGCATCGGGGGGTCCTATCGTGATCGGTTGGCAATGTCAGTATGCCAACCGATAGGGGTCAATTCAAGATCCTGCCGTGTCGAACATGATAGACTGACCCCACGCGCATAAATCCCGTTACTCATCTGAAGGAGCACGATCATGCCACATGATTTTATGCCAGGGCTCGCCGGGGTTCCCGCTGCGAAATCTGCGATCAGCGACGTCGATGGACAGAGGGGAGTGCTGGAGTATCGCGGCATCCGAGTCGAAGAACTGTGTCTACGATCGTCCTATCTCGAAACCGCTTATCTGTTGCTGTTTGGGCATCTGCCCACGCGCGAGCAGCTCACCCGATGGAACGAGGATGTCGTCCATCACCGCCGAATCAAGTTCAGGATTGTCGATTTATTGAAGTGTCTTCCGGATTCGGGACATCCCATGGACGCCTTGCAAGCTGCAGTCGCCGCGCTGGGCATGTTTTACCCGGGCCGGAACGTCCAGGACGTGGAGAATAACTATTGGTCCGCCGTCCGTCTCGTGGCCAAGCTCCCCACGATCGTCGCAGCCTGGGCTCGTTTGCGGCATGGAAACGACTACATTCCACCACGCGACGATCTGGGATTTTCCGAAAATTTTCTCTACATGCTGACTGAGACGAAGCCGCTTACTGTATGGGGCGAGATATTCGACGACTGCCTGATTCTCCATGCCGAACACACGATGAACGCCTCAACATTTACCGGCATGATCACGGCGTCGACTCTGGCCGATCCCTATACGGTCGTTGCCTCTTCCATTGGATCGTTGAAAGGACCTCTGCATGGCGGGGCAAACGAAGAAGTCGTACAGATGCTGAAAGAGATTGGTGAACCAACGAAGGTCCGATCGTACCTTGAAGAGCAAGTCCGCGCAAAACAGAAGCTGATGGGCTTCGGTCACCGGGTGTACAAGGTGAAAGATCCTCGCGCGACCATTTTACAAACTCTGTGCGGGCGACTCTTTAAGGAATGCGGCACGTCACCATTGTACGAGGTGGCATTAGAAGTCGAGCGGGTCGCCGATGAATTGCTGAAGGGGAAGGGGATCTATCCCAACGTCGACTTCTACTCCGGAATTGTCTACGACAAGATGGGCATTGAGACCGATCTGTTTACGCCGTTGTTCGCCATGGCTCGGGTGTCTGGGTGGCTGGCCCATTGGCTTGAGCAGCTTCGCGAAAACAAGCTGTTCCGTCCTGACCAGATTTATTCCGGTGAGCATGGCCGGCCGTATATCCCGATAGAACAACGGTAAACAGACGGTTCATTTGGTTTGTTTCGTTCATCTGGTTGATTTGGGTTACCGGATTAGTTTCCTCCAACTAAACAAACAAGACAAACCCGCCTGGTCTCGCGCTTCACGTGTCGCCCCCTTGACTCCGTGGCAGTGAGCGTTATCTGTACTTGCATAGAGAAAGCTCAGCGCGCGCCGCGAGTAGATATTGTAAAACAGCAAATACGAACAAGGAGGAGGTCTATCATGACACTCGTACGGTGGGATCCATTTCGTGAGCTGGAAGATATGTCGGATCGATTGAATCGAATGTTTAACCGACCTGCTCTGCCTCGGACAAACGGCAAGGAGACAATGGTGGTTGCCGATTGGGTGCCATCTGTGGATGTCAGCGAAACAGATGGAGCGTACCAGATCAAGGCGGAGATTCCTGATGTGAAGAAAGAAGATGTGAAAGTGACACTGGAAGACGGCGTACTCACGATCCAGGGTCACCGAAAGCAGGAAAAGGAAGAGACCGGGAAAAAGTACCATCGGGTAGAGCGTTCCTATGGGAGCTTCGTCAGAAGCTTCACATTGCCCGATCTTGTGGATGAAGAGAACGTGAAGGCGGAATTCAAGGATGGAGTTCTGAATCTCCAGCTGCCGAAGTCCGAGAAGGCGAAGCCGAAAGCGTTCGAAGTCAAAGTCGGGTAACCGCCAGAGCGAACATCCGTCCTACATTGAGGCCCGCTCCGGCGGGCCTCTTCTTTTTCAGCATTCTGCTAATCCCCTTGTGCCGGCAGGGGAGCTAAGTTTATCATGGCGCCCGCAACAGATAGTCCCCTTACACCGGAGCAGCATCCATGAAAAAACTCCCAACATTGTCATCGCCAGCGACGAGAATCGAACGCGACACCATGGGCGAGCTGGCCGTGCCGACTACGGCATACTACGGTGTGCAGACGGCCCGCGCCATCGAAAATTTTCCGATCAGCTCGCTACGATTTCCTCGCGCCATGATCCGGGCGATGGGAATGATCAAACGAGCTGCCGCGACGGTCAATCAGTCGCTGGGCCTCCTCGACAAGAAACCGGCGGATGCGATCAAGCAGGCGGCGACCGAAGTCGTCGAAGGAGCGCTCGACGCAGAGTTCCCCGTGGACATTTTTCAAACCGGCTCAGGTACCTCGACGAACATGAACACCAACGAGGTAATCTCTAACCGCGCCACCGAGTTGTTAGGCGGAGTACGAGGCAGCAAGCTGGTGCATCCCAATGACCATGTCAATCTGGGGCAATCCAGCAACGACGTCATTCCCACGGCTATTCACATTGCCGCCGGGGAGATGATGCAGCAGCAGCTCATTCCGGCACTCACACGTTTGAAGAACGCGCTCGCCCGCAAAGCCAAAGAGTTCGACAAGATCGTCAAGATCGGACGGACCCATTTGCAGGATGCGACGCCGGTGCGATTGGGCCAAGAGTTCGGCGGATACGCGAGGCAGATTGAACTCGGCATTCAACGGGTCAAGCGGGCGCAAGAGGCCCTCAGCGAAGTGGCGCTCGGCGGGACCGCCGTCGGCACAGGACTCAATTGCCATCCAAAGTTCCCAGCGAAAGTCATGGCCATCGTATCCAAAGAAACCGGCTGCATGTTCAAGGAAGCGAAGAACCATTTTGAAGCGCAGTCCGCGCAAGATTCCTTGGTCGAAGCGAGCGGGGAATTGAAGACTATCGCTGTCAGCCTGATGAAGATCGCCAACGACATTCGGTGGCTTGGCTCAGGGCCTCGCTGTGGCCTGGGGGAAATCAATCTTCCGGAGACCCAGCCTGGTTCTTCGATCATGCCAGGCAAAGTGAACCCTGTGATAGCCGAATCAGTGACGATGGTCTGCGCGCAGGTGATCGGCAACGATGTGACCGTCACAGTGGGAGGGCAGGCGGCCAACTTCGAGCTGATCGTCATGCTGCCGGTCATGGCCTATAACCTCTTACAATCTATTGAACTACTTTCGACAGCTTCGACCAACTTCGCGGTGAGGTGTATCGATGGGATCAAAGCCAACGAGGAGCGCTGTAAGAGCTTGATCGAGGAAAGTCTGGCCATGTGCACGGCCCTGGCGCCAGAGATCGGCTACGAAGCTGCCGCCAAACTCGCCAAAGATGCCTACAAGTCCGGCAAGACCGTCCGCCAAATGGCCAAGGAACAAAACGTCCTTCCAGAAAAACGCCTCGCCGATCTCCTCGACCCCTGGCGCATGACTGAGCCGGGGGGACCGGTGGGAAGCGCAGGGGGATAGCACAGAGGGATCGCTTCTGGCTCAAGACAATAGAATCGGTTTGGATTCGGCTTGAATCTAAATTGATTCATGGAATGTTGTCATGCTTCGTGTTCTGTTCCTTTCATTCTTCTCTCTACCCCAAAATTTCTTGAAATACGAGACTGAAAGATAGCCTTCTCACTCAATTCACAAGTCCGAGAGCCTTAGTCTTCATCTTGCCCAATGCCTGCGACATCCGCAGCGCGATGGCTGCGTGAGAGGGCCATCGCACCGGGTTCTCTGGTTTCGTGATCGATCGAGAAATCGCTGTGCGTCCGTAACACACGTTTTCCACTTTCCTTTCAGCTTTGACACCATAAAAGCCCCTATGTTAAAGTCCGCGGAACTGTTGAGGTTCTAGCCAATTCCTTACACACCTTTAGGGAATATCGTATGAGCATAGAGGGCAAGCATGTGATCATTGTAGCCGGGGCTGGGCCAGCCGGAATGGCCGTTGCCGCCGCACTTGCGAAAGCCGGTCATGAGATCATCATTCTGAATCGTGATATCAAGTTCGGCGGGTTGGCTGAGTACGGAATCTTTCCGTCAAAACTCAAGCTTCGAGGCGGCCTGAAAAAACAGTACTGGGAGTTGCTCGATCGACCGAATGTCCATTATTTCGGCAATGTCACCATCGGCAACGGCAAAGATCTTACCGTCGAAGAAGTTCGAACTCTCGGCGCCGACGCAGTCGTGTTTTCCATTGGCGCGCAAGGCACCAAAGCCATCGGAGTGGAAGGAGACTCAGCCAAGGGTGTGTTCCATGCCAAGGATGTCGTGTATCACTTCAATCGGCTGCCTGGGTTCGGCGACCGGCCGTTCGATATGGGCCGGCATGTGGCTGTGATTGGCGCCGGCGATGTGATGGTCGATATTGCCCATTGGTTGGTTCGCTACAAGAAGGTTGAGCGGGTCACCGCAATCGTGCGCCGTGGACCGGCTGAGCGAAAGTACAATCCGAAGGAAATTCGCGCGGTATGCGCCAATATGGATCTGCCAGGGATTGCCAATGAAGTCGCTCGCATCAAGGATCGCCTTGCCGCAGTCGGTCAGAATCCAGACGAAGTGCTCAAGGGCTTGACGGACGAGTTCACGAAATGCGAGCCGAAGGTCAGCGACACGCAGATGGGGTTCAAGTTTCTCGCATCTCCGAAGCGTATCCTTGTCGATGGGAACAACCGTGTTCGCGGGCTGGAGATGGAAGACAACAAGCTCGATCCAAAAGGCGAAGACACAGTCGCCGTCGGACTCAAACAATACTATGAGTTTCCCTGCGACGCCGTTATCTTTGCCGTCGGCGATAAAGTCGATGAAACTGTTGGGTTGCCGTACAAGAGCGGCATGTTCGTCACCAATCCCAATAAAACCGGTAATGATCCAGATGACGCGCTGTTCCAAGCGTTTGACGAAAGCACCGGCAAGGTCGTTGACGGTGTGTTTCTCGCAGGCTGGGCTCGCAAGGCGAGCGAGGGCTTGGTCGGCATTGCCAAGCGAGACGGGGATTGGTGCGCAGAAGTTGTAGGCCGATACATTTCAACGAAAACGCAGGGCAGCCATTCCGATGTGAAAGCCGTTCTCGACAAACTTGGCGCTACTCTGAAGGCGCGCAAGAGCCACCCAGTCAATGCTGAGGGGCTCCGCCTACTTGAATCGAGTGAAAAGGGTCATTGGGGCGAGGACTGTATCGGGGAGTTTAAGTTTGCATCAAATCGGGAAATGATCAAATTGATTGAGCGTGGGAGAGCGTAGGGACCTGCTCGGCACTATCCGTCTCCCCATTTGAGCTTTTCTCTCAGCACGTCGTAATAATTGCTTTCGGGGAATCGAATCAATCTGGTCCGGTTCTCCGATGTGTGAATGGTCACCGTGTCTCCCTGTGCAATCGACACTCCTACCTGACCGTCGAGCGTAGCCATCGCGCCATCGTCTCTACTCGTAAGCGTCAAATCGACTTTCACATTGCCCGGTACGATCAAGGGTCGATGCGTCAGCGTATGGGGGCAGACCGGCGTCAGAATCAACGACTGAACTGCTGGATCGATAATGGGGCCGCCGGCCGAAAGAGAGTAGGCCGTGGATCCGGTCGGGCTGCTGACAATCAACCCATCGCTGCGCAAGTTGGTGACGAAACGTCCTTCGATCGCAATCTTCAGTTCGATCATGCGGGCAAGCGTGCCCTTGCTGATCACGACATCGTTCAATACGACGCCTTGGGCAACCGTTTCTCCCTGCCGATGGATATGGGTCCGCAACATCAGCCGCTCATCGAGCACATAGTCGTTTGCAAAGACTCGTTCGAGCGAGGGGTAGAGGTTGTCGAGGCGGACCTCGGTCAAAAACCCGAGTCCACCCATATTGACGCCGAGGATGGGGATACTTCGCTCTGCGGCAAGTCGCGCCGCATTGAGCATGGTCCCGTCGCCACCCAAAACCAAAAGGACATCCGCTTTGCCGGACAGCTGAGCATCCTGATACCCACCCTCTTCCCCCAGAAGGGTCGCCGACGTCTGGCCCAACATGACATGAATGTTTCGGCCCCTGAGCCAGACGACCACAGCCTGCAATGTCCCCTTGACCTCAGGGAATTTTGGCTTCGTCAGTATGCCGATACTTTTGCTTTTCATGAGGTCACCCTGGCGAGAACCGAGACAGAAACCCGTCGAAAATTTCGAGATTGTATCGGGAGGGTTCTTTTGAAGTCAACGAACCAGAACGCTCCCGACTCTCACCGCGAACATTTAGCCCGTTTCATTTTCCGTCTTGCGCGATTGTCTCACTGCCTTGACACCTAAAATCCTTCTAGTTAGAATTAGGCCAGATTTTTCGAGAACTTTGCGCAGAACGAACCGGGTATAGGCTGCACCGAAAAGGAGGCAGGATGTTCGAAAGATTTACGGATAAGGGCCGGAAGATCATCATCCTCGCGCGGGAAGAGGCTGAGCGTCATCAAAACGACTACCTCGGAACCGAGCATCTCGTCTTGGCCATCCTCCGTGAATCCGACGGAATCGCCTTGATGATCTTGAAGAAAATGGGGCTCTCGACCGAACAAGTCCGTTTGGAAATTGAACGGAATTTGCCCGGAGGCGGAACCACCATGACTTTTGGGGAGATTCCTTTCAGCCCTCGGGTCAAAAAAGTCATTGAATACGGGGTTGAAGAAGCCCGGCTCCTCGGACACAATCATATCGGCAGTGAACATCTCCTCTTGGGTCTTCTCAGGGAAGAGGAGGGGATTGGGGGCAAGATCCTTCGCAGCTTAGGCGCCAATCTCCTGACAGCCCGGCAATTGACCGTGACCTTCCTGCGGAAGTCCGCTCCCCGTGAGCGAGATCGAAAGAGCAATACTCCTGCGCTCGATGAGTTCGGTCGTGATCTGACTCAGCTTGCCCAGGCTGGGCAACTGGACCCCGTCATTGGTCGAGCCGACGAAATCGAACGGGTGCTCCAGATACTCAGCCGCCGCTCGAAGAACAATCCAGTGCTGATCGGAGAAGCCGGTGTCGGCAAGACCGCTATTGTCGAAGGGCTCGCCCAACGCATCATTCAGTCTGAAGTCCCGGATAACCTTCTCTCACGACGAGTCATTGCGCTTGACCTCGGCTCACTGGTCGCGGGAACAAAATATCGTGGCCAATTCGAGGAACGGCTGAAGGTCGTGATGAAAGAAATCGTCCAGGCCGGGAACATCATCATTTTCATCGATGAGCTCCATACCTTGGTGGGGGCAGGAGCAGCGGAAGGATCGATCGACGCATCCAACATGCTCAAGCCTGCGCTGTCGCGCGGCGAAATTCAGTGTATCGGCGCCACAACTCTGGATGAATATCGAAAGCATATAGAGAAAGATGGAGCGCTCAAAAGGCGGTTCCAGCCGATTCATGTCCAGCCACCCAGCATTGACGAAACGGTCATGATCATTCAGGGACTGCGCGATCGGTACGAAGAGCATCATGGTGTCGAAATTTCTGAAGAGGCCATCCTTGAAGCCGTCAAGCTGTCCGATCGCTACATCAGCGATCGTTTCCTGCCAGACAAGGCCATCGATTTGATCGATGAAACTGGGTCGCGGGCCAAATTGCAGACCTATGCCCTGCCGTCGGACCTTAAGGCGATGGAGCAAGAGCTAAAAAAGGTCTCCCGCGATAAGGAACTGGCCATATCGATGCAGAACTTCGAGGAGGCCGTCCGCCATCGAGAGGAAGAAGAACGGCTGCGAAAACTCCTCGATGAGTCTAAGCGCGAGTGGAAGAAGAACCAGGAGAAAAATAAGCCGACGATTGGAAAGGAAGAGGTCGCCTATGTCGTCTCCAAGATGACAGGCATTCCACTCTTCAAGCTTGAAGAAGAAGAATCGAATAAACTGTTGCGTATGGAGGAGTTCCTGCATAAACGCGTAGTTGGACAGAACGAAGCGATTTCAGCCGTAGCCCGAGCTATTCGGCGGTCACGCGCCGGCCTGAAGGAAGCGAAGAAGCCCATCGGTTCATTTATTTTCCTGGGACCCACCGGGGTTGGAAAAACAGAGCTGGCAAGGACGCTCGCGGAGTTCCTCTTCAATAGTGAAGACTCGCTCATTCGGATCGACATGTCCGAGTACCAAGAAAAGTTCACCAGCTCACGCCTGTTTGGAGCTCCTCCAGGCTACGTGGGATATGAAGAAGGCGGCCAATTGACCGAGCGGGTCAGACGCCGGCCCTATTCAGTGGTCTTGTTCGACGAAATCGAAAAGGCCCATCCGGATGTGTTCAACATTTTGCTCCAAGTATTGGACGACGGGGTGTTGACCGACAGCCTCGGACGTAAAGTAGACTTCAAAAACTGTGTGATCATTATGACCTCCAATATCGGGACGAAGATGATCCAGAAGGGGGTCTCGCTTGGATTTCAGAGCACGGAAGGCGATCAGGAGCGCCATAAGAAAGAAGAAGTGCTGGGAGAATTGCGCCGCTCATTCAGCCCGGAGTTCCTCAACCGAATCGACGAGATCGTGGTCTTCCATCAATTGGATAAAACGCATCTCTATAATATTCTCGACATCCTCTTGGGTGAACTCAACAGTCGTCTGCTCGAAAAAGGTGTAGAGCTTGAAGTCGAAGACGACGTCAAGCAATGGTTGATCAAGGAAGGCTACGAGCCGCTCTACGGAGCAAGGCCGATGCGCCGGACGATTCAACGCGCGATCGGCGATCCACTCTCCGAAGAGATGATTCGAGGACGATTCAAGGAATGCCGAAAGATCCGCGTGGTGCTTCGAGACGGCGCTCCGGCATTCATCGAGCAGGAGGCGATGGCCGGCGTCTGATTTCTTAGCCTAGTATCTGCGCGACGCTATCGCAAAGAGTACGACACGGCCCTTGTGGCGCCAGAGGCCACAAGGGCCGTGCTATTATCGCCTCATTTGAAGAATGTATATGTTCTCAGTTCAGTTTCTGTAACCAGAAAGTATCGTATGATGACGGCCGTTGAACAACCTACCGTGACCTGGATGCCAGGGCCCATCCTCGGTATCGAAACGTCATGCGATGAAACGGCAGCATCGGTGCTTGCCGCTGATGGCGCCGTCCTCTCGAACATCATTACGTCACAACATGCCGTCCACAGGCGATTTGGTGGGGTTGTCCCCGAACTTGCCTCCCGCGCCCACATTGAATCGATTGAAGTCGTTTCATCTGAGGCACTGCAACAAGCCGGTCTCGCATGGGCGGATCTCACTGGAATCGCCGTCACCCAAGGACCAGGCTTGGCGGGTGCTCTGCTCGTCGGAGTCAACTATGCAAAGTCACTGGCCTATGCCTTGAATATTCCGGTAGTTGGTGTCAGCCATCTTGACGGCCACATCGCATCCGCCTGGCTGCAAAATCCAGCTTTTCCGTTGCCCTGTGTCATCTTGGTTGTATCGGGTGGGCATACCCATCTGTATCTTAAAGAGCCAAGCGGGCACTGCCTGCTACTTGGCGCCACTAGGGACGATGCGGCAGGGGAGGCCTTTGACAAAGGCGCTCAGTTGCTTGGGCTGGAGTATCCTGGTGGGCCGGCCATTGATCGCTTAGCTAGACGGGGAAACAGAGGGGCCGTTGCCTTTCCCCGTTCGTATCTAAAAAACGGGAGTCTTGATTTCAGTTTCAGCGGATTGAAAACCGCCTTACTGTACAGACTTCAAGCGATAGATGAGAAATCCTGTGCGGAGCAAGCTGCTGACTTGGCGGCAGGTTATCAGGAAGCCATCGTGGACGTGTTGGTGAAAAAGGCCTTTGCGGCAGTTCGATCATCCGGCGCTTGTGCGCTGGCCGTTGTCGGAGGGGTATCTGCCAATTCTCGATTACGTGCGCTGCTCCAGAAACGAGCGGCATCCGAGAACGTGCCGCTCAGTCTTCCCCCGATGGCTTACTGTACCGATAATGCCGCAATGATTGCAGCCGCAGGGAGGCAGGCGCTTCGCACAGGGCTCCGGGCACCTCTGGACATCGATGCCCAAGCCTCAATGATGTCATCGTTCGCACATACGCTCTAACCGAAGACGATAAGGAAACGACGCCCATTCCAGACATTCACGGACAGGTTCTCGGTCTCCGCGCTGGCCAACTCGCCATGCTTGAGAGGCTCTATCGCCGGCGTATGCCTGTCGATGAAGTCCTTTCGGCTGAAGCGGCAAAAACTCTCGCGCAGTTTACGCACGAAATTCGGCGCCCCATCGGTTTGGTCATTACCAGGCGCGGAGCTGTTCAAGACGTTTTGGTCGGTGCCGGCACCGAGCCATCGCCGACGACTCTGGCTACATTTCGTGCAAGTCCGAGATCCCTCAGGGGTCTTCGTCTGATACGCTCGCATCTAAAGGAACAAATCCTGACTCAAGAGGATCTTACCCTGCTGGGCCTGCTCCGGCTCGACATGATCGGAGTGTTGGCCGTTACCCCCAAAGGCGAACCAGGATTACTCTCTCTGGCCCATCTGAATCCACCCAGCGCTCAGGGGCAGCTATATACACTCCTAAAGCCCACGCTGGTGCATCAATGCCCTGTGAGTTTTGAGACATTTATTCGTGAACTAGAGGCGGATTTACAACGTCAGGGCGAGTCTCACATGATGTCTCAGAAACAGACCGCCATCCTCGTGAGCGCTTCGCCCAAGAGCAAGGCCGAGCAAGAAGAACGCCTCGCCGAATTGGCAGAACTGGCCTCCTCGGCAGATCTCACAGTGATCGACCGGTTAGTGCAACGCACACAGGGCGGTGGCCGCCAGCGGTTTCAATTGGGAAGCGGCAAACTCAAGGACGTGCTGATGCAAGCCATGCAAAAAGGCGCGGATCTGCTTATCTTCGATCAAGATTTAGCCCCCGCGCAGCTGCGCACTATTGAAGAGATCACGGACCTGACGGTCATCGATCGCACCCAGCTGATTCTCGACATCTTCGCGCAACGGGCGCATAGCCGAGAGGGCAAGGTACAAGTCGAGTTGGCCCAACTCCGTTATTTGCTCCCCCGTCTCACTGGTCAGGGAATAAGTCTCTCACGCCTGGGTGGAGGCATCGGCAGCAGAGGTCCTGGAGAAACAAAGCTCGAAACAGACCGCCGCCGCATCAGAGAACGCATCGACCATTTGGAACGAGAGATCGAGGGATTCGCCCGCCATCAAGACCATCGGCGATCGCGCCGCGTCCGGCAAGCATTTCCAGTCTTGTCCATCGTGGGCTACACGAACGCCGGCAAGTCAACATTACTCAACGTCTTAACGAACAGCCAGGTGAGCACAGCCCCACGGGTCTTTGAAACGCTCGATACCACGAGCCGCAGACTACGTTTCCCCCATGGCCGCGAAGTGATCCTCACCGACACGGTAGGATTTATCCGTGACCTGCCGAAAGATCTCCTCGCAGCATTCAGAACGACATTGGATGAGCTGCGCGATGCGGATCTCCTCTTGCATGTGGTCGATGCCGGGGCGAAAGATATGGAAGCCCATATCACATCGGTCAATACCGTGCTCCAAAGTCTCGGTCTCGATCAAGTTCCACAGGTTCTAATATTCAATAAATGCGACCGGCTTCCGACTGGGCAAGCTGAAGCCCTCTGTCGGCGTCATAGCGCGATCGGGATTTCAGCTCTGCATCCGGAGACTTTGCCTCAGCTGATCCAGCATCTCGAAGAACGGCTGACTGCGCTCACCCCGGCAGACGGCTTTTCCAGGAAATCGGCAGATCAGGCACACACGCTTGCATCTCGTCCTTAACCCGCTGCACAATCGACCTTTCTGATACGACCATGATAACGAAAGCTTCGCCATCTTCGGATCGTCGGACGCGTCTCCAAGAAATTGCAAAGACCCTCCAGCGCACGATGCCAAGTCCAAAGATGGAGCTCGACCATCGCTCCCCTTGGGAGTTGCTTGTGGCAACCATCCTCTCCGCCCAATGTACCGATCAGCGAGTGAACCAAGTCACGCCATCGCTTTTTCGTCGGTATCGGCAACCGGCAGAGTTGGCTACAGCCCATCTTTCTGAGGTCGAAGAACTCATTCGTTCTACCGGCTTCTTTAAGAACAAAGCGAAACATCTTGTCGCCTGCGGCAAAGCTGTGACCGAGCGCTTCGGCGAACAGGTTCCGCACACAATGGAAGAGTTGATCACGTTGCCGGGCGTTGGCAGGAAGACGGCAAATGTCATTCTGGGGACTGCGTTCAGCCAACCCAGTATCGTCGTCGATACCCATGTGAAGCGCGTGGCGAAGCGACTTGGATTGACCAGATCTGAAAATCCAGTCTTGGTCGAACAAGACCTGCAGCAGCTCCTGCAGAAATCCCAGTGGACCGCTGTTTCTCAACGATTATTATTGCATGGCCGCTATGTCTGTCTTGCCAGAAAACCCCAGTGCGCCACATGTCCGGTCTACCGGCAATGCCCATGGAAAGAGAAAGGTCTCCAATGATTCGTAGCATGACTGGTTTTGGACGACGACAGGCGCCCTGGCAGGATGGATCCGTGACGGTGGAGATGCGCTCCGTCAACCATCGCTTTCTAGAAATTGCCTGCCGCATGCCCAGGCAGCTAAGCCCTCTGGAAGACTCCTTCAAGAAAGCCATTCAACAGCGCTGTACACGTGGACGCGTCGACATCACGGTGACAGTCCAGGCGGGCAAAGGCCGCGCCGAAAACGTCATTCTTGACCAATCCCTCGCGAAACAGTACCATCAGGCCCTCCGGACCCTCAAGAAATCCCTGAAGCTGAGCGGTTCTATCGATCTTGCGCTGATGGCTGGGCTCCGCGATGTGCTGTCGGTATCGGATCAACCGACGGAAGACCCGAAACTGGCGAAGATCGCTCAACAACTGACGGTCCAGGCACTGGCGGATCTTGAGGGCATGCGAACACGCGAAGGGAAGGCCCTGGCAGAGGATATGAGTGCGCGGATTCAGACGATCCGAGGTCATAAGACCCTTGTCGCCGCACGGACTCCTCTACTGGCCCAGGAAATCTTTGACAAAATGAAGGGTCGTGTGGAAAAACTATTGGGATCGGAAATCCCCGACCCTTCCCGGCTGTATCAGGAGTTGGCGGTGTACGCAGATCGTGGCGATATTACGGAAGAAATAGTCAGGTTGGACTCGCATATGATACAGTTTGAGCAGACGCTCAACCGTGCAGACTCTGTAGGCAAAACACTCGATTTCCTACTTCAGGAAATTGGGCGGGAAGTCAACACGATCGGGTCGAAAGCCAACGATGCGGAAATCGCCGGTCATGTGGTCCAGATGAAGGCCGAACTGGAACGCATTCGTGAACAGGTCCAGAACGTCGAATGAATTCAGTCACTACGACCAGCCCTACGGCTCCAGCATCCGACCATTCGCGGTCTTCAATGGATCGTCGCGGAATTCTTTTCATTATCTCTGCGCCATCCGGAACGGGGAAAACGACACTGTGTAAACAGCTCGCGGCGAATCTCCCAGGACTGTGGCATTCAATTTCCTATACGACGAGGAAGCCGCGGCCGGGCGAAGAGCATGGCCGCGAGTATTATTTCATTGAGGAACAGCCATTTCGAGACATGATCGCGCGAAATGAATTTGTCGAGTGGGCTCATGTCTACGGACACCTCTATGGGACTCCGCGGAAGTCGCTGACCGAAAAGACCGAGCAAGGGATCGATGTGTTATTGGAGATCGATGTGCAAGGGGCGATGCAGGTCAAAAAGCGATTCGAGGATTCGGTGGCGATTTTTATTCTTCCTCCCTCGATGACCGTGCTCCGGGCTAGGCTCCAAACCAGAGCCTCCGATACCGCGGATGAGATCCAACGGCGTCTCAACAAGGTCAAAGAGGAAGTGTGGAGCTATCGAGAATACGCCTATGTCGTTCGAAACGAAGATCTCGGCCAGTCGCTTCGCGACCTCGAAAGCATCTTCTGGTCTGAGCGGTTGAAGACGAAGCGGTTGAATATGGGCTGGCTCGAAAGCAATTTCATTCTTGACGATGAACAAAAACCTGAAGATCGCAACGATCTTCCCTAACCCCAAAGGAGCACCGGATTCATGATCGACATGTTGAGACTCTTACCACAATACACCCCAGGTGAGTTCGATTCGCGCCACCGGCTGGCGATCCTTACAGCCCAACGAGCAAAGCACATTGTTCAGGGATCGCGTCATGCTCCCTCGCGCTTTACCAAGGAAACGACCATTGCCCTCGATGAAGTCCTCCGGGGACAAATCACATACCTCGTCGGCCAAGAAGCCCGGGATGCCATGAAGGAGGCAAAACGCGGTAAGGAAGGCGAAATGGAGCGGGTTGCCTTGATGACCGGCGACGATGCGAAAGAGATCAAAAAAGAACTGAGCGTCTATGTCGACGATTCCCCGAAACCGGTGGTGGCTGAGAGCGAGGAGTAACCGGTGACGATTTCCGATTCGAATGGGCCGATATTGACGGGGAAACGGATCGTGCTCGGCGTGACCGGCAGCATCGCGGCCTATAAGTCCGTCTCCTTACTCAGAACATTACTCCGCGAAGGAGCAATTGTGCATGTAGTAATGACGCAATCGGCCACGAAGTTCGTCACCCCGCTGACATTTGAAGTGCTCTCCGGCCATCCTGTTTCGACGGATCTGTTCGAGGCGCACGATGAGATGAAACACTTGTCGTTGACCGCACAGGCAGATGTCATTGTGATTGCGCCGGCTACGGCCAATTGTCTTGCAAAGACTGCCCTGGGGCTGGGCGACGATCTCCTCTCCACGATGCTCCTAGCGGCACAGTGCCCGTTGATTGTGGCGCCTGCCATGGATGGAGGGATGTGGACTCATCCAACCGTCAGAGAACATGTAGGAACGTTACGCGCACGGCGAACAATCGTGGTGGACCCTGAAATAGGCCCACTCGCTTCCGGCCAGATCGGCGCAGGCCGTTTGGCAGAGGAAACGGCAATTCTTGAGGCCATTCAGACGGCGCTGGCTCCGCAGTGTGACTGGCAAGGACACAGAGTTCTGGTTTCGGCAGGCCCGACGCAGGAACCCATCGATCCAGTGCGCTTCATTTCAAACCGGTCTTCCGGCAAGATGGGCTATGCGATTGCTGAGGCCGCCCGAGCGAGAGGAGCCCAGGTGGTCCTCGTCACAGGTCCCACAGCCTTGCAGGCGCCGAAAGGCGTCGAGGTCGTGTCGGTTGCCACGGCTGAAGACATGTTGAAGGCACTGTCCACGCGCCTCGCATGGTCTACCACGGTCATCATGGCTGCCGCTGTGGCGGACTTTCGTCCCATAGAACCGTGTTCGCAAAAAATAAAGAAACAAGGGCGAACTGGCCAGATGCTCGATCTCGAATGCACGACGGATATTCTGGCCTCTTTATCCGCCCAACGGACCACGCAACTCATGGTCGGCTTTGCTGCTGAGACCAACGACCTGATCGCCCATGCGAAAGACAAGCTGAAGGCGAAAGGGCTCGACCTGATTGTCGCAAACGATGTCACGATAAAGGGAGCAGGGTTCGGCAGCGATCAGAACAGCGCCACATTGATCGATCGGCAGGGGATTGTCACAGAACTGCCCCTGATGCCAAAACGAGCACTTGCCGACGCAATTTTGAACCGGGCGCACGAATTGCTGAGGGCAAGACAATCCGTCGAGCCACTCAAACCGGTTGAAGGAGAACGGGCGTAGTTTATGGCTCAGAATCAGAACACCGCCGAGAACGCGCTGGAAATCGATCGGCTAGCCACCCAATTGGCTAAAGATCCCCATTCCAAAGCGTTCATGCCTCTGGCGGAAGAGTATGGAAAAGTCGGTATGTGGCAGGAAGCTGCCGGCGTCCTCGAAGATGGACTCAAGGTCTATCCCGGTTTCATTACAGCCATGGTTGCGCTTGGACGCGCCTATGACCACATGGGGCAGTCCATGAAGGCTAAGGCAATACTTGAGGAGTCCATCAAGCTGAGCCCGGATAACCTGCGCGCCCACAGGACATTGATTAAGATCTACCAGAGTCAGGGGCTGAGCGAATCAGCGCTCCAATCGTGCGCCGTTATCCTGGTGGTCAACCCACGGGATGAAGAAGCGCTCTCAGTCCAGTCTGCGTTGGGTGGACCACTAAAACAAAGCAAGAGACCGGAAGGGCCAACGCCTGCGGCTTCGGTCGCGCACAATCTTGTTAGCCAGAAGAAGCGTCCAGCAGAAGAACAGGTTATGGATTCTGGGACACCCCCCATGACCGACGCCGGAGAGATTCCTCCTACGTCACCGCATACCGAAGTTGTCGTACAATTGGAGTCCTGGCTTCGGAGTATTGAATTGCGCCGGCATGATCGGGACACCACGAACACACCGCACTCTAAAGCTTCTTAATCTTTTTCATATGTTTGACCGGTCTGAGGCGGACTGCTACAATGCCGCCCTGCTGGGGGCTGTCACATAAAATCATCCTTGCATATTCAGTTATGTGAATAGAGAGACATGCTACGAATACGAGTCTTGCACGGTCCCAATCTCAATCTTCTCGGGACGAGAGAACAGTCCATATATGGCACCCTCTCACTCGACGCTGTGAACTCAGCCATCATGAAGTTGGCTGAAGAGTTAGCCGTGGAAGTCGATCTGCGCCAGTCGAATAGCGAGGGTGAACTCGTCAACTGGATTCAAGAGGCTGGGACGGGATACGATGGGATGATCATTAACCCGGCTGCCTATACGCATACCAGCATCGCAATCCGGGATGCCATTGCGGCGGTCGGTCTGCCAACCATTGAGGTTCATCTGTCCAACATTCATCGGCGGGAAGAATTTCGCCAGCGCTCCTATATCGCGGGAGTTGCCATTGGACAGATTTCCGGCTTAGGTCCAACCGGCTATCTCCTGGCACTTCGTGGGTTGCACAACCATCTCACCGCGTCGAGGCGCCAGAAGAAAACCTCCACATCCGTAACATCGCGACGGGCGGCAAAAGGAACGAGATAATTGCGGTGCCGATCGAACGACTGCAGACAGCGTGAAGGGAGCATCGAGTGATTTCCACGACAGATTTTCGCGGTGGTGTGCGCCTCATGGTCGATAACCAGCCCTTTTATATCGTTGAGTTTCAACATGTCAAACCGGGCAAAGGCGGAGCCTTTGTGCGCACCAAACTTAAGAGCTACCTGTCAGGCAATGTCCTGGACCGGACCTTCCGATCCGGCGAACGGTTCGAGGAGCCCGATCTCGAAGAGCGGACCATGCAATTTCTCTATGCAACCGACGACGCCTATACCTTCATGGACACAGAGACCTTCGAACAACTGACATTCGAAAAGGGCAAGCTCGGTGGAAATGCGGATTTATTGAAAGAAAACATGATCGTGAAAATCCTCGTCTACGAACACCGCCCGATCGACGTCGAGCTGCCGAACTTTATCGAACTCAAAGTCAGCAACACTGAGCCGGGTTTCCGAGGCGACACTGCCACAGGCGGCACGAAACTCGCGACCCTTGAAACCGGCGCCACCATTAAGGTCCCCCTCTATTTGGAAACTGGAACTGTGATTAAAATCGATACCCGTACACGAGAGTATGTGGAGCGAGTTCGGTGAGTAAACGGCCATCCAGCGCATCGAAGAAGGGTGGGAAGCCGATCATCCTTCCTCAGGCCTTTGCCGCCAACCAAAGTGGGCAGGGGACAGCCGGTCTGTCAGGACAACAGACCAGGCATATCCAAGAGTTGATCGATCTCCTCAAGAAGAACAATCTGACTGAATTGGAGATGGAGCGGGAAGGCGTGAGAATTCGCGTGCGGCACGAAGCCGTGTCGAGAACGGTTACGGCTACGGTTCCTGAACAGCACGGGACATCCGGTGCACTGTCTGCCGTACAACCGCCTGCTGCTGCAGGCGCAAAGACCGAAGACACATCAGGCATGATCACCATCGTGTCCCCCATTGTCGGGACATTCTATCGGTCCCCTTCACCGGATGCCGATCCCTATGTCGACGAAGGCGATTATGTCAAGAAGGGGCAGGTCCTGTGCATCGTCGAAGCGATGAAGCTGATGAACGAAATCGAATCGGAGGTGGATGGGCGGATTACGAAAATTCTGGCCGAAAGCACCAAACCAGTGGAATATGGCCAAGCGCTCTTCCTCGTCGATCCGACCGCCACATCGTAATCCTCTTCTCTCGACCCACATCGGAGTACTCGCGTGTTCAAGAAGGTGTTGATAGCCAATCGCGGTGAAATCGCACTCCGCGTCATTCGTGCCTGCAAGGAACTCGGCATCAAGACCGTGGCGATTCATTCCGAGGCCGACGCATCAAGCCTTCATGTCCGCGCAGCCGACGAGAAGATCTGTGTCGGCCCTCCCGACGCGGCTCTCAGCTACAGAAACATTCCCAACGTCTTGAGCGCAGCCGAGATAACCGGAGCGGACGCGATCCACCCCGGGTATGGGTTCCTCTCCGAGAATGCTCACTTTGCCGAAGTCTGCGAATCCATCGACGTCAAATTCATCGGCCCGACATCCGAACACATCGCTCTCTTGGGCGACAAAGCCAAGGCGCGCGAAATCGTCGCCCGACGAGGCCTACCCGTCACTCCGGGCAGCCCCGGTGAGCTCAAGAGCGAACAAGGAGCCCTCGAAGCCGCAGGCAAAGTCGGCTACCCCGTCATCATCAAGGCCTCAGCCGGTGGGGGAGGCCGCGGCATGCGCGTCGTCAACAAAGCCGAAGATCTCGCCCGCGCATTTCAAGCGGCGCAGGCGGAAGCGAAGACCACATTCGGCAACGATGCCGTCTACCTTGAGCGGTACTTTCTCGAACCCCGCCATATCGAGGTACAGGTTCTCGCCGACCATCGTGGGCACGTCGTGCATCTGGGCGAGCGCGACTGCTCGATCCAACGCCGGCATCAGAAGCTCGTCGAAGAAACGCCGTCGCCTGCCGTCGATGAAAAGCTCCGTCGGGAAATTTGCCGTGTCGCAGTCGAAGCTGTCAAGGCCGTGCATTATCGGAATGTCGGCACCGTCGAGTTCCTGCTCGACAAAGACCACAACTTTTTCTTCATGGAAGTGAACACCCGCATTCAGGTGGAACACGCGATCACCGAAATGGTCACCGGCATCGACCTCATCAAGGAGCAGATCCGCCTCGCGGACGGGCAATCTCTCTCGTTCAAACAGCAAGACGTCAAACTCAACGGGCACAGCCTCGAATGCCGCATCAATGCCGAAGACCCGGAAAAGTTTACGCCCTCTCCCGGCATGATCACCAAATACAGCGCGCCAGGTGGATTCGGTGTGCGAGTCGACTCCGCGATGGAATCGAACATGATGGTTGTCCCGTTCTACGATTCGATGATCGCCAAGGTCATCACGCATGGCCGGGACCGGCAGGAATCCATTGCCCGCATGCGCCGGGCTCTTGACGAATTCGTGATCGAAGGCATCAAGACGACCATTCCGCTGCACAAACGCATTCTCAACGACCCCGACTTCCAAAAGGGCCATGTCTCAACCATCTTCCTCGAACGGTTCCTCACCAGTTAGCGCAACATCCAGCATCGCCAAAACGCTAGTACGAAGCTGTATGCATTTGCTTCATCGCTGGGCCATTGCTGACCGGCACCCCATATCGAGATGCCAGATTCAAGTAAGAACTCAGCGAGGGAGCACGACGGAGCTATCGCTGGCGTGGAAAAATAAAAATCGATTCGTCAAGCCACAAAATATAGGGGTGCATTGAGGCAGGACACAATGCCTACTTTTTAGGCATACTGCTGCGAGGTCTTTCGGCATAGATCATTTGCATCATACCAACCCTCTCATCCACAGAGTTACCCACAGAAGCTGTGGAAAAAACCTCTGCAAAAAAGAGAGCCTATTGAGGCAATCGGGACCGGCCAGGCTCGTTCATCTCATTGATCTGTTTTTTTCTCTATCGGAACGATTTGATTGAATCAAACACACGAGGCAAACCATTGAGCGGTCTGCTTCGCTGAGGAACGTGGTCAGTATCTGACAGGGGAGTGACCGACACTACTTCGCAGGTTTTTCAGGACTCTTCTCTGTGATTTTCTTCAACGTATTTCCAATCGCGGACCCGATCTTCGGAATTTCTTTCTCGATATTGTTGGCGGCGCTCTTCAGTCCTCGCCCGAGATCGTCAACCGTGAGGCCTTTGCCATCCCCTGTCTTGCGATTGTCGGCAGAGGTCGCTGCGGCGGCCTGTGTGCCCCCAACGACCAACAAGACGATAATACTGATGATTGTTCTGTACATGTGACACCTCGCTATTGGGAAACTATACCACGAAGATTCGCAAAAGGCGGCGTGCTTTCTCGCAGGGAAAGAGGTATTCTTCCACGGCCCCCACAACAACACTATGCAGGCCACCCCACGCTTCATCCCGCTGCCGCTCTACACACAAGTGCTCATCGCCGTGGCCTGCGGCTCGGCGCTGGGAGTGTTCTTTGGCCAAGAGCCCTATCTGGGCGGCCTAAAGAACGAGCATCTTGGCTGGCTCGGCCTGCTGCTCGTCACACTGCTCAAGACCCTTGCCATCCCGCTCATCTTCTTTGCGATTCTCGATGCGCTCATCCGTACCAGCCTTCCGCTGCGCCAGGGGACCAAACTGCTTCTCATCTGCCTCATCAACGTCTCCGTGGCCATGACCATCGGCCTCGTGATCATGAACACCTGGCAGCCGGGTCTCGCCTGGTTGGGCCGCGTCGACGAATTGCTGAACGTCGTGCCAAACCCCAAGCCATCGGCAGACGCCACCGCAACAGTGCAAACCGGGACACAGAGTCCGATCGAATACCTGGCATCCTATATTCCCCGCACCATCATGGCGCCATTTTCAACCGGCAACATCATTGGCGTCGTCCTCCTGGCCCTCTGCATCGGCGCCACCCTGCGCCGCTTGCATGGCAATGTGGACCAAGGTCGTGGAGTCATTCATACTCTCGTGCAGATCATTGAACGTGTCTATGCCTGGCTCGTACAGATCCTCGGATGGATCATCCTCGCAGTGCCGCTCGCCGTGTTCGGCGTCGTCGCCCAGGTCGTCGGCAAGGCAGGCATCGGCGTCTTCGCCATCCTCTGGATCTTCCTCGTCACCATGCTCGTCGGACTCGCCATCCACTCGCTTGGCTACTACCCACTCGTCGCCTGGCTGATAGGGAAGAAGTCGCCGAAGGTCTACATCGGACAGGGGGCCGATGCGATCATGACCGCCGTGTCGTGTAACAGCAGTCTCGCCGCCGTGCCGGTCACCCTCCGGTGCCTCGACCACATGCAGGTCTCACCTCAATCGGCGCGCCTCGCCGCCTGTGTCGGCACGAACCTCAACAACGACGGCATCACCCTCTATGAAGCGATGGCCGCGCTCTTTCTTGCCCAAGCGTTGGGATTCGACCTATCGATGGGCAGCCAAGTCCTGATCGTCGCCGCGTCGATGATCGCGGGAGCCGGCGTGGCCGGCATTCCAGAAGCAGGCATGATCGTATTGCCACTCGTCCTCTCAGCTGCCGGTTTGCCACCTCATGTCATCGGCGCGGCCATTCCACTCATCATGACCGTAGATTGGCTCATCGCCCGAGCCCGCTCCGGCGTGAACGTCCTGAGCGACATGCTCGTCGCCATCCTCCTCGATGTAGGGCGCGTCACACCAGCTGCTGAATCGAGCGCACAGCCACCTCGATCCGATACTGCAAATCCGACAGAGCCTCAGCCATCCTGAGGAGAGGATTGGTTGGACTCGCTAATTTGTTGTGAGCCTTACGAGGCCGGCCGCAAGCTAGAAGAACATGAGGGCAGGAATAGTCTTCTTATCTTTTGTTGCTGGGACACAGGACAATACGACACGCCTACTGAAGCGAACCAGACTACGGGCTGATTCACATTCGGCTGGCTCACGTGACCATGACATAAAACGTCATCAACACGAGCCCGAAGATGGCGACTAACACGACCCACTTGAACGATTTCTTGAATTCGGCCTCCATGTCATTTCTAGCCTTATCAAAGAGATCCATAAGACACCTCCTACTCTATGGTGCGGGAGCGGGCTCCCTCCAATTCAGTAAACCACAAGTTCCGAGGGAAACAAAAGGGGGACATTCTGAGCCATTTTCTCTGAAAGAGATACCGCTTTCTGCTCTGGTTTCTCACCCGCCTACGCAGGAAGCCACGGCTGTACAGCTGTGGAGGAATGCGCAGCGGGTATCCTCCGACCCGTCGGCCATAGCCTATGGGCGGCGTGCAGAAGCCTTGGCGAAGGAGGACACGCTTCGGCGGCCTCGATATCTCGTCACTGCCTGCGTGGCGCTCAGGTTCTGGATGCGGTGTGTCCTCTTCGCCCTATTCTGGGTTGTGGCTTGTGCGACCGTCTCGAAAGCCGATTCCTATAGGGATGCCGTTTCGGCGGTTCATCGTGATGAGTATGACCTCGCCGCTCGACTCTTCCGTCCTCTGGCTGAACAAGGACATGCCGGGGCACAGAGCTATCTGGGTGTGCTCTATGCCAACGGACAGGGCCTGCTGCAAAATTATGAGATCGCCGGGCGGTGGTATCGCGCGGCGGCGCAACAGGGAGACGCCGCCGCGCAGTTTCAGCTCGGTCTGCTGTATGCCAATGGACAAGGCGTGTCGCAGAGCTATGAAGAGGCCATTCGGTGGTGCCGAGTCGCGGGGGACCAGAGACTGGCTGCGGCGCAGTTCCAGTTGGGTGAGTTCTATGCCAACGGGCAGGGGGTGCCGCAGAGTTATGAAGAGGCTGGGCGGTGGTATCGTCTCGCGGCTGACCAGGGACATGCGCCGGCGCAATTTCAACTGGGCCTACTCTATGCCAATGGACAGGGTGTGCCGCAAAGCCACGAAGATGCTGTCCAATGGTACCAGCGGGCGGCTAAGCAGGGACTTGCGCGGGCGCAGAGCCATTTGGGTATGTCGTCTGCCCGCGGGCAGGGCCTGCCGAAGGACTATCGCGTGGCCCTCCAATGGTACCGGCTGGCTGCCGACCAGGGAGATGCCCTGGCACAGTTTCAGCTCGGTGTACTGTATGCCAATGGACAGGGTGTGAAGCAGAGCTACGAGGAGGCTGCTCTGTGGTATCGGCGAGCGGCTGAGCAAGGAGACGTATTGGCGCAGTTCAACCTAGGTGTGAGGTATGACAACGGGCAGGGGGTGCCGCAAAACTATAAAGAGGCCGCCTGGTGGTATCGTCGGGCGGCGCAACAGGGACATGCGCGGGCGCAGGGCAATCTCGGCGTCTTGTATGCCAGCGGGCAGGGCCTTCCGAAAGACGTGATGCGCGCCTACATGTGGCTCACGGTCGCAATACCAGGGTCGAGAGGCGATGATGTGAAGACGGCGATCAGAAATCAACGTCGTGTGGCCTCAGACATGACCGCAGAGCAGATTGCACAGGCACAGGACATGGCGCGGCGCTGTCGTGAAACCCAGTTTGCGCAGTGTGAGTGACGAAGAAGTGAAGCCGGGAATGTTACCCGGACTAGGAGCCTGTCAGACATTGCCTTCGTAACGAGGCGAAGGAGGTGCGGCCAGATGCGAGGCCGCAGGCCCGGAAAAACCGGAGGTGTATTCACTGGAATACATTGAGGATTTTTTCGGGCCGAGCACGACGCAGATGGGCGCAGATCGTTCGCCGCAGTAGAATGGTCAATGTCTGACAGGCTCCTAAGCTGCCATCGCTAATGGGTAAATACAGGAGAGGGTGTTCTGAAGCTGCTCTTGGGCTTCTTTGAGCAATACGGGATACTCCTCGACATTGAATCGAGTGCAGGAAAGCGCGAACGGATCACATACAGGTAACTGACTGGCTTGAGTCGATTCTAATTCCGCGTGATCGGCCAGGGCTCCTGCGAGATGGACGATCGACGCATGGAGAGTGAATTCGCCAGCGTGGCTTGGACTCAGTTGGTGGCGGATGGCCTGCTCGATCTGGCTGGGCATGCCCCAAACACGGATCAGTTCAGCGCCGACTTCGGTGAAGTCGCACCCGATGCTCGCTTGTTCCACTTCCGCAAGCCCCGTCCCGAGATAGCCGGCTTCGACTAGAGCGGACTGAGCCCGTTGCGGAATGGTTTGATAGAGTACCAAGTGTCCGATGTCCCGGAGCAGGCCTTCGATAAAGAACCGCTCGCTCTCTTCTATGCTGCCGGCTTTGGCAATCTTTCCAGCCAGCAGGGCGCAGCGCACGCTCTTCCGCCAGAAGGCCTGGAGGTCCATGAGATCGACTGTCATTCCTGTGAACGTCTGTCCGATAGTGGTGGATGCGACCAAGTCGCTGACGGATTGCATGCCCAGCAGGCTGACAGCTCGACTGATCTTATCGATCTGCTTGGGAAATCCATAGAGCGGACTGTTCACGATTTTCAGGAGGCGCGCAGAGATCGCTGGATCGAATTTCAGGACATCGGCCAGGTCGCTCATCTCCGATTCGGGATCGTCGACGACATCGCGCACGCGCAGGTAGATTTCGGGGAGCGTAAAAAGATTTGAGCAGGATTGGACAAGTTCTTGCGCCAAGGCCATAACGGTACACCCACCTCTGCCGTTTCGTGTATTCGGTTGAACGGAGCGCTCGCCTATCGTTATCGGTTCTCAGGCAGGCGAACTGAAGGGGACGGTGCAAAATTCAGCTTCCAGAATCTCTTAGTCATCGGAAGATGAGGCATGTTGTGTCTTGACCAGCGTGGCGATGACTCGTGTGATATGTTCCGCTACCTTTGTCGTGTGGGTGTCGAAGTCCACCCCGAAATCAGCCCGCTTGACCCATTTCACAGTGGCGCGATCGATCAGTAACAGCTCATTTTCTCCCGGCACTAAAATATGCAGGGCGAGCACCATCCCGATGGACACTGGCCTATTCCCGGTAATATAACCGCCGTTCAGCGAAAGATCTCTGATAATTCCCTCTCCAGCCACTCCGTCCCCAAAGTAGCGCATGGTCGCAAATGTCTTGAGCCGTTGACTCTTTCGTAAGATGAATCCTGCCATGCGTTCTCCTTCTGCCTACCGACCGCTCTTGTTCACAACACGTATCCTTTAGAATCTTTCGATCGCTCCGATTGTACTATCACACGGAGAGTTTGGACAGAAAATTGGCAGCGCGTCCAAGCCATCATCGATCTGAGCCACACCATTCCAATGACGTCACTGTGTCGTAGGGAAGGAGTTATAGATTCTCTTGTAGCCCCTGCGACTACTTGTGCCCTTCTCCTTGCCGGGAGTACGCTAGGTTCGATGGAACTCTTCGTGATTATTCTCACGATCGTTGCTGCTGGCGCGGCCTTGGTCTATTTCCTCAGCTCTTCGAGGGGGATGCAGCTCGTTCGTCTGAAGACCGTATCCACTATCCTCAACGATATTCACGCCATGCGCCATGCAGCGCCTGAGACTGCGCTCCACGATATTTATTATGCGCTCGCGGAAGAACGAACCAATAAGAGTCAGTGGCTCATCGAGTTTGAATACCTGCCCATGTTACGGGATGCCGGTTGTTTCGATCCGAGAACGGCGCCACAACCTGAACGATTTGCCGAACTCATGGCGAGCATAGAAGAAAAGATTCGGCTTCAGGCCAGTGGTATGGCGAAATGAATCGATGCAGCCTTATCTGGCGGGGGAACAGCCGCATGAAACGATTGCTTCTGAGCACAGTCCTGGTCCTGAGTGCTGGACCTGCCAGTGCAGAGTGGATGTCTTTTGGCGAAAGCGGCGCAGGAACGACTGTGTATGCGGACCCAACCACCAAGAGCCGCGACGGAGATCAGGTGAACATGTGGGTGCTGTTCGATTTCAAAACAGCGCAAGCCAAGGCGGACGTCTTATATTTATCCGCAAAAGCGCACATGAAATATGACTGTGCCAAACCGCGCTATGAGGGGCTTACGGTCATATATGTTTCGGGCAATATGGGAAATGGCAACATCCTTGATCGCAGCTCAGCAAAAAGCATGTGGCTGCGAATTTCTCCAGGAACCCTTGACCATGATTTGTGGAAACTTGCTTGTGATAAGCGGTAATCACGCATCGCAAGGTGATACATGATCCCTCCAAGCTCGCTTACTTCTCTCTAAGGGAGTGGCCAAGGCTGCCCTCGACTGCGCGCATCGAACGAGCACATTCCCCTTTGTGCGCGTTCTGCGAGCAAAGAGGGAGCCTGGCCACTCACTTCTCATCGCTTCCATTTGATGCTGCACCCGACACTGGCTTTCTGGTTACTGTTGACGGGCCTCCCGGAAAGCACTGCGTCGATTGCGGCGCGCAGATCGCGGCCCGTGACCGGTTTGTTGCTGCCGGGGCGACTGTCGTCGAGCTGCCCGCGATAAACCAGCCGTCGTTCCTGATCGAAGAGATAGAAATCCGGAGTGCAGGCTGCGTGATAGGCTTTCGCCACCTCCTGCGTTTCATCAAAACAAAAGGGGAAGGTAAAGCCTAACCGCTCGGCCATCTCTTTCAGCCGCGGCGGCGCGTCATCCGGATATTGCACCGGGTCGTTGCTGCTGATTCCAACGATACCCAGCCCTGTGTCCCTGTAGTCCTTCCCTATCGTTGCGATGCCTTGCTCGACATGCATCACATAGGGACAGTGACGGCAGAGGAACATAACCAGCAACGCGGTCTTGCCGGTGAATGAGTCGAGGGAACAGATCTGCCCACTCACCACATCGCGCAATGCGAACGAAGGGGCAGGTGTTCCGAGCGAGAGCATGACGGACGCGATGGCCATGGCGCCTCCTCTTCGAGAGGTTCTCCTGACGATCTGAAAGATGCCGCATCGTGATGGCTCGGTCAAGAGGTGTGGCGGAGTCTGTTCCATCTTTGACCTCCTGGCATGAAGTCTCTTTCCAACTATGATAGGCTCGCGGCAGTTGATGAGAGAGGGTGTATTTGTGAAACAAGGCTATCGGTTGATCGTCGTTGATAAAGCCGGTGTGCTGGTCTCGGAATTCCAATTGACAGAGAACGCGCTGGCTCAGCCGGAGGCCTTTGTCTCAGCGCTCAAACAATCGATCGAGGATATTGAGGAAGAAGAGCCGTGAGTCTTCTTCACACCCCCCCTCGGTCTACTATGGACCATTCTCGTCTGTAATCAAGGAACCTGACATATGCAATACGTGCATCTCGGCCGATCAGGCGTGAAAGTCAGCCGGCTCTGTCTTGGCACGATGAACTTTGGGCCTGAGACGAGCGAGGCTGACAGTTTTGCCATCATGGATCGGGCGCTGGAGCTGGGCCTCAATTTTTTCGACACGGCGGACGTCTATGGCTGGAAAGTAGGGGAGGGATGGACAGAGCAGATTGTGGGACGTTGGTTTGCCCAGGGCGGGGGACGGCGTGAGAAAATCGTGCTGGCAACGAAAGTGTTCGGCCGAATGGGCAAGTGGCCGAATCAGTCTCACTTGTCGGCCTTGCACATCAAGCGGGCCTGCGAGGCGAGCCTGCGGCGGCTTCAGACTGACTGTATCGACCTGTACCAGATGCATCACGTCGATCGGGAGACCCCGTGGGAGGAAATCTGGCAGGCAATGGAACAATTGGTTCAAGAAGGCAAGGTGCTGTATCTCGGCAGCAGTAATTTCGCCGGCTGGCACCTGGCCCAAGCGCAAGAATTAGCACGCAGCCGCCACTTCCTCGGTCTTGTGTCGGAACAGAGTCTCTATAATTTGAACGAGCGGACGGTCGAGTTAGAAGTGATTCCCGCCTGCGAAGCCTATGGCATCGGATTGATCCCCTGGAGTCCGCTCGCGCGTGGGCTCTTGGCCGGGGCTTTGAAACCGGCGACGGTCGGTCGACGCGCGGACGAAGATGTCAAGAAAGACATTGAGAAGTATCGCCCCAAACTGGAAGCCTATGAGGCGTTGTGCTCACAACTCGGTGAGCGCCCTGCCGATGTCGCGCTCGCCTGGCTGCTGCACCAGAAGGCCGTCACAGCGCCGATCATTGGACCGCGCACGATGGAACAGTTGAACGACACGATGCGGGTGCTGAGTCTTACATTGAGCCAGGATACATTGAAACGGCTCGACGGGATTTTCCCTGGTCCAGGCGGGCCTGCGCCGGAAGCCTATGCATGGTGATCACGGCTTAGCCTTTCTGGTCGCCGCGCGGTCATCCATCTCTTTCCTGACCAGTTCTTCGGCTTTCAGCCAGTCTTCCACATCGCGCTCCGCCTGTCGCCCCCGTTGCTCATAGAGTTCGTAGGCTTTCTTCGCGATCCGTTCCCGCACCTCGTCTGAATACTTTTGCATGGACTCAGGTTCAGGCGAGAGGCTCCGTTCCCCTCCATGCTGGTGAGCTGGATTATTGATCGTCATAGGCATCCCTCCTTCGACAACAATACCGTCCCCATAACTATATCAGCTGGCTCACGGAACAGGCAGCGATAGTCATTGGCTTGCATCCTCGATCTAGGCACACATAGAATAGGCCTCATTGCGAGGCCTCTATGCCCTTCACAATTGACTCCTATGGCCGCTCCCCTGAGCCATCCGTTCTGTCTCACGACGCGGCACGATTTCCCAGACAGCGATTGACCTGCCGATTGGGTTTCTGGCTCTTGCTCACCATTATGATGCTGAGCAGCGGACCAGCCTATGCGGAATGGGTGTTGACGAGTGGCGACGACGAAGTGGGATTAAAGGTTTATGTAGACCCGGAATCCATTCGCCTTATGGGAAATCTTGCAAAGATGTGGCAATTGTTCGACTACAAGACTGTACAAACCGTGGCAGGCGATTCACTGCTATCGATGAAGCGATTCAACGAATACGACTGTGCAGCAGGGCGCACACGCACTCTTGGGTATACGTGGTTCGCGGGCAACATGGGAAACGGCAAAGTGGTGTACAGTACTCCTGAAGTCCTGCAGTGGGAGCCGGTCGTTCATCGCACGATCAATCATACGCTGTGGAAGACGGCCTGTGCGAAGAAGTGATTCTGAACGGTCTTCGTTGAATGTCGCCCGCATGAATACCGCACGTGCTCATTCTCTCTCCGGACTCTACGTCATCCTCGATCCATCTATTTGTCCTGAACGTTCTTTGATCGAGGTGTTGCGAACAGCGGCTGAGGCCGGTGCCGTCCTCTTTCAATATCGCAACAAGACGGCATCGATGAAGGATGCCTATGGGGAAGCCTTAGCCATCCGGCAGGCTGCGGCACAGGCAAATGTCCTCTTCATCGTCAACGATCGATGTGATTTAGCCTTGGCTGTGGATGCCGATGGTGTGCATCTTGGGCAGGGAGACTTGCCGCTCGACTTGGCTCGGAAGGTACTAGGCCCGGAGAAGCTGATTGGAATCTCCACACACAATCCCGACCAGGTGCGGGAAGCCACCGCCGGGAAACCGGACTATCTTGGCTTCGGCCCCATCTTTACACCAGGATCTAAACAGGACCACGACCCAGTGGTTGGGATTGATGGGTTACGTGCAATACGTTCGCTCACCTCATTGCCCGTTTTTGCGATCGGCGGTATTCAACTCCATCAGGTCAGCGATATCATGCGCGCGGGAGCCGATGGGGTGGCAGTCATCTCAGCCATTCTCAAAGCCCCGGATATCAGCCAGGCTGTGAAAACATTCCTTGCCCAGGCACCAAGACCAGCCTCGCAAGCTTCTTGATCGGAGCAGTCTTTGCGAAACGAACCACACTCTCATTCCAATTTTTCTTCATACTCGGGTTGTAGGGGAGGGGGCCGACTACTGGGATTCCTGCAAGTCGTCGCAGAAGACTCACGGTAGACTGTTCTTGCAGGCGAGCGGTCTTCGTGCGCACCGGTCGGCACTGATTTAAGACCACCGCCATAATGGGGACCTTTCGTCGGTGGAGCGCGTGAATGGTCAGCAAGGCGTGGTTAATTCCCCCTAACCCCGTATGTCCGACCACGATAGCCTGCAACTTCATTCTATAGATGAGGTCTAGTGCGTTAAGCGACTGTGTAACTGGCGTGTAGACACCACCAGCACCTTCCACCACCATAAGCGCATGCTTCTGGCGCAAGGCGCGAAAGACTCGCATGATCGTTGTCAGCTGCACTGCCGTCCCTTCTGTTTCTGCGGCAGAGAGTGGCGCGACAGGCAGTGGAAAAACATAGGGACAGACTTCTGCCATTGAATCACAGTGTCCGGCCGCATTTCGCAACCGCACTCCATCAGACTGAGCCTTGCGCGACCGAGAGACCCCCGTCTCAACCGGTTTCATTACTCCCACGTCGATCCCCCGTTGAGCCAAACACTTCACGAGCGCCGACGCGACGAGTGTCTTCCCTACCCCCGTATCGGTTGCGGTGATAAACACCCCTCGCGCACATGAATCAGCAGCTAGTTGTTTGGCTCGTCTCATAGCTTAGAATTGAAGGATTAGGACGCAGAATGTTCAAAAAGTTCTTCCAGCAAGGCCGCAGCCGAAGAGCAGGCCGCAGGCGTACCCTCTCGGGTACGTTGAGGACCTGTTCGAGGCGAGAACGAAGCTGGAAGACTTTTTCAGCATTCTGCTAGAAGTTTCGGCTGTCGCAATTCCAAATCTGTCCTGACACTTCGTTGAGTTGCGCCATATGGAAGATAGTTTTACTCACTTCCTCTCGTGACGGTGGCCGGCCCAACGCATGGCCGACCCAACTATCATCTGCCGGCATGATTCCCGTTGTGAGGCCTGTCTTTTGCCAGCCAGGCAAGAGGAGATTCACACGGACGTTGTCTGGCCCCCACTCTTGGGCTGCGGTACGGACAAGACCGATGAGGCCGGCTTTTGATGCGGCATAGGCAGCCTGCCCACTTGAACCATGGAATCCCGCGTACGACCCGATCACAATGATCGACCCACCGCCTCGAGTAAGGAGGGGAGGGGCCATGGCGCGGAGACAGTGAAATGTTCCGGTGAGATTCGTGGCGATCACGTCGGCCCACTCTTCTTGAGGCTGTCGAAGAAGCAAACGACTTCCTCCGATTCCTGCATTACAGACAAACACCGACGGCGCAGGGACTCGGCTGCAAGAGGCTTCCACCATCTGTTGCACAGCGTGTGAGTCGCAGATATCGGCTTCGTAGAGTGTCCCCGTTCCACCAGTAGCCTCCACTTGCCTCAGCGTGTCATCAGCCGCCATCTTGTTTCGATGGTAATGGACCCCGACAAACCATCCGGCTGCTGCAAAGGCCAGGCTGATTGCTCGGCCAATCCCTCCGGACGCGCCAGTCACAAGCACCGCGCGTCTTTGGTTGGTTTGGTTTGTTTGGTTCATTTGGTTTGTTTGGTTCATTTGGTTTGTTTGGTTCATTTGGTTTGTTTGGTTCATTTGGTTTGTTTGGTTCAACCAAACAAACCAAATAACGCTCCGATTATGGGTGGGATATCGAGGGAAGGCAAGTCTGTGAGCCTGACCACATCCTTCCCTTGCCGCCTCCCAGATTCCTATGGTACGGTCACCGCATCCGTGAACCAGTGGAGGATATTGCGTATGGCGCTGAAGAAATTGAGGTATCGGTGGGCTCTCATCTTAGGAGCTGTTCTGCCGCTCAGCGTTGTTCCCTGGTCAGCGTCCCTCGCCGTGGAAGATGCCGGTATCATTGCCCAATCCGCGGACTATTTTCCAGATCAGATCGGCAATGAGTGGCATTACCGTGGCCAGATGATTGAAGGGCCGCTGCAAACGATCGACAATAAATTTTTCTCCAATGTGTCTTCCGTCACCGGCACGAAATCCCTCAAAGGGATGACTGTGACCGTGTTTCACGATACCAACCCGGGCAACCATGGCCCATCGGATAGCTTCTATCGGCGAGACAGCGTCGGCATCGTCTATTATGGTTCGGAGCCTGGTACGCCATTTGAGAAACAGCTCGTGCCCTATCAGATCGTGCGTTTCCCGCTGACCATCTCATCGTCCTTTCCACAATTCAATCGCAAGGATCTGGATTTCGGCGCCGATCTCGATCAAGACGGCGTGAACGAAAAGGCGGATGCGCAGGGCGAGAACGTGGTGGTCGCTCGTGAGTCAATCACCGTGCCGGCCGGTACGTTTAAAGATTCCGTGAAGGTGGAAGCGCGTATGCACATGCAGATTCATCTCTCCCGCACAAAGAAGACCGCCATAGGCACTGACGTGATGACGGCGTGGTTTGCCAAGGGCGTGGGGTTGGTCAAATACATCGAACGGCAGGAGCTTTCGCAGGGGGAAGATCGAGGTGTAGTGACGGATATTACGGAGGAATTAGAATCGTATGAAATCAAGCCGACGAAAGCGTCACTCGGGCGGCGCGAATCCCCGGCGGAGGGTCTGTTCGCTGACCACACGGGTGACGACGAATTGCGTCAGGTACTCTTCCCCTCCGGCCTTCGCGCCGACTCCGGAGAGCCGATGGCCACCAAACGGCTGACGGCCGACTAACGCGCCGGTAATCGGTCGATTCAGGTAAAGATTCCCGACATCGAATTGCCGCCGCGCCTGTTCTAGATTGGCTGGGCTTCGTGAATAGACTCCACCGGTGAGAGCATAGGCCGTCGAATTTGCCAGAGTGAGCGCTTCCTCGAAGGAAGAGGCTTTCATGACTGAAAGGACCGGCCCAAAGATTTCTTCCTGGGCTATTCGATGTGTCGGCGCGACATCCGCGAACACCGTCGGCCCGATATACCAGCCTGGGCTCATCACAGCTCCTTCAATCAGCAAGCGGGCTTCTTTTTTTCCGATCTCGATATAGTCCTGAATCTTGGATTGCGCTCGACGGTCGATCACCGGTCCAATCTGCATGCTCGGCTCTTCTGGATTTCCCATTCGCAGACTCAGCGTCGCCTCTTTGAGGCGATCCAAAAAACTCTCGTAGACCGCCGTATGCACGATGGCCCGCGAACAGGCAGAACATTTCTGCCCCGCATAGCCGGTGAACGATGAAACCACTCCGGTAATCGCATCGTCGAGGTCCGCGGTCTCATCCACGATAATCGCGTTTTTCCCTCCCATTTCAGCCAACACCCGCTTGACCGTCTGTTGGCCCGGCAACAGCGTACCGGCGTCTTTGAGCATGCCAAGCCCCACATCCTTCGACCCTGTAAAGGCGATCGTCGCAATATCGGGATGGCGCACTAAGGCACGCCCGATATCAGGGCCGCCGGGCAGACAAGAGAGCGCTCCCTCAGGCACACCGGCTTCCCGCATAATTTCTGTCAGCCAATGTCCCATCATTGGAGAACGTTCAGATGGTTTGAACAGCACAGGGTTCCCGGTCACCAGCGCCGCCGACACCATCCCGGTGGGAATCGCCAATGGAAAATTCCACGGAGCGATGACGGCCGTGACTCCACGAGGGCTGTAGAGGCGCTGGTTGAATTCGCCTGGTTCCTGCTTCAACTGTTTTGAAGCCGTGAGCCTGAGCCAGTCTGCCGCGTAAAATTCAAGAAAGTCGATCGCCTCCGCAATATCGGCATCCGCCTCCCGCCATGGCTTCCCACATTCCAAGATCTCCCAGGCTGCCAGATTATGGCGGCGCGCACGCATGAGTACTGCGGCTGAACGCAGGATATCCACTCGCCGTTCTGTTGTCGTGTCGCGCCAGATCTCCTTTGCCTGAGTCGCCCGACGCACTGCCTGTTCGACATCTTCCGAATTTGCGCTGGACAGTCGACCGACCACCTCATCAGGACGTCCAGGATTGCGGGACTCAATAAGAGGCCCAGTATGGTGTGACCCTCCTGACGACACCGCCCAAGTTCGGCCCAGTTGAGACCGCACGCGCGCGATAGCCTGTTGCATCGCCGTTCGGCTTTCGGCCTCAGCAAAGTTTCGCTGCGGTTCGTTTTGAAACTCCCACACATCGACCGGATGAGATACGGCGGAATGCTTCTGATTCAATCCATCGAAAACAGGTGGAGCCAACAAGAGGCTCAACGATTGCGACTCGACATACTCCTTGCGAAGAAATGATTCATTCGAGGTGTTTTCCAACAGCCGCCGCACGAGATAGGCCATGCCAGGAAGCAGCTCACCCACCGGAGTATAGAGCCGCAATCTCCGTCCATACTGCATGACGGCATGCTGAAAGGGCTCGGCCATGCCGAAGATCATCTGATATTCCCATGTCTCCGGAGAGAGCTTGAGCGACTCCGCAACCGCCTCGATGTACGCCAGCGTGCGAAGATTGTGCGTGCCGAAGGCCGGTCGAATGAGCAGCGACTGGGATAACAGGCGATAGGCGAGCGACTCATAGCTGGCATCCGTCTCCGCTTTGTGCTCAAAGAGAGGAACAGCCCAGCCTCGTTGCCGATAACGGATCGTGTCCGAATCCCAATAGGCCCCTTTCACCAATCGAATGGCGATGGGCACTTCACGCCGACGAACCCAAGCCAGGAGTGTTTCGATATCGTGCGCTGTATCCCGATGGTAGGCCTGCAATGCAAGCCCGGCATAGGGATAGTCCTTGTAGGCTGACTCCGCGAAGAGTCTGGTGAATATCTCCACCAATAAGGTTTTTGATTCGGCTTGCTCCATGTCGAAAATCAACGAAGCGGGAAGGCGCATCGCCAGATCGAGGATAGGTCGAAGTCGTTCCGCTACTGAACAATAGCTTCCTTCCGGATCGATTGAGTCGAGATGCGGAGAAAGGGCAGAGATCTTGAGAGAGAGCTGCACTCTCGGTATGGGTCCGAGATGGTCTCGCTCCAGTAAGGGAACGGAGGGCCATAACGCCGCCTCACGGGCCAGCAACATGAGGGCGTCGATACAGCGGTCTCGGTACCGATCCGCCTCACGATCACTGATCGTGGCTTCGCCCAACAGATCGACCGACCAGGCTCGTCCGTCTCGCCACAACTCAGTCAACTGCGGAGCCGCTTCCTCGACCGTTGCTCCGGCGATAAAGGTACGGGCCATATGCTCGACCTGGCTTCTGATGGCCTTGCCGCTGAGTCGAGCCCCCATGCTGGTAGAGGAAAGAGCCTTAAGTCCCCAATGGGCGCCGGAGAGGGCAGTATCTCGATCGCCTAAATATTCACGCGCCAGTCTGACCACCTGCTCGTCGTCAACGATTGAAGGCAGGACATCGATGAATCGAAACAATTGGGCCTTGAACAGATCGTCATGCATGGCCAAGTTGAGCGCCTGGTGCGACCACCAACGCCCCTCGAAAAGAGAGGGAGTCCGGCCAGCAGAGAGGCGGGCAAGCTGTTCACCGATACGGTGCACGCGAGGTTCGAGGGGGAGGGGAAATTCCTGCATCAATGCCTCACTGTCTAGAAGCCGGTAGGATCCAACCAGTATACACTGTGAGCATTTGCTTGAAACATTCCTGCAATTTCGGTATGCTGCATCATACCAATGTTTTCCTTCCCCTGAGTGGCCCAACGATACTGAGAGATTCGCCCCTATGCAGATAAGGAGAGTTAATGCTCGCAACTGCATCTGATGCCGCACCGACCACGTCTCCCTTTTCTCCGTTCAACTTCGCTCTATTCTGCGCCATCGTGGTTGCCTCGGTTATTGGGATTCCAGTCTATGGCTATTACTACGGATTCAGTCTCTTCGACTGGTCCCTGTTTCTGGCGATGTATATCGTCACAGGCATGGGGATCACGGTCGGCTATCATCGGCTGGTGTCGCACCAGAGCTTCGAATGCCCAAACTGGGTCAAGGCCTGTATCCTCGTCGCCGGCGGTTGGGCGCTGCAAAATTCTGCCCTCAAGTGGGGCAGTGACCACATCCGCCATCATGCCAAAACAGATGAAGAAGAAGATCCCTATAACGCGAGCAAGGGATTCTGGCACAGCCACTGTGGGTGGCTCTTTTACAACAGCATCCATCGCAAAGATAAATACGAGGTCCGTCTGCGCCGCGACCCTGTCGTTATGTGGCAACATCGCTTTTACTGGCCGATCGTGGTCACGGGGTTGTTGCTCCCGTTTGGCCTAGGCATCTGGCATGGTGGCTGGAAAGGCGGTATCAGCGGCTTCCTCCTGGGAGGACTTTTCCGGATGTTCATGGTGCTGAACTCCACCTTCACGATCAATTCGCTCTGCCATATGGTGGGAGCGCAGCCGTATAGCAAAAAAGACAGCAGCCGGGATAGTTGGCTAGTGTCCTTCGTCAGTTTTGGCGAGGGGTATCACAATTTTCATCATGCGTACGCGCGCGATTATCGCAACGGACCGCAGTGGTACAACTTCGACCCTTCAAAGTGGATTATTTACACGCTGTCCCTGATCGGTCTCGCAAGCAATCTTCGCCGCAACGATCCCACTGTCGGATAACGAACCGATCGCTATTCTCCTGCTCAGTCTCTTTACATCGCCCGGTGACATCTTCCCCGACTGAACTACCGTCCCTAGCACGTTAGCCCCATTTTCTTTCACCCTGTCTTCCGCTTATGATGGAGTGGTCGGCCCGATAGCGACAGTATTCGATTGTGAATCTAGAGGAGGAGAGAGCGATGGCTGATCAACAATCCGGTGGACCTCAACCTGGTCACGGGAAAGACAATCTTATTCCCGGCGTCAAATATGTCATTGCCGTCAGCAGCGGCAAAGGTGGAGTCGGTAAATCCACTGTTGCTGTCAATCTTGCCGTGGCCCTCGGCTTAACGGGCGCCAAGGTCGGCCTGCTCGATGCGGACATCTATGGTCCGAACATTCCCATGATGATGGGCGTGAGCAAGCCGCCGGAACAGAAGGACGGGAAAATCGCTCCAGCCGAGAGTCACGGTGTCAAACTCATCTCCATGGGCTTCTTTGTCCCAGAAGAGACTGCCGTGGTTTGGCGTGGTCCAATGGTCCATACCGCCATTCAACAACTCTTTCGGGATGTGTTGTGGGGTGAGTTGGATTACCTGCTTATCGATCTGCCGCCCGGTACAGGAGACGCACAGCTTACGCTTACTCAACTGGTCCCACTGACCGGCGCCGTGACTGTGACCACACCACAAGAAGTTGCTTTGCACGATGTCCGTAAAGGCATGATGATGTTCCAAAAGGTGAATGTCCCCCTTCTTGGTATCGTGGAGAACATGAGTTACTTCCTCTGCGGCCACTGCGGTGAACGGACAGAAATATTTTCTCACGGGGGAGGGGAGCGGGCGGCTGCCAAACTGGGAGTCCCGTTCCTTGGCCGCGTGCCCATCGACCCGGCGATTCGTGACGGAGGCGATTCGGGCACCCCGATCGTCGTAGCCGATCCGGCGTCTCCTCAGTCGGCGGCGTTCCGGGAGATCGCGCAGAAGATTATTGCGGAAGTCATCGGTGGGGCTACGGGAGCTCCGCCGATCGAAAGCCTGTTGAGCAAGATCAAAAATCCCTTTGCGAAAGCATAACCGGAATCACGAGACAGGCGCGCCGTGGACAGATTAGATTCCCACCTCGTCTTGCCCGTCCCGCAAGTCCCGCTCGGCTAGCACGTTACGATGGAAGGCCAAGTATGGACCGGAACGATCTTCTGTCCCTCTATCGTCAGATGCTGCTGATCCGCCGGTTTGAAGAAAAATCGGCGGAGATGTACGCCCTCGCAAAAATTGCCGGTTTTCTCCATCTCTATATCGGCGAAGAGGCCATTGCGGTTGGGGCTATCGCCGCCCTTCGACCGGATGACTACGCGATCAGTGCCTACCGCGACCACGGGCACTGTCTTGCCCGAGGCTCTAATCCAGGCCAGGTGATGGCTGAGCTGTTCGGCAAAGCGACGGGCCTGTGCCACGGCAAAGGAGGCTCCATGCACCTGGTGGATGTCCCGCGACGGTTCATGGGCGGCTACGCAATTGTTGGAGGCCACATTCCTCTTGCCACAGGTCTCGCATTCGCGACCAAATATCAAAAACTCGATCTCGTGACCGTCTGCTTCTTTGGTGAAGGGGCGATCCCCAGCGGCCAGGCACACGAAGCGCTAAATTTGGCGGCCTTATGGAAACTGCCTGTGATCTTCGTCTGTGAGAATAACCGCTACGGTATGGGAACGCCGGCTGAACGGGCCATCGCGCTCTATGCGAACGTGGCAGAGACGGCCCGTTCCTATGGGATCATGGCTGAGCGCGTGGACGGGATGGATGTATTGGCCGTGCGCGATGTGATGTGCAGGGTGGTCGAGCAGGCGCGCGCTGGGCAGGGCTCATTTTTCATCGAGGCAATGACCTACCGGTACATGGGCCACTCGATGTCCGACCCGGCACACGGACATTACCGAACCAAAGAAGAAGTGGAGGAGTACCGCAAACGCGACCCTCTCCTCTTGCTGAAGCAGACGATCTTGAGCAACAAGTTAGGGACCGAGGCCGATTTTCTACAGCTTGAACGAGAAGTCGGCGAGGTCATGACGGCGGCCGTCAGGTTCGCGGATGAGAGTCCGTTCCCAACCCTAGCGGCATTGCACACGGACGTGATGCGGGGGGAGTAAGATAATCCATGGTGCTATCCTATCGCGAAGCGCTCAATCAGGCCATGCGTGAAGAGATGCGTCGAGACTCGCGCATTTTTCTGATCGGCGAAGAAGTGGGCTACTACCAGGGCGCCTTCAAGGTCAGCAAGGGTTTCATTGAAGAATTCGGCTCACAACGGGTGGTGGATACGCCGATCACGGAAGCTGGCTTCACGGGGCTGGCAATAGGCGCCGCGATGGCAGGGTTGCATCCCGTCGTCGAGCTCATGACCATGAATTTTGCCATTGTAGCCATGGATCAGATCGTCAACAATGCCGCGAAGATTCGATACATGTCGGGAGGGCAGCTGTCGGTACCGATGGTGATTCGCGGACCAGGCAGCGCCGCACATCAGCTAGGCGCGCAACATTCACAAAGTCTGGAGGCCTGGTTCTGTCACGTGCCGGGATTGAAAGTGATCGCGCCGGCCACGCCGCGCGATGCGAAGGGCCTGCTGAAGAGTGCGATCCGGGACAACAATCCTGTCATCTTCATCGAAGCGCAATTGCTGTACAGTACGAAGGGCGATGTTGAAGACGGTGAATACACGATCCCCATCGGTGTGGCCGAGGTGAAGCGTTCTGGGCGTGATGTGACGATCGTGGCCTATTCGAAGATGCTGTTGCTGGCCCTGGAGGCAGCCGATCAATTGAGTCGAGAGGGCATCGAGGTCGAGGTCATCGATCCTCGCACACTCAAGCCCTTGGATCTCCCAGCGATCGTGGCCTCGGTCAAAAAGACCGGACGTCTCGTGATTGTCGAAGAGGGCTGGCGGTTTTGCGGCCTGGGCGCGCAAATAGCCGAGAGTGTGTATGCAGAGGCGTTCGATTACCTAGACGCTCCCATCCAGCGCGTGACCGGCGAAGAGGTGCCGATGCCCTATAGCCGTCCGTTGGAAGATGCCGCTATCCCGGACAAGCCGCGTGTCATCGAAGCCGTCAAAGCAGTTTGCGTCGCACAGTAAACGAACGAAGGAGGCACGTATACCATGTCGTCACGAGCCCAAGCTCCGGATCATATCGAGATCACAGCGACACTTGTTCGGCTCTATATGTTCCTGACACAGTATCTTGATCGTTGCCTGGATGAGGCAACCACAAAAACATACCCGGACGAGGAGTTGCACGCGCATCTCTCTCAGGCACGCGCAACGATGTTGGACATTCTGGCAGTGAATCCCGTGGTCAAGAGCAAAGTCGAGAAGGAATGCCTGGATGTGCTCGCTCTTGGAGCCGCGATCTTGAAAGGCGGTCATGAGCGCGCCTCGGCGTTGGAGCCGATGCAAGCGCAGCGCGCTATCTTGCGGAACAAGACCATTGCCTTGAGCGATCTTGTGGCAGTGTTCCGGGCGCTCTGACAGAATGCTGAAAAGGCGTTCTTTGGTTTGTTTGGTTTTTCTGGTTGATTTGCTTCATCTGATTCAACCAAATAAGCAAAACAAACCAAAGGCACAAAACAAACCAGATGAGCCAGACAGAGAAGCACCAATTAGCCGGGGTCGATGGACGCGAGCGCGGCTTCAGCAGGCCAGTCGTGTTTGAGCAAGCCGATGGAGGATATCAAGCCATTCTGCGATATGAAACCACGCGCGTCGTGACCACCACACAATCCACGCCCGGGGCCGCGCTAGAGGAATTAATTCGCACGCTCCAAGGACTAGGCTATTCACAACTCCGCAGCCAATTGAGTGTCAGGGAGGGCGCCTACTTGGGTTCTCAGGAGCCTTGGGTTGAATATCCGGACCCCGCTCGACCTACGGAGCAAGAGGGCGGGTGGCTGACACGAATGGTTCGCTCTTTCCTGCGGCAAAGTGAGGACAGCCATGGCTAGTCGCGTTGTAATGCCGAAACTCACCGACACGATGGAAGAGGGCGTCCTCCTTGCGTGGAAGAAACGCGAAGGGGACCCGGTGCACGCAGGGGAGGCGCTCGCCGAAATCGAAACCGACAAGGCCATCATGGATCTCGAGGCCTTCGCCTCCGGTATCCTGCGCAAGATCCTGGTGCAGGACGGCGCAACCGTGATGTCCGGAACGTTGATCGGCGTCATCGGCGGAGCGGATGAGGATATCACCGCGGCATTGACCGACACGATCACCGCCGCGCCATCGGTCGCCGTTGGAACGAGAACAACCGGACCGCCTGCGGCAGGTTTGGCACCTCTATCACCCGCGCGTTCAGAAGAAACACGTGTCATCTCCTCGCCCCGTGCGAAAGCGCTTGCTGCCGAACGGGGGATCGATCTTTCCACGCTCTCGGGAACTGGCCCCGGTGGGCGAATCGTGGAAGAGGATATCGTGAATGCCCAGCCGATGTCGAAGTTGCCCGCCGGAACAGACCAACCGCTGAGCCAGATGCGGAAAGCCATCGCGCGCGCGACCACACAGAGCAAAGGACCAGTGCCACATTTTTATCTGACGAGCGAGATCGATATGGAGCAGGCGGAGAGGTTCCGCGATCAGTTCAAACAGAACCGAGCGACGCATCCCTCCGTCACCGACCTGCTGATTAAAGCCGTGGCGATCGCGCTCACGCGGCATCCGGACATCAATGTCTCATTCACCGGCCGGGCCATCAGGCGACATGGGCACATCGATATCGGCATCGCCGTCGGCATCGATGACGGCTTGATCACGCCGGTCATTCGCAATTGCGGCGCGAAGTCACTGGACGATATCTCGACCGAATCGCGGACGTTGATCGACCGGGCCAGGGAGAAACGCTTGCAACCGCAGGAATATACCGAGGCCACGTTCTCCATCTCGAACTTGGGAATGTTCGACGTGGAAAACTTCATTGCAGTCCTTATTCCCCCGCAGGCAGCCTCCATCGCCGTGAGCGCCATTCGCGACGTGCCCGTCGTCAAAGACGGCACGGTCAAGGCTGGCCGACGCATGAAGGTGACGTTATCCTGCGACCACCGGGCGCTGGATGGCGTGCAGGGAGCCGGTTTTCTGAAAGAATTGAAACGTATTCTTGAACATCCTTCGGAGTTATTCCTGTCGAAAGAGAAGCCATGAGCTTTATCCCCCTGAGCGAACTGAAAACTTCTACGGCTGATAAATCTCCGGCAATCAACCTTCAGCCTTCAGCCCTCAGTTCTTCCACACGCCTTCCGGCGTGGTTCAAAGTCCAAGCGAAAACCGGCCCAGACTATCTCGACATCAAGCAGACAATGGACCGGCTCAAACTCCATACTATCTGCGAAGAAGCGCGCTGTCCGAATCGATGGGAATGTTGGAATGCGCGCACCGCGACGTTCCTCATCCTGGGAGACATCTGCACCAGACGGTGCCACTACTGTTCAGTCGAGACAGGCCGGCCTATGACGGTCGATCATACAGAGCCGCGCCGCGTCGCGGATGCCGTCCAGATGTTGGGCCTCAGGCATGCCGTGATCACCTCGGTGAACCGGGACGAACTGGAAGACGGCGGCGCCGCCATCTTTGCCGAAACAATCCGGCGAACCAGACAGCTCAGCCCCGGTTGTACGGTTGAAGTGCTGATTCCGGATTTCGAAGGGAACGAGAACGCTCTCTCGATGGTCTGCGCGGAGAAGCCGGACATTCTGAATCACAATATCGAAACGGTGAGGCGGCTCTTTCCAGCGATCAGACCGCAAGGCAAGTATCAGCGATCGATCGAGTTACTCGGCAAGGCGAAGCAACTGGGCATGCGCACGAAGTCCGGATTGATCCTCGGTATGGGAGAGACGATGGACGAAGCCCGCGAAGTCATGCGCGACCTCCGTTCCGTCGGCTGCGACATCATGACCATCGGCCAATATCTTCAGCCTACGAGAGATCACCTTCCTGTCGCCCGCTTCTACGATCCAAACGAGTTTGTCCTGTTAAAAGAGGAGGGGCGGGCTCTCGGCTTCACCCATATCGAATCCGGCCCGCTGGTTCGCAGCTCATACCACGCAGAGCAACAGGTTGCCTCCGAAGTCTAGAGGATCGCTCTCTGCCATGAGTCACAACGTCGTCATCATCAGCGCTCATCCAGATGACATGGAAATCGGCATGGGCGGGACGGTTGCCGCTCTGGCGGAGTCCAAGGCGGTGATTACGTCCGTCGTCATCACAAATGGTGGCAGATCATCGAATCCGTTTGCGTTGACAGAGCAGCGGATGGCCGAAGTGAGAAGAGAGGAAGCGCTCCGTGCCGCCGGCGTCTTGGGAGTGTCAGATGTGATCTTTAGTAATGAACCGGACGAGGCGGGCGAGATCAATACCACGGTTGTCTCACAGAAGCTTGTCGAGATCCTGACTCGCCTTCGACCGACCGAGGTCTATACCCTGGATGAGGAGCTTGACCGACATCAGGCCCATCGCCTGGCCGGCAAGCTGGCGAGGGAAAGTGTTCTTGAGGCTGGTCTCGTTCTAAGCGGTGGTATCTGGGCCTACGAAGTCTGGGGCCCCTTCGCCACCTGGGACCGCCTTGAGTATATCGACCGCTATATCGCCAAGAAGATGGCTGCTATTGCAGAGTATCGCAGTCAAGTCGCCACCATACCCTATGGAGAGGGAGTCTTGGGATTGAACCGCTGGCGAGCCGTGTTTGCCGATCCCAAGGCCAGCGCCCCGGCAGGTGTCTATGCGGAAGTCTTTCGACAGGTCAAGATTTCTTCTTTTCCCTCATAATTTTCGCTTCTCCACCATGTGGTAACGCCCGGATACTGTTACGTGTTTGAGGCGAGAGCATTCCCAATCAGCGCCTGGGCTTCTTCTTGAATCCGCTTGAGGTGCTCTTTCCCTCTGAAGCTCTCGGCGTAGAGTTTGTACACGTCCTCGGTGCCTGATGGCCTGGCGGCGAACCAGCCGTGGTCGGTGACGACTTTCAATCCGCCGATTGACGCGCCATTGCCAGGAGCTGTCGTTAATTTTGCGACGATGCTGTCTCCGGCCAATTCTGTAGCCTGTACCTGATCCGGCGAGAGTTTCGACAGGATGCCCTTCTGCTCGGTCGTCACGGGCGCATCGATCCGCTCGTACACCGGTTCTCCGATCTCTTGAGTCAATGCGCGGTACAGTTCGCCAGGGTCACGACCTGTCTTAGCCATCATCTCCGCGGCGAGAAGATTCATGATGATACCGTCTTTGTCCGTCGTCCAGACCGATCCATCGCGCCGAAGAAACGAGGCCCCTGCGCTTTCTTCTCCACCGAAACCGAGCGAGCCATCGAGCAAGCCGTTCACAAACCATTTGAAGCCGACCGGCACTTCAAGCAGCGTGCGTCCGAGCGTAACTGCGACACGATCGATCAGACTACTGCTCACCAGTGTTTTGCCAATGGCAGCATCTGATTTCCAGCCAGGCCGGTGAGCGAAAAGATATGAAATCGAGGCCGCCAGAAAATGGTTGGGGTTCATCAAGCCGGTAGAACGGGTGACGATGCCGTGCCGGTCATTGTCGGCATCGTTGCCGAAGGCGACATCGAAACGATCTTTCAGTGCAATCAGATTCGCCATCGCATAAGGGGAAGAACAATCCATCCGAATCTTTCCGTCCCAATCAAGCGGCATGAAATGAAAAGTCGGATCGACGGAAGGATTCACGATCTCGATATTCAAGCCATATCGCGCAGCGATCGGCTGCCAGTAGGCCACGCCAGACCCGCCGAGCGGGTCGATCCCGAGCTTTAATCCGGCTGATCGAATCAGGCCCATATCGACAATCTGCGAGAGATCCCCGATGTAGGCGCCGAGATAATCGTGCTGGTGGGTCGTACTTGCACGACGAGCCTGGTCATACGACAGACGCTTTGCTCCTTGCAGATCTGCGGCAAGGAGGGCATTCGCGCGGTCCTCAATCCATTTTGTCACCTGGGTATCGGCCGGCCCGCCATGCGGTGGGTTGTACTTGATGCCGCCATCCTCCGGCGGATTGTGTGAGGGAGTGATGACGATGCCGTCGGCAACCCCCGATGTCCTCCCTCGATTGTAGGTGAGAATCGCGTGAGAGATGACCGGAGTGGGGGTATACCCGCCATCTTGATCGATCATCGTCTCAACACCGTTCGCGGCCAATACTTCAAGCGCACTCACATATGCCGGCTCTGATAGCGCATGGGTATCCCTGCCGAGATACAGAGGCCCAGTGGTGCCTTGGCTGACGCGATATTCACAAATCGCCTGTGAGATAGCCAGAATATGCCGTTCGTTAAAGCTTTTTTTGAAGGCAGAGCCACGATGTCCCGATGTGCCAAAGGCTACTCGTTGCTCACGGACCGCCGCATCGGGCTTTTCTGAAGAATAGGCCGCGATGAGCTTCGATACATCGACAAGAACTGATGATGGGGCAGGTTGTCCGGCAAGAGGATGAATAGCCATATGTGCTGTGTAGCCCCAGAGTCTCTCTACTGTCAACTAGTCAATGACAGTTCGATCATCAACTATCGAACAAAGAAAAGATCGCGAGTTCCCATCCTACCAATCGCCCGCCGTTCCCTCTGGGCATACATGCGCATTTGAGAGCAATTGATAGGGCAGGCCTTCCTCTTTCAGATCGGGTTCGTCGGGGCGGAGCATTGTAAACTCTATCTTTTCATTGGCGAACGTCTCGTCGCCGGCTCGCAACACGCTCTCCCGGTTCAAAATCTTCATGGCGTTGAGGCGAGAGATTTTGAGTGGAAAGGTTCCGAACTGGTCCGCTACCAAATAGGTCACCTGGACCGTCATCCGACCACGGTCCGTATAAATAAACTGACGCAATGTTTCGTCGATCGGCGTCTTCAAGCTGATTACCGCCGAATTCATCGATTCGACGACCGGCGCAGAAATGACATACGAGCGTGGAGCATCCTTCGCCGTACTGTCCCATTCTCCAGTCGCTTCAAGATTCGAAGTCGTGAACAGCGTAGTGGTGGGACGCAGGAGAGGGGACTTGATGGCCATGCGGAGATTCGTCATGCGCTGGTCCATCACATTTTCAACGAGAAACTTGATCACGACCCAGGACTGCGGATCCGGAGTCTTGGCCCGGCCTTTCGGGAACGTCTGCTCGATTCGCCGGAGACGGCAATCGGATACCAGGTTTCGATTCTCATAATAATAGGTCTTGGTGTTCCCCTCCAGGACGAAGGCGCGCTCATAGGTGTAGAAGGCGACGCCGACATGGATCGGAGTCGGCTTGAGCCAGGAGACCACCAATGGAACGAGGAACAGCACCAACGAGGCAGAAAAACCAACGATGATCAATTTATTGAGCCGGCTTTGACGCCCGAACCACCTCCACCATTCCTGCAGAAACATCATAGTCGTGTACTCGACGTGGTTGCTGTGATATCAGGTGTCGTCCACCAAACATATTTCGCGCTCAAAGTGCGTGAGCGATGTCAGATCTGACGACATCATAAGGGAGGATGTGGCCGAAAGGCGATATCTCTTAATGAACAAATCTTACGCCACTACAGAACGGTTGCCTGCAAGGCTTTCGTAATGAATTAGTACAGATATCTTTAGCGTCAGCGCGTAGGAGTCTTGATCGGCCACAGCTCGCTGGGGGAGCTTCAGTCGATGGCTAATGTGAATCCGTTTGTTGAAATCTTTCAGATGTAGGGATACTGTAGAGGAAGCTGCTCACGGAACAGATTCATGAGTTGACATAATTATTCTTATCGGACTTAAGAGATTTTCCTTTATATGTCCCTTGAACTGCTTGGCCGTATCCAACAGGAGCTCTCGATCACAGGCAGCGCAGTTTATGAAACCGTACTTGCCCTTGCCGAACGGGCCAACCGCAAGGTTCAGGTTCTGCGGTTGCATAGCCAGGCCTCCAACTTATTAAGCCAGATTGAACAGGGACATGGCGACATTGGGCGTCATATTTTTGCGCTTTGCGCGAAACGCCCACCCTTCAGTCATGAGTCGATCTCGTCATCCGACCAATTAGACGGCCTCCTCAGCCAAGCTAGCGACCATATTCAGCAACTGAAACAGACGCTGCTCAGCGTTGACAGTCAAATCCGTGAGATCAAGCTGGAAACGATTCATCACGAGCTCTTGACCCTGCAACAGGAATTGAGTCTCCGAGCGGCGGCCATCGAACGGCTCCCGATTGTTCAGGGGGCACCGGTCATTGGAAGGAGACTTGGCGAGATTGTGCTACCTGCATCGGTTCGCCTTATCACAGTTCTTCGTGGACCATTTCTGGTGCCACCCGACGAAGGCTTGGTGCTGCGCCTGGACGATGTCTTGGTGGTGATTGGGCTACAGGCCGATCTCCTGCAGGTTGCCGCTGTCTTTACGCAAGGTCGAAACGCCAAGTCGCCCTAGATCAATTCAACCGCTCCCCTTTGATGTAGAATCATATGAAAGGGCAAAGGATGATTAGCACACGACAGGTTTTCATCAGTCTTGTGCTCGTGGCCCTGCTGGGCATCCACTCGCTCGCCGGGGCAGAGAACGCCACTCCAAAATCCAGCGATTCGCCTGGGCTTCGTTTGCTCGAAGAAATTCAAACGGTCATCACCGATCTGGCCGAATCGGCAAAACCCTCCGTCGTGAATCTGATTCCTCTATCCAGTCCAGGGAGAGGGCGCGAACCGTCTCAAGAGCGGACGCCCAATGTGTTAGGGTCAGGATCCGGCGTCATTATCGATCCCGACGGATACATCATCACGAACAACCATGTCATCGGCGACTCCATGGAAATGGAGGTTCGCTTCTCAGATAAATCCAAGTTGATTGCGCAGGTTGTCGGCAAAGATCTGGACACAGACTTAGCAGTCCTCAAGGTCACCGCTGCCCATCCCCTCCCGAGCGCAAAGTTTGGGGATTCCTCCTCTGTGCGTGTCGGCCAATGGGTACTCGCGGTAGGAAGCCCCTTCGGACTCGATCGAACAGTCACGCTCGGTGTCGTGAGCGGAATCGGTCGGGAGAACATCAATCTCTCGCGCTATGAAAATTTCATTCAGACGGATGCGTCGATCAATCCCGGCAACTCTGGCGGCCCTCTCTTCAATCTGCGTGGTGAGGTCATCGGCATCAACACTGCTATTATTAACTTCGCCCAAGGAATCGGTTTTGCTATCCCCTCCAATATGGCCAAGCAGGTGGTTCAGCAATTGTTGACGCAGGGGCGAGTGACGAGAGGCTGGCTGGGTGTCGGGATTCAACCGCTCACCGCGGAATTGGCACGCAAGTTCGGAGTCAATGAGGGTGACGGGGTGCTGGTCAACGAAGTGTTCGAGAAGGACCCGGCTGCCGCAGCCGGTATTAAACCAGGCGACATTCTGACCCGTATCGATGGCACGGTAATCGATACGCCCAACCGGCTGTCTCGCGTCGTGGCAGGATTGCTCCCAGGCTCGACCATACAGGTTGAAATCGTCCGTGATCAACAGCGCCTGGTGCTGGACGTCGCCCTCATCGAACGTCGAGACCATACCGTCATCGCCTCGCTTCCTCAGGCACGCACTGAAGTCAAGTTGGGACTCGACGTGCAAGATCTCACGCCGTCTCTCGCCGCTAAATTCAAGTTGAGGGATAATCGTGGCGTGCTCATCAGCAAAGTGGAGCCCGGAAGTCTGGCCCAATCGGAAGGCCTTCACGAAGGCGATCTTATCAAGGAAGTGAACCGGGTCGATGTGGGATCGATTGGAGAATTCAGCGGCGCGCTTTCAAAAGTCCGGCGAGGGGAAACCGTCCTGCTCCGTATACTCAGAGAAAGCCGCGCGTTCTACGTGGTGCTCAAACCGACTGACCCCTAGTGGCGCGTGAAGCGCGAGACGTGCGAGAAAAGCGCGACAGGTAGGGACAGGACTCACACGTCACGCAAGTCTCGCTCCTCGCGCGTGTCGCGCGCGGCGTTCAGTGTGCCGCCGCATGCATCTCCACCTTATGCGAATCGATGATTCGAACCGCCAGCTCACGCGGCACCTCATCGTATCGCGCAAATTCCATCGTATAACTGCCGCGCCCTGCCGTGAGCGAATTCAGCGTCGTCGCATAGGTCAGCAGCTCTGCCAGAGGCACAAGGGCAGTAATCTGTTCTGTATGGTCTTTCGCCTCCACATGGAGAATCCGCCCTCTGCGCGCATTGAGGTCCCCGATGACACCTCCAATATGATCCGCCGGCGCATCGACTTCTACCGTCATGATCGGCTCCAATAGGACGGGATGAGCCGTCTCTAAGGCTTTTTTGAACCCCATCGACGCCGCGACTTTGAAGGACATCTCAGATGAATCGACTGAGTGGTACGACCCATCGTACACGGCAACCCGGCAATCGACGACAGGAAATCCCGCCAGGCTCCCGTGATGCATGGCTTCGACGACCCCCTTCTCCACCGCAGGAATAAAGTTACGTGGAATGGCTCCGCCAACCACCTTGTTCTCGAAGTGGAAGCCTTCTCCGCGCGGCAGAGGGGCGAGTTCCAGCCAACAATCTCCATACTGGCCATGTCCGCCGGTTTGCTTCTTATACTTTCCCTGCGCCTGTGACATGGCACGAATGGTTTCACGGTAGGGAATCTTCGGCATATGCAGCACCACTTCGGCGCCATACTTACGGCGCAATTTTTCAAGCGCGAGATCGATATGCCACTGGCTCATTCCACTGAGAACCATTTCTTTCGTGTCGGCATGCCGCGAAAACTCGAGTGTCGGATCTTCCTCAATCAACTTATGCAGCCCGAGACTGATTTTTTCGATATCGGCGTTGGCTTTTGGCTCGATCGCAAAGGACAGCACAGGCCGAGGAAGCGCCAGCTTTGGATAACGGATGGGAGCCTGTTCATCGCACAGCGTATCGCCGGTTTGGGTGTCTTTCAATTTCCCAATCGCCACAATATCCCCCGCTCCGGCCGAAGGCAGGGCGGTATGCTTCTTTCCCAACACGGCATACAGATGTCCGCTCTTCTCTTTGGTGCCACGAGAACTGTTGAACACTGTCGAGTCGGCGTGCAGAACACCCGACAAGATCCGCAGAAAGGACAATCGTCCGACAAATGGATCGATGAGTGTCTTGAAAACAACCCCTGAAAACGGGTCTTCGTGAAGGGTGCGGCGTGTGATGCGTTCACCTGTATCAGGATGCAGTCCTGTCAAGGGAGCCGTCGTCGCCCGCTCCATCGGTGATGGCAACAGATCGACGATTGCATTCAGGAGCGGAACGATCCCGACAATTTCGGTCGCAGACCCGCTGTAGAGCGGGACAATCGTCTTGGCCTGGACACCAAGCCGCAAACCCTTCATCAGATCCTCCTGCGTCAGTTCACCCACAGCAAGATACTGTTCCAACAATCGATCGTCATGTTCGGCTATTCCTTCTTGAACGCATTTCCTCGCCTCGCCAACCACTGCCTGTTCATGTTCTGGTATCGGCAACTGCTGAATCGTGGGGCTCTCCTTGCGCGAAGCGATGAGGCATTGTTGGGCAAGGTCCAACACACCGTTGAGTTGAGAGCCGGTTCGATAGGGCAATGACATCGGCAATGGCATGATGCCAAGCTCGCGCTGACAGATCGCAACAGCCTCGTCGAGCGAGGTGTCGTCTGTATCCAAATCGTTGAGGAACAGCAGACAGGGCAAACTAAGCGTTGTCACGCGAGCCCAGATTCTGAGAAGTTCGCTTCGGATCTCAGACGAGGCATTCACCACCAGAATCACAGCGTCCACCGCTCGCAAGGCCATAACCGTCTCTCCCAGCAAGCTCAGTGCGCCAGGGGGATCGACGAGATTGATGGTGGTGTGATTCCAGGAACAACGGAGGAGACTGGTACTGACGGAACTGCGCCGGTGCAACTCTTCCGGCTCGAAGTCCGAGACGGTCGTGCCTTGCGCGACCGACCCGAGGTGGGGAACAGCGCCGGTGGCAAAGAGCATCGCCTCTGCCAAAGAAGTCTTTCCGGCACCGGCACTGGAGATCAACATGACATTCCTGAGTGATTCCCTGTGTGGCTCGTTCATAGGGTCCTCCTCAAAAAGGCTGGAAGACTACCCGATCTTCCAGAGATGAAATGCTGGTTACATCGCTGCAACTCCCCTTTCAATCACGCGTCGACGCCATGGTTTGCCAACCAGCCTTGATCGGCAAAACTGACATAACGTCCATCGCCGACGACAAGATGGTCAAGAACGCGAATGCCCAGCAGCTCCCCTGCCGATACCAATCGCGTTGTTAAGACACGATCCTCCTGGCTCGGCGTTGGGTCGCCACTGGGATGGTTGTGGAGAAAGATGACCGCTGCCGCCGATTCCTTTACTGCAAGGGTAAAGACTTCGCGTGGATGAACGACGCTGAGGGTCAAGCTGCCTTCAGATACTGTTGCATCGCGCATAATGGCATGCTTGGCGTCCAATAAAATAACTTTGAAGATCTCGTGACGCAGGTCGCGTAAGATCGGATGGTAATGGGTAAAGAGATCGCGACTGGAAGTGATTCTTGTTCCTTTTGTCAGTGGACCAGCGAGCGCGCGCTTCCCCAATTCGATCGCAGCCTTTAATTGAGCCGCCTTCGCTTCTCCTACGCCTGGAACTCCGCAGAGCTCTTCGATTCCACATTGAGCCAGTCCTGCCACACCCCCAAGTCTATCCAATATTTCTATTCCAACTTGCACCGCTGAAGATCCCTGACGACCGACTTGAAGAAGAATGGCGAGAAGCTGGGCATTGGTGAGTGTCTGTGGCCCTTGAGCCAGTAGCCGTTCACGTGGCCGTTCTGTTTCAGGCCATTGGGCAATGCCCTGTCCTCCCTTTTTATTATGCGCCATTCATCATCCTCGGACAAAAACTGCCACTCCGAACGTTTTTGTGCTAGCGATCACCCCGTCAGTGCCCACTTGGTAACAAATACGTATCGCCTAAACTGTTGAAATTACGTATAGCGACAAATTGGTGCAGTAATTGCTTTGGACCGACTGCAGCAGTGCACAATAACCTTGGAGGATTCGATGGAATGTCCGAAGTGTAAAGGCCTCATGATGCTCGAACGGTTCTCAGACTTCTTCTTAATTTTCTACGCGTGGAAATGTATCAATTGCGGCGCCATTATTGATCGTACTATTTCAAATAATCGGCAAAAGAGTTTGGCGGCGCGCAAGGCTCAAACCGTGTCGACACCCTAAGTCCATCTCGACTCATCTCCATGCCGACCGATCCAATCGATCGCCGCAATTGATCGACATAACCGCACTGCTCTTCGGTCGTTCGCCTCAGCCATCACCGGAACATCGAGCGTCATTATAGCCCCAGGTTCCAAGGTCGTCAAAATACTTCCTTTCCTATTGACCCACCCCCTCACTTCACACCAATTCCACGTTTCCCTTCAGCTGGACTTGCCTTGACCCCTTCAAAAACGCTGTGTTAGAGTTCGGGCGTTCCGAATATGTCTCTCATCTGAATGTATGCGTGTTATTGCCGGATCCCACCGAGGTCGCCGTTTGTGTGGGCCTCAGGGGACTGTCCTGCGTCCTACATCCGATAAGGTTCGCGCGGCTCTTTTTTCAATTCTTGGGACCCAAGTGTCAGGATGCCGCTTCCTCGATTTGTATGCAGGAACTGGCGCCGTCGGAATCGAAGCGCTGAGTCGTGGAGCTTCAACTGTTACCTTTGTCGAATCAGATCCTATGGCCGTGCAGCTGTTACAAAGAAATTTACGGACCTGCCAGCTTCTCGACCGAGCGCGAGTTCATGCGGTAAAGGCAGCAGATTTCCTCGAGCGAAAAGACTGGTGGGGTGCTTCCTACGACATCCTGTTTGCAGACCCACCGTATGCAGCGCTGGATGAATTACCTGTCATGATCCGTTCCTGGAGGCCCGGGCTGTTGTCGGAACATGCTTCTGTGGTTTTCGAACAAGACTCGCGCACCGAATTACCCGCATCAATTGACCATGCCACGATTGTACGGCGGTATCGGTATGGTGATACGACACTCCATCTATTCGCCGTAACTACAGAGGCATCACCCGCATCATGAAGATCGGTATCTATCCTGGAACATTCGATCCCATTACTCACGGACATACCGACATCATTACCCGAAGCCTGCGTGTATTCGACAAAGTGGTTGTAGCCGTGGCGCCCAACCCTTCGAAACATCCGCTCTTTACCTTGAATGAACGGCTGGAGATGATTCGAATCGTGATGAACGAGATGAAACAGGTTGAAGTGACCCACTTCGACGGTTTACTCGTGGATTATGTCCAGCGATATGGCGGCGACGCGATTATCCGTGGCCTGCGTGCGATCTCGGATTTCGAACATGAATTTCAGATGGCCCTTATGAATCGCAAGATCGCTAAACAGGTTGAAACCGTGTTCCTGATGCCCAGCGAAGAATATTCGTATTTATCCTCCACCATTATTAAAGATGTGGCGACCCACGGTGGCGCGCTGACGGAATTTCTGCATCCTGAAGTCGCGCGCCAACTACAAGAACGGATCAGGAGTTTAAAAACATGAAGCTTGCTGCACGAGCTGGGCGAATCACTCCCTCCCCCACTCTGGCCATGGCCGCAACGGCAAAGGCCATGGCGGCGCGCGGAATCGACGTCGCTGACTTCTCGTCGGGAGAACCGGACTTTGACACCCCCGATCCAGTCAAAGCCGCTGCAGAAGCCGCCATTCGCGCAGGCTTTACAAAATACACGCCGTCATCCGGCATCGATGAATTGCGCCAAGCGATTATCGATAAGTTGCAGACGGACCAAGGGCTGCGGTACGAGAAGTCCCAAGTGCTGGTTTCATGCGGCGCCAAACACTCACTGTACAATCTGGCTGAAGCACTCCTTGAAGCGGGTGATGAAGTCATCATTCCCGTTCCCTTTTGGGTCTCCTATGCCGACCAAACTCTGCTGAACGATGCCACACCCGTGCTCTTACCGACCCGCGAAGACGAGGGGTACGCCATCGATGCCCACGAATTGGAACGGCTCGTCACCCCGCGCACCAAGGCGATTATCGTCAACAGTCCCGGCAATCCAACGGGAGCAACCTACGATCGAGAGACCCTCGAACGCCTTGCCGAACTGGCTCTCCGCCGTGATTTGCTTCTCATTTCCGACGAGATTTATGAAAAAATTCTTTACGACGGGGGAACTCACACGAGCATTGCCTCATTGGGACCCGAGGTCGCTGCCCGCACCGTGATCATTAACGGTGTGTCTAAAGCCTATGCCATGACCGGCTGGAGGATTGGCTATGCGGCCGGCCCCAAAGATCTATTGACTGCCATGGCGAATATTCAAAGCCAAAGCACATCCAACCCTTGTTCGATTTCACAAAAAGCGGCGGTTGCGGCCCTTCGCCATGGTGGCGCGTTTACTGAGACAATGGTCATGGAGTTTGACCGGCGACGGCGTTTTATGATCGACCGTTTAAACGCGATGCCCGGCGTGCACTGCAGAAAACCCACCGGAGCATTTTATGCGTTCCCCAATGTAAGTGGGCTTCTCGGACGACAGAGTCCAAAGGGAACGATCGCCACGCCAACTGACCTTGCGAACTTTTTATTGCAGGAATTCCAGGTTGCTGTGGTTCCAGGTGAGCCGTTCGGAAGCGCGCACCACATCCGGCTGTCCTATGCAACCAGCATGGAAACGATCGTTCGTGGAATGGACCGCCTCGATACTGCATTCAGGCAACTGACCTAACAGGAGGACGCGATACGTGCCCATCTACGAATATCAATGTGAAAGCTGCCCGGATAAATTCGAGGTCAAACAAAGCATCAAAGATGACGCCCTGACTGCGTGCCCGCAATGCGGAAAGACGGTGCAGCGGCTAATTTCCTCACCTGCCATCATGTTCAAAGGCAGCGGATGGTATGTCACTGACTATTCCGACAAAATGAAACCATCCGCAGACAGAGATGCGCCTGTCTCTACGGCTGGGGAAAAGAAAGAGCCTGCTTCAAGTGCGCCTGGCCAAACGGCATCCACCGCTTCAGCTACTCCAGCTTCATCCCCACCCTCCGTTCCAGCAAGTACGCCATCGAGCACATCCTCAAGCACATCGAGCACCACTACGACGACCACACCAGCACCTTCTACCGCCAAGTAGCCGGCGGAGATGAGCCGTCCTAACGCTTTGCCGCTTTGGCCTGTGGTTTCTTCTTGGCCGGCGCCTTCGGCGTGACCTTTGCGGATGGTTTACCTGCGCTAGCCTTCGGCGAGGCCACTTTCGCCGACTTCGCCAATCGCCCCTGCGCCGCAGCCAACCCGTTTTGCAAACTGGCAATCATGGTCGACTTATCTTGATTCGCTCTGGAAAGATCATTCACTTGCGCCTGCAAATCGTCTTTCACCTTCGCGATGGACGTCAGTTGATTTTGCAACTGCGCCTTCTCCATTGTCGCGCTTTGAAGCTCGGAGCGGAGCTGCTCAATCTGCGTTTGAAGCGCCGGTGGCCAGTAATCGCACCCGGACAGACCTACCGAGACAAGCGTTATGGCGGCCACTGCGACAAAGTTACGCACCATCACTGTTCGAGTCATCGGTATTCTCCTTTCAATGTAAACGACACCATCGCTCTCGTCGATTCTCTACACTGAGAAGCACACTATGGCAAGAACTATCAGCCCCATCCTTAGCGCTGCACATGGCGGGAGAACGCGCGATGGGCAATATCTGTCCGATAATGTGCGCCGTCAAACGCTATCGACTGAGTCGCCCGATAGGCTTCTGCCTGTGCGGCTTCAAGAGTCTTTCCACGTCCCGTAATTCCCAATACCCGTCCCCCAGCCGTCACCACCTCATTGCCGACTCGCGTCGTGCCGGCATGAAATACCAGCGTCGTCGTATCGGTCATAGCCGGTAATCCATGAATCGCGCGGCCGGTCCGATAGACACCAGGATAGCCTTCCGAGGTCATCACGACACACACGGCTATTTCATCATGCCAGTTCACGGTCAGTTGATCGAGCCGATGTTCGACTACCGCTTCTACGACATCCAACAAATCGGTCTTGAGCAGCGGAAGGACAACCTGCGTTTCCGGATCCCCCATCCTTGCATTGAACTCCAAGACATAGGGCGTCCCGTTCACGATCATCAGTCCGGCATACAACACACCTTGGAATGGACAACCCATGCGAGACAGGGCTTCGACGGCAGGACAAAGGACATCTTTGGTGACCTGCTCGCGGAGGGCTGCAGTGCCGATCGGCGCAGGACAGTATGCCCCCATACCCCCGGTGTTCGGCCCAGTATCGCCATCCCCAACTCGTTTATGGTCTTGCGCCGGCAGCATCGGTACGACAGTCAGACCATCTGTGAACGCCATGATCGTCAGCTCCTCCCCGTCAAGGAACTGCTCGATCAATACGCGCTGACCGGCCTGGCCAAATATCCCATGTTCCATTGAGTCGCGGACGGCGTGTTTCGCCTCTTCACGGGTCGTCGCAACCACCACACCCTTTCCCTGGGCCAGTCCATCGGCCTTTACCACCACGGGTAACTCATGGTGATCGAGATAGGCCAACGCCGGCTCGACCCGATCGAAGCTTTGCGACTTCGCCGTGAGAATCTTCGCGCTGGCCATGATCTCTTTAGAAAAGACCTTACTGGCTTCAATGCGCGCAGCCCCCTTGCTTGGCCCGAATATTTTGAGGTTCGATTTTCGAAATTCGTCGACAATGCCCAAGGCAAGCGGAGCTTCCGGTCCCACGACCGTCAGATCGATCTGTTCCGATAGCACAAAGGCTTTGAGTCCGGCAATATCGTCGGCTTTGATCGGGACGCAGGTCGCAAGCGACTCGATTCCTGCATTGCCAGGCGCACAATAGAGCGTCGGCTTGCGGGAACTCTGCGCAAGCTTCCACACCATGGCATGCTCACGTCCACCACTACCCACAATAAGAATTTTCATATGTGCGTGTACTGCATGAATAAAAAGCGGCTGCTCAAAATGGTTTCTCGCAAGGCCGCAGGAAGCCCGGACACCGAGGCGTACACTGCGATACGTTGAGCGTGGCCGGGCGACCGAGAACGCCGCGAGAAGCCATTTTCAGCAGCCGCTTAGTGGCGGAAGTGGCGCATGCTCGTCATAATCATCGCCACCCCCTGCTCATCGCAGGCTTTGATGATTTCGGCATCGCGAATCGAACCGCCAGGCTGAATCACTGTGCTGATCCCTGCTTGAACGGCGGCATCCAATCCATCCCGGAACGGAAAGAATGCGTCTGATGCCATCACGCACCCCTTGATCGGCATCTGGGCTTTCATCGCCGCGAGTTTCACAGAATCGACTCGGCTCATCTGGCCTGCGCCAATTCCCACCGTCTGTCCCGGCTTCGCATAAATAATGGCATTCGACTTCACATGTTTACAGACCTTCCACGCAAAGGCGCAGGCTGCATATTCCTCGTCCGTCGGTTTACGCGCAGTCGGGACGTTGAGCGCTCTCAGATCGGTCAAGACGCCGAGATCCCGATCCTGCACGATCAAACCGCCCACTAATTTCTTGAGATCGAAGCCTTCCTGCTTTCCCTTCGTGAGGGGCCCGACATCGAGTAGTCGAAGATCCTTTTTGCGCTTCAACTCTGCCAACGCATCCTCTGCAAAGCCAGGCGCAATGACGACTTCCACAAACGTGGAGGTAATTTCTTTCGCCGCGGCCAAATCCACGGGACGATTGAAAGCAATGACCCCGCCGAATGCCGAAATTGGATCGGTTTCCCGAGCCTTTACATAAGCCTCAACGGGCGTCGAACCCAATGCCACACCGCAGGGATTGTTGTGCTTAATAATGGCGACGGCAATTTCACTGTACTCTTTCGCCAGTTCCAATGCCGAATTGGCATCGAGAAAATTGTTATACGACATCGCCTTGCCGTGCAGGATCTTTCCGCAAGAGACCGACGGCTCAGTCGAATGCAGCTCGCGATAGAAGGCCCCCTGCTGATGCGGATTCTCTCCATAACGAAGCATCTCCGCTCGCTCGAACTGCAAGGACAATATTTTCGGAAACTTCATCTCGCCGCCCTGTACCTGCTGCTCGAGATATCCGGCAATCAGACTGTCGTATCGCGCCGTGTGTTGGAAGACCTTCATGGCTAGCTCACGACGCAACTCGCGCGATACCGCCCCGTCCTTCGCCGCATCGAGTACGCGCTGATAGTCGGCTGGGTCCACGAGCACTAGAACATCTTCGTGGTTCTTGGCCGCAGAACGCAGCATCGACGGACCGCCGATATCGATATTCTCAATGGCTTCTTCAAAGGCGCAGTGGGGCTTCGCAATCGTCGCTTCGAATGGATAGAGATTGACCACGACGACGTCGATAGGCCCAATCCCCTGCTGCTGCATCTGCTCGACATGGGCCGGCACCGAACGACGACCGAGCAAACCGCCATGAATCTTGGGATGCAGCGTTTTGACACGGCCATCGAGAATTTCCGGTGAACCAGTGTAGGCCGCAACATCGGTGACCGTGACGCCGGCCTCCCGCAAGGCTTTCGCAGTTCCTCCGGTCGAAAGGATCTCGGCCCCCAAGGCCTCGAGCCCTTTCGCCATATCCACCACACCGGTCTTCTCTGACACGCTGATTAATGCCCGCTTGATGCCGGCCATAGATGACTCCTTGGAAAACGTTCAATTGATGTGACGTGACTTGGAAGGCGCGGCGAAGGATAGCAAATGGATACCTCCCTTACAAGAGGGATATCGATGCTCCTCACCTTGAAGATCCTATGGCTACCCACCTGTAACTATTCGGGCAGAACCCGCAAATCCTGTCTGGTATGACCCTACGCAGTATGGTAGGGTCACAACGGTCGATCAGCCACCTCCCCACGAGAACTGGTTTATGATGCGCAGAGCGATTCTAGGCGCAGGCGCTGTCGCACTGACCCTCCTTGCCGCAATCTGCATTCCACGCCATCTTCCGACATCGGCAGCATCGAGACCTCTCACTCCTGCAAACTTTCATGCGCATGTCGAACGAGGAATTCTGACTCTCCGCGGCTCACTTCCCAATGAACGCGACAAGACCGCAATCCTTCAGCGCGCGAAAGAACTCTACGGAAAAGCGCCGGGCCGCGTTGTCGATGAACTGGTCATAGACACGAACGTGGGGTCTGCTGCGTGGGCCGGCAACGTTCCTCAAATCCTTCCCATCTTGGGACACATGGTGGAACGAGGCTCCGTTATTATCGACGGCCGCACGATCGTCGTCAGCGGCCGTGTCGACAGCAATCAGGCCAAAGCCGCTGTCTTGCGAGACATTGCCCCACTTGCGCAGATAGGGCTCCAACTGGAAGATCATATTTTGACGGGATTACCTTCGTCACCTTCCCACTCGTTACAGAAGAAATTGAATGATATTCTTTCGCACGCCTCCATCGAGTTCGAATCCAATACCACCGCGATGACTCCTCACAGCCGCGCCACGTTGGACCAGCTGGTCGCGCAGTTGCGTCATACCCCACACGCCACGATCGAAATCGCCGGACATACGGACAAATACGGCGATCCAGGCTATAACCTTCAACTCAGCCGCCGCCGCGCAGAAGCCGTGCGACAGTACTTCACCACCCATGGCCTGACCAATCATTTCGTCGCCGTCGGCTATGGCGCATCCCGACCACTGTCGGCGGCACAAACACGAACCGGTCTCCAACATAACCGTCGTATCGAATTACACGTGAAAGGAGCGAGCGATCTATGACCCTGCTCATCGGCCAAATGCTGGGATGCCTCATCATCGCGGCTGGAATCGGAGTCGTAGTCGGTTGGCTCCTACGTCAGCTCTCAGCCGGTCGACTGACCCAACAGTCGATGGACGTCGCCGCCATGTTGCGCCTCAAAGAACAGATGCTGGAGAAAGTCCAGCATCAACTGCAAATCCAAGCCTCCGAGATACACATGCTCGAAAACAAGGTCATCGAAACCGAAGAGGTCGGTCAAGCCGCCTCGCAAGAACTTGCATCGAGACACAACCGCATTGAAGCGCTTCAAGAGGAATTGGCCCGTCGCACAGAGCAAGTGATCGCTCTGGAGACAAAAGAGGCCACAAGAGATCGGCAGGTGAGTGAGCCTGACGCAGCAGCGGTCGCACAGTCGGAGGAAAGCCAGCAACTTCATCTCACAAACCAGAAGCTCCAACAGACACTCGAATCGAATGAGCAAGAACGACTGGCTCTTCACGGACGCATTGCTGAATTGGAAGCGACCCTCACGGAAGTGACTCGGCTGCGGGTGCGCGTGGAGGAACTCGAAGCGGCCCAAGGACGGGTCCACTGGCTGGAAGTGCAACTCAGCGATCGAGACGCAGAGCATCGAGCCGCGCTACACCAACTCAACGACCAACTGATCGAGCGAGACCGGCGCATCGGCGAGCTGGAGCCACTCGCCCAAAGGCTTCCTGAGCATGAGGAAACACGACAACCGTGGGCATCAACACATGCGCATACGACTAAGTACCGCGATGACCACATTGCCGCGTTGCAAGAGCAGCTCGCCGCACAGGACCAGCTCCATGCCCAGATGGGATTAGACAAGCAGCTCCTCGATGAGCGAGCGAAACAGATCGACGATCTACAACGTCGCATTCAAGAACTCGACGCGCACCGACAAGACCTTGAGCAGCAACTTCTATCGGCAGGAGACAACAAGCAGAAAGAAATGGACCGCCTCCGCAAACGCGCGGTCGAAATGCAAGCTGCTCTCCGTATGAAGACTGATGGAGGAGCCGTGCCTCCTCTCCAGAAACCTCGTCAGAGTGGGGGCCAGCTCAGTCTGTTAGTCGAGCAGACACACTCGGCGAAAGAGAGACCGAAAGACGACCTGAGTCAGATTCATGGGATCGGTCCCGTCTTTGCGCGTACCCTGAATAAGATGGGGCTCTATACCTTTTCCCAGATTGCGAACTGGAAGCCAGAGGATATCGCCAAGGTTGCGAAGAAGCTCTACACCGCCCCGGACCGGATCAAGCGCGACAACTGGGTTAATGAGGCCAAACGGCTGCACGAGCAGAAGTACGGCCAGAAACTCTGACGCAGACCGCTCTGAACATATCCTATACTTTCTCGCCAGTTCCCTGTCTCAATCACCTGATCGAGGTGGGCTCTTTCATAGGTTGAAAACTGACGACCATGATGGAAAGTAATTTATGATTTTATATCCGTAACTCATTGAAATTATAGAATTGCATTGATGTATTAGAAGAATGCCATCACAGTATGCCAAAACATTGGCTTCTTCTCTGAATGAAATGGCCGCCTACAAACCATTTGCATCCAGCAGGATGAATATTTATCAATACATTCAAGCAACTATGTAGACATCCTGTTATTTCTAACTTGCGCATTGCACCTGACCATACCCACTCGTCTTACTAAAAAACTTCAGACAGACTCCAGGAAAGCATCGATGCCACTCGATGAGCTGTCAAAATTCCACAGACTAGGAGCCTGACCGACATTGACCATTCTACTACGGCGAACGATCCGCACCCATCTGCGTTGTTCTCGGCCCGAAAAAATCCTCAACGTATTCCAGCGAATACGCTTCCGGTTTTTCAGGGCCTGCGGCCTCGCATCTGACTGCACCTCCTTCCGTCTCGTCACGTAGGCAATGTCTGACAGGCTCCTAGGAAGATTTTTACTGGAAAGAACTGGCTCCTGGCACACTTTTCCCACTTTTCTGCTAGGTTTTAATAAGGCGGCATCAGCCTAGATGTCCAAGTGGGTAACTCATGAAGAGTGTTGCGATTTTAGCATCTGGAATTGTTGCGCTCGGCCTGTTGGCCTTTCTCTGTCTTCCACACCACATCTCTACTGCACCGGCATCTGGGCCAACTACACCGGCCAATTTTCATGCGCGCGTCGAATATGGCACGCTCATTCTTCGCGGTTCGCTTCCCAGTGAAACGATAAAGGCTGCCATTCTTCTGCAAGCCCAAGAGCTCTACGGAACCACGCCAGGGAACGTTATCGATGAGTTGACGGTGGATCCAAGAGTGGGATCTGTCGCTTGGGCAGACAACATCGCTCAGATCCTCCCTGTCTTGAGCCACATGGCGGAACGAGGCGCGATCATCATCGATGGCCGCACGATCGTCGTCAGCGGCCAGGTGGAAGGCCTCCGTACCAAGGCAGCTGTGCTGCAAGATATTGCCGCTCTCACACAGACAGGGCTAGAACTGGAAGATCGTATTCTGGCCGGGAAATCCACAGCGAGCCGCTCCACGAAGACTCCCTCTTCCAGCACCCCATCCCAGAAAGCGCCCGCCTCCAAGCCTCCTGTACTGGTGGCAGCTTCATCGCCAAATGCCGCTTCCACCGCAGGGCCGTCCCAAAAGATTCTCACTCCGAAGACGCCCTCCCAGACCGTGGCCCACATCCCCACGGTTTCCACGCCTCCTGCCTCATCCCATAAGACCGCTCCCCTAGCAGTGGTCCTAGCCCCAAAGGCTTCACCAGCAACTTTATCAGTGAGTGCGCCCTCTCCTGACTCGGTTCAGAAGAAGGTGAGTGGGATCCTCTCTCGTTCGTCCATCGAGTTCGAATCAAAAAGCACCGCGATGACCCCCAACAGCCTTGTCGTGCTGGATCAGCTCATTACCGAACTCCGTCAATCCCCTCGCATAGCCATTGAGATCGGAGGGCATACGGATAAATATGGCGAGCCGGAATATAATCTTCAACTGAGCCAGCGCCGTGCTGATGCCGTGCGGCGCTACTTTACCAAGCAAGGCCTGACCAACCAAATCACCGCTGTCGGATACGGTGCCTCACGACCTCTGTCAGCGGCAGAGAATCGGACCGGCCTCCAGCGCAACCGGCGCATTGAACTTCGACTGAAAGGACTGCCGGACCTATGAGCGGATACATCAACCAAATGCTGGGGTGCCTGATTATTGCGGCTGGGATCGGCGGTGTAGTCGGATGGCTATTGAGGCACGTTTCCGCCGGCAAGAGTGCGCAATTGCTCGCCGACGTAACCGCCATGATGCGTCTCAAAGAGCAGATGCTGGAGAAGGCTCGGCACGAGCTGAGAGAGGCCACTTCGAAACTACAGGCCATCGAAAACCCAGCGGCCGCCCTTCAAGAAACCGAGCTTCAGGCGAGCGCGCGGGATCGACACATCCGCGAACTCGTACAATGTGAACGGCAGCTGAACATAGAAGCAGAAGATAACGAATCTCTTCCTGCAGACAGAGCAGCCTGATCGTACCTCCATTTGCCAGAAAGATTTTTCCTGCGATGGGAGGAGTATATCCAGTTTATTTACCCATAGATAAAACCCTGTGGCGAATGACGAACGGGTTGCAGGTAGCTTCCCCAGCCCGAACCCTGCACTAGTCGAACGTTCTCGACCATGGATCCCCTCCCAAGAGAAGAAGATAGCGGTTGAGGCGAGCGCGAGCCTGTTCTTCTATCCCAATAAACTGGACACCAAATCGGAAACCTTGGACCCAGCGCACCACGGCCAGAGACACACGCATGGACGGCTCTGATCTATGAAAAAAGAGCCGCACCTGAAGGTTGTCGCCGACTTTGACTGGCAGGGAACTTTCCACTAAACAGCCACATTCCGACATATCAAGAGTCCATCCCTCACCCACCCGCAGACCCCGCGCAAGAGCGATGGAACATCGAAGCGCAAAACGCTCATGAGCCCGAGAGTCTCCGATTTTTATCTGGCGAGAAACCATGGCGTGGCCCTCCTTCGACCTCTCGTGGACACTCGCACTGTGTGGCTCCACAACACTGGCTACTGTGTTACGGCACAACCCCTGTCTTATGAGAAAGCCTATCCAGTGCCTTGCCTCTGCAAAAGACCTGAAGGAGTTACCTCGGAAGGGGGGAGGGGGAGGGCCAGGTGCCCTTCTTGCTCGCAGAATGCGCACGATAAGAATGTGTTCGCCCAGGCTACTGGCATGTCTCGACGTGCCAGTAGGTGGGAGGGTGAGAAAGTCGCGCGCAGTAAAAGCAGCCTTGGCCACTTTCCTAAATAATCAATGCTTTGTGAATGAAGAATCTAGCAGTCAGCGCTTCGGCAAGCTCAATTGAAGGTGGCCTTCCTTGAGCGTATCGTGCGACCATCCCTCCTCTACTTCTCTTCTGATGGTGGGCTAAACAGTCTCCCTCTGCGCCTGTCCAACGAGGGGTCTAATTGACCCTTCCATCCTCGTTCCGCGAACAGGAGGACAATCAGGCTACCATTCACCTCTTCAATGCCCCAATCTTCGCCAGGGAATCGCGCCTTCTCGTTCTTCCTTGTAATGCGCAGGGTCATGAATTTCCCCCTCTTTTTTCTTTCCCGGCAACACCCAATAGTCAAGTCCAAACCATTTGTTCGAGAGACCTTTTAAAAACTCCATTTCGGCGCTCGGTCGTTCGAGATCATGGCGGAAGGCGGTGGAGAACTCGCTCCGCACATACGCGTCGAATACGATCGGTTCAGCGAGGGATTGTCTGAAAGGGGTTTGATGGAGGGTCGAGACCTTCCCAGCAATTTGAGAGATCGTAGCGTTGCGGGAACCCAGATGATCGAACACATCGTAGAACCACAGCTGCGCGTGATCGTTGAACAGGCCGGCGAGTCCTCCGAAGACATATTTCGGCGGGCCGAGAGTGAGCGTATCCAACGCTCCCGCATACGCGCCGGCAACAACCCCGATCTTTGAAACGACATCTTGAGCATCGCCGCTGTCGGTGTTCAGGAAAATATGAAAGGCGTTCGGAAAGCGTTGGTCCACATAGGCCTGACCGACATTTGGGCCGGCTACGCCCAATACTTTCTGTACGGAATACCCGTGGTTGGCGAGGATTCGTGAGGCGCTGGCGCTCCGCTGCACGCCGCCGCTGTGACCGGAGAGGTAGAGCCGATCACCCTGCCCCGCGTGACGCATGATATAGGCGGCTTCGTTATACCCAGGCCCATGCGAGAGGTTGAGCATCGACCACAACACATCGGTGATGGTCCCATGGCGATAGGGAGGGCTATAGATGTCGTAGTCCGGGTAGGCCGCTTTTGCCCATGCCGCCCACAACCCCGTGTCTTGCCCCCATTTATCACCGCCATAGATTCCTCGTGACAGAAAAATCTTTTCGCGGACACGTCCAGGCTCTGGCGAAAAATCCCAATCCATGTATTTGGGGCCGGTATTGAACTGAAAAACCTGGCCGACGAACGGCACTTCGCTAATGAGGTTCACCAGGCCTGGCAAAAAGTAATACGAGGGCCTATGCCCGATCTCCACTTCGAGAACATTCCATGCCGTTCGAATGTTTTGCGCAGGGTAGAAGAAGGGGTTGTCCCGGCCGAACAGCAGCCCTGCGACGGTACTAAAGGGCATCTTGGCCAGTTCGAAAACAGCGTTCTTGACGCCAATGGCCACGGCAAAAGGATAGCCGGTCCAATAGAGAATGCGACGAGTGTGAGAAAGCTCGGGGGCGGCGGTCTTCGCGTTCGTGATCGCCTGCTCATATGCCATCGTATCGTCCTGTTCGTATGCCCGTGTGTGTTCGCCAGGCACATCGCTTTTCATCTTATGCGCCAGAATGGGCTGCGGCGTAGCCTCGTTGGCATAGTCCAACTCATAGCCGAGGTATTCGGTTGTTGTTACGCTCGGATCTGCAGGGCTCTTCCCAAGCGTGAGTGTGTCGATGAAATAGAACCTCATCCCGTAGCGGATCAGCGTATCGTCTTCATCCCATGGAATTTCATATCCCAAGACGAAAAACCGGACGTTGCGAGCCTTATCGGTTCGTACCTCCTTGATCCTCACGCGGAGCCGATCGATGAGATCATCCTTATTGCCATCTTCATACCGGTGAAGATCACTCCGATTCTCATAGGAGAGGATCTTGTACAATGGCCTCGACTGAGTCGAGCACGTGCGCTCATCTTTGGTTTCAGGGTTTCCAAACCATTGCGAACGGCGATCGCACCTCCCTTCGCTGACAATAAGCCCTTCGACCTCCCCTTCCCGCTCGTCTGCAACGACGGGCACCTGTACGATCAATTCCTTTGCAAGCTTTCGAGAGTTCAGATACTCCTCAAACCGCCGCAGGTCCTGATCCGGATCTGTCGCTTCGTACGCGTACGAGGCAAGCCATTTGACCGACCCCTCGTTGAGTGGAGTGTTCTTTGGAGAACAGGCCAGCACTGTGCGATGGAGCCGGCGCTCAAGCGCGATTTGGAAATTACGAATCGTCCAGGTGCCGGCTCCCAACGGGCCATGATCCCCCTCCAGCGTCTCGTCCACCTCAGACTTCAACACCACCGTGCAGCCAGGCTTCTGACCGGCGGATTGCGTTTCCAGCGCGAGATGATATTGCAGATCTGACGCGCAACCCTGCAACAAGAGACAGAGCCCCAGAATAGAAGAACCGATCCACTGCATCTGTGCCACCGTCATACGATCCTCCAGGTTGCGCCGCATAACACGCGCCCTCGCGCATATTCGGCAAAATGTGAACCGCTACATCGGGTCATACCACTCTCCTGTCGTGTCTTGCCTTACACCGCATGTCCCTTCATCAATGCAATGATGCTCGCCATCGTGGCCTGATCGTCGTCGAATCCACCGTGCGTCGTGCTTGTCGATTCCTTGCCAGGCGCAGCCCAGGTATGGACGTGTGGCAAATTCTTCGATCCGATCTCGCCGTTGAAATATTTCTCCATACCAAGTATCGGCGTCGTCTGTCCTTGTTCGAGTGATTGCGACACCAAGTAGAGTAGCGAGCGGCTATAGCCGAGAATCGGCTTGCAGGTTGGATCTTTCTGCTCCATGTCGTCGGATAGATGGAACTGATTGAAACGTTTGACCTTGCCGCTTTTGATGGCGGGGACGACGGTCGTATTGAAGAGATCGACTCGCACCGCCGGCGCCATAAAATTCACGCTTTCGAATGTCCAGCCCTGTCCCCCCAGACGGTCGACGACATGGCTGTGTAGAATCGCCCCGGCTGAGTGGCCGACGAGATGCAGTCTCACCTTGGAGAGATCAGCAAAGTACGGCGATCGCTGGCAGGCCGTATACAGTTTCATGCCCCCGCTCTCGGCTGTATTGGAAATCGCGTCTGCATTCTGTTTCATCTCCCTCCAGATCGCCGTTCCCGGTGTCGCCAAAAGTTTTTCGAGCCGTTCGTTCCACCAACTTTTGACGCCGTCGAAGAGCCCGCCAGCCGGACGGGTCTGACCCGCTAAGACGTCTTCGAGACGCCCCTTGAGTGTGGACCAGAGGTCTGTTTCCCACATCAGGAAGATCGGAAAAATCCGCTGTTCATACAATGCCGGAATCCATTTCGCTGCTGTTTCTCCCGCCGTATCCTCAGAGGTGAGACCGCCATGCGCGTAGATGGCAATATCCAGAGGATCGTTCTTTCCCAAATTCCATGCGGTCCGTGCCTTGCTGAGATGGTGCGTAACCAGCGCCTCGATATCGGACTCCTGGGTGCGAAAATCTCCCGTATTGCTGAGCCGTCCGTTGTTCTCCATGTTGATAATGAACGGGCTGATCTCCCGTCTGCGTAAGTACGACTCTCCGGCGAGCTGCACTTTACCGGCTTTCATACGCAATGTCGGCGACTGCGCAATCGTGAGATGCAGGTCCGTCACCACGCCCAGCTGTGCGACCCAACAATCCATCGCATGGTCGAGCCAATCTTCATACCGCAATATGGCGCGGCCTTTTGTGCCCCACTTCGTCCCCCACGAGTTATGAACGATGAATCCATCTTGGTTATAACCGACGATCGCAAAGGCGTGGCCGCCATCGCTGGGGTTTGCCTTCTGACGTGGAATCGCCCAATACCCGCCTTTGATGTGTGTCGTCTTCGCGAATCCATCTTCCCAGCCGGAGTGGCATACCGCGCTGGCATAAAGAATGCCGATCTCACTGAGTGCCACGTGCATATCGGTGATCGATCGGACATCGATACGATAATAGGCTCCCAGAGGCCTCCGTACAGCATCGAGCCACCAGTCGTCTGATGACCGCACAACGTGGTCTTTCGGCATTTTCTCTGACGCCCACAGCGTATCCGAGCACACACCGTGCTTGTACCAACCCTTCATCGCGCCGCGCAGACTCGATCCGGTGTCGATATCTGGGTCGCCGGGAAATTCATCATAGCGCCGCGCCATCGAGTACAGCATGAATGGAGACACGCAACAATCTCTCTGTCTGCGTTTCGCCGTATGCTGTAAGAGATACACCACACTTGCGAGGGCAAAGCCCGTGCAGGCGTTTGTCTGCTCCTGATCGAGTATGGGAATGTCAGTCTTTGGAACCAGCGTCAACCCTGGAACCACAGCGACCGGCGGCATATAGAGTCTATCGCGAAGATCGAGACGATCGGGAACCACATTGCGTATAGGAACCCTTGAAGCCCTTGGCTTCTTCCCTCTTTCTGCAATGATCTTTTTCCTCTCCATAAGGACTCCTTTCAGGATGTGGCCAGATGGCGGTTCGCATTCTCAGCCGATTCACTTACTCCGTCAAGCATCGATCAGACAGATCGCCTTACAAATACCAGCATTTCGCATACTGAATGTCCGTCGAAAGCACACTCCGGCGAAGTCCCTCCTCATGAGATATGACGGCATGGCTTTTCATGCCTTCTGCATAGGCGAGGCAACTCAGCATCGTTTGACTTCCCCTTCCTCACACTCATAGAATCCTGCCGTAAAATCGCACGTGGCGCGCAGAAACATGAACAGGTTCTGAGCACGAACAGTGGGCGATTCTAGATTTCAACAGGTTCCTACGAGCCGTCACTGAGGGAGGTGATGTTTTGGCGAAAGAGCGGAAATACCGAGGCGAGGTTCCCCTGCATGACAACTATGGCCCAGAAGCGAAATATGCTGTCGAGGCGGAAGCGCTTTTGCCCACCACGAAATACGAGGAAGAAGTGGCTCGTGGTCTGGAGTTAGGACTCCCTGGCGCCGCTTCCATTAAGGATCGCCGAATTCCCACGTTCAGCCGAGGAGAACTCCCTCACTTCGCCGGAATCAACACGTTTGTCAAAGCCCCCTATGTCGAAGACGTCCGCAAATGCGGCCAGTACGACGTAGCCATTCTCGGAGCGCCGTTCGATGGTGGCACAACCTACCGGTCCGGTACCAGGTTCGGCCCACAAGGCATCCGCAAAATCTCGGCTTTGTATGGTTCCTACAGTTTCGAGCTCGGCGTGGATCTGCGGGAGTCCATTTCCATGTGCGATCTTGGCGATGTGTTTACCATCCCCGGCAATATCGAGAAGACATTCGATCAGGTCAGCAAGGGTGTCTCGCACGTCTACGCCAGTGGAGCGTTTCCTGTGGTGCTCGGTGGCGACCACTCGCTCGGCTTCGCGACCGTGCGAGGCATAGCCGAAAATCTGAATGGGGGCAAGCTCGGCATCATCCACTTCGATCGGCATGTAGACACGCAAGAGACCGATCTCGACGAACGCATGCACACCACCCCATGGTTCCACGCCACCAACATGCCGAACGTCCCAGCTAAAAACCTCGTGCAGATCGGAATCGGCGGCTGGCAGGCGCCACGGCCCGGTGTGAAGTCAGGACGTGAACGGCAAACCACCATCATGACCGTCACCGATTGTGTGGAAATGGGAATTGAAAATGCCGCCAAACGAGCGCTGGAAGTGGCCTGGGACGGAGTCGATGCGGTCTGGCTCAGCTTCGACGTAGATTGTTTAGACGCCGCCTTCGTTCCGGGAACCGGCTGGCCTGAACCAGGAGGGTTTTTGCCGCGCGAAGTGCTGAAGTTCCTTCAGGTCATCGCGGACAGCAAGCCGATAGCTGGAATGGAAATTGTGGAGTGCTCGCCTCCCTACGACGCAGCCGAGATCACTGCCCTGATCTCCACTCGCGTAATTATGGATGTATTGGCCTGCCAGGTGCGTTCCGGCCACTTGCCGAATCGAAGAAAGCCCTGAGTGGACTATCGACTTTTCATTGGAATCTGAATACTAATTGCACCGGCAAGATCGCCTTCCTGGGCGCCCTCGCGCGGGTAGCCGGAAATGTCTAAGATGCCTTTGGGGTTGCCATGACAGACTAGGCAATCTTGCGAATAATATATCGGGGTCATGGTCCTGAGGGTCATTTCATTGTCAAACCATTCAGTGATGGAGGTGTCTAAGGGCGGTTGTGCGGCCAGCCGTTTCAATGTATTTTCTTCATATGCATCAGGAGTATTTTTCAAATTCCTCGGATTGAGTGTGGTTTGCTTTATTTTCACGTGAGAGCGATTGGAGAACTTTCGAGCAGCTTGGCTGCCAAAAGTAGCCGGAATGAAATTCTTATACCCAATGCCTCGTTGATTGATCACGAATTGCGCATCAGCCACCGATTCCTTGCTCGACTGAAGCAATACCGGCAATAATTCTTTCGCGAGAGAGGGCACGTGCGAGGGGAGACGCTCCAGATCAATGTGCGTCTGATGGATAAACTCATCAAGCACCTGCCGTTCAAATACCTCCGGTGTAAATCCTTTATCTCCTTTTCGGGGATCATTAATAAGTGTTTGATTGCGTTCGACGATGAGGCGTCCCACATTGAGCAGCATCGCTAGATGTTGGGCAGTTTTTTCCGCTTCTTCACGAGGTGCCTGCGCCCAGCCAATAGTTGACCACATAAGAAAAAACGCAAGGACATGGGATATGAACAGAACTATGCAAGATTTCATCAGTAGGTCTTTCTTGCTTACCTTCCGGCTGCGAAACGACATTGCCCCTGGTCGTAATGTTCCGGCACTTTCGAAACTTCGAACGGCAAGCCTTCTGTGGTTGCCCGTCGAGTCGGCGCATAGTCTTCTTCCAGCCACCGCCTGCGCATATGCTCCAACCGCCCCGATTCTTCTAACCGATACAGCAGGTTGTTGAGGAACCACTGCAGACGCCTGTTTTCTTCAACCGTGACAATGGAGAAGTTCTCCTGCGTCAGGATCAAGGGCGTTCCATCATTCCGTGTGAGGAGGCGCCAGTCTGGCCACACGTGCTTCGTCACATAATCGAGGATGGAATGTTTGGACAATATCACGTCGATGCGCGGATCCTTCGTCTCCACGGCTGCCGGCAGCGAATCGCATAAGAGCAACCGGACATTCTTAAGATTAGCCTCTGCGTAGAGGTATGAGGTTCTTCCTTTCTGAGCGGCAACGGTTAAGCCGGAAAACCCTGCTTGGATCGCCGTAAGCGTGTCAGGATTCCCAGCTTGATGTTGAAACTGCGTCCGCACTTTTTCGGCCACTTCCGGATTTTGAGTCATGGCCCCGACACCGTCGTTATGAAAATACGGAATTGAGAACCATAGGCCTACAGGCCTGGCTCCTGGAATATTCCCACCGACCGATGAGACAAAAAGATCGAGATGCCCCTCATTCATCTCGACGAAGAGATCGCGGAATCGGGTAAGGTGCAGTGTAGGAACGACGGGTCTCTGTCCGCCACAATAGGCGGTGAGAGCATCGGCCACCTCACGGATCAGCTCCACATCGAGACCGGCGACACGAACCCCTTCATCGGTATACACAGCTGGAAAAACAAAGGGGCGAAACGGTTCAACAGAAATTCCAACACGCACCTGCGCTCGCGAGCAAATAGCAGACATTTCATCGCGTGCAAGCGGTTGCATCAGTTCCACAGCATCGAAGACGAGCCCGCATCCTTGCAGAGTGAATCCTAGCGCTATCAGGAACGGTACGATGCCTTGTACGCGGTACTTCTTCAAACGGTGCCATAGCTTCCGTATCAGCGATCCTACACTTACGATGGGTCCACCGACTATCATACTGTTTAGAATCGAATTCCGGTTGTAAAGAGCCATTGTTCTGACAAGTCGGATTTGCTTTTGAAGTCGATTTCAAGTCGTATGTATTGGAGCCCTATATCGACCGATAATCCCCGAGCCACAGGGAATCGCACTCCCACCTGACCTCCATAGAGATAGCCTGGGGAATCAGCATCTCGTCCCGGGATCGTTCCTCCAATGAGGGCTCCAAGATATGGCACCGCCCGGTCTTCCAGCGGCCCAAAAAGAATATGTCGAATCATCCGATTGATCGGGTAGTCTTTTGGGAAATCGAAGATATCGATGAAATTATTCCAGCGGGGATTCAGATACAAAGAATTTTGGTCTGTAATGAATGTTGGAGTATGCTGACTATAATATTGATAGACTGTTCTCACTTCAAGGTTGCCGTAGCGAAAGGCGGTGAGCCCAGCCTGGGCGGCAATGACTCTGGTCTCTGGCGCAAAGGTTCGCTGGTTAAACGAAACGTCAAAATTAAATGGGCGCAGTGGGAAAATTTCCGGAATCGACTCTACGGCTGCCGAGTGAGACGGAAGCGCCATTGCCAATAAGATACTGCCAATAACCAAAGTAGCGTGGATTAGAAATCGCCGGATGTATGTTCGCATCCATTCCTTGCTCTTGTTAGATCATCTCTTCATTGAATCGTTTCAACGATATAACGCCGAGCGCCCCATCAGCAAGGTGCCTTTCTGAATGGACGCTTCGAGGTATTCGGCGTAGGAGAATAATTCACTCAATCAATTCCTGCGGACTTTATTAATCAGTATATACACCGTCGTGACACCCAAAATACTGCCCAAGACCAACGGGACAGCCCAGAGCTGCCACCAGGGTGCATCGGGAGAGACTGCGTAGACGCGAGGCCAGGCGATATTCACAAATTCAAACAGCGACCAGAGGAAAGCCGCCACATTGATTACCAATCCCCAGACGCCCAGCTTCAACTCACCCAATGCTGGATTCCAGCGGCCAGTGAGCCGAGTAACAAGCCCAACCCCGGTCGTCATGGCAAACATGGCGTACAGGCCGCCTGTACCGAAGGCGATCACCGTGGCTACTGCCCCGTCGTTCAGCCCGAACAACAGCCCAAGCCCCGCCAGCAGCACGACGCAAATCACCGCATTGCGTGGAATCTTGGAAGCGGTGACCCGGCTGAACGTCGGAGGCATATTGCCTTCGCGGGCCATGGAATACACAATACGCGACGTGTATTGCACCATGGAGGCCCCGCAAGCCAGAAACGCGATCATGACGATCGCCAGAAACGGCGCTTCAGCCCAGGATCCAAGGTTACTGGCTATCACGGGTGTGACAGGATCGGACGTCGCGCTGGTATGCGCCAGTGTATCGCGATTGAAACTCAAGGTCAGAGCGGTGGAGTTGAAAAGCACCACCCCTCCCACCATGCAGAGGGATAAAAAGATCGCGCGCGGGACCATCCGCTTGGGATTATGGGTTTCTTCGGCAATGGTGGAGCAGGCATCGAATCCGATAAAGGCCCAACCTGAAATGGCAAGCGCGGCAAGAAACGCGGACATCTGGCTGGGGGCAGTTCCCGTGCCGAGATGTTCGAACAGCTCAGAGAACGGGTGCTGCCGAAAAAACAGAAACAGCAGCAGCGCCACACCGAACGAACCGACGACTTCCGCATAGACACCCAGAGTAATAACCACCTTAAACACATTCACGTGAGCCAGGTTGAGGAGCGTGCAGAGCAACAAAAATATGACGCCCCATATGACTAAGGTGAATCCTCCCCCGCTCTCGAATCCAAAAAATAGCGCAAGCCACACCCCGCCGGTATAGGCCGTCGTGGTGAGCATGGCGATCGTGGAACTGACATAAATGACACCGGCATACTTCCCTGTGGTGGCGCCTCCAAGCTGCCGTGCCCACTTGTATGCGCCCCCCGCAATCGGAATCTGCGAGGACAGTTCGGCATAAACCGTAGCCACCAGCAGCTGCATCACGAGACAGAGCGCCAGCGCGGAAAACCAACCGCCCCCCGTCACCACCGTCTGCACGCCGATGATGGCATAGAGTCCCGCCACCGGTGAAACGGTGGCGAAGCCGATGGTCAGGCTATTCCAGAGTGTCAGGCTGCGATTGAGTGTCCCGTCTACAGGCTGGGAGGTTGCATGAGGAAGAATGTCCGGATTCTCCTTCGTTGCCGTAATATCTCGATCTACCCTGACGACAAGTTACTCTACTCAGGCAAGGGAAAGAAATAAGGAGGTTGTTCGCTCAAAATAATAGAACACCGAGTGGACTCACGTAAGCCGACAGTGAAATCGCAGCACACCATTGCGTTTACGCTGTGCGGGATTCTCTGCCGAGGGGAAATCTTCGACAATGATAGAGAGAACGGTAGGTCTGTTTCGATTTCGGGATAACCAGCCCTGCGGCTCATTCGGAATCACGAGGCATTTTCAGCATGGGTCCCATGTGAAGCGCGTAACGCTTGGCGTTCTTCCGTAAGCCGAAATATCAGCGCGGGGTGCTACCGAGTCATGAAAGCTTCTCCGGGAACTGCTTTACCAGAGCCTCTGTTAACGTATCCGCAATGACATAGACATGTTCACGCATCATTTTCCAGGTTTCATCCAGACGCGCGTATTCCTTCTTCTTGTACTGGTTGATTTGGAGCACATGGTGCGCGCCATGTGCGGCAATCAGCCCCCGAACGGTGGATTCCGGCAGATAGGGATTGATTCCGCTCAAGAATGCGCCGAAGTCTTCGGCATTACTCGCCAAACGGGCGAGCGCGGCATCCTGCCGGCTTGTATCGCCTGCAACGGTGGCTTCTGAGTATTCCCGCACTGCGCCGATATTGATATCCAGCAGGCTCAAGAATTTCTGCGACCGGTCTTCACCATAGAATGGTGTCAGCATACTGGCGATCTGTTTCGTATTCGCGTCGACTTCCTTCTTGACGGTATTGCGCTCCGCCGGACTGCTCGTCGAGTTGTTCAATACAGCGTGCTGCACCCAATAGATGTGCCCAAGCCAGAGATCGCGGTGGGTCTGTTTCATCTCCGCCACACGGGCCGGATTCGCAACCCCGGCTGCATGGGTTTCAAAATCGCAGCCTGCCAAGCCGGCGAGTGCAAGTGCCGACATGGCGATAGTTTGATGTATCTTATTCATAGCTCCCTCCATCGAAGCGCGCTCGAGCACTACGCCTCTGAATACTAGAACAGGGTTGAGTCATTAATGGACGACTTGGAATAGATGTATGGATTTTATATGAGCATAGGCCGTGCCGTTCCAATCACTATCACGAACATTGTCGCAACTCGTTGCAATACTGAATTTCCTGGCGGTTATCTATGAACGCCACTAAAGAGGACAGCCATCAATCCACGATACATCGCGGCTAGTCGCGGGCTCTACTCACGACCGATCGTGGGCGACATTTTCTGAGCGGGAAGAAGGGACAGAAATTGTATGGGAAGAAGTGTGCTGTTATTCAGCTAGTAGAAGGTCGCTTTATGCCAAACTGCTTCATCCGGCTCCGCAACGTGCTGGGCGGTATCCCCAAACGTGCCGCCGCGCCATCCGAACCTTCGATATGCCAGTCTGTCAGGATGAGGGTCTGCAGAATGTGTCGTTCTTCGAGATCTTTGAGGCCAGATGGTGGCGACGCTGTGAAAGAGGAGTCCTGCAAACCTAAGACAGGGTCGTCGATCCGCAACACAGGGTCATGTGAGAGAATCATTGCTCGCTCAATCACATTTTCTAGCTCACGGACATTCCCAGGCCAGGTATAGCGTACCAGTCGTTCGAGAGATTTCTCATCGATATTCTCCCACGAACGTCCGAGCTTCATAGCGTATTGTTTCAGAAAATATCGAGCCAGTAGAGGAATATCCTCAATCCGATTCCTTAATGGCGGCACGTTGATGGGAAAGACATTCAGACGATAAAACAGATCAGCGCGAAATGTGCCGTCTTTGACGGAAGCAGGCAAGTCGCGATTTGTGGCGACTATCACACGAACATCAACGCGAACGGGCTGTTTCCCACCCAGACGGTCTATCATGCCGTCTTGTAAGACTCGTAACAACTTGGCCTGTGTCTCCATGGGCATTTCCCCAATTTCATCAAGGAAAAGGGTTCCTCCATGGGCCAGCTCAAACCGGCCTTCGCGTGCGCGGTCGGCCCCGGTGAACGCGCCTCGCTCATGGCCGAACAATTCACTTTCGACCAGCCCTGCCGGAAAGGCGGCGCAATTGACGCGAACCATAGGCTTCGAATGCCGTGGGCTCCAATCATGGATCGCTTGTGCAATCAATTCCTTGCCGGTTCCCGTTTCACCTGTAATGAACACGGTCGATGGAGTGGGCGCCACTTCGCGTGCAAGGCCTATCACATGCCGAAAGGAATTGCTCTGCCCCACCAGTGAGCCTACGTTCTTCATGAGCTTCAGTTCTTCGGTGAGGTAGACATTTTCTTTGGCAAGTTGGTCGCGCAGTCGATCGATCTGTTCGTACGCTTGAACATGATCGATCGCGTAGGCGATTTGCATTGCCGCTTGCGTCAAGAACTCGAGATCCCCTGGATCGGGAGTGCCCGACTCGATACTACCGATATTGAGAATGCCGAGGCATTTGTCGCGCACGAGAAGCGGCAGATTGACCATTCGTCCGAGGCCTTCTTGAACGTACCATTTGTCTTCCAAGAAGACTTGCTCCCGCTTCAGGTCAGGGCGGATGTGTACAGTTTTATGATCGTAGGTCCATCCCATCCCGCTTCCAACACGCGGAATAATGGCATCGCGCTGTAGCACCACCTCCGCCATCATCGTGGCGAGAACATAAAACCTGAATCCATCAGCCTCACGATCATACAAGGTGACAGATGCCCGCGCCCAGGGAATGACCTTCGTGATCTCGGCTGTAATCGCTTCCCATAGACTGTGCATGTCCCGTTGCGAATTCAGCACAACAGCGACAGCCAAGAGGGCTCGATAGTTTGTTTCAATCCGGTCCATACGCTTGTCAACACTCTCTGAATGTGTGAATTGAATCACAGCGCCTGCACGCATGTCTATAATGTCCGTGCAGAAGACGAGAAATAACGAAACCCCTTTCACGATGCCGTCGGGAAGAGCTGAAAACGTGCCATTAGCCCGAGTGAGGGCCTTCGAACTCGCTATACTTCTCTTCAGGGGAGTGCCCGAGGCTGCCCTTTTCTAAGCGCAACATTCTCACCCTCCCAACCCGAGCGCGCCGAGACGCGCTCTTCTCCCTGGCGAGCACATTCTTATCGTGCGCGTTCTGCGAGCAAGAAGGGCACCTGGCCGCTCCCTCCTTTTCCCTCAGAGCTCGCTCGTTACTTTTTCAGGGATGGGAGCTGATTGATCTTCCACTGCGCGCGACTTTCTCACCCGCCCACCTAATGGCACGCCGAGACGTGCCATTAGCCCAAGCGAGGGCCTTCTGAGGCCGCGCGTTGCGCGAGCACAGAAGATCATCAGGCTCCATCCCCTCCCGTTTGACTTCCCCTTCCCTGCCCTCCTAGAATCCCGCCATGGCGTCGTCCTTTGTCCATCTCCATCTCCATACCCAATTCAGTCTGCTCGATGGTGCGAATCAAATCGAGCCGCTGATCCAGCAGATTAAATCGTTCAATCAGCCGGCTGTCGCGATGACCGACCATGGGAACATGTTCGGGGCCATCGAGTTCTACCGCAAAGCCAAAGAAGCAGGCATCAAACCGATCATCGGCTGTGAAGCCTACATGGCCCCCGGCAGTCGTTTCGCCGCCAAAGACAGCGGTCTTGCCCACAACGACTATTATCATCTCATTCTCTTGGCGAGAAATCTGACTGGCTATCAAAACCTGATCAATCTTGTCAGCAAAGCATACCTTGAAGGATTCTATTATAAACCTCGAATGGATAAGGAAATTCTGAAAGAGCACCATGAGGGCTTGATTGCCCTGTCAGGCTGTTTAAGCGGCGAGATTCCATACCTGATCGGCCAGAAGGATATGGCCGGCGCTATGGCTGTGGCTGGAGAGTTTCAGGAAATATTCGGGAAGGAACACTTCTACCTCGAAGTACAGGCAAACGGACTGGACCACCAGCGAGTCGCGAATAGCGGCCTGCTCGAAATCGCGAAGAAAATGGACATCCCGCTGGCCGGCACCAACGATTGCCACTATCTCAAGAAAGAAGATTTCCGCCCACACGAGTTGATGCTCTGTCTGCAAACCGGCAAAACGATCAGCGACCCGAATCGCATGAAGTTCGATACGGATCAACTCTATGTGAAATCGACCGAAGAAGTCTCGGCCGCCTTTATCGAGTTCCCCAATGCCGTCACCAATACTTGTCGAATTGCCGACAACTGCGACCTCCAACTGGCGCTGAATAAAACGCATCTCCCGCAATACAAAGTTCCCGATGGGTTCACCAGGGAAACCTATCTGGAGCGTCTGGCGCTGGATGGATTGACCGCCAGATTGAAAGAGCGGCCCAGCCAGATCCTGCCTGCTACCTACGAGCTGCGCTTGCGCGAAGAGCTGACGATCATCTGCTCGATGGGGTTCGCCGGCTATTTCCTCATCGTATGGGACATCATCAAGTTTGCCCGCTCGCGCAACATTCCGGTCGGACCGGGCCGAGGCTCGGCCGCCGGGAGTCTCGTCGCCTATGCGCTGCGCATCACGGACCTCGATCCCCTCGTCTACACGCTCTTGTTCGAACGCTTCCTCAATCCTGAGCGCGTGTCCCTCCCGGATATCGACATGGACTTCTGCATGGAACGGCGGGGCGAGGTCATCAACTACGTAGTCGACAAGTACGGCAAAGACCACGTCGCCCAGATCATTACATTCGGGACGCTCGGAGCGAAGGCCGCGATCCGGGACGTCGGTCGCGTGCTGGAGATTCCCTATGCCGAAGTCGATCGCGTCGCCAAGCTCGTCCCGAATCAGCTCAACATCACGCTCCAGCAGGCGCTCGATCAAGAACAGAAACTGCGCGATCTCGTCGAGACCGATACGCGGGTGAAAGAATTGATGGGCATCGCCCGTTCTCTCGAAGGACTGGCCCGCCACGCCTCGACTCACGCAGCCGGCGTCGTGATTTCGGAAGGGCCGCTCACGGACCATGTGCCGCTCTATAAAGGAGCCAACGACGAAATTGTCACCCAATATTCCATGGGAGACGTCGAAAAGATCGGGCTTGTCAAATTCGATTTTCTGGGCCTGAAAACCCTCACCATGATCAAACGCGCCGAGGATCTGATCAATGAGCGGAACCCCGATCATGCGCCGTTGGTCATGGAACAGGTGCCGTTCGACGACCCCAAGACCTTTGCCCTCCTCTCTTCAGGAAAGACAATCGGCCTCTTCCAGCTGGAAAGCTCCGGCATGCGCGATCTCCTGACCGGCCTGAAACCCGACCGCTTCGAGGACATCATCGCCATCATCGCGCTCTACCGCCCTGGCCCGATGGATCTCATTCCTGACTTCATCAAACGCAAGCAGGGAAAAATTCCAATCGTGTATGAAGTGCCTGAATTGGAGCCGATCCTCAAGGACACCTACGGGGTCATCGTCTACCAGGAACAGGTGATGGCGATTGCCAACAAGGTGGCGGGCTTCTCCCTCGGCCAAGCCGATATTCTCCGGCGCGCGATGGGCAAGAAGAAGCCGGAAGAGATGGAGAAGCTGCGCGCACAGTTCCTGTCCGGCGCCAAGACCAACAAGATTCCCGACAAGAAAGCGGACAAGCTCTACGAACTGATTCAGAAGTTTGCAGGCTACGGGTTCAATAAGTCGCACGCTGCGGCCTATGCCGTCGTCTGTTACCAGACCGGCTATCTGAAGGCACACTATCCGACTGAGTTCATGGCTGCCCTGATGACCACCGACATGGGCAACGCCGACAAGATCGTCGGCTACTTCACGGAATGCCGCGACCTCAATATCAAAGTCCTGCCCCCGGACGTGAACGAAAGCCATAAGAACTTTACCGTGGTGGACCACGCCATCCGGTTTGGGCTGGCTGCCATCAAGAATGTCGGTGAAGGCGCCGTCGAGTCGATTATCGAGATTCGGAATAAAACGGGCCCCTTCAAGTCCTTCTTTGAGTTTTGCCGTCGCGTCGATCTCCACAAAGTCAACAAGCGCATGCTGGAAGGGCTCATCAAAACAGGCGCCTTCGACTCGACGGGCGCGAAACGATCTCAGCTGGCCGCGGTCCTGGATCAAGCCGTCGAGGACGGAGCGGCCGCGCAGCGCGAACGGGATCTGGGACAGACCAACATTTTCGGCGACGAGTTGCACGGGCAAGACTCGGCGGCACATCCAGCCATGCCGCTGCCCAACATTCCTGAATGGGATCAAAGCGAACGATTGAAACAGGAACGGGAGCTGACCGGCTTCTATATCTCCTCCCATCCACTGGCGCGTTATGAGGCCACCATCCAGGCGCTCGCTACGGCCTCGACCATCGGCCTGCCAGAATTGTCGGATGGCCGGGAGGTCAAACTCTGCGGCATCATCACAACCGTCAAGAGCATGCTGACGAAGAAGGGCGACCGAATGGCCTATCTCACCCTGGAAGACCTTCAGGGTGTGGTTGAGATCATCGTCTTTCCGGATCTCTACAAGAACGCCGCCGACTTGGTTGTACCGGAACGTCTTGTGCGTATCACAGGCACGGTGGACCGGGGAGATAAAGGCACAAAGATTCGAGGGAGCAAGATCGAACCGCTGGACGAAGTTCAAGCCCAGACGATCAAGCGGGTTCATATTCGGCTAACGGATCACCATGGTGTGACAGAACGATTACCGCGCCTTCGTGAGGTCTTTCTGCGCCATCCAGGAAGCACGGCCATCTCGCTTATTGTTCGGATGGATGCATCGTGGGAAGTGGAAACCGCTCCTCTCCCTCGCTTGACTGTTAACCCCAGTGAACGCCTGGTAGCAGAGGTTGAAGAAGTACTAGGCAAAGGGGCTGTTTTTCTGCTATCCTGACCGCTGATTTAAGACCGTTATGTAGTTCATTTGGTTTGTATATTTGGTTCATCTGATTAGTTTCGTTCACCCAACAAACCAGTTCACTATGCGCGATTACCTCGAGTTTGAAAAACCGATCCGCGAGATCGAAGAAAAAATCGAGAAGCTCGCGGCTGTTCCCACCGGGAAATCAGCCCCAGTGGACGAGATCCGTAAGCTGCGGATGAAGCTGGCCCAGGCTGAGCATACACTGTACAGCAAGCTGACTCCCTGGCAACGCACACAACTCGCCCGGCATCCCCAACGGCCCAGCACACTCGATTACATTAGCTATTTGTTCCGAGACTTTTTTGAGTTCCATGGGGACCGCTCGTTCGGCGATGACCGTGCCATCGTCGGAGGCTTCGCTCGATTCAACGACCGGTCGATCATGGTCATCGGCCATCAAAAAGGAAAAACCCTCAAAGAACGGATGCAACGAAACTTCGGCATGCCGAATCCAGAAGGCTATCGAAAAGCCCTGCGACTCATGAAGATGGCCGAGAAGTTTGGACGCCCGATCGTGACCTTTATCGACACACCCGGCGCCTACCCAGGCATCGGCGCGGAAGAGCGCGGCCAGGCTGAAGCCATAGCGCGCAATCTGTTTGTGATGTCCCGGCTCGCCGTCCCGATTATTTCCATTGTCATCGGTGAAGGCGGCAGCGGTGGAGCCCTCGCGTTGGGCGTCTCAGACCGTGTCCTGATGTTGGAGCATGGGGTCTATTCCGTGATTTCACCGGAAGGCTGCGCTGCCATCCTGTGGAACGATCCGACCAAAGTGCCGGATGCAGCCGCCGCACTGAAAATGACGGCGAAAGATCTGGTCGATCTCCATATTGTGGACGAAGTGATTCCCGAACCGCTCGGCGGCGCCCATCGAGACCTCAGTGCCATCACCGATCGAGTCGCCAAGTCCCTCAGCAATCAACTCTCTCAGCTCAACGACCTTTCCCTCCCTGAATTACTGGCTCAACGGGATCAGAAATACCGATCCATCGGAGCTGTGGACGGGTTGGCCGCTATTTCCCAGTAAGCCCTGTGTCGAAGTCCTGAATACTTCAGCCTTACCCCCTTCAGCCTATCCCGCGCTTGGTGAGCCAATCCACTGCCCCAAGGCCGGCGGCGCGGCCAGTGGCGAAACAGGCAGTCAATAGATAGCCTCCCGTCGGCGATTCCCAATCCAACATCTCGCCGGCACAGAACACACCTGGAAGATGGCGGATCATCAACTGTGCGTCAAGCGCTTCGAACAACACTCCGCCGGCCGTACTGATCGCTTCCTTCAACGGACGAGGCGCTATCAGTTTCACCGGCAAGGATTTAATCGCAGCAGCCAGACGAGCCGGGTCCGCAAAGTCCTCTTTCGAAACGACTTCACGAAGCAGCCCTGCCTTTACGCCTTCGATATGGGCTTGCCGCTGAAGATGCGTCGCCATCGTACGTTTGCCGCGCGGCCGTGACAGATCGTGAGTCAGCCTCGGCACATCGCGATCGGGCGCCAAATCAAGGCGCAAGGTCGCCGTGCCCTTCGCCAGGATCTCATTGCGAAGCGCGGCGGATACCGTGTAGATCACCCCGCCTTCTACACCGGTTTCTGTGATGATAAACTCTCCCGGATGCCAGGATTCGATACCGGTAGGACTCCGCAGCACGACGGCGACCGACTTGACCGGATGTCCGGCGAATTTCGTCCGGAAATGATCGCTCCAACCCACATCGAAGCCACAGTTCGCCGGCTGTAACGGCGCAATGTGAACCCCGCGTCCCACCAGCAGCGGCACCCACGAAGCATCGGATCCGAGGTTTGGCCAACTCCCGCCGCCAAGCGCCAGCACGACGGCATCGGCCTGAACAGAGCGGTTTCCCTCCGGCGTGCTAAAACGAAGCACCCCTTGCTCGTCCCAGCCGGTCCACCGATGTCTGACATGGAATCGAACACCGGCTTTGCGTAACCGTCGCAGCCACGAACGCAGCAGCGGCGCAGCCTTCAAGTCGGTGGGAAACACGCGCCCGGAAGAACCGACAAACGTGTCGATGCCAAGACCGCGGACCCAGGTTCGGAGCGCGTCAGGCCCGAACGACGCTAGCAGCGGTGCGATTTGTGTGCGCCGTGATCCATAGCGCGAAAGAAATTTCTCGGATGACTCTGAATGCGTAAGATTCAGGCCGCCTTTCCCTGCCAGGAGGAACTTGCGGCCAACTGACGCCATGGCGTCGTAGAGATCGACCTCTGCGCCCGCGTCGTTCGCCGACTCCGCAGCCATGAGCCCGGCCGGTCCCCCACCGACAATGACAATCTTCATCTGTATCCCGATAAATGTTGGCTGGATAGTGAGAGGGCAAGAAATCAGGCTAACCGTCGCAGAACCCTACACGCAGAGCTGAAATAGGTCAAGCGCTGGAGTGGCCATCACAAGATTTCACAGCTCGGAACGAGCTATACTCTCGCGCAACAATGGATGAACAAGAATCTCTACAAGTCATTGAACTTCGGATCAGTTACCGCTATGCCACCGAACACCCTTGGGTGGTCCAGGCCATCGGAGGATTCTTATCAGCCTATTTCATGGAGCACCCGGGGTTTCGCGTGCAGCGATACATGGAAGAGCTGGAGTCCGGTACGCACCTCTGGATATGCGAGGTACCCGCCGGCATGAAGATCCTCAGGCTCCTGAAGCGACTGAAGGAAGATATTCCCCCCTGCCTCACCCAGCAGATCGCCACTGATCCACCAGCGCGGCCACGGTATCTCATCGATTGCCCTGAATGAGAATGGTTTATTTTGTGTATTTGGTTCATTTGGTTAGTTTCGTTTAACCAAACAAACGAGACAAACCAAATAACCGTCTGCGGTGATGGGGAGTTAGCCTTTAAATCCTTGAGGATTACCACTCTGCCAGCGCCAGGTGTCCGCGCACATCGCATCGATTCCACGCTCCGCACGCCAGTCCAACAATTCAAACGCCCGTTGTGGGTCGGCATAGCATGAAGCCACGTCACCGGGACGCCGAGGGGCAACCTTATAAGGCACCGCATGCCCGCTCGCCTGCTCAAATGCCCGCACAATATCCAAGACGCTGTACCCTATGCCCGTGCCTAGATTCACGGTCAAACATTCAGCTCTCTCCTGCATTCCTTCCAGAGCCTTTAGTGCTTTGAGGTGCCCTAGAGCCAGATCCACAACATGAATATAATCCCGCACCCCTGTCCCGTCTGGGGTGGGATAATCATTGCCCCATACATTCAGACAAGCTCGTCGCCCCACAGCCACTTGGGCCACGACTGGCAGCAAATTGTTCGGGATGCCCTGAGGATCTTCCCCGATCAAACCGCTGATATGAGCGCCTGCCGGATTGAAATACCGCAAAATGCCGATCTTCCATAAGGAATCGCTGCGGCGCAGATCGCGCAAGATCTCCTCAATCATCAACTTCGTTCGGCCATAGGGATTCGTAGCAGAGAGTGGATGGTCTTCGGTCAGCGGCTGCCTGATCGGATCGCCGTAGACAGTGGCGGAGGAGCTGAACACCAGAGTGTTCACCCTGCACTCTCCCATCGCCTCCAGCAAACGCAGAGTGCCGACCACATTGTTGTCATAATAGGCCAGGGGTTGGACCACCGACTCCCCGACAGCCTTGAGTCCTGCGAAGTGAATCACAGCACTGGCCCCGCTCTCGCGCAAAGCCTTTACGACGGCCGCACGGTCGCGGATGTCGCCTCGCACCAACCGCAGCTTTTTCCCAGTAATACGCTCTACCCGTGCCACTGCCTCGGGATGGCTATTGGCGAAGTTGTCGAACACCGTGACGTCATACCCTGCCTCAAGAAGCTCCACACAGGTATGCGATCCAATATAGCCGGCGCCGCCGGTGACAAAAATCATGTGCCCTCGCCTCAGTGAAAGATGACCGCAGCCTATCCAGGCGAGCCAACAACGTCAAGAAATGATCGGCATCGTGCTGGTCTGTCTGGTCTATTCGGTCTATCTTGTCCTCGATTGAACAAAACTAACCGACTGAACTAGACAGACCGGATAGACCAGACTGACCAACGGGCTTTTCATTATCCTGTCAGGCCTGAGGCTTCTCTGACGTGGGAGGCGCCGATTCGCTGGAGAATTTCTTCTGGAGAAGTTTTCGTCCGAGAATTGTAATCCCCAATGCAAGACCGAGCGAGAGCGGAACAAACAACGCAGAGGCAATCTCTGCATTGGACAACCATCCCATCTCATGAAGGCCCTTGAAGATATAGGCCATGAGCCCGCTGAGATAATAGGCGATCACAATGACCGATAAACCTTCGACTGTGTACTGGAGGATGGCCTGGCTCTTCGTCGTCCTGTCGACGCTGGCTAAGAGCGTCAGATTTTGGGATTGCAGCATGAGATCCACGCGGGCACGAAGGATGGAAATGACCCCTTCAAAACCGCTGCGGAGAGTGTCTATCCGCTTCAACAGTTGTTGATAGCCCTCTGCGACTCCGGTGATCCCACTGAGAACATAATCGGATATCGGGCGGTACAGAGGAAGTGGCCGTTCGTCGAGTGCCTCCAACGTCCGGTGCACGATCTTGTCGTAGGGAACAGAGGCTGAGAGCTCGAAATGCAGCCGTCCAGCTAAGCGAGTGGTTTTCAACAAGTCTTGTGTCAGCCCATTGAGCCAACGCTGGAGAGTCTGGGCATCGGCATGGCCGATATGTCCGCTGATGATTTCACGCTGCTTTAAGTGCACCTGCTCGAACTTGTACGCCTGATCGACGGCAACTGAAAACAACGGTTTTTGCATAAGCAACAAGTGATAGTACGTCTCGATTCGGACTATGGCATCGACGATATCCTTCAGGCGAGACTTGCTGGACCTGCCAGACCCAACACTCACCCAGTAGCGCTCGCCTCCATGATCATCCGGTGTAAAGCTGGTCACCAATGAGGTCTCCTCATCGAGAATCCGGCTCCCATACATGACGGGTCCAGGAAAGAGTGGGCGCAATGCCTCACTGCTTGGCAAGGGTTCAGCCATCAGCACGATGTCTAAACGACAGACCTCTACCCCGTGCGGCGTAACCGGAAACCGATAGTCCGGAAAAACCAGCGGGCCAAACGTGACTCTCCTGGTCTGAGGGGAGGGAATATGCCAGACTTGATAGCTGTAGTACTCCGTGTGCGCTTGCCAGATGATAATGAGTTCATCGCCATTCGCCGCCTTCTTGACTCCAGAGCCAAATGCGTCATGAATGATGATCGCGTTATCGGGAACCTTGAACTCATCGAGGAGAGACCTAAACTCATCCCGACTCACCGGCCGCTGTTGTGGTGGATCGCTCATGCGAACCGCTTTATAGTGCACATGTGCAGGGGCTTGCAGATGCTCGGCCCAGAGCATTTGCGGCTGCTCATGCAGCTTTCGAATCAGCTCGCCGGTATCCGGCTTGACACTATCGGATTCAGCCATGGGATGGTCCTGTGAGATAAAAATGAAATACGATAGCGTTGCAGGCTACTGACTTGCAGGTAACCTGTCAACTCATCATTGGTCGAATACGCAGTGAAAATCTGATTGCGCGACGTGACATGGGCGTAGGTGGCAAGCCATGCCTGGGGAACCTATCCAGCGGCAGCACAAAGTTAAGCAATGAGGTGCCCGGAGAGAAAAGGATGCTCGATCAAGTAAAATCTAAACGACTCGTTTCACCCTACCAAGCCCAGAACGTCGGACTCGCGGACGAGAACGAGTTCCTTACCGTCCATCTCGACTTCGGTCGTGCTGTATTTCTCGTAGAGAACACGATCGCCGGCTTTGAGGACCGTAGGTCTGAAGATTTTTTCCTCTTTTTCTTGTTTCTTTTTGGGCTTACTACCCAGTTTGTCCTCCGGCGTTTCCCATCGCCCCTTCCCCACGGCCAAGACCTTTCCTTCTACAGGCTTCTCTTTCGCCGTGTCCGGGATAAACAACCCCCCGGTAGTTTTCCCCTTGGCCTCCGACGGTTCAATCAGTGCCCAATCTTGTAACGGTTGAAGCCCCATGGTGATTCCTCCTTCTATAGTCCAAGGTCCACAGCGACAGGCTACGTCGTTCTACAGATGGCGTCAACTCGCCGAGGGGGAACTCGGAACAGAAACGGAGGCGGGGTGGCAAAGCCCTTCGCTCCATCGCCTGCCAGAACGGCCCTTTCGGACTTTGCCAGGCGGAATCCTTCGGAAATTCCTTCGCGGACTCAGTCAGTTTCCGCTTTCCTTCCTAGGAGCCTCTCCGACATTGACCTTTCTACTGCGGCAAACGATCCGCGGCCATCTGCGTCGTTCTCGGCCAGGAAAAATCCTCAACGTATTCCAGCGAATACACCTCCGGTTTTTCCAGGCCTGCGGCCTCGCATCTAGCCGCACCTCCTTCGCCTCGTCACGAAGGCAATGTCGGACAGGCTCCTACCAGTCTCGATGGGCGCCCTGTTCCTCCGGCGAATTGCGCTCCGGGCTATGCCACCCCGCGAAGGAAATCCACAACCCCTAAAAAATAAGCAGGGGACAGGCCGCTTGCAAGCCTGTCCCCTTAACGCTTTGCCAAGCTTAGTCCCTGCTACACAATGGCACATCGTAACAGCACTCGTGTCTGCCGAGAGAAGAATGAAGCGGTCACCTTCCCGGCAAGCTCAATCTGCAATGAGTTCTAAAAACAGTTATGGCCCCTCCGCACGCTCGGCTGCAAAACTAAGGCTCCCAACCATTTTCCCCTCACTTTTTTCCCACGCTGGTCTCCGAACCCTTCTCATTTGCATGAAGTTTATCCCAGGAGTCGTCTGGTTCGACGCCAGGTTCGAACCAAATCGTTTTTGACTGGTTCGAGGACACTACGAACTGACGGTCAGCTGAAAATCGTGTTCTTTTGTTGAACTCGTCGACAATTATAGTCGGTGCTTTTACATAACCACTTATGCCACGCCGGTTCAGGCAAATGCACTGGCGTGGCGATATCGGCAAGGTAACTTCAATAGATTCATAGATCAGACCCGGACTGCGATAGAGTGGTGGTCGTTTATAAGCTTCAGCATCGAACCAAACGCAGGGGATATCAGACGTAATGAATCCAATATCGTCGTCCGTCTCAAAGACCGCAATGTTGAGGCGACACAGCTGCGACGTGACTATTTGAACAATTGGAATCAGCATATTCTGAATCGGATTCTCGCTAAATGCTTTGACCTGGTCATAGTCCAGTCCACGATCGGAAGTGCCTGGAGGCACGAGCGTTGCGGCTTGCTCCTTCTGCTCTGGCGTAGCTGTTTCAGCCCACTTCATCATCTGCTGCATCATGTGCAGGGGGCGCTCCCATTGCTCTTTCTGGTGTTGGCGCATGGCGGGTGTTCGTGTTTGAGCGGCAGCGATGAACGCACACAACAAAACATGTTCGTCGTTGTCTAGGAGACGACGAGGCTCAAGCTTGTGTTTGCGGATGCGTGAGAATTTGGTTTCAAGTTGATGGAGACCCCGCTCGAGTACGAGATCCCGAGCGCCATCCGGCATTTTGACCGTATACATGTCGGTTTCATGCAAGATGTTCTCAGGCGCCTTGCGTCGTGCGTTTGTGCCGTCCTTGTCAAAGATCCAAACATACGGCGTTTGTGATTTGGGAGTATTCGGATCGCACCAGGCTTTGAGGTAGCAGACAGGCACGAAATGTTGCTTCCGGTGCCCCTTAGATGCCTGCCGTTTGGCGCGAATGGTCAAAAGCGACTCCTGTTATTATATTGAATGCGTCCGCAAACATTGCGGGGCCAGACAGACTGCAAATTGATATCTAAGGATTCTCCGCGCCCAGAGTGTATGCTCCTGCCACAATCGGGTCAATTCATACCTATGCTCAATTGCCGTCTTAGTGGATTGAACTGGTCCCATTCCCCTCGCTTGTGTGGCCGATAGCTAACCTTCCTTTAGGACGGCCTGGTTGGTCCCTAACAGCAGCACCGAATCGTTCCGTACTCACTCACCAATTCAGGCGGGGCCTTTGAGGGTGGTCTCCACTGCGCACATTGGGTGAGCACAGTCTCACCGTGCGCATTCTGCAAGCAAGAAGAACGGTCTTGCGCTCCCTTCTTGCCCTTCCAAACTCACTCGTTCACCTCTCCTGAGGGTGGCCTGCTTGGTCTCTCACTGCGCGCGTCCAACAAGGGCCTTCGGAGGCCGCGCGTTGATCGAGCACAGGAGACCAACAGGCTACCCTCCTTTCCCCTACCCGTAGTTTTCTCCTTTGTCAGATGTTACAACATATCTTCCATGCCTTATGCAGTGTTTTGACCAAGAGAAGGAACGTTTATGTCTTTGCCGATTGAGAAGTCGTTGTCCGATGAATTGGCGCGAGAAGTGGCGCGGCGGCGCACGTTTGCCATTATTTCGCACCCGGACGCGGGTAAAACCACGCTGACCGAAAAGCTTCTCCTGTACGCCGGCGCAGTGCATCTTGCCGGAGCGGTGCAGGCGCGGTCGCACCAGCGAGCGGCGAAGTCTGACTGGATGGAACTAGAACAGGCGCGCGGAATATCGATCACCTCCACCGCGCTGCAATTCGACTACCAAGGAGTGCGGGTGAACCTGCTCGACACGCCTGGCCACCAAGACTTCAGTGAAGACACGTACCGCACCCTCATGGCTGTAGATAGCGCAGTCATGGTGCTCGACTGCGCCAAAGGTATCGAGCCGCAGACGAAGAAGCTCTTCGCCGTCTGCCGAAAACGCAACATCCCGATCATGACCTTCATCAATAAGATGGATCTGCCTGGCCGCCATCCCTACGAACTCCTTGAGGAGATCGAACAGACCTTGGGCATGACGGCGGTGCCCTTCAATTGGCCCATCGGGGAAGGGTCAGGGTTTCAGGGACTCTACGACCTTCAAGATCCCCAAGTACTCTTCTTCCAACGGACGCTCCATAATCAGAAACGGGCCCCGATGCGAGTAGAAACCTTCCCCCATCCGAGCCTCGCTGAGACGCTCGGAGAGGCCTATGGCCCGCTGCAAGAAGAAATTGCCCTGTTGACCGGCGCCGGGACCACCTTCGATCGCGACCGCTTTCTTGCAGGCCAACTCACGCCGGTCTTCTTCGGAAGCGCCCTCACGAACTTCGGCGTCGAGCCATTTCTGAACGGCTTCCTCCAACTCGCGCCTCCGCCTGGACCACGTATGAGTTCGGAGGGACTCGTGCAACCGACGGACGAAACGTTCTCCGGATTTGTCTTCAAGATTCAGGCGAATATGGACCCCCAGCATCGCGACAGAATGGCGTTTCTCAGAATCGTGTCTGGCCGATTCGAGAAAGACATGATGGTCTATCATTCACGGCTAGACCGGAAGATTCGGATGACGCGGCCGCACCGGCTCTTCGGCCGCGACCGGGAAACCATTGAGGAGGCCTACCCAGGCGATGTCGTGGGGCTCGTGAACCCCGGTCTCTTTGCCATCGGCGATACCCTCTGCCTAGGCACGCCGCGTTCCTTCGATGCGATTCCCCAATTTCCCCCGGAATGTTTCGGCGTGCTTCGAAGCCAGGACCTCACAAAGCAGAAGCAGTTCCAGAAGGGGCTCCAGCAGCTCGAAGAGGAAGGAGTCATGCAAGTGTTCTATTCACCCGATCATGTTCGTCGAGAACCGATCTTAGCCGCGGTGGGAGAACTGCAGTTCGATGTCGTCGCCTCGCGCCTCGAAATAGAATATGGTGTCAAGACCACTGTTGAGCGGATGCCCTTTGTTCTCGCCCGCTGGGTGACCGGCGACCCAGACGTGATCGCCAGGATCTACTGGCCGCAGGACACGCGCCGGCTCGTAGACAAGGATGGCAGGATGGTGATGCTCTTCGGCTCCGAACGACTGCTCGCTTACTGCACAAAAGAATATGCTTCCCTCAAGTTTCAGTTGCGTGAGGAAGTTGGAACAACAGAAAGCTAATTGGCACAACCGTCCTACCGTTCCTCTTCACTCCGCGACACATCAATAGGTCGTTCGTTTCATTGATCTAGTTTGTTTGGTTTATCTGCTTAGTCTGGTTCAACCAAATAGACGAGACAAACCAAACAGACCAGCACGACCAACCACCCCTCATTCTTCACTGTCGTACGCTGTACTCAAACGACTACAGCATCTATCCTCTCAGAAACGCTGAGTTTGACTCAGCGATCTACCGTAACCTCTACAGTTTCCCTACACAATGCCATTTTCTCATTTCTTCCACGGGTGATTTTCCTCGATTATTGCTCCACTCCTTCTCCTCCTGCGGCGGCACATGACTTGCGTAATCACCACAGTGCGAAGGTGAATGGTCTACCGCTTCGAGATCTCCTCGAGTGGTCGTGTTCGCTGAACAATCTGACATAGACCTGAGCACAGAAGCTGTGAGCTTCTCCGGGAATGGTTTGCCTGCTGCCGTGGAGAACACAATAGGAGTATCCGTATGAACTGGATAAGAGCCATCGCCGGTGTCCTTGTGCTGTGGTCGAGTGCTGCGTGGGGTGCCACGTTGACGTGGACAGCTAACAGTGAACCGGACCTAGCTGGGTATCGCGTCTACCAATGCAGTCAGCAACCCTGCACGCGCACGTCTGGCAACGCGTCTTCTCTCGCCACACTGGGAACGGCGACGAGTTTCAATATCGGAACGCCGGCAGTGACTCAGTACTATTTCATTACGGCCTATGATTCGGCTAATAATGAGTCGAGCGCAAGCGGTCTCGCAACCTACACACCCGCCGGAGCTCCTCCACCAGTCGTGCCACCGGTCATCGGGGCAAGTCCGACAAGCCTCTCCTTTGCTTCGACACAGGGTGGCGCCAACCCTGCGACCCAGACCTTGAGCATCAGCAACCAGGGGGGCGGCACCTTAACCTGGGCGGCAAGCGATAATGCCCCCTGGCTGACGCTGAGTCCATCTTCGGGGACCGGAAACGGAGCCGTGACATTGACGGTGACCACTGGCAGCTTGGCAGCCAGTACGTATCGCAGCACTGTGACAATAAACGCCTCAGGAGCCTCTTCAGTCAGCGTACCGGTGACGCTCATTGTCGCAACAGCCCCAGTGCCACCGGCCATCGGGATGAGTCCTACGAGCCTCTCCTTTACCACAACGCCGGGCGCCAGCCCCGCGACCCAGACCTTGAACATCAGCAACCAGGGGGGCGGCACCTTAACCTGGGCGGCAAGCGATAATGCCCCCTGGCTGACGTTGGATCGGATTTCCGGCACAGGCAATAGCGTGGTGACAGTAACTGCGGCAGGCGCCTCGACCGTCGGAACTTACAATGGCAGTATCACGCTCAGTGCCATCGGAACCTTCTCGGTCACCGTGCCGGTGACGTTAACCATTGTCGCTACAGCCCCCCCTCCACCGCCGCCTCCCCCGGCAGCCCCACCGACTCCAAGCGGCCTGTACATCTGTGCCGTACAGTAAGACCTGTTGAATGTAGGGATCAGTAACGTGTTCTTACAGGATAGCTGAGCGAGGCGGGTTGATCTGGTTCATCTGGTTGGTCTCGTTTGTTTGGTTGAACGAGACCAACCAGATAACGGTCTTCTTCTGGCGGACTTTTTTGAGCATCCTGCTAGGCTCGACCGCCGTCAAAACCGGTATCTCGCCATTTTTCCAGCAGCGCAATGCGGCGCACGAGCTGCGCGACGGTTGCCTGATCGACTCGGCCACCGGTTCGTTTGATGAGTTCTGCATTGAGTCGGCGATGATCGATCCCAACCTTTCGCGCCACAGCGCCGACGAGGGCGCGATGCAGATCCCGCAACTCATTTTTCTTGTCATGGAGCGGCACGCTCAATTCCACAGCATCTTTGCCGGAGCCTACCGATTCCACCTCATCTCCTCCAATGAGTGCATCCATCCTGGCTACCCCATGCAAGGGGATGTACTCTTTCAAGGACGTGGCGGCTGTACCGAACAATGTTCGCTGCACGGAGGGCATGACGTCCTCCAGTACATGGTCTCGTTCAGCCTTTATCTGTCTTGCATAGTGAACAAGCGTGGCGTCTTTCGGAAGATAGAGCCAAGCCCGCTGCGGCATCGGCACATGCTCTTGCATCCGGACGAATCGCCCGACGACTTGCCGGAAATACATTTCTGTCAGGACGTTTGTGGCATAGACGCCGATACGGAGCCTCGGAATATCGACACCCTCGCTCACCATGTTCACCGCGACGAGCCACTGCTGGGTCTTATGACCCGCAAACGTGGCAATCGTTTTTGAGGCAGACGGATCGTCTGAAATAGCCACCTGCGCGCGGCTTCCCGTGATACGTTCCACCAGATCCGCCACCTGCCTGGCATGGTCCTGATTCATGGCGACGATAAGCCCGCCGGCATCCGGCTGCTCCTGTTTGCGGAGCCGGCGCAACTCGGCATGGGCATCGGTGATGACCGGGCCCAGCCAGCTATCTTGCAAGAGCGCGGTCTTCAGTCGCTCACGCTGCAGCTCGAAGGTGAGTCCATCCTCAAACGTCGCTCGATGTTCCCGGCCTTCCGAGAGCCACGTCAATTCTCCCTCGTAACTCGGAAAGAGAATCGGGCGGCAGACGCGTTCACGAATCGCGTCGGCATACCCATACGTGAAATCGGCTTGGCTTTCCCCCTGCTCATACATCACGTAGGGAATCGGGTTATTGTCGGAGCGAAAGGGAGTGCCCGATAGGGCCAGGCGAAACACCGCCTCTTCGAATGCCTCCCGCAACGCATTGCCCCAATCCTTCCCTTCGCCCGCATGATGCAACTCGTCGAAGATGAGCAGTGTGGGACGATTCCGGCACGCTCGCTGAAATACGCCAGGCGCAAGACAGACTTGTTGATAGGTCACGACTGCGCCATGGTAATCGCGCGCTTCAATAGCCTGCTCGTTCGTCAGAGCCGGGTCCAGCTGAATTCCCACCAGGCCGGCAGCGGTCGCCCATTGCGTGCGCAGATGATTGGTCGGACAGATGACCAACACACGGCTGACCACGCGATCTGCCAAATACTGATGGGCAATCCGAAGGGCGAAGCGTGTTTTTCCTGAAGCGGGCGTCGCCGTTGCAAGAAAATCAGGGCGAGCATGAGTGAGCACGCTCGACACCGCGCGAGCCTGCCATTCGCGCAGTTTGGCCGTCCAGGGAGACAGAGTCACGAGATCCTCCACCGATGGGGAAACTCCCCCTCTTCCGTACTGTCTCTCATTGGAGACTCTGCAAATTGCGCCATCACTCGATAAAATGCATCACGCATCTCCAGCCCTGCCAATCTGCATTCTTTCGCTTCACGCTGTATTCAAAGGAAGTTCGGGGAACGAAACGGAGCAGCAATCGGCACTTTTCTTGCGTTGCTTCTTCCTTACTTTATGATAGACGCAGCCTTACTGAGTCTGTCTCACAAGAGGATCTCTCGTAGCTCAAATGGAAAATCAGACCCCTATTGCCACGACTCCATCCGTTTTCGGGAATGCGCCCTCACTCATTTCCGTCACGACAAACCGATTTCCTGTGTGGATGAGTCGTCATCCCATTCAATGGCTCGTCTCCGTGGCCACTCTCATCGCGCTGCTGACGCTGCTATGCCTGGGCTGGATCGCGTACACGGTCCAGCATGGGCTCATCCAGTCCAGTGGGGAGCGCCTCGTACAAGCAGCCACACATGCCGCACAGCAGTTAGACTCAACAATCCTGGAACGATATCGCGACATACAGCTCCTCTCGACGACTCCGATGGTCCAAGGCCAGAGCCCAGAGGCGCTGAAGGCCTATCTCCGTAGACTGGCGCGCAGCCATCCAGCCTATCGATGGATTGGTGTCACAGATTCGCAAGGAAAAATAATTGCCTCAACAGATCCCTCCCTCGATTCACCGGACCAGAGCCGGCATCTCTGGGTTCAGCAAGCACGCACCCTTATCGACGCGATCATTCTGGACGCACAGACAGGCGAAACATCTGGAGAGGCCTTGGCTATCACGATCGTCGCGCCCCTACATAGTCCCGATCGGAAATTTCTCGGCGCCATCTCGGCAGTGCTGGACATCCCTTCTCTGATGACCCCCCTGAACACGACGGTAGATGCGCTCAAGAGCTCCGAATGGACCGGAAAATCGCATGTGGAATATCATGTCGTCAACAAGAATGGCGATCTGGTGGCCGGCTCGACGGCGCACGAGGGCGGCAATCTTAAACAGCTCGGCCTCCCTTCAGCAACATTAGTGAAGCAACAGGAGCGGGGGTTCATCGAGGAGACGGATCTTCAACGTGGCATCTCCGTCATTACCGCCTATGCGCAGGTTGCCGTTGCCAACACCGCCCCTCCTCAATCCTGGGGCATCCTGATTCATATCGATCGTGAAAATGTCCTGACCCCTATTCGGTCGTTTCTCAAGGAATTATCGGTATTGGCCATTCTGATTCTCCTTCCCTTACTGGGTCTTGTGTTGGGAATGACCAAGACGCTGCACGAAGAATTGAGCGCCACAAAACGGGAATTCCAGCGAGCCTCCGACGCAGAAATGGCGCTCAGGAAACGAACGGAGACTCTTCATTCGCTGATCGTGGCCACACAGTGTTTGGCCGCCGAACAACATATCGACGGATTGCTCCGCCAACTCCTGCATCTCGCCAAGGAGAACACCGGCGCGCGCTATGCAGCCCTCGTCATCTACGAAGGCAATACGCATGCATCGATACAGTTCTTGACCGCTGGAACCGATGAGGCAGCAGCCCACGCCATCCGACTGATTCCGTTCAGTCAGATAACGAAGGAATTCCTCAGACAAGGGAACGGCGTCATCCGTCTGGCTCATCTGAGAGCACATTGGGACACCAGCGAGCTTCCCCAAGAGCATGCCCCTTTGACGTCATTTCTCGGCATACAGATTCGGTGCCATGACCAATCCTTCGGGCACCTCTCTCTCGCCAACAAAGCGATGCCCCACGGCGACAAGGGCGAGTTCAGCGTAATGGACGAACAGCTTGTCATCACCCTCGTCGCCCAGGCCGGCACCGCAATCCAGAATCTGCAACTCATCCATGACTCCAAGCAGCAGGCCAGACACGATTCCTTGACCGGGCTGCTGAATCATTCGACGGCATTGATGGCCTTAACCCAGGAACTTTTGCGGGCAGAACGAAGCCGTCAACCTCTTGCAATTCTCATCGCCGACCTCGACCATTTCAAGCAAGTCAACGATACCTACGGCCATCTCATAGGCGATCTTGTCCTTCGAGAAACTGCAAAGCGCCTCCGCGAAGCCTCACGCCTCTACGATCTCGTCGGACGGATCGGCGGCGAAGAATTCTTGATCGTCGTTCCCAATTGCGATCTGGATGCGTTACGAGAATGCGCCGAACGCTTTCGATCATCCATCAGCAACCAGCCGTTCGAGACACAGAACGGACCGCTTGCCGTTACAGTGAGTATCGGCGCAACGGTCTGGTCGTCCGAACACCCGGTGAGCCAAGACCTCTTGCGCAAGATGGCCGACTACGCGCTCTACCGCGTCAAACATAACGGCAGGAACGGGGTAGACATCGTTCCTCACCCACAGGTAGTTGAGATGAATGAGATGAGAAAAACAGCGTAACCGCTCTATCGATCCCCCACTACGCAAGAGCACAGAAGACCCGTAACCCACCAATTCGTTATCCCCATCGCATTTCTAATTCAGGGAACTTTGCCTTGTAATCGGCATGACTGGTACGAATCACATTCAAGGCTTCTTCGCGACCATACAGGCTCGTAATTTCCACTTTATGCTGGATAGTGCCAGGCGCACTTTTGTAGGTTAGGAAATAGTGCTGCAGTCGGTCGATGAGCGACAATGGAACCTGACTGATATCGGTATAGCTTCCGTAGGTCGCATCATCTTTCATGACGGCGATAATTTTGTCATCCGCTTCGCCACCGTCGGCCAAACTGAACCCTCCAATAGGCAGGGCCGTGAGAAGAATGTCGCTGTGTGGAATGGTCTTCTCAGTAAGCACACAGATATCGAGGGGATCACCATCCCCCACAACGCCCGTACGCTTAGCTCGTGCGGCAAACAATGCTGCGACGCCTTCACCGGAATAGGTTTGTGGCACCAGTCCATAATAGACAGGACAATAATTGGAGAAGCGCTGAGGTCGATCAACTTTGAGGAAACCACTTACCTTATCAACTTCATACTTCACCGTATCAGTCGGCACGATTTCAATGTATGCCGTCACCACTTCCGGGGCCTGGTCTCCAATAGGAACCCCATGCCAGGGATGCGCTCTGAACATCAGGCTCATCAGTCGTAGCACGGAATCGGCTTGGTTGCCGCTCATAACTTCTCCCTCCATTGACTGCTCTGAAAATAGGAGCCGACTGCGTAGGACGGATGGGTATTGGACAGGAGGAGAGTTGTATCTGTCGCCCAGCGATCCAGACCCACACTATTGCGCACCGATCATCGTGTCTCGCACGAAGTCTCAGACTACTATCAGACTTAGATAACCCTCTCGAACTTCCTAATTCTTCTTAAAAGGGCTGGCATGGTGACCCTCCACTACAGGCATTGAACGAACCTAGGGAGCCTTCAGCTACCTCCCACCCCGTGGTTGCTCCAGAAACAGTCGCACCGCTACTTTCTGCCCTTTGATTCTGGTTCGACTGAGAGTTGCGATAATCTCTCGTGCCAAGACTTCAGGCACCTCCACCAGTGAGAATCGATCCATCACTTCGACAGCCCCGATCACGTTTGAAGTAAGTCCGGCCTCGTTGGCAATCGCCCCGACGAGATCGCCCGGCCTGATACCGGCTTCCTTGCCTGCGCCGATATACACCTTGGCCATACCCGCTGTTCGTCCACCGCGACCAGGATGCGTGAAGGGTCTGCCCGGCCCTTCTCTTGGCATCATGCCGCCAGCCCGACCTCGTGGATCTCCCATGGGGCGGCGAGCCATTGACGGCCTCTCCGGCGGCCTGGACGACAGTGCCGGGATATCCTGTTCTTTACGCTCCCCACCCTGTATGCGAAAGAGAAGTTTCATGGCTGCCGCCGCCACCTCCAGAGGATCTCCCTGTTCGGTGAGCGATGCCGCCACGGCCCTGAACAGGTCCAGGTCGCCGGCTGCGAGCACCTCTTCAATTGCACTCTTGGTTCGTGCAAGCCGCTTTGTGCGAAGGTCTGCGACGGTCGGCACTTGCGACACGACAATTTTGGCTTTCGTAAGCTGCTCGATGTTCCACAACAGCCGTTGCTCCCGCGGGTCGATGACGGTGATCGCCGCTCCCTCACGCCCAGCCCGCCCCGTCCGACCGATCCGATGGACATAGCTCTCCGGCGATGTGGGCAGATCGTAGTTCACCACGTGCGAAACAGACGGAATATCCAGCCCCCGCGCCGCCACATCGGTGGCGATAAGGAGTTCGGTCTGCCCGGACCGGAATGAATTCATCACACGATCTCGTTGAGGCTGATTCATCCCGCCATGGATGGCTTCGGCCTTGTGCCCACGTCCTGTCAACATGGCGGTGAGTTCATCTACTTCGATCCGCGTGCGGCAAAACACGAGAGCCGACTTCGGAGCTTCCATATCCAAAATGCGAGCCAGCGCCGCTTCTTTATACTGCCGGGCCACAATATAGGCTGTTTGATGGACACGCGGCGCGGCCCCGGCTTTGAGCGGCTCCTTGGCGATCTTGATCTCGACCGGTTCCTTGAGATGGCGTTTGGCAATGGCGGCGATCCGTGACGGCATGGTGGCGGAGAACAGCGCGGTCTGCCGCTCTTTGGGCGTCTGTTCCAAAATAGCGTCCAGATCCTCGGCAAATCCCATGTCCAGCATCTCATCGGCTTCATCCAGCACGACCGTCTGAATCGTCTTGAGCTGCAAGGTCTTTCGTCGGATATGATCCAGCGCCCGTCCGGGCGTTGCGACGATGACATCGACCCCGCGCCTGAGCGCATGGAGCTGCGGGCCGATGGCCTGCCCTCCGTAGATCGGAAGCACCGAAACCCGCAACTCTTTGCCATAGCGTGTGACGGCTTCGCCGACCTGTATGGCCAACTCTCTGGTCGGCACAAGGATCAGTGCGGAGGGACAGCGCCGCGCAGAATGGGCGATGCGCTGGACCAGCGGCAACGTGAAGGCCGCCGTCTTACCAGTTCCGGTCGCCGCTTGGCCCAAGAGATCGCGGCCAGCCAACAACGGAGGGATAGCCTCCCGTTGGATCGGCGTGGGCTCTTCATAGCCCAACGTGTCGAGTGTAGTCAGCAGGGCTGCTTCCAAGCCCAGCGCCGCGAAACCTGGAGAAAAACCCTTCGCCGACGTTTCCGTCGGTGGATGAGTGGTGTCATGCTTCATGGAATTTTTTGGCAGCCTTTGTAAATCTTTTCCAGCGTGATTGATGGCCAACCGATGACCGACCTCGCTTTCACTCTCTTACTCCAGCGAGTGGGCCAAGGTTGCTCTCCAATTGCGCGCGTCTTTCTCACCCTCTTCGTCTCTCGTTAAGGGAGTGGCCGAGGTTGCCTTTCACTGCGCGCATCGAACGAGCATCTTCCGAGCGTGCGCGTTCTGCGAGCAAGAAAGGCACCTGGCCGCTCCCTCTTCATCCTTCGGAGGCCGCGCGTTGCGCGAGCACGGGAGAGCACCTGGCCCTACTCGCTTCCCTCCTCTGGCAGTTGGATCGGCCCTGCCCACTCTCCCTTGGCCAGCGTCACTTCCTGAAAGCCTCCGTCCGGCCATTGAAACTGACCGACCTCGTCGATTTGCACAATGAACGCATCCGCTTCGTGCGCCGGACCACGAAACCAATACCAGCCGGCTGCCGTCGGCTTATCCTTAGCCCATCGATAGTCCATCATGCGTCTGTTTCCGTTTCGCTCTCATCACGAGTCTGATAGAGTCTCTCGTGTGAAGCACGACCCTATCATGTCTACACTCCCAATAGAAGATGCGTTGCCCGCCCTTTGTTGTGCCCTGACAGAGGGTCGCAATGCGCTGCTGACTGCCGCACCCGGTGCAGGAAAAACGACGCGCGTGCCACTGGCCCTTCTCGATGCGCCTTGGCTCGGAGACAAGAAGCTGCTCATGTTGGAGCCACGGCGTCTCGCCGCTAGAGCCGCCGCCCATCGCATGGCCGTCATGCTGAATCAATCGGTCGGCGAGACGGTCGGTTATCGCATGCGCCTCGACACGAAAATAGGATTCAAGACCAGAATCGAAGTGGTCACGGAAGGCACTCTCAGCCGCCTATTACAACAAGACCCAGCGCTCAGCGATTATGCAATCGTCCTCTTCGACGAATTTCACGAGCGGAGCCTGCAAGCCGACACAGGCCTGACTCTCTGTCTTGAAGCCCAACGGCTCTTCCGATCGGACCTCCGTCTTCTCGTCATGTCGGCGACATTAGACTGTGGACCCATCGCGAGTCTCCTAGGCCATGCGCCTGTAATCATCTCCGAAGGGAAGATGTTTCCAGTAGAGATTCGCTATCTAGATCGGCCGCTTTCCGGACATCTCGATGCGGCAGTTGTCCAATCGATCCGGCGCTCCCTCGTGCAAGATCACGGGAGTCTCTTGGTCTTTTTGCCCGGCATGGTAGAGATTCGCCGTGTCGAACGGAAACTCCTCGATCTCAATTTAGGACCGAACATCCTTATCGCGCCGCTCCATGGCGATCTACCGCAGGAGGCACAAGATCGAGCCATCGCGCCTGCTAAACCTGGCATAAGAAAGGTCGTGCTGGCCACCTCCATAGCTGAAACCAGTTTAACGATCGAAGGAGTGCGCGTCGTCATCGATGCCGGTTTGTTGCGTGTGCCTCGCTTCGATCCGCGATCAGGCCTGACGAGACTGGACACCATTCGCGTCACTCAAGACTCAGCCGAGCAACGCCGTGGCCGAGCCGGGCGACTCGAACCGGGGGTCTGTGTACGCCTTTGGACCTCTGCGGAGCATCAGTCGTTGGCCGCTCGTCGCCCACCAGAAATGCTCGACGCCGATCTGACACCACTGGTGCTCGAACTGGCCCTCTGGGGCACAACCAATCCAACCGAACTGTCATGGCTCACGCCCCCACCGCCAGGAGCGGTGGCCCAGGCTAGAGAATTGCTCATCACCCTCAGCGCGTTCAACCCCGATGGACAGATCACTGCTCATGGAAGACAGATGGCAGAGCTATCGCTCCATCCTCGCCTCGCGCACATGTTGCTTAAATCTGTGTCGTTACAACTGAGCCCTTTGGGCTGTGAACTGGCGGCACTCCTCAGCGAGCGGGATCTCCTGCGAGGCCCCCCTGGCTGGCGCAACAGCGATCTACGGCTCCGTATAGACGTCTTACACGGACAGCACGATCACGCAGCCGGCGTCACGATCGATCGAGCTGCCTGTCTTCGAATCAGACGCATCGCCGACCTGTGGCATCGACAGCTTCCGCGATCGGCTTGCTCAGATCGACACGATAACCTTGATGCGGTCGGGCTCTTGCTGGCCCTCGCCTATCCAGATCGCATTGCCCAACGCCAAGGTGGACAAGGTGGAATGGCCGCGCGCTACCTCATGGCCAATGGCCGGGGCGCACTCTTTGCTCAACCAGACCCACTCGGGTCGGAAGACTACCTCGTCATCGCCGACTTAAACGGCGGTCAGCAATGGGCCAAGATCGATCTGGCAGCGCCTGTACGGCTTCTCGATCTTGAAACTCTGTATGCCGATCGGATTCAAGTCGAGGATGCCGTGTCGTGGGACGACAGCACTCAGGCTGTGCGAGCCACACGACAACGCCGATTGGGCTCGCTGATTCTGTCCGAACAGGGACTCTCGAAACCGGATTCTTCGGCCATTTCAAAGGCGCTTATACAAGGTATTCGTCAGGCCGGGCTCGACAAGCTGTCTTGGACTACTGAACTTCGTCAGTGGCGGGCGCGAATAGCATTCCTTTGCCGAATCGAAGGGCAAGAGTCACGATGGCCCGATCTGTCCGATGAGGCATTACGACACATGCTCGACGACTGGCTTGGTCCCTTTCTTTCTGGAATCACGACGCTCGACCGCGCCACCAAACTCGATCTCACCCAGCCGTTGCACGCGCTCCTCTCCTGGGAGCAATCACGCCAACTCGAACGATTGGCCCCCACGCATCTGACTGTGCCGAGCGGATCGAGCGTTTGTGTGGAGTATGAGACACCCGATCTACCCATCCTGGCCGTGCGATTGCAAGAAATGTTCGGCTGTAAGGACACGCCCCGTCTCGTCGATGGAAAAATTCCGGTCATGCTGCATCTCCTGTCACCGGCTCGACGGCCCGTCCAGATCACGAAAGACCTAGCCAGCTTCTGGGCTACCGCCTATCAAGAGGTGCGCAAAGAACTCCGCGGACGCTATCCCAAACACCACTGGCCCGACAATCCACTCACGGCGCTACCGACTGCAAAAGTAAAAAAGCGGTTCTAGCTAGTGAGTGCTATCTATCAAGAGATGTTAGTGAAGTGCGCCAAGTTTTTTCAAACTTCGTGTCTGCCGTTGAAAGTCGATTTCCGTTATAAACAGAGTAGAGACTGGCACGCAGTAGAATAGTATCACCCTGATGGAAAACATTCATGGCAACAACAGCGTCCGCGTTGGAATGAGCCCTGACTCTGTCAATAAATTCAGGGAAGGAGACTTGGCTCCCTGTGTTTACGTTTTCAGCAATGGATTTCTGAATGCTCTCTGGCTCTAATAAACCCCTGTTCCACCGTCGAAAAAAGGTGACTAGTCTTTCCTCTATGATCAATTCCCATTGAGATCTTAATCCATCTTGATCGTAAATGGGCGCGATGACGAGCCGCTGCGGAGGATAGCCTCCTGGTATGTCAAGAAGATCGTAGCAGAGCTGGTTGAGTAGGGCCGGAAGATTTTGAGCGGAAGACTCCTTCGTGATGACGGACTCACCGTATCGCCTCTTCACCGCCTCACTAACTATACTCGACGATCGAAACTCTAGGTTCAGTTTTTTCAAGACCTGTTCATTCACATCAGCCAGCGCTTGCGACCACTGATCATACTCCCAAATGGGTAACGCAAGAGGGCCAATTGGAAGCGTGGCATAAAACATCCATGATCGCCAAAGCCCTTTACTTTCTCCATTAATCTTGCCTGTGGAAATGATCTCTAGACGGCCTGACGGATCAACCGTTTGAACATCCATACTTAAACTAAGTTGCCTCGTCCCTCCATACGGATAAGACTCCGTAAGCTCCCCTGTCAAGGAGACACTTCCGTAGGAGAACTTCTGGCTTCAAGTTGGGCTCGA